>JACCDS010148195.1_pt1 | contig 30404 bp, 16 predicted proteins | sample 7446441 | NCBI WGS metagenome assembly JACCDS01 (sample SAMN15323445, study PRJNA562643) | freshwater metagenome | isolation source: river surface water | place: USA:Blue River Watershed | collected 2017-08-17 | reverse complement strand
GTCCGGATTCTCACCGCGCGTGCAGCGGTTGCGTTGGCGAACCTCGCTGGATCGATATCTCAACGCTTAACTCACAACTCTCAAGTGTATGATCCCGGCTCAGACCGCGACCGCCTGCGCCAACTGCGCTTCCTGCGCGGAAAACACCCGGTTGCGGCCGCCGCGTTTCGCGGCGTAGAGGGCGTGGTCGGCGGCGGCAATCAACGCCGCGGGCGTCAGGCCGTCGTCCGGCACCGCCGCCACCCCGGCGCTGAACGTCACCGGCAACGCGAGCTCGCCGATCCGGCACGGCGTGCGCGCGAGATGCGCCGCCATGCGTGCCATGGCCACGCGCGCGGCTCCCGCCGTCGTTTCCACCATAATCACCGCCATCTCCTCACCGCCGTAACGGGCGACGAAGTCGACGTCGCGCGCCTGCGCCGCGATGATCCCCGCGACGTGCTGCAGCACCGCGTCGCCGGCCGGGTGGCCGTGGGTGTCGTTCACCTTTTTGAAATGGTCGATGTCGATCAACGCGAGCGCGGCCGGCCGGTCGAACCGGACGCAGCGCGCCAATTCGTCGCCGAGAATCCGGTCGAACTCGCGGCGGTTCAGCAAACCCGTGAGCTGGTCGCGCGTCGCCAGTAGCCGCAGTTGCTCGAGCGTTTCCGAAAGGCGCAACGCGTAACGCAGGGAGCGCTCGAGCATCTTCGGCGACAGCGCGGCCTTCTCCAGATAGTCGACCGCGCCGGCCTCGAGGGCCGCCATGTCGAGATCGTCGCCCGTATTGGCGGTGAGGAAAATCACCGGCGTCCGACAGCCGGCGGCGCGCGCCTCGGCGAGCAGGGACAGGCCGTCGCCGTCGGTCAGCCGGTAGTCGAGCAGCGCGGCCGCATGGCCGCCGGCCCGCAGCTGCTCCAGGCCTTCCCGGCAATTCGAGGCGATTTCCAGGTCGAAGTGCGCGCCGCGGAACTGCCGCAGCATCTGGCCCACGAGCCGGTGCTGCAGTCGCTCGTCATCGATGAGCAGCAACCGGCGCGGAGGCGGCATGGGAAGTCGGCACGGAGTGGTTGACGATCGTGGATTTGCCCTGCGGGGCCGGCTTCGCGGGGCGGCGCAAAGCCGTCGGCGCCTGCCCGGCCGGAGGATCCTGCCGGCGCTTGCCGCCCGCCCGGGGTTCGCCGCCCTTGCCCTGCGCATCGTTGGTCCGCCGGCCGCCGATATGCTGCATGGCGGCCGCCACCTGTTCGGCCAACTCGATCGCGGCGGCCTGCAACTCTTCCGCGCTCGCCGCGCCTTCCTCGGCGGTGGCGGCGTTGGCCTGCGTGACCTGGTCCATCTGCGTCACGGCCAGATTGACCTGCGAAATGCCTTCGCTCTGTTCCCGGCTCGCGTTGGCGATCTCGGTGATGAGGCCCTCGAGGTCGCGGACTTTGTTCTGGATTTGCTGGAAGCTGCCCGCCACGGCGGTGCTGAGCCGCGAACCTTCCTCGCTGCGCGAAGTCGAGCCCTCGATTTTCTCGGCGGTTTCCCGGGCCGCCGCGGCGCTGCGCTGGGCCAACGCGCGGACTTCCTCGGCCACCACGGCAAAACCGGCCCCGGCTTCGCCGGCGCGGGCCGCTTCGACGGCGGCGTTCAACGCCAGGATGTTCGTCTGGAACGCGATCTCGTCGATCGTCTTCAGGATCTTGGTGATGTCCTGGCTGGCCGCCGCGATCACGTCCATCGCCGCCTGCATCCGCTGCATTTGCTCGGCGCCCGCATCGGCGCATTGGCGCGTTTCCAGGGCCGCCTGCCGCGCCTTCTGCGCGCTCTCGGCGTTCAGACGGGTCATGCTGTTGAGCTCCTCGATCGAGGCCGAGGTCTCCTCGAGCGACGCCGCCTGTTCGGACGCGCTTTCCGCCAGGGTCACGCTCGAAGCCGTCGTCTGGGCCGCGATGTCGGCCACGGAACCGCCGGTCGCCCGCACTTGGTCGAGGCTCCGGACCAGCGGCAGCGCAAGCATCCGCGCCAGCCACCACGCCCCGGCTCCCAGCAGCGTGAGACTGCCGCCAAGAATCGAGATGATCATCCAGAGTTGGTCGCGCAAATCGCCGTTCGCCGTCTCCTCGCTGATCCGGACCAGCACGGCCCAGCCGAGACCGGGATACCCGAGCGCACCCTTGCTGCCGACGTAGCTGCCGAACTGACTCTGCTGCTTGATCGGGTTGAACGTATGCATCGCCCCCTCCTTGCCCGCCAGGGCGGCCATCGCCAACTCGTCGCCGGATGTGAGCAGATTGCGGTTCAGTACGACCTGCGGGTCGAAATTCATGTTTTTCGTGCCGAGCAGCGTCGGATCGAAATCGGCGATCACCGCGCCTGCGCGGTTCACGATCATGATTTCCGCGTCGGGCATATCGTCGTGGGCCAGCGCCTCGTAGGTTTCGCGGAGAATGGTCTCGATCACGCCGAAATCCGCGGCGTTGTGCCAAATCGCGACCACCTTGCCGTCCCGGTCTTTCACCGGGGCCGAAAAGCCGACCACCATGCCGTGCGCACCCGTGATGCGCTTCACGTCCGCATCGATGTAGGCGTCGGTCACATAGGTGCCGTCGAGAATCTCGGACTTCAGGAACTTGCCGGCCAAGGTCGGCTGGAACCACGGCGCCGTCCGGAAGTTTTTCTCGTACAGCGAAGCGGTATCGACGGACTTGCCGGTCGCGTCGCGGTCGTTCACCGCGATCACTTTCCCTTCGAGATCGACCAACAGCATCAACGGATAGATGCCGTAAAGCTGACCGTAGGCATTGGCCGCCGCGGCAATCCGGTTCTTGGCGCTGCCGACTTGGTACCAGGAGGCACGGTCCTGGACGACCACGTTCAGCCCGAAGGCCTGGACATCGCCGTAACGCTCGAAGAAGTTGCGTTCGATCTTGTCGTTCAAATCGACGACCGTCGCGTGCAGCTTTTCATTCAGCGCTTCGGAGAGATGCGCGCTGCTGCGGTAGGCGGCATAGCCGACCAGCAGGGCCGGAATTGCCCCGGCAACGACGATGGCAATCAGGATTTGGTTTTGGAGACTGCGTTTGGCTTTAGGCGAGGACATGGGACGTAAACGGGGTTGCGAAGCCGGCAAAGCTTCAGGCGGCAGAGTGGGGATCGGGGTCCGGATTCGCGGCGGCGATCCCGGGCCAGGAAGGGAAAAACGTGAGCATCTCCGCTCCGGTCGGAGCAGGCGCGCGGCGCGCCGGGGCCTCCGCCGGCAACCCCAAGGCGGCGCTCCGGCGCGGGCCTTCGGACCACGGGGTTTCACGCCCGCGCGAGCAGGCGAAGTCCGCAAAAATGACGATTGTGGGGTGCAAATACATGGCTGGCAGAACGATTATCGCGCCGCGCCGGCAAAACTTTAGCCCCGGCAACCCAAACGCCGGGAAATCTTCCCGGTTCAGGTCCGTTTGTACCTTCCGTCGCAACCGCGGGCGCTCCTCGTCCCGCCGCGCTGCCGCGATCGCGGAATCCCTGCTCGTTTCCCGATTTTTTCCTGCCGTTTTGGAAACGCTCCTGTTTTCGTCGCCCCGATGCCCCGCAGGAACTCGCCGATTACCTTCGCCGTCCGCGCCCTTTTGTTGGCCAACCTCGCCGCGTCGGCGTCCGCCGCCGTTCCCGTCGACTACACCCGCGACATCAAACCCGTCGTCACCCAGCACTGCGTCCGTTGCCACGGCGCCGACAAACAGGAAGCCGGCCTGCGCATGGATACCGCCGAAGCCATGCTCATCGGCGGCGACAGCGGCCCCCTGGTCAAAGCCGGCGCCCGCGACCAAAGTCTCCTGCTCAAGGTCATCGCGGGCCCGCACGAGGACATCCCGCAAATGCCGTACAAACGGCCCGCGCTCGGCGCCGACGATATCGCGAAACTCCGTACCTGGGTCCTCGCCGGCGCCCCCGCCCCGGAAAACGAAACTCCCGGCGTCTTCACCCACTGGGCCTTCGTCCCCCCGCAGCGCCCCGCCCCGCCTGCCGTTCGCGCCCCGGAATCCGCGCTCCGCAATCCCATCGACCGCTTCATTCTCGCGCGGCTCGAGGCCGACGGCGTCGCCCCCGCCCCGGCCGCCGATCCCGTGACCTTGCTCCGCCGCGCGAGCCTCGATGTCACCGGCCTCCCGCCCACCCGCGCCGAGACCGACGCGTTTCTCGCCGACCGGGCGCCCGGCGCCTACGAACGCGCCGTCGACCGCCTGCTCGCCTCCCCGCACTACGGCGAACGCTGGGCCCGCCCATGGCTCGACCTCGCCCGCTACGGCGACTCCAACGGCTACAGCATCGATGCCCCGCGCCAGATCTGGAAATACCGCGACTGGGTCGTCGCCGCCCTCAACCGCGACCAGCCCTTCGACCAATTCGTGATCGAGCAACTCGCCGGCGACCTCCTGCCCGCGCCCACCGTCGACCAGCGCGTCGCCACCGGCTTCAACCGCAACACCCAGATCAATCAGGAGGGCGGCATCGATCCCGAGCAATTCCGCATCGAGAGCGTGCTCGACCGCGTCAACACCTACGGCACCGCCTTCCTCGGCCTCACCGTCTCGTGCGCCCAATGCCACGACCACAAGTTCGACCCGATCACGCAGAAGGAATACTACCGGCTCTACGCTTTCTTCAACAACACCGTCGACGACGGCCACGGCAAATCCAACCCCGGCGGCACCCTCGAATTCAGGAACGAGTTGCCGCCCCCCGACGGCCGCCAGCGCGAATTGGAAGAGGCCCGCGCCGATCTCGAACGTTTCCTCGACACCCACGGCGCCGCCGTCACCGCCTGGGCCGCCGCCCTCCACCAGCACGAGAAAAACAAACTCGGCGGCACCGCCCGCGAGGCCCTCGGCGAACCTTGGGAACAACTCTCCCTCCGCCACAAACGAGCCCTCTACGCCGCCTTCCCCGGCGCCACCGCCGACTTCAAATCCCGCAACGCCCAGCTCGCCCGCCTCGAACGCAACGAAGCCAAACCGATCTCGACCTTGGTCATGGCGGAACTCCCGGCCCCGCGCGAAAGTTTCCTCTTCATCAAGGGCGACTTCACCCGCCGCGGCGACCCCGTCACCCCGGGCACCCCGGCCATTCTGCCGCCTTTCCGCGCCGAGAAACCCAACCGCCTCGACCTCGCCCGCTGGACGATGGACCCGGCCCACCCGCTCACCGCCCGCGTCGCCGTCAACCGCATCTGGCAGCAGTACTTCGGCCGCGGCCTCGTCGAAACCGAAAACGATTTCGGCACCCAGGGCGAAGCGCCCACCCACCCGGAATTGCTGGATTGGCTCGCGACCGAATTCGTCGCCCGCGGCTGGAGCCAGAAGGCCCTCCACCGCCTTATCCTCACTTCGGCAACGTATCGGCAATCCTCGCACGCCCGCCCCGAGCTCGAGCTCAAAGATCCGATCAACAAATACCTTTCCCGCCAGGCCCGCCTGCGCCTCGACGCCGAGATCGTCCGCGACGTCGCCCTCGCCGCCAGCGGCCTGCTCGTGCCCAAGCTCGGCGGCCCGCCGGTCTTCCCGCCCCAGCCCGAGGGCGTCATGAACCTCGGCCAGGTCAAACGCGACTGGCGCCCCAGCACCGGCGACGACCGGTATCGGCGCGGCTTGTACACCCACCTCTGGCGCGCCACGCCCCACCCCGCCCTCGCGGTCTTCGACGGTCCCGACGGCTTCAGCGCCTGCACCCGCCGCCTCCGCTCCAATACCCCGCTCCAGGCGCTCACGCTGCTGAACGACGCGCAATTCTTCGAGTTCGCCGGCGCCCTGGCCAAACGCGTCCGCGCCGACGTCCCGGCCGGCCTCGACGCCCAGCTCGACCACGCGTTCCGCCTCTGCGTCGCCCGCGCGCCCGAGCCCGCCGAGCGCGCCCGCCTCGCCGACCTTTACCGCCAGCAGCACGCCGCCGCCCCGGGCGACGAAGCCGCCCGGCAGGACGCCGCCTGGCTCATCGTGGCCCGCGTCCTCCTCAACCTCGACGAAACCATCACGCGCGAATGACCATGCTCCCCGGCAATCCCCCCGACGCCCTCTGCCGCCAGACGCGCCGGCATTTCTTCAGCCGCTGCGGTCTCGGGCTCGGCGGCATCGCCCTCGCGTCGATGCTCGGCAAATCCCCGCTGCGTGCCGCCGCGGCCGCCGCCGCCCCCCTCGCCAATCCCCTCGCGCCGAAGCCACCGCAATTCGCCCCCAAGGCGAAGAACATCATTTTCCTCTTCATGGCCGGCGGCCCGAGCCAGCTCGAACTCTTCGACTACAAACCGAAGCTGCTCGAATTGAACGGCCAGCCCGTGCCCGAATCGCTCATCGCCGGCAAACGCTTCGCGTTCATGGATTCGAGCCACGGCACCAAGCTCCTCGGCACGCGCCGCGAATTCAAACGCCACGGCCGCAGCGGCGCCTGGGTCTCCGACCTCTTCCCGCACACCGCCAGGATCGTCGACGATATCTCCATCGTGAAGTCGTGCCAGGCCACGCTCTTCAACCACGCCCCGGCCAAGCTCTTCATGAACACGGGCTCCGGCCAATTCGGCCGGCCCAGCATGGGCTCTTGGGTCAACTACGGCCTCGGCAGCGAATGCCAGGATCTGCCCGGCTTCGTCGTCCTCCAATCCGGCCCCCGCGGCCCCCGCGGCGGCGCCGTCAACTGGGGCTCCGGCTTTTTGCCCACCACCTACCAGGGCGTCCCCCTCCGCGGCGGCGGCGACCCGATCCTCAATCTTTCCAACCCCGCCGGCATCACGACGGAACGCCAGCGCCAGACCGTCGACGCCATCCGCGATCTCAATCTCAAGCGCGCCGTCGCCACCGGCGACGCCGAAATCCACACCCGCATCGCCGCCTACGAAATGGCCTGCCGCATGCAGGCCAGCGCCCCCGATCTCATCGACTTGAGCAAGGAGTCCGACGCCACGCTCAACCTCTACGGCGTCGAAAAAAGCACGCCTTCCTTCGGCCGCAACTGCCTCCTCGCCCGCCGCCTCGTCGAGCGCGGCGTGCGCTTCGTGCAGCTGTATCATACAAACTGGGACAGCCACGGCGGCCCCGGCGAGAACCTCCAGGGCGATTTCGAAAAGGTCTGCCGCGAGGTCGACCAGGGCCAGGCCGCCCTCGTCCAGGATCTCAAGGACCGCGGCCTCCTTAAGGATACGCTCGTCGTCTGGGGCGGCGAATTCGGCCGCACGCCCATGGGCGAAAACCGCGATACCACCGGCCGCAACCACCACATCGACGCCTTCACGATGTGGTTCGCCGGCGGCGGCACCAAGGCCGGCGTCACGATCGGCGAAACCGACGAACTCGGCTTCAACGCCGTCGCCGATCCCTTCCACGTCCACGACATCCACGCCACCTTGCTCCACGCCCTGGGCATCGAACACACGAACCTGACCTTCCGTTTCCAGGGCCGCGACTTCCGTCTCACCGACGTCCACGGCCACGTCCTCCACAAACTCTTCGCCTGAACCCCACGATGAATTCCCTCCACCTCGCCCTCGGCCTCGCTCTCGTTTCCGCGCTGCCGGCCTTTGCCGCCGCGCCCATCCGCGCCCTGCTCGTCACCGGCGGCTGCTGCCACGACTACGATCTGCAGAAAACCGCCCTGCTCGACGGCGCCAAACCCGTCGCCGACATCGTCTGGACCGTCGTCAACGAGGGCGGCAAGACCACGCGCGCCCAGATCCCGCTCTACGACAACCCCGACTGGGCCAAACCCTTCGACGTCGTCGTCCACAACGAGTGCTTCGCCGACACCGACGATCCCGTCTACATCCGCAAAATCACCGCCGCCCACAAAGCCGGCAAACCCGCCGTCGTCATCCATTGCGCGATGCACAGCTACCGCGCCGCCAAGATCGACGACTGGCGCGAATTCCTCGGCGTCACCAGCCGCCGCCACGACCACCAAAGCAACTACGCCGTCAAGGTCGTCGCCCCCCCCCATCCCGCCCTCCGCGGCTTCCCGGCCTCGTGGACGACACCGAAAGACGAACTCTACATCATCGAGAAACTCTGGCCCACGGCCACGACCCTTGCCACTTCGGTGAGCGAGAAGGACGGCTCCGTCCAACCCGTCATCTGGGTGAACAACTACCACGGCACGCGCGTCTTCGGCACCACCTACGGCCACAGCAACGCGACGTGGCAGGATCCGATCTTCGTCGCGCTCATTGCCCGCGGCGTGATCTGGGCCGCCGGCCGCTGAGCAACGCGGCGCTCAGCCGAACTCATGCAGTTGAGTGAGCTTGGTTGAGCGTTGAGAGCGAACCATTCGGTTTCGAACGTACCGTGCTGCGGTTGCGGATTCCGTGCCTCGACGGATCGATCTCTCAACCCTCATCTCTCAACTCTCAACTGCCTGATCCCGGCTCAGCGCGCGGCAAAGCGCGGTTCCTGGCTGTACGCCGCCGCCAACTGCGCCGCCCGCTGCGCGTAGTCGTGCGCCGCGCGCGGCGCCCGGCCCTGCACCGCGGCGCGCAGGCCGCCGTTCCACGCCAGCGCGATGTTGTAGGGCGTTGCCGGCAAACGCGCACTCTCGAGTCCCTGCTTGAGCCAGGCGTAATGCCGCAACGCGATCTCGTCGGACAAAGACCGCTCGAGCGCACGGCTGAACGGCACCGCCGTGTGCATCCGCCAAGTCGCCGCCCGAAACTGGTACGCCCCCAACTCGCCGCGCGGCCCCGGGCGGGAGAGGTTGCGCGGATTCTCCAAGTGATGGATCGCCTCGAGGATCGCCCCGCGCCCGCCCGCGCGCGCCGTGCCCATCTGCACCGCCAAAATCAACATCAGGCCCGCCAGGCCGCGGAGGAATCGGAACGAGTTTGTTTGCATAGGCATCGAGGGCGCCGAACGACCCCGTCCCCGGTTCCGGGTTCGTTTTACCTTCGCGACCTCCGCGCCCCGCGGCGCCCGGGGTGCCGGTAGCAACCTCCCGGCAACCGCTTACGCTTCCGCAAAAGTTATCCACAGGTTGCTCACAACGCCCCGTTTCGCCCGCCTATCGCCAGCCGGCGGCGTCTCGACCTCCTCGCGCCCGTCTTCCCGCCTCCTCGCCGCAGGCTGCGGGCGCGCCCCGCCCATGGCGTAGTCCGTCACATTTTCTCGTCGTTCGTCACCGGAGACTGGTGCAGCGTCGCGGCCCCGCAATCGTCGCTCGTTTCCCGGCGTTTCTTCCCGGGCGCGCCCGGGGCCCGGGACTTGTCCCCATGTCGTTTTCCTTACTCCGCTTCCTTCGCGCCGCGTGCCTGCCGGCGGGACTCGGGCTGGCCGCCGCCCTTCTGGCCGCCCAGCCCGTCGACCCGCGCCTCGCCGGCGCGCCCCTGCTGCGCGTCTGGCAGGCGGAGGACTACGGCGGCGCCGGCGTCAACCGCGCCGTCCTCCAGCATCCGCAGACCGGATACATCTATGTCGCCAATCACGCCGGCGTCCTGGAATTCGACGGCGTCCGCTGGCAGCTCATCGGTCTGCCCCAGCGCGCCGGCGCCATCTCGCTGGCGGTCGATCCCGCCGGCCGCATCTGGTTCGGCCTCGAGCAAGGCATCGGCTTCCTGGCACCCGACGCCCGCGGCGAACTGCAACCCGTCTCCGCCCTCGACCGGCTCCCGCCCGGGGAACCGCCCGTCGTCGCGGCCCTCCGCGCCACCGGCGGTCCCGAAGGCGTGTACTTCGCCGCCGGCGACCGGCTCCTCCATTTTCCCGTCGGCTCCGGCCCGGCCCGGACCTGGGCCATGCCCGACGCGGATCCGATTTTCAACTTCTGGTGGCTCGACGGCCGGCTCCACTTCAAACTCTCCCGCGGCGGCGTGTACCAGTTGCACGACGGCAAACTCGTGCCGGTTCCCGCGCTGAAGTTCCAGGCTTTCGCCGCCCGCCCGGACGGCGCGGATCGCCTGCTCGCCAACCGCGAGGGCCTGCGGCGCTGGCAAGCCGGCCGCCCCGATTTGCCGCCGATCCCGGGCGAACCCCGGTTGCTCGGCGGCGACGTCGCGCTCTGCGCGGGCTTCTTGCCCGATGGCCGCGCCGTCTTCGGCACCAGCCGCAACGGACTCGTCGTCGCCGATGCGCAGGGCCGCCGCGAACGCGTGGTCGACCGCACCACCGGCCTCTCCTCCAACCGCGTGGAAGACCTGTGCCTCGACCGCGAAGGCGGCGTCTGGCTCGCCCTGCGCAACGGCCTCGCGCGGGTGCAGCTCGATTCCCCCACGGCCCGCCACAGTTTGTCGCCGCGGATCGACAGTTCGCCCACCACCTTGGCCCTCCACCGCGGCAGTCTCTACATCGGCGGCGGCGAAGGGCTCGTCCGGCGCGATCCCGAGGGACGCCTCCACCCGATCCAGAATCTTGCCTTCGCCCCGCGCTCCCTCGTCGCCGCCGGCGAACGGCTCTTTGCCACCGGCGTGGCCCTCCAGGAAATCGGCGCCGACGACGTCGCGCTCCCGCTGCAATTGCCCGCCTTCCATCTCGTGCCGCTGCAAGGGTGGCCCGGCCATGCGGCGCGCGGCACGCCCGACGGCGTCGCCATCGACGCCGCGGTCGGCGGCAAATGGACGCCGCAGTTCAAGCCCGCCGCGGTCCGCGGTCCGACCGCCGCCTTGGCCGAATTCCCGGCCGGGGTCGTCTGGGCCGCGAGCCACTCGACCGGCCTGTGGCGCATCGATCTGCGCACCGTCCGCGACCGGACGGCGCCGGCCCTCAACCTCGGCCCCGACCGCGGCCTGCCGGCCGGCATCAACCAGTACAACATCCGGCTGTTCGTGCTCGGCGGCGCCCTTGGGGCGGTCGCCGGCGAACACTTGCTCCGCTTCGACGCCGCCGCCGACCGCTTTGTCGCCGCGCCGGTCGACGGCGAAGCGGACGCCGTCCGCGCGGCCATCGTCACTTCAAGCGTCGCCGCCGGAGCAGACGGCACCGTCTGGCTCCAAAGCGGCACCGCGCCGTACCGCATCGTCAAACTCTCCGCCCCGGTCGCCGGCCCGTGGCACGCGGAAACGGTGGCGGCGCCGGATTTGCGGCGTATCCGCGCCAACGCCCTGCTGCCCGACCCGGCCACCGGCACACTCTGGTTCGGCGGACCAGGCGGCCTGATTTCCCACAACCTCGCGTGGCGGCCCGGCACCGCCCCGGCGCCGCTGCGCGCCACCATCCGCCGGCTGCGCCACCACGACGGCACGTTGCTCTGGGCCGCCGGACTCCCGACGGACCGGCCGCTGGCTTTGCGCGCGAGCCAGAACAGCCTGCACTTCGAATTCGCCGCGCCGACCTACGCCGCGGATCCGCGTGGCCGCCAGCATCTCGGCTTCCGCACCCGGCTCGAAGGCCTCGAAACCGAGTGGTCGCCGTGGAGCGCGATCCCCGAACGCGAATTCACGCACCTGCCGTACCGGGATTTCGTGCTGCAGGTCGAGGTGCGCAACGAAGCCGGCGCCACCGGCACGCCGGCGACATTGGCGTTTTCCGTTCTTCCGCCCTGGTGGCTCACCCCCTGGGCCAAGGCCGCCGGGACCGTCGTCGGACTCGCCGGCATCGCCGGCATCGTCGTCCTGCGCACGCGCACCCTCCGCCGCCGCAACGCCCACCTCGAACAGACCGTCGCCGAGCGCACCCGCGAACTGCACACCCGCAACACCGAACTCGCGCGCCTCCACCGGCTCGAACTCGACGCCCGCATCTCCGCGCGCCTGGGCGAGGAGAAGGCGCGGCTCGAGGTGCTCCGCTACCAGCTCAATCCCCATTTCCTCTTCAACGCGCTCAATTCCGTCTGCGCCCAGATCATGCGCGAGCCGGTCTCCGCCCGCTCGATGGTCGTGCGCCTTGCCGACTTCTGCCGGCTCACGCTCCATCGCCCCGAGGAGGAGGCCGCCACGACCGTCGCGCAGGAACTGAAATTGCTCCGCGCCTACCTCGAGATCGAAAAAGCCCGCCTCGCGGAATCGATCGAGATCGAGATTTCGTCGGATCCCGCCGCGGACACCGTGCCCCTCCCGCCGTTTTTGCTGCTCCCGCTGGTGGAAAACGCCGTGAAGTACGGCGCCGCCACCAGCGAGGAACGCGTCGCGATCCGCCTCGCGGTCCGCGGCGAGCCGGGCGGCGCGCTCGCGATCGAGGTCGCGAACACCGGCGTCTGGCTCGAGCCCGGCGCCCACTCCGCGCCTTCGCACGGCATCGGCCTCGAGAATCTCCGCCAGCGCCTCGCCCGCTACTATCCTTCCGCCCACGAATTCGCCGTGTCCGCCGCCGCCGGCTGGGTCACGGTCCGCGTCCGCCTCCTCGCCCCGCTCCGTGAAGATCCGCACCCTGCTCATCGATGACGAACCGGCTGCCCGCGCCGAGCTGCGCTGGCTGTTGTCCGCCTATCCCGGATACGAGATCGTCGGCGAGGCCGCCGCCTTCGGCCCCGCCCGCACCCGCCTCGCCCGCGCCGACTACGACCTCGTCTTCCTCGACATCCAGCTCGTCGGCGGCACCGGCTTCGACCTCGTGCCGCACGTCGCCCCGGGCGCGCGGATCATCTTCGTCACCGCCTTCGACCGCTTCGCCCTCCGCGCCTTCGAGGCCAACGCCCTCGACTACCTGCTCAAACCCGTCGCGACCGAGCGCTTCGCCGCGTCCCTCGCCCGCGTGCCGGGCGCCGCGCCCGATGCGGTGCCGGCGCCGCTCCGGCCCGGCGATGTCGTCCTCGTCGCGACCGACGGCGCCAGCCACTTCGTCCCGGTGACCGAGATCAGCGCGGTGCTGTCCAACGAGAACTACTCCGACGTCCTGCTGCGCAGCGGCGACCGGCTCATCACCCGCCGCACCCTGAAATCCTGGGAAGACGCCCTGCCCGCCGCCCTCTTCATGCGCGTGCACCGCCAGGCCGTCGCCAACCTCGCCCACGCCAAGAGCCTCCGCCGCGACACCCGCGAAACCGGCGAATTGCGCCTCGCCGGGCTCCGCGGACCCGTCCCGGTTAGCCGCAGCTACCTCTCCGAATTGGAAACGCGGCTCGCCGCCCGCGGCTGATCGCCGTTTCAAAAACCGAGTTCGCCCTGCGCGCCCGGCGCCGCCGCCGCGTCCGCCGCCGACTCGGCCGGCGGTTTGGTTACACCAAGGAACGGCCCGTAACGCTCCAACCAATCGTCGAGTTTCTCGAGGTAGTACGCCGGATCGTAGGGCGCCGCCGCGGGATCGTACTTCGCCAGGGGCCGCGCCCGTTGCCAGTCGCTCGTGCGGCCCTTGGCCTTCGCGGTGATATAATACGCGACGCGCTCGCCCATCCGCGGGCGCGGTTCGAGCTGCAGCGCCACCTCCGACGCCGCGCGCCGCGGCTTTCCGCCGCCGGCGATGAAGCGTTCGTACGCATCGGGATTCATCCCCAGCGTTTCGCTCTTCGCCAATTCCGCCACCGGCAACGTCCCCGTCGCCAGCCGCTCCCGGTAGTCCGCCGCCAGCTCGACCGGCGATTGCGTTTCCGCCCCGAGCAGAAAGCGGATCAGCCGGTCGGAGAGTTTCTTGAGGTAAGGCTCGATGCCGCGCGAACGCAGCGCACTGCCGCGCAGCGTGATCTTGCGGCCGTCGTAGAGCGCGTAGTTCTTCGCCTTGTAGCAGAACATCGCCGTGTACTTGCCGTCGTACTCGAGTTCGATGCCCTCGGGCAAAATCGGCGCGACCAACGCGAGCAACGCTTCCGGCTGCTCGAAGTACTCCGCGGAGGAAAGGTAAATGCCGTCCGTGTCCGCTTCGAGAATCGTGGCGCCGCGGCCCGCAAACGCCTCGATCAGCGCCTGCAGCAATTCGCGGCCGCGCCGCGTCACCTCCGCCGCGAGCTCGCCGTCGCCGTACCGCGCCCCCGAAAATCCGAGATAGCCGTAGAACGAATTGATCAGGATCTTGAAATTCGTCTGCCGCGCCTGCGCCTCCGCCCGCGCCTCCGGCGTCGGCCCCGTCTTCGCCACCTGCTTGTAGTGCAGCCGGTACTCGCGCAGCCGCCGCAGCAGCGGGATAAAGACGCCGAGCGTGTCGTTCCGCGGATTCCGGCCGATGCTCAGCAGCAGACTCGGGTACAGCGACGCCACGTCGAAGTGCAGCACGTGCCGGAAAACTCCTTCCTGGAAACTGCGCGTGTAGCCGCCCTCGAACGGCAGCACCTCCGGCGGCAACGGGCACGACTGCCGCGCGTGGTAGTATTCTTCCTGGAACAGCAGGTCGATTTTCGACGTCGCCCCGCGCAGCGTCGCTTCCTGCAGCAGGGTCGGAAACGTGCGCACCTGCTCGAAAAACGTCGGCAACAACCGGTCCGCCAACCCCTGCGTTTCCCGCAGGTCGTCCTCGAGATAGGCGCAAAACCGCGCGCGATCCTCGTGGAACACCCGCTGGATTTCCGCCCCCGCGATGGAGGTACGGTCGTCGGTGTCGTCCGTCACGCCGAAGTAGATCGCCGCTTCCTTCAGGCCGTACGACGTCATCTCCCGCGTCGTGATGTCGTGCAATTGCACGAGCAGGTAGGTGTCGATCACCGCGCGGCCCGGCAGATCGCAGCGCGTGAAATCGATCCACCGCTCCGCCACCTTGAGCCGGCTGCTGCGGAACGTCGCCTTCTGCCCGTAGCGCCCCCAGGCGCAGGGCAACTTGTAGCGCCGCGTGCGCTGCCGCAGATAATCGAGGTCGAACCGGAAGAGATTATGCCCCTCGACCGTATCCGGATCCGCCTCAAGCAACACGCGTGCAAACTCCGCCAGCAACGCCTTCTCCGCCGCATCCGTCATCGCCTCGAGCACGAGCAGGCGGTTCACGCCGTTGAGCCGCAGTCCGATCGCCAAAATCCGGTCCTCGGGATTCGCCGCATCGGGAAAACCGCCCGCCGGCGACGCGACTTCGATGTCGAGTTGGCAACGCCGCAATTCCCCGAAAGCCAATTCGCGGTAAAGGCGTTGCCGTTGCTGCAGCAGGAATTGGCTTTCGGCGGGCCGGATGACGTCCGCCCGGCCCTCGCCGTTTTCCGCTTTCAGGAAGGCGTCGAACTCCGCCTGCGTTTCCCCGTGCGCCAACCAGCCGAACGGTCCCGTCCCCTGCAATTTCTCGACCGTGATGCCCGCAGGCAACGGCCCGGCCGGTTCCGCTTTCAGCCAGGCGAAGGGCCGCACCGTTTCGATGCGGTTTTCCCGGCCGCCGCCGGCGGTTGCGACCGTGACGTGGACTTGGCCGGTGTCGTCGACCCAGACTCCGCAGAGCGACCCGGCCATGGCAGGGAGCCGCGGCTCAGAACGGCTTCGTGTAAACCATCACGACCGCCGTCGCCACCAGCGCGACCGCGACGACGGCCAGCGTGCCGGCCGCACCGCGGCGCTTGTAACCGATGCCGGCGAGCGCCGAAAGGCCGAGCCAGCAGACGAGCTTCACGACAAACCAACCCGGCCAGCCGGTCTGCAGTTTGGCTTGGAGGCCGAAGCCGCCGACGAGCGCCAGCAGGCTCGCGATGCCGGTGATCATCAGCACCTTTTTCCGGGACTCGGGTGCCGCCGCGAACGCGTAAAACGTGTAGCCGGTCAGCACGAGGATGGAGAGGACGTGAAGGATATAATAGAAGGTAGGGCTCATGGAAAAAATCAGCTGAACGGGGGCCGCGGCGCGGGTCCACCCAATTTACCCAAAGCAAAGCCGGTCCCGAAGGACCGGCCCGCTGGGAAAGAGAAGTGACACCCCGCCTGTGCCGTATGCCCAAAGGCTCAAGACCTTTTTAAGTTAAGGTGGGCGCCGCCGACGCGCGCTCTGTCTTCCGATTTACGGCCTGACATCATTCGCGCCGGATTTGGCTCCCGTAATTTTCCTAAGGCAAAGAGCTGTTTATTGAAAGCACCTCGAACACTGCAGGGTGTCGTCGCGGACCGTAGGCCGCCCCGCTCCTTCGTCAAATGCCAATCCGGGAATTGCCGGAACCGGATTCCCGCCGCGCTCCGGCCCGTTGCGAATTCCCCGCCTTCAATCTTCGCGTTTCGCCTCCTGCGCCCGGCTCCGGAATTTACCGTGGCCACCGTGCCCGGCTTTCGCCAAGCCTTGGCTTGTGACGCGCGCCCGCTCCCGCCTTCATTTGTCCGCCGGAAATTTCCTGCTGTTCGTTTCCGTCTTCGCCACCGCCGCCCCCGGCCAGACCGTGATCAACTGGGCCGGCGGTTCCGGCTCCTGGCCGACATCCGCCAATTGGACCGGCGGCCTCGCCCCCGGCACCGGCAACGCCGCCCAACTCTCCGCCGGCACCGCCAGCGTCGACGCCCCCGTCACCGTCGCGAATCTGCTCCTCGCCGGCGGCAACGTCGCCGGCGCCTCCACCCTCACCGTCACCGGCTCCGGCTCCGCCTGGACCGGCGGTTCCCTCGTCGGCACCGGCACCCTCGCCATCGCCTCCGGCGCCACCTTCGCGATCTCCGGCACCGGCAACCGCGGCTTCAGCCGCGCCGACGGCAACGGCAACAACGGCCGCACCATCGAGAATTCCGGCACCGTCGTCTGGACCGGCTCCGCGCAACTGCTCGGCGGCGACGGCGCCCGCATCCTCAATTTGGCCGGCGGCCTCTTCGACCTTCAGTCCGACTCGACCCTCGGCTACTCCGGCAGCGGCAGCCAAGCCACGTTCGCCAACGCCGGCACGTTCCGCAAATCCGCCGGCACCGGCACCTCCACCGTCTCCGGCACCCCGTTCACCAACACCGGCACCGTCTCCGTCCAGACCGGCACCCTCGCCTTCGCCACCCCGGTCACCGGCACCGCCGGCACGTGGACGGCCCTGTCCGGCTCCACGCTCACCTTCTCCGGCGGTCAGTCGTTTTCCGCCGGCTCGACCTTCAACGGCAGCGGCACCACCCGCTTCGACGCCGGCACCACGACGCTCAACGGCGCGATCTCCGTCCAAAACGCCACCTTCGCCGGCGGCATTCTCCAGGGCACCTCGAGCCTCACCGGCACCTTGGCCTGGACCGGCGGCTCCTGGTCCGGCACCGGCACCCTCGGTATCACGTCCGGCAGTACGCTCAACCTGAACGGAGGCGGCGCGAAAGTGCTCAACCGCGGCGACGGCAACGGCTCCGGCGGCCGCATCCTCGAGAACTTCGGTCAGATCAACTGGGTCGCCGGCGACCTCAACGGCGGCGACGGCGCCGCCATCGTCAACCGCGCCGGCGGCCTGTTCCGCGCCGAGGAAACCGGCACGCTCGGCTTCACCGGCAGCGGCAGCCTGCCGACATTTCTCAATGAAGGCACCTTCACCCGCGGCGGCATCGTGTTGAGCGGGGTGACCGCCGACCCGGAGCCCCCCTCGGGCTTCCTCGAAGCCCTCGCCGACCCCGACCTGAATTTCTTCGGCTACTTCGCCTCCGCGGCCGCCAAGGTCACCACCGTCTCCGGTTTCGTATTCACCAACACCGGCAACGTCGGGGCCCTCGACGGCATTCTCGATTTCACGTCCCCGGTCGTTTCCAACGGCGGCACCTTCACCGCCAGCTCCGGCGCCGAACTGAATTTCTCCGGCGCCAAGACGTTCAACACCGGCACGTCCCTTTCCGGGAGTTCGAACAACATCCGCCTCCTCGCCGGCGCCACCACCGTCGCCGGCAGCCTGACCATGAACCAGGTCGAATTCGCCGGCGGCGATCTCTACGGCTCGGCCAGCATCGGCGGAAATGTCACCTGGACCGCCGGCACGTGGCGCGGCGCCGATACCGTGGCGTTCCTTACCGGTTCCACCCTCACCCTCGACGGCGCCGCCACCAAATCCCTGATCCGCGGCGACGGCAACGGCTCCAACGGCCGCATCCTCCGATCCGGCGGCACCGTGATCTGGAACGGCGGCGGCGCGCTGGCCGGCGCCGACGGCGCGGGCATCGACATTCTCGCCGGCGGGACCTTCGAGATCCGCAACGACCGGACCTTCGCCCACAACGGCGCCGGCCAGATGCCGTTTCTCACCAATGCCGGCACCGTCCGCAAACTCGCCTCCGCCGGCACCACCGTTTTCCAAAGTGTCCAGTTTACGAATACGGGCCGCCTCGAATTGCTCGGCGGCACCCTGAGCCTCGCCGGCTCCGGCGGTCTCGCCAACGCCGGCATCGTCGAGATCTTCGCCGGCACGCTTGAAAACTCCGCCAGCGGGATGTCCGCCCTCGGCGGCACCTACCTCGTCCAGGCCGGCGGCCTGCTGCGTTTCACCGGCGGCACCCATACCGTCGCGTCCACCGCCTTCAATGGCGCCGGCCTCACCGAAATCGCCGGCGGCGTCCTCTCCGTCGGTTCCGGCACCGTCGGCGGCCGCTTCCGCCTCGGCTCCGGCTCCGTCACCGGCGCCGGCACCTTCACCGTCGGCAGCACCGGCGAATTCACCTGGGCCGGCGGCAGCCTCACCGGCACCGGCACCCTCGCCATCGCCGCGGGCGGGCAGCTCCTCATCGAGGGCGCCGCCGCCAAGACCTTCTTCCGCGGCGACGGCAACGGCTCCAACGGCCGCATCGTCGCCAACGCCGGCAACGTCGTCTGGTCCGACGCCGGCGGCATCGCCGGCGGCGACGGCGCCGCCTTCAACAATCTCGCCGGCGGTGTCTTCGCGATCACCGGCGACGCCGCCTTCGGCTACACCGGCAACGGCGCCGCCCCGACCTTCGCCAACGCCGGCACCCTGCGCAAAACCGCCGGCACCGGCACCACCGCCCTCGATCTCGCGGTTTCCAATTCCGGCGTGCTCGAAAGCAAATCCGGCACGCTGCTGCTCGGCGGCGGCGGCAGCGGCAACGGCCAGTTCGTCGCCGACGGCGGCATCCTCGCCTTCGGCACGTCCTACACGCTGACCGACGGCGCGCGTTTCCTCGGGGCCACGTTTTCCAAATTGCTCGGCGGCACCCTCGGCATTCCGGGCGGATCCACCGCCGTCGTCGGCGGCACCGGCGCCGGCAACTTCCGGCTCGAAGGCGGCACCCTCGGCGGCGGGGGAATCTTTGAAATCGGCAACCTCGGCAACTTCGTCTGGGCCGGCGGCACCATGACGTCCACCGGCACGACGCGCATCGCCGCCGGGGGCACGTTCTCCGTCATCGAACCCGTGTTCCACGACTTCGCCCGCAGCGACGGCAACGGATCCAACGGCCGCATCATCGAGAACTTCGGCACCTTCACCTGGAGCAACGGCTCCCTCCGCGGCGGCGACGGCGCCTTCTTCGCCAACCGCGCCGGCGCCCTCTTCGCCATCACCGGCAGCGGATCGTTCAGCTACACCGGCAACGGCGCCGGTCCGTCGTTCCTCAACGCCGGCACGATCCGCAAAACCGGCGCCGGGGCGACCACCTTCTCCGGTACCGCGTTTACCTCCTCCGGCGCCGTCGAAACCCAAGTCGGCAGCCTCGGTTTCTCGTCCCCCGTCACGTCCAACGGCGGCACCTTCGCGACCTCGTCCGGCGCCAACCTCGCGTTTTCCGGCGGCCAGACGTTCAACTCCGGCACCACGTTCACCGGCGGCGGCCAAGTCGATCTCGCGGGCGGCACCACCGTCCTCGACGGCATTCTCAATGCCGCCCAACTCACCCTCACCGGCGGCACCGTCGCCGGTTCCGCCACCCTCAACGGCATCATCGCCTGGCAAGGCGGCACCTTCAGCAGCACCGGCACGCTCACGATCGCCACCGGCTCCTCGCTCCTCCTCGGCGGCGCCGGCAGCCGCGACTTCTTCCGCGGCGACGGCAACGGCTCCGGCGGCCGGATTTTCGACAATTTCGGCCTGATCCGCGTGCAAAACGACAGTGCCTTCCGCGGCGGCGACGGCGCCCTCATCCGCAATCGCCCCGGCGCCGTCCTGGAATTCCGCAACGACGCCACCTTCGGCTATACTGGCAACGGCAGCGCGCCGACCTTGGTCAACGAGGGCATCTTCCGGAAAACCGCCAGCGCCGGGACGACCCTCGTCTCCTCGATGAACGTCACCCACACCGGCACCATCGAGGTCCAGTCCGGCACGCTGCGTTTCCAATCCGCCAACCTCGTCAGCGACGCCGGCCAGTTCTCCGTCGCCTCCGGTGCGAGCCTCGAATTCGCCGGCACCCACGCCTTCAACCACGGTACCGCGTTTTCCGGCCCCGGCGCCGTGCGGTTCGGCGGCTCCACCACCTTGTCCGGCGCCCTTTCGCTTTCCGCCAATGTCGAGCTCATCGGCGGCGATGTTTTCGGCACCGCCACCCTTTCGTCCGGCGTGCTCAAGTGGAGCGCCGGCACCCTCCGCGGCGCCAACACCCTCACCGTCGGCCCCGCCGCCTCCCTCATCGTCGACGGTCTCGGCGCCCGCTTCTTTGTGCGCGGCGACGGCAACGGCTCCGGCGGCCGCATCATCGACAACTACGGCACGATGATCGTGCGCAACGAGACCGACCTCCTCGGCAACGACGGCGCCCAGCTCATCAACCGCCCCGGCGCGACGCTCACTTTGCTCAACAGCGGCGCCATCGCCCACGGCGGCGGCGGCGCCGAACCGACCTTCGTCAACGGCGGCACCTTCACCAAGACCGACAGCCCCGGCACCACCTCGATCTCGATCCCCTTCACCAACACCGGCACGATCGCCGTCGCCTCCGGCACCCTCGCCATCACCGGCCCGTTCACCAACACCGGCAGCATCTTGCTTTCCGGCGGCACCCTCCAGGTCGCCGGCACCCTCTCCCTCGGCACCTCCCCGCTGCTCGGTTCCGGCACGATCTCGGCCGCCTCCGTCGTCGCCGGCGGCACCGTCGCCCCGGGCAATTCCCCCGGCGCCCTCAACGTCACCGGCGACCTGACCCTCCTCGCCACCAGCGCCCTGCTGATCGAGCTCGGCGGCACCGTCGCCGGCAGCGGCTACGACGTGCTCACCGCCGGCGGCGGCGCCGCCCTCGCCGGCTCGCTCTCGCTCTCCTTCGTCAACGGTTTCGCCGCCACCGTCCAGAATTCGGATACGTTCACCGTCGTTACCGCCGGCGGCTCCGGACTCACCGGCGCCTTCGCCAACATCGCCTCCGGCCAACGCCTCTTCACCACCGACGGCGTCGGCTCCTTCCTCGTCAACTACGGCAGCGGCAGTCCCTTCGCCGCATCTTCCGTCGTCCTGAGCAATTTCCAGCCGATCCCCGAACCGTCGACCTACGTCCTGCTCGCCTGCGGCGCCTTGGCCGTGCTCTGGCAGTTCCGCCGCCGTCGCTGAACGTGGTAGGGGCGCCGCTCGTCGGCGCCCAAGGCCGTCCGCCCGCGCCCCCCCTGCGACCGGCGCATACCCCGCAGGACCGTGCGCGGCCCGAGTCCGTTCTTTCAACCTTCACCTTTCAACCTTCAACCCGCCCGGCGCGCGCCGCGCCGGGCGTCCCCACTCCGGCATCGCCTGCGGCCCGCCGGCGTGTTTCCCTCGGGCCATGCGCCCGATGTTGCTGCGCCTCCTGCTCGGTCTCCTCGTCTTCTCCGCCGCCGCCCGGGCCGCGGAGTCCGATCCCCTCGCCCGCCCGCCGGCCCCGCATCCCCGGCTCCTGCTCGACGACGCCGCCCTCCGGGCCGCCGTCGCCGCCGCCGAATCCGATCCCCTGCGCGCCGCCCTGCACCGCCGCATCGTGGCCGCCGCCACCGCCGAGCTCGGCACCAAGCCCGTCGAACGCGTGCTCGTCGGCCCCCGCCTGCTCGACAAATCCCGCACCGCCCTCGGCCGCATCCTCGTCTCCGCCCTCGCGTATCGGCTGAACGGAGACAAACGCTTCGCCGCCCGCGCCCTGCTCGAGATGCGCGCGGTCTCCGCCTTCGCCGACTGGAACCCGTCCCATTTTCTCGACGTCGCGGAACTCAGCCTCGCGCTCGCCCTCGGCTACGACTGGCTCCACGCCGCCCTGACGCCGGACGAACGCACCGAGATCCGGTCTTCGCTCCAGCGTCACGCCCTCGTCTTCGCGCGTGACGCCTACGCGCCGGAAGGCCCGAAGGACAAACGCCTCTGGTTCGTGAAGGCCCACCACAACTGGAACCAGGTCTGCAACGGCGGCCTGCTCGCCGCCGCCCTCGCGCTCGCCGAAGACGAACCCGACCTCGCCCGCACCGTCGTCGCCGGCGTCCGCCGCAGCCTGCCCCTTGCCATGACCGCCTACGCTCCCGACGGAGCGTATCCCGAGGGCCCCGGCTATTGGGGCTACGGCACCAGCTACAACGTCGTCGCCCTCGCCCTGCTCGAATCCGCCTACGGCACCGACTTCGGCCTCTCCGCCGCCCCGGGCTTCGACCGCACCGCCGACTACCGTCTCCACATTCAGGGTACGTCCGGCCTCGCGTTCAACCACGCCGACGGCGGCGCCCGCATTGGGCCCCAGGCCGAATACACGTGGCTCGCCCGCCGCTTCGGCCTCCCCACCGCCCTCGCCCACAGCCGCGCCTTGCTCGAGGCCGCCCTCGCGCGCGAACGTTCCGGCCGCGTCGGCGACCGCCTCTTCGCCCTGCACGCCGTGTGGTTCCCGGCCGCTCCGGCCGCCGCCGCGCCGGCCCCGCTCGACCGCCGGTTCAACGGCCCCGCCGAACTCGTCACGCTGCGCGGCGCCTGGGGCGATCCCCGCGCCGTCTTCGTCGGCCTCAAGGGCGGCAGCAACGCCGTCAACCACTCCCACCTCGATGCCGGCAGTATCGTGCTCGACGCCGGCGGCGTCCGCTGGGCCGAGGACCTCGGCCCCGACAACTACAACCTGCCGGCGTACTTCGGCGCCAAGCGCTGGACCTACTACCGCCTCAACAATTTCAGCCACAACACGCTCACCCCGGGCGACACCTTGCAGGATCCGAAAGCCTCCGCCCCCGTCGTCGCGTTCGCTTCGCAACCCGCCCGCGCCTTCGGCGTCGTCGACCTGACACCGGTGTATCCAGGCCAGGCGGACAAGCTCCTGCGCGGCGTCGCGCTCCTCGACCGCCGCCGCGTCCTCGTGCAGGACGAAGCCGCCGGACTCAAGCCCGGCACCCCGCTCGTCTGGCGCCTGCACACCGCCGCCGCCATCGATCTCGCCGACCCGCGGCACGCCGTCCTCACCCTCAACGGCCGCACCTTGCGCGCCAAAATCCTGGCGCCCGCCGATGCCGTCTTCACCGCCGCCGCCGCGACGCCCCCGACCGCCGCGGAAAACCGCAACGCCGGCATCTCCGTGCTCTCCGCCCGCTTCACCCCGGCCGGCGGCCAAGCCCGCCTCGCCGTCCTCCTGACTCCGCAGGACGAAGGTGCCGCCGCCGCGGACCCGGTGCCGGTCGCGCTCGCCGATTGGAAATAATCCCATGCCCGCCCCCGCCGATTCCGCCCGCGACGCCGTCGCCTGCTTCCGCCGCGACTTCAAGACCGTTATCCTCGGCACCGCCGGGGCCGACGGCGAACCCGCCGCCTCCGTGGCCGCCGCCGTGCTCGGCGGGGACCTTTCGTTCTACGCCTACGTCAGCGCCCTCGCCGTCCACACCCGCCACCTCATCGTCAATCCGCGCGCCAGCGTTCTGCTCGTCGAGGACGAAGCCGCCGCCGGCCAATTGCTGGCCCGTCGCCGGCTGACCTTTTCCTGCCGCATGGAGCGCCTTGATCGTACCGATCCCGAATTCGATCTCCGTGTTGGTGAATTGCGGGCGAAGTTCGGTGCGGTGTTCGACATGCTCGTGACGTTGCCGGATTTCGTCCTCGTGCGTCTCGTTCCGCAGCGCGGCCGTTTGGTCATCGGCTTCGGCGCGGCGTTCGATGTCGATCCCGCGGATTGGACGAAGCTGACGCCGGTCGGCCGCCCGCCCGCCGCCCCCGCCTGAGCGTGCCGTCCCAGCCGTCACCGTTGCCCTGCACGATGGCCGAGGTCGCCCGCGCGGCCGGCGTGCATCCCGCGACCGTCTCCCGGGCCCTCCGCGACGATCCGCGAATCACCGCCGCCGTCCGCGCGGAGATCCGGGCCGTCGCCACCCGGCTCGGCTACCGCAGGAACCCGCTCGTCGCCGCCCTCATGAGCGTGCGGCGCTCCCGCGCGGCCGCCGGCTACCAGGCCACCCTCGCCTTCGTGACGCACTACCCGCCGAGCCGCGCGGCGTTCTTCAAGTCGTCCTTCGGCCAACTGCTCGCGGGCGCCCGTCTCCGCGCCCGGATCAGCGGTTACACCGTCGAGGAATTCAACCTCTGCCAACCCGGTCTCGCCCCGGCCCGGGCCACCGAGATTTTGCGCAACCGCGGGATCACGGGGCTCATCGTGGCGCCGCTCCACTCGATCAACGAGCCGGTCGCCTTGGATTGGTCCCACTTCGCCACCGTCGCCATCGGCCACTCGCTGCACGACGTGCCCGTCCACCGGGTCACGCACAACCATTTCAGTGCGCTCGCCCTCGCCTGCCGCCAGGGTCGCGCCGCGGGCCGGCTCCGCCCCGGCCTCGTCCTGCCCCGCCGGGTCCATGAAAAAGTCGAACGCCGCTGGGTCGCCGCTTTGCTCCTCGACCAAAGCGAGCACCCGGCCGCCGCTCCCGTCCCCCCGTTCCTCCCGATCGAGTGGGACGAGGCCGGCTTTGCCGCCTGGTACCGCCGGCATCGCCCCGATCCGATCCTTACCGTCCGTCCGCAGCAAGTGCTCGGCGCCCTCGCCCGGCTCGGAGTCCGGCCGCCGGCCACCGGAATCGTGAGCCTCGATCGCCGGCCACGCGAACGCACCTTGGCCGGCATCGAGCAGGACTATCCGGCGATGGGCGCCGCCGCCGTCGACCTCCTCATCGGCTACCTGCAACGCCACGAAACCGGCCTGCCAGCCCGGCCGATCACCGTGACGCTCGAAGGTTCGTGGATCGCCGGCGCCTCGCTCCGCGCGCAGCCCCGGCGCACCCTCAGAACCGCACCGTGAGGGTCAGGTCGTACTGCGGCGGCATCACGTACGTGTAACGGTAAGCCGGCCGGCCGTCGGCCAATGTGGTGAATCCGGTTTTCCGCACGTCTCCGGTATTCTCGAGGTCGATGAGATTTTTCACCCCGGCGCGGATGCGGACATTCTGTTTCCAGATCTTCTGGTCGCGCATCACGTAGGCGCTCACGCCGTGGGTGGTGCCGCCGACGAGTTTGCGGCCTTGCACGATGCCGAAGAGGTAAGCGTCGCGCCAACTGCCGTTCACGCCCAGGCGCACGCCTTTCAGCGGCACCCAAGCCTCGCGCTGGAACGCGTAGTCCACGATCCAGCTCGCCGACCACGGCGCCGCGCGCGCCCCCGTCGGCTTCGTCGCGTAATCGCTCGAATCCAGCACTTCCTTCGCGTCCGCCAGCAGCACCGGCGCCTCGTCGCCGCGTTGCACCGCCGCCTGGTAGAAGGCCCGGAAGGCCGAAAAATCCGGCCGCGTGATCACGTCCGCCTTGGCCAACGTGAAACGCAACTGCAGGCCCTTCGCCGGCCGCGCCAGCGCCGTCACGTCGAAGCCCTTCGAGGTCTCGGACGAAAACACGCTGCGGTACTGGTTCACGTCGTCCCACGAACGGATGTACCGCGGATCGTTCGCCGTGATGTTGTTCGGGTTCATCAAATTCTCGACTTCGCTCGCGCTGAAGCCGGACGGCGTCCACCGGAACTCCACATTGTCGCGGTCGATCTGGAACATGCCCAACGTCAGCGTCACCCGATCCTTGAAGAGGCTCCCCTTCACGCCGATTTCCTTGGTCACGCCCGAGATCGGGCCGAAAATCTTCCGGTCGAAGGTCCGTGCATCCTGCCAACGGAACGAATCGGAATACACCGCGTACACGTTGAGGTCGGGGTTGATCACATAGGTCAGGCCCGCCGTATAGCTCGTGTTGAAAAGGTGCAGGGCCGGATTCTCGACGTACTCGCCGGGCCGCGCGTCCTGCCGGCTCGGCGGCGCGATGTCCTCGTTGTAAGGTCCGAACGTCCGCGTGCCTTTGTATTCGTAGGTCCGGTTCCAATCCCAACGCGCGCCGATCAGCGACTGCACCTTGCCTTTGAAGTAACTGCCGCTGGCGGACAGCGCGCCGGCATAGGCCTGGCGCCATTCCGTGCCGTCGGCCGCCGTGCCGAACGATAGTTGCTTCGCCTCGAAGTCCGGCATCACCGGCAGCCGGTCCAGCGTGAAACGGTCGAACAGCGCCCGCGAATAGAACTGCGGATCGTCGAGGTAGAGCCGGAAACGCACGCGGTCGTTGGTCTGGTTGACCGCCGACACGACGCCGTTTTCGAAACGCTTCACGTTGTAGAGCGCCTTGCGGTAGTTGTTCGTGAAGTCCTCGCGGTATTCGAGACTCCCGACGAAGAGCTGCTTCATCCAGGAAAAGGGCTGCCACGGCAGCACCGCCGTGCCGCGGAACGCGTCGACGTCGTTGCCGAACCGTTTCCAGTCGATGCCCGCCGTATCGATGTAGGGCCGGCCGTTCACGTCGACGCTGACCGTGCTGCTGAAGAAATTGTCGTTCCGCAGGCCGTCCTGGTTCTGGTGGTTGTACGCCAGTTCCAATCCGAGTTTGCCGATGCGTTGCTCGATCGTGACCGAATACGTGCCGAAGGGCCGGGACTGCCGGTCGAAGGAACCGCGCAGGTTGTAGTGTTTCGGGAAACCGGCGAAGCGCTTCGTCCCGACGACGGCGCCGGCCGCATTCCGCATCGTCACGTCGAAGAAGCCGCCTTCGAGCAGGGAAACCGAACCGCCCGCCGGACTGTTGGCCGTGCTGCGGTCCGCCGCCGGGAGCGTCGACTGGTTGAACCACGCGCCGTCCGACGTGTACCACGGCCCCGCGTTGGTGAAGCTGCGCGAACGCGCCGACTGCTCGCGGATCGTGATGCCGGAAAAGCCGCGCGCATTCTCGAAGTCGCCGCGCTCCGCCTCGAGCCGCACCATCGTGTTGCGGAACGGCTGCCACGTCAGCGCGATCGTCTCGCCCTCGAGTTTGTAGGCGGAGGCATCCTGGAACGTCTTCTCCTCGCGCCGCACCGCGTTGAAACGCAGCGCCAGCCCCGGCCGCAGCTGGCGGTTGACGTCGAGCTGGACCCGGTACGCGCCTTCGCTGCCGTACTGCGCGAACGCGGTGCCGAAATTCTTCATCAGCGCCCGCTTCGTGAACACAGAGCCTTGGCCGCCCGGCTCGACGTCGCCGAAGATCAGCGAGTTCGAGCCTTTGCCGAAGTCGATGCGCTCGACGTTGTAGGTGTCGCTCGGGATGTACCAGCGGAAGTAATTCCGCGAAACGTTGAACCGCTGCGACAGCCCGCGGAACGAGAAATTGTCCGTCTGGTTGTCGTTCTCCATCGTCGGCGCGGCGTACACGTTGGCGACGAACCGCGTGACTTCGTCGGCGGTGTTGAGCCCGAGGTCCTCCATGAAGTCGGCGGTGATCGCGTCGATGTTCACCGGCACATCCTTCAGCGCCTGCTTGGTGCGCGTGGCCGACAGCGTGTCGTTCGCCGACCAGCCCGTTTCCCGCTCCGTCGAAATCACGAACGGCGACAGCTGCACGGTCGCGTCGGGCGCGGCCGGCGCCGGCGGCGGGACGGCCGTCTGCGCTCCGAGCGTGCCGGCGGCGAAACCGGCGACGGCCGCCAGCGGGCGGCGGAGAAAGGCGGATAGGGTCGGGCGAATCAGGGACATGGGACGTGGGGTTGGGCCCGGAGGCCCGGAAAAGTCCGGTCGCCCCGCGGGAGGAAGTGCATTGCCGTCCCGGCCGGGGCCTTCAACCCCCGTTTCGTGCACACCGTTGCACAAACCGGGTGCGCCCCGACCACCGGTCAACGCGAGGCCCCGAGCCGGCGCGCCAACTCGGCTTCCATTTCCCGGCGCACGGCGGCGGCGGCCGGCGCCGCGTGGAGATTGGCGAGCTCGAACGGGTCCTGCTGCAGGTCGTAGAGTTCGTCCATGCCGACGAGATCGCGGTAGCGGATCAGCTTGTACCGCTCGGTGCGCACCGCGTCGTAGCCCATCTTCAAGGTGCGCGGGAACACGATGTCGGTCGTGTACTCGATGAGGAAAGATTTCCGCCAATCCGCCGGCGTACCCGCGAAGAGCGGCAGCACCGAGCGACCGTCGATGCCCGGCAACGCCGGCGCCCCGGCCAGTTCCAAAATCGTCGGCGCCAGGTCCGTGGTCAGCGCCATGCCGGCCGGTTCCGACCCCGCTTTGACCCGCGGGGGATAGCGCAGCAACAGCGGCAGCCGGATCGATTCTTCGTAGGCGAGCCGGCGCTCCTGGCTCAGGCCGTGCTCGCCGTAGAAGTAGCCGTTGTCGCCGACCACCATCACGACGGTGCGGTCCAGCGCGCCCTGTTTTTCCAGCTCAGCCAGCATTTGGCCGAGACCTTCGTCGACCGCCGCCAGCATGCGCAGGCGGTCGCGGATGGTTTCGTCGGGCGTCACCGTATCCGGGCCGAGCGGCGGCAAGCCGGGGATTGTCCGCTCAAGCGCGGGCTTCCCTTGGGGCGGCCGCGCGTAGTTGCCGCGGCGCGGCGGCCGGTCGTCGGCGTAGAGCGTCTTGTGGCGCTCGGCCGGGATGAAGCCGCCTTCGCCGATCCGCACCGAGGTCCCGTCGGCCTGCTGGCGGTTGTTCGGATGAAGCGCCTTGTGGGAAACCATCAGCAGGAACGGAGCGGTGCGGGGCCGTTGGATAAACTCCACGGCACGTTGTGTGAAGATGTCCGTCACGTAGCCCGGCACGCGGGCCAGCCGGCCGTTTTCGAAAAGCTCCGGATCGGCCACCTCGCCCTGCCCTTTCATCGAGATCCAAAGATCGAAGCCCGGCCGCGGCGTGGGATCGTTGCCCATGTGCCACTTGCCGATGAAGCCGGTGTTGTAGCCGGCCGCGTGGAGCGTCCGCGCGAACGTCGGCAGCCGGTGGCTGAGCGGACTGCGGTCGGTGTTGTCGAAAATGCCGTGATGCCGCGTCTCGAGGCCGGTGAGGATGTTGGCGCGGCTCGGCGAACACAGCGGCGTGACCGCGAAGAAGTGTTTGAACTGCGCCCCCTCGCGCGCGATGCGGTCGAGATGGGGCGTGCGCGCGAACGGATGGCCCGCCGCGCCGAAATCGTCGAAGCGGAGGTCGTCCACCACCACGAGAATCACGTTGGGCCGGGGCTCGGCCGCGGCGGTCGACGACGCGGAAACGGATGCGGCGAACACCGCGATTAAAGGGAAAAGCAGACGGCGCATGGCGGATAATGGGTCCGAATTGATTCGATCGGGCAAGGAGCGGATGGGGCACCCGGGTGGCGTCGCCGCCGGCCTCACTCGAGGGCTTGCAGCACGGTCGAGGTGATCAACTGCCGCAGCCGGTTGCGAATTTCCCCGGGCGCCGCCGCCATGAACACCACGGCCAACTCCTCCTTCGTATCCACCCAAAAATACGTGCCGCTGCCGCCGCCCCAATTGAAGTCGCCGGGCGTGCCCAACATGCCCGAGGCGACCGCGGGCCGGCGCACGGCCACGCTCAGCCCGAAGCCGTAGCCATAGACGTTTCCTCTCGTCCACAGCCGGCCCAAGTCGACGTCGGGCGTCATCTGGTCCGAGGTCATGAACTCCACCGTTTTCCGGCCGAGGTAGCGCCGGCCGTCGAACGTGCCCTGCCGCCGCAGCATCTCCGCAAAACGCAGGTAATCGAGGGCCGTGGAGTAGCAGTGGTTGCCGCCGCCGTCCCGCTGGGGCGGCGCACTGCGGAGCCGGGCATTCGTCGGCTCGCCGGTCAGCGGATCGGTTTTGAAGGGCCGGGCAAACCGCGCGACTTTTCCGGGCGGCACGAAGTAGCCCGTGTCGACCATGCCCAGCGGCGCGAACAGATTCTCCGCCTGGTAGTCGGCCAACCGCCGCTTCGTCAGCGTCTCGATGATGACGCCCATGACTTCGAACCCCACGCCGTAGTCCCAACGCGTTCCCGGTTGGTAGTGCAGCGGCAACCGGCCGAGCCGCTCGATCAAGTCCGCCGCCGGGCGATCGACCGCCGTCAATTCGTGGTACTGCCGCTCCAGCTCGCTCCCTTTGGCGAGACCGTTCGTCAGGCCCGCGGTGTGGCGCATCAGATCCTGCACATTGGGTTGCCGCCGCGCCGGCTCGGTGCCGTCCGCGGCGACCACGCGTCGATTCGCCAACAGCGGCAAAAACCGTTCCACGGGATCCTCGAGCGTCATGCGTCCCGTTTCCACCAGCATGAGCGCCCCGACCGTGGTCAGCGGCTTCGTCAACGAGGCGATCGGAAAGATCGCGTCCTTCGGCATCGCGGTACCGGCCGCGGGATCAACCGCGCCGAAGGCCTCGTGATAGACCAATTTGCCGCGCCGGGCGATGGCGACCACAGCGCCGGGAATCGTGCCCTGCGCGATCTCGGCCCGGAGCGCGGAACCGATGTGCTCCAAGCGCGCGGCGGAAACGCCGACCTCGGCCGGCGCAGCGACGTCCAGGGCCGTCCCGGCCGCCGCCGCCGTTGCAACGGCGAGCAGCC
>JACCDS010545537.1_pt1 | contig 30410 bp, 20 predicted proteins | sample 7446441 | NCBI WGS metagenome assembly JACCDS01 (sample SAMN15323445, study PRJNA562643) | freshwater metagenome | isolation source: river surface water | place: USA:Blue River Watershed | collected 2017-08-17 | reverse complement strand
TACATCTCGCGGCGTGACGGACGGTTCCAGGTGTACGTACTCGATTTGGCAACGTCGCAGGAAACCCGTCTGTCGGACGGGCCCAGAGACGAGTCCCCGAGTTTTGCCCCGAACGGCCGTTACATCATGTTTGCGAGCGATGCGGACGGACGTGGCACCTTGTCCGTGGCGGCCGTCGACGGGAGTGCGCGATACAACCTGAGTTCGCGCGCTTCCAGCATCCGTGAGCCGGCATGGGGGCCGTTCTTCACGAGATAACAATAGAAACCATTGCTTAATTTAACCAGGGAGAATCCAACCATGCGTGGACTGAAATCCGCAGCCATCATCGCAGTCCTCTCGCTGCTGGCTGCCTGCTCGACCGTCAAGCTCGACGATCAGGCACCGGTCGAGGATCGCGTCGCCAAATCGAACGCTCCCGGCGCCGGGACAGCGTCCGGCGCGATCCCTTCCGGCGGCGCCAAGGCTGGTTCGAAGGATGGCTCGGCCAAAGATGCTGCGGCCCGTGATGCGGCTGCCCGCGAGTCAGCTGCCCGGGAAACTGCGGCGAAGGAAGCGGCCGCCCGGGAAGCTGCAGCACGTGACGCTGCCGCCAGGGATCCGCTGAATGACCCGGCCAGCGTCCTGTCGAACCGCAGCGTCTACTTCGACTTCGACAGCTTCGTGATTCGTGACGAGTTCAAGCCGGTGGTCGAGGCGCATGGCAAGTTCCTCGCGAATAACCCGAACCGCAAGGTCATCGTGCAGGGTCATACCGATGAACGCGGCGGCAGCGAGTACAACCTCGCGCTGGGCCAGAAGCGCGCCGAAGCCGTTCGTCGTGCACTTGGCCTCGCCGGCGCGAAAGACTCGCAAATCGAGGCGGTCTCGTTCGGCAAGGAAAAGCCGAAGGCCACCGGTAGCAGCGAAGAAGCGTGGGCACAGAACCGCCGCGCGGACATCGTCTACTGATGCCTGCGATGAAGCCGGTATTCAAAGCTGCCAGCGCCGCCGTCATGGCGGCGCTTTTTATTGGGGCGCCGATGAGTGCGCATGCGATCCTCGAAGACGCGGAGGCGCGACGCGCCATCCTCGAATTGCGGAAGCAGATCGCTGACATGAACACCCGCCTCGATGTGAAAATTGCCCCGGCGCTGGCGCGCATCGAATCGAAAGCCGAGACCAAGAGCGTGATGGATCTGGCCAGCGAGATCGAAAAGCTGCGCGCAGATCTCGCGGCACTGCGCGGGCAGATCGAGATCGTGTCGAACGAAATCACGAACACGCAGAAGCGCCAGAAGGATTTCTATGTCGATCTCGACCAGCGGCTGCGCACGATAGAACAGAAACAGCTGGCGCTCGAGAGCAAGGCGAGTGAAAAGCCGGTCGACCAGAAGTCGGCCGAACAGCGTGCGGCGGCAGAGCAGAAGAGCGCCGAGCAAAAGGCCATTGAGGCTGCCCAGGCGCAACTCAAATCCGGCGACTTCAATGGCGCAGCAGAATCGCTGTCCAACTTCCTGCAGCGCTACCCGGACTCCGCGCTCGTACCGAACGCCTATTTCTGGCTGGGCAGCAGTTATCTGGCCATGCGAGATTGCATTCAGGCGATACCGGCTTTTCAATCGATGCTCTCCCGCCAGCCGAATCATCCGCGCGCCCCTGACGCGATGCTGAGCCTGGCCAGCTGCCAGATCGACATGAATGACAAGTCAGCAGCACGTGACACGCTCGGCAACCTGATCAAGAAGTACCCGAACTCGGCGGCCGCGGCATCGGCGAAGGAACGGTTACCGGAAACGCGGTGACGCATCTCATGCAATGACGAGACCCGCGGAGAGCATCGCAAGTTGATTCACTCAGAAAAAGTTTCCGCGGATGTTTGACAAACCCAAATCGGCCTGAGTATAATTTCGGTCTTTCGGGTCGTTAGCTCAGTTGGTAGAGCAGCGGACTTTTAATCCGTTGGTCGCAGGTTCGAGTCCCGCACGGCCTACCAGAAAAATCAAAGGGTTGCAGATTTCGGTCTGTGACCCTTTGTCCATTTCCGCGTTCGTATACGCATGGTGTAGGTTCTTGGATTCAATCCTGCCAGCACCAACAAGTCGCCTCATCTCCAAACAGCCGGATACCATCAGCCGCGGCTTCGATCAGCGCTCCAAGCGCTGATGCCTCCTAGGTGCAGCTGATTAAATTATCGATCACTGCCTCTTAGAGACGTAGATCTGAAAATCAGAGCGCCTGTGCAAGCGAGAGGTGCAGCCCCACTTCCACGCGGTGTCCGGATGCGTATGCCAAACATGGTGACTTGCCCACCGCGGGTGTGCCCTGACAGGCACAGATCAAATCGCGCCGGCCACTTTTGGACTTCCAGCGTATAGAACCAGCCCGATGAATGCTGAATCGTGCGGGTAGTAACGGAAGCATCGTGCGCAATGCCTTCAAGTGCAAGGCTGCCAGCGGTGAAATCGTTAAATCCAAAGATGCGAATGATGCGGGCTCCGGAATGATGCGGGCCCCGATGTGGAACGACATCTCTTATTTACCAGCAGCTTCGTAGTTGGCCTTCGCGTGGGCTGCTGCCGGCCTCTTCTCACTTGATCTTTTCGAGCAAGGTTTGCGGAATTCAGCCGATTTTCGGTGTGATCAATTTCGCAAACGCCTACGGCAATGGATGCCGGGGCCGCTGCCCCCGCGCCAACTCCAGTGCGTGCGCGGATTTCGCAGGAAAACTTGGCGGTCTTATTCACGGCTCCCTTCTCAATGAAGGGACACGGCTCAGAACGCCGAGCGATTCACGCTGCCTCGCCCGGCTCACCAGCACGCCCAATTCATCCGACAGGTCTCGGTCCTAGTCATTTTCAAATTATTTGTATATACAAATTATGTGGGTATACTCCCCCGCATGAAAACAAGCCTTGAACCCGTAGATCCTCCCAAAGGATGTACCAATCTCAAACTGCGCCAACTCACCCGACGAGTGACGCAGTACTACGATTCAGAGGTAGGCAAGGTCGGCCTGAAGACTACGCAATATTCATTGCTTGCCTACGCAGAAAGACTCGGCCCGATTCGTCCAATCGATCTGGCCGCCAGTATCAAAATGACCCCTTCCACGTTGACTCGCAACCTCAAGCCGTTAGTGGACGCGGGCTGGATTGCCGTACTGCCGGGAGTAGATGCGCGAAGCCGATGGGTAACGATTACCGAAGCAGGCAGCGCCAAGCGTGCAGAGGCTAAACGCAAATGGCGCAAAGCCCAGGACGGCATCATTGCACTGCTTGGAATCAGTGCCGTGACAGCACTGCATACCTTAATCGACGCGTCTTTGGAGAAGCTCGATCTTGCAGCCGTAGACGATGAAGATGATTGATAAACAAATGCGGCACTGGAGTTTATGGACTGTGCTGCTGGCCGCTGCCGGCACCTTCGCTTTGACCATGGGAGTACGTCAGTCCATGGGCTTGTTTCTGTCGCCGTTAAATACGGCCACAGGCTTGGGCATTGGCTCCATCAGCCTGGCGTTTGCGTTCGGACAGCTATGCTGGGGACTGACCCAGCCATTTGCAGGAGCCATTGCGGACAAGGTCGGTTCTGGACGTGTGCTGATTGTCGGCGTGTTGTTGGTCACCCTGGGCACGGTGCTGACGCCTCTGATGACGACAACCGCCGGACTCATCTTTTCTATTGGGGTATTGTCAGCCGGTGGCGCCGGCATGGCCGGGCCTGCTGTGTTGATGGCCGCGACCTCCCGCCTGATTGCGCCTGAACGGCGTGGCATGGCTACCGGGATCATCAATGCCGGAGGATCATTCGGTCAGTTCGTCATGGCTCCCATAGCTGGCGCACTTAGCGCAGGTATTGGCTGGACCAGTGCCGTACAGATAATGGGTGTCCTCGTGCTGATTGCACTTCCAGCGGCTCTGGTCTTGAAGAGTCCTGGGAAGGTTTCTCCAACTCCTGCAACTGGTGCACCCATCAGCACTCGGCAAGCCATCGGGGAGGCGCTTGGCCATCCTGGATTTCGCTTGTTGGCGATGGGCTTCTTTGTCTGCGGATTTCATGTCGCCTTGTTGGCCACGCACTTACCAGGCGTAATCGTCGCATGTGGCTTGCCGCCGGAATATGGCGGCTGGGCTTTGGCCATGCTGGGATTGTTCAATATTGTTGGCAGTGTGCTCATGGGTTGGGCTGTCGGGCATTGGCGCATGAAATCATTACTCTCCTTGGTGTACGCCACACGTGCACTCGCCATTTTGGTCTTCTTGCTGTCACCCAAGACCGGTGCTACTGCGATGATCTTTGCTGCGGTGATGGGGATTACCTACCTTTCCACAGTGCCGCCAACTGCAGGGCTGGTAGCGAAGTTCTTCGGCGTATCCAACATGGCTATGCTTTTTGGCATCGTCATGCTCTCCCATCAGATAGGCGGGTTTTTGGGCGCCTGGCTAGGCGGCAAAGTCTTCGAGTACACCGGTGCCTACGATTGGATCTGGTACTTCGATATCCTGCTGGCGCTCTTTGCAGCATTGGTACATCTCCCCATTCGCGAGGGGGTACTCATGGCCAAAGCGATTGCGCCAGTCATGAGGAAGTAATTGGCTCTGTCAATTATCCTTTTTCAACCCGACCACCCATGACCCCGTTAAAAAGGCAGGCACTGTGAAAGCATTCGTTGTTGAACGATATGGAAAATCCCACCCACTTTGCGTCGTCGACCTACCGGACCCAGAGATAAGAGCGGACGAGGTACTTGTCAGAGTCTGTGCGGCAAGCGTGAATGTTCTGGATGCCAAGATTCGGGCAGGAGAATTCAAACTCCTGTTGCCCTATAAAACACCGTTTGTGCTGGGACACGATGTCGCAGGGGTGGTCGAGCGGGTCGGCGCGGATGTGCGTCATTTCAAGCAAGGTGACGAAGTCTATGCGAGAGCAGATGATCTTCGTATCGGTACATTTTCTGAATTTATCGCGATCAGGGAAAGTTCGCTGGCCTTCAAGCCCGTCAACCTCACGATGGAAGAAGCCGCTTCCCTTCCATTAGTTGCTTTGACTGCCTGGCAGGTACTGGTTGAAATGGGTAAGGTGAAACAAGGTCAGAAGGTATTCATCCAGGCGGGTTCGGGCGGTGTCGGCAGCATCGCTATCCAGCTAGCGAAGCAACTCGGGGCCACCGTTGCAACGACGACCGGAACAAGTAATCTAGCGTGGGTCAAGGAACTCGGTGCCGATCTTGTCATTGATTATCGTCAAGAGGATTTTGAAAGTGCACTCAAGGACTTCGACCTTGTCCTGAACAGCCAGGATGGGGAGACACTTCAAAAGTCGCTACGTGTGCTGAAACCGGGAGGAAAGCTCATCTCGATCTCCGGTCCGCCTGACCCGGAATTTGCTCGTGATATCCAGGCTCCTTGGTTGGTGAAGCAGGTCGTGAGTGCGCTGAGTTGGGGAATCAGGAGGAACGCCAAGAAGCGACAGGTAGATTACTCCTTCCTGTTCATGAAGCCGAATGGCCAGCAGCTACGTGAAATCACCCAACTTGTCGAATCCGGTGCGGTACGTCCGGTGATCGACAAGATATTCCCGTTTGCCGCTACCAACGAAGCCATTAGCTATGTTGAACATGGCCGCGCGAAGGGAAAAGTCGTGATCCAGGTTGAATCGCCAGCGAGATCCTAGACACGTCTGAGCGCCTACGGCCTGCCAGAAAAAAATAGCCCAGTCTTCGGACTGGGCTATTTCATTTACGCGCCAGAAAATTTCTGCGCCTTGTGTGCCTTCGCTGCGCGCTACCGAATCTTCAGGCTTTGAACAGTCTCCGGCAAAGAATGCAAGTCGGGCGTGACCCCGCCGGTATCAGTCCCGCCCCTTCCACAGACCTGCATGTTTTTGCTCAAGTCACCGAAAATTCAGAGGCGGTGACACCACTGCTTATTCCGACCAGCGTCAGGAAATGCACGGCGCCGGCCGCACCATTGCCATCGGCATCGTAATAGACCTTGCCGGTCGCAGTATCGAACAGGATGTAATCATTGCTGTCCAGCGCCGTCCCACCCGAACTCGCGCGGAAGAAGCTGGAGCTGAGGGTGCCCGTCTTCGTCAGTTTCGTGAAGATGGCATTCTCGAGCCGGATCGTGTCATCCCGAACGTTATAGTCCTGAACGATGTCCACATTGCCGCCACCGAGCGCCGTATCGAAGACGAAGTAGTCCTTGCTGCTGCCGCCATTCAGCGTATCCGCGCCCAGCCTGCCGTTCAGGATGTCCGAACCGCCGAAACCCTGAATCAGGTCGCTGCCGGTGGTACCGGTCAGCCGGTCGTTACTGTTCGTGCCGTTGATCACGGTCACACTGGTCTCGGTCGAAAAATTCAGCGTCGTGGCATTGTCGATGCCGGTGAACGCATTACCCGCGAGGTCGAGAATGGCACCTGCATCGATCTGCACAAAATAGGACGCATCCTTGGCCAGGCTCGACGCCGGATCAATCGTCACCGTATTGCCGGAGAAGACGAGATCGGCCACGCCAAAACGCTGGAACAGCGTGCCGTCGGCAGCGTAAAGGCTGATCGCCCCCGTGCCTGCCTTCACGGCCTCACTGAAACTCAGCACGATATTGGCTCCGACTGTCACGCCCGTGGCATTGTCTGCCGGCGTGCTTGAGGCCAGCGTGGGAGCGATCTGGTCCGCCGGAGGCAGTGGGGCAGAAGGATCGGCGTAGTCGCCGTCGTCGAAACGCAGGATCTCGAAACCGCTCTGGATATCCGTGCCGTCCGGACCGACCACGGTGGTCACGCCATCGACCAGCGTGATCTGATAGTCGGCATACACGCCGCGGAATACTGCAACGTCGGTACCCGCGCCGCCGAACAGCCGGTCATCACCGGCCAGTCCGTACAGCACGTCATCGCCGCGCATGCCGTAGATCACGTTGCCGGCGTCATTGCCTTCGATCAGATCATCGCCGTCACCGGCGATCGCATTCTCGATCTGGGTATCCGCGGCGATCGTCATGAAGGCCGTGCTGGCTGCGGTGGAAGTACTGCCTGCGGCGAGCTTCAGCACCAGATCGGCAGCCATCGCAGCAGTATTGATCCAGTCGGTGCCGCCATCGGTATCGGCCAGCGAAGTGCGGGCAGACTGGCCAGACAGCTGTGCAACCTGCAGGATTTCATTCGTGTAGTGATACACGCTGTCGAAGCCGGCGGTCGCGCCATAGCCGGTGAACGCGACAGACTTCAGCGTTCCGGTGTCGTAACGGTAGGCGTCCGTGATCTGCAAGGTCCATTCACCGACGCTGCTTTCGCCGCGGAAGCCTTCAGCACCAAAGGTATAGGTGAAAGTCCCGTCCGCCGTCGATGCGCTGCCTGTGCTGCCGTCATAGACGGTCAGTGAGGTGCCGTCCGGCGAGATCAGGCGAATGCGCAGATCGGTAAAGTAGGTGTGCGTGAGCGAGACCGTCAGCGCCACATGCTCAAGCGCGATGTCCTGCGCGACGGTAAAGCGGTAAGTCGAGGTGGCCAGATCGGCCAGAGCCTGTTCAGCCACCAGGGTAGCGGTAGACGCGCTGGCCTCATTCGCTGAGGTGGCCGCCTGCGCATGCAGGATGCTCCAGACCTCGGCCATGCGCACCGCATTGAAAGCGTTCACCATGCCGTAGCCATAGTCCTCGCTGAAATGCAGGCCGCCACCATTCCAGTTGCCCGCGCCATTCCATTTCCAGCCGAAGCCCTCGTTGGTGGTCACGCCGCTGTACAGGCTGCCGACACCGACGGCGCTGTAGGCGAGGATATTCTGCACATCGCGCCAGCCGAGCTCAGGATTCGCATCCAGCATCAGCGCCACCACGCCCGCCGTAACCGGGCCGGCAGCTGAGGTGCCGCCAAAACTGTTGGTGTAATCGTCCGACAGCAGGCCGTTGTAGCCCGCGCTTGAGCCCAGCAAGTCGGTGGTGACCGAAGCGGCCGGCGCCGATACCAGCACGTGCGCGCCGTACGTCGAGTACGAGGCGATATTGCCTGTGCTGTTATTGCCGATGGCCGCGACCGTCACCGTAAAGCGGGACGAATCGAGCGCTTCGCCGTTGCCGTCGACATTGTCATTCCCTGCGGATTTCACGTTCACGGTACCCAGTCCATCGCGCCCAGATACGGCGGCCGCCTGGAACTTTGCAACGTCGCCATATCGGGAGAAATCAGGATAACCACCGTAGCTGTGGTTCGTGACGTCGAACTGGCCAAGGCTGTCGAGCGTCTGCAGGTAACGGGACCAGGCGCTGTTGATATCGTCCGCACCACCGAAAATCCGGATCGCCGTGATCTGCGCATCGTGCGCAATGCCGACACCGCCAGTGCCGTTATCGTCGGCGGCAATCAGGCCGGCGACCGCCGTGCCATGACCGTCGGTGGACGTCAGCGGCTGCCCGTCGTTCAGCGTGCCGCTGACGGTCACCTGCTTCGATGCATCGTAATTCGCGCTCAGGTCCCAGTGGGTACGCTGGACGCCGTCATCCCAGATACCGACATCGATGCCGTCCCCCTGATAGTCGGCCCAGACCGCCTCGAGTCCGCCGGTGGCCGCCGCCGATGGGCTAGACCGGAAACCGAAACTGCCGATATAGCCGAGGTGCCACTGGACATCGCTGCTGTACAGCGCGTCAGTGGGTACCGTGAGCCGATACCGAAACGGGCGAGCCAAGGCCGCATCGATGGAGACAAACAGCGCCTCGAGTTCGCCCAGGATCGTCTTTTCAATGGAAATCATCTCGCGTACTCCGCATTCAGAATTCTGTTGACCAGTAATGTGCGTGCGCCCTGCATGCACATCGAATTGCGCACCAGGCGCCCCTCCACCTTCAGCTGCGTGCCGGCGGGGTAGCGATCCCGCGCCACTCCCTGCAGCGCAATCTGCAGCCCCTCACGGGTTTGCAACAGCGGGCAGACCACCCCGCCGTCGACGATAACGCCTTCAACCGGCAAATCGCCTGCCGACGTCGCAGTCTCCGCACCAGCTTCTACGGCCAGAATCGCGAAAGCTGCAGCCAAGGCCCGAAACAGTCTTTTCGGACAAAAGATCATTCTAAATTTTACTCCTTGCTGCAGTGCAACGCCAATGGGGCAACACCCCAGGCGACCACGAGATCATTCTGGCAAGAGCATGGTGGATTGCCCCCGGGAGAGAGCAGGAACGCATGTCAACGCACTTTCTTTCATGACCAGCAACATAAGCGGCATGCTGGACCGGGGCAGATTTGCCTTCATGAGGCTGGCTTCTTGAGTCGCCGCACCTGAGTCACGCGGAACACTCAAGATATCCAGCGTCAGCAAGTCGAACCCGGTCAGGCAAAGTCGGCAAGGAGCACCCGCCAGACAGAATGCGCCTATACCGGCAGAGACATGCGAGCAACGCTGCTCCTCTACTGAAAGTAAATCGCATTGCGTCTGCCGTGCTGGCGACGGACCTCAGCCAATGGAATACCCTTCCCGCCTTCGGCCAGAATCGTCAGGATCTGACTATCCGAAAATCAGGATTTCTCCCTGCTTGCCCTTCACGGCTGCCGGGAGCCTTGAGTTGTACCTTGTTTCCGACGGGGGGAAAGTCTGGGATCACGCCAGCTCGGGAAGCATGAAGCAATAGGGCCGCTCAGTTCCGCTCAAGATTTGAATCTGCCATGCTGTTACCCGCAGCATCGCAGTGAAACATTCTCAGTCGCTATGTTGAATGCATTGCCACCGGTATCACACCGATTGCTCATACATCCACATCGAGAAATCTTCGACCGGCATGGGTTTGGCGATGCAATATCCCTGAACGATTTCGCAGTTATTTTTCCTGAGCCAGTCCATCTCATGCAAAGTTTCGACGCCCTCTGCAACCACGGACAAGCCCAGATCATTACAAAGCAAAATTGTCGAACGAATGATCGCAGCGCTCTTGGAAAGCTGATCGACATTTTTCACAAATAGCTTGTCGATTTTGAGCTCATGCACCGGAAGCCGCTGAACATAGGCCAGCGAGGCTTGCCCGGCACCATAGTCATCCACAGCCAGCTTCAGACCCAGCGATGCCAATGCATTCAGTTGCCGCAAGGCTTCCTCTGGATCATCCATCAGCGCACTTTCCGTAATTTCCAGGCAAATGAGGCTGGGCGGGAGGCCTGAACTTTCCAGCAGTTGCTTGACATGGTTCACCAGCAGCGGATTCATCAGGTCCAGCGCCGATATATTGACGGAAGTAATGATATCCAGGCCATCACGGTTCCAGCAAATCGCCTGATCCACAGTTTTCTTCAATATCCACAGTGTGATCTCGCGTATGAACCCGGTCTGCTCGGCAAACGGAATAAAACGAACCGGCGGAATCATTCCTCTTTGCGGGTGATGCCAGCGCAGCAGCGCCTCGACTCCCGTAATCCTGCCGCTGGCCAGTTCCTGCTTGGGCTGGTAATAAATGTGGAATTCATTTTCTTCCAATGCCCGGCGCATTTCCCCAAGTAGCGTGAGTTTCTCGTAGCCAGGCTCATCAAGAATTTCCGAACCAAATTCATAGCCTTGATGCCGGCGTTTTGCCGTTGACATGGCCCGATCAGCGCTGCGCAGTAGTTTGGTGATGGATTTTTCATTCTTGTCGAAAGAAACGATACCAAGGCTGGCATCTACATCCAGCTTTTGCCCATCCAGCATGACCGGCTGTCGCAAATGATCAAGCAATCTTTCAGCGAATACGATGGTTGCTTCCTTGTCCACTTCAGGTATCAACACGATGAATTCATCACCGCCCAGGCGGGCCAGCACGGCATCCGGTGACATAGCCTGCTGCAACCGCTGTGCCGCTTCAATCAAGACAAGGTCGCCCACCTTATGACCCAGTGCGTTATTGATCTGGCTGAAGCGATTAATATCCAGCAGAATCAGCGAACCCGGCAACTCCCCAAGAGACTGCGAAAAAATTTCCAGGAATCGGGTCCGATTAGGCAAGCCGGTGAGCATGTCGACGTAGGCCAGATTCAAGACATGTCTTTCCCGGCTGGAAATGCTCTCACGCATGGTGTCCAGCGATCGCATCAGTGCAGCCATTTCGGCGCTTCGGCCCTTGGGTACTTCGGCGACATAGTTTCCGCCGGCGATAGTCTCTGCAACAGTCACGGCTTGTCGAACTTGTCGGGATATGGTTCGGGCAATCAGCACCGCCAGCGCTATCCCGGTCATTAACGCAATGATGGAAATGATCCACACGACCAATCGCGCACGCACCAGTTGTGCCTCTATCTGCGCAATTTCGGCCTGCATCAGGTCTTGCTGTTCTTCTGTAATTTCTGCGGTGGTCATCAGCAGGCTTTTCAGCAGGGGAGCGGTATTAGCCTGGTAATGTTCACGCGCCTCCCGCAGGCCTTCTATTTCGAGCAGCTCCACCGTTTCCTGAAACGATTCGCCATACTGCTCCCGCAGGTTTGCCAGCTTCTTGATATCCGATTCACCTTTTTCCGTCAGCGATGCCCTTCCCAGACCCTGAACTGCCAGATCCGATCTGTTCAATGCGTCATCCATCGCCAGATACAGAGGGACCCGCTGATCACGGCGCGGGGTCTGCAATAACTGCATCAGATTGATTGCTGCACTCTGGGTATAAAAATTGACCCTGCCCGCCAGAAAAGATATGCGAGCCTCTTCAGTGACGAAATTCTGCATCCGGGCGGTCAGTGTGTTGATTCGATCAAGCGCGACCGATGAAACCGCAAACACGAGTGCGAGCATCAAGGCAAATGCCAGGATCAAATGGCGCCGCAGAGAGCCACTGAACAATGACGCGGGTGAAAGATACTTAAAAAACATATCTCGGCCAGCGATTCTTAAAATTTTTTGCCATAAAGGGTGACGCAGTCGGGTGCTCTAGAGCTTGTGGCTGGTGGATGAAACTGGCATCGTCTGATTTTTATGAAGTCCTTTTTGAGAACGAGTCGAACCTGATAATGATGATTTCCTGGTCCTGAACAAACATCTCATGGATCGGCATTTCTCATGTTGATGCTGACTATCGCCTTGGCACTGATAATCAGCGCCAGACTGGCCGCCAGATCAAAATCCGCTGCAGGAACTGACTGGATCAAGCCACGCCCTGACTGAAGTGCGGCCATGAAATCCGAGGCCGCGCGATCAATTGGAGAAATTTGTACCGACAGCTCTTCGCGCGTAATCAAAGCGCCCTCAGGTGCACGCATGTCGATGTTTTGCATTTCAATTTCAGCGTCATCGTCCTGATGCGCGTGCCAGATGGAAATCACGGGATACGATGAAAAAAAGATTCTGGCGGCAGGGTGGAAAACAAAGGTGACTTTCGACAGTAATTCCTCTGCCTCCAGCAAGGTTTGCCAATCCGGCGCATCCATCGACGAGGCATCTGCGGCGTGCAGGGATTCGATCAGCATCCACTCAAAACGCGCGACTTCCGGCAGATAGGGCAAGCTGGCAACGGGCGGATAGTTCACGAGAAAATCGGCGAAGCTTTTTCCATACCACGCGAGCACCGGCGACTGCGGCGGCGCACTTCTGACAAATTCGGCAGCTACTGCGCGAAAGAATTCTTCACCAACCAGCGCGCAAACAACCGGATAGCTACCGGCGAGCGCATCGATCAGCGAGGACATGACGTTGTTCCGGTAGACATTGAATCGATTGGCCGGATCAGCGCCATTCCAGACTTTTAATCCAATAGGCGGGACAGCGGCTGCGTTGAGCAATCGGTCTGCAAAAGTCGACTGGTTAACCATGAATAGCCACTGCCTTTTTCATGTCAACACGTGACATCAGCGCCTGGGCGCGCTGTGCCTCAGCACATAACACGGGCAGCGGCGGAATATGGTTGTCGCGTTCAATCAGCGTGGCGACCACGCCCGTTCGTCCAATGATGTCGCCGTAAAGGGTCCAGACCTCTTCACTCACCGGGCTTCCGTGGCTATCGATCAGAAGACAGTCGGCCGGGGAATTCCTGTCTTCGGAATAGCCTGCCAGATGGATTTCCCCAACGGCAGACAGGGGCAGCGCCTCAAGATACGCGCGCAGATTTCTGCCATGGTTCACGCTGCTCAGATACGCATTGCTGAGATCCAGAAGCAGTCCACAGCCCGTACGGCGCACAAGCTCTGTCATGAACTCGGCCTCGCCAAGCGTCGAATCGCTGGACTCGATGTAGGTTGCCGGGTTTTCCAGCAACAGCCGGCACGCGAGACGTTCTTGTACCTGATCTATGTGATCGCAGGTACGCTTCAGTGTGGCCGGTTCATAGGCTATCGGCAGTAAATCATTGAAGAAAACATCGCCATGCCTTGACCAGGCCAGATGTTCAGAAAACGCGGCGGGTTCATAGCGTTTCAATAACTCCGCCAGACGCTCAAGATGCGCATTATCGAGCGGATCCTCTCCTCCGAGAGACAATCCGACGCCGTGTACGGATAACTCGTAGTCCGAACGAATTCGCTCCAGGTAGTGGTGCATTGGCCCACCCGCCACCATGTAATTCTCGGCATGTATCTCAAAGAAACCGATATCGGGATGACTGTCGAGGATGTCCTGGAAATGTTCAGGCTTCAAGCTGATCCCAGCTGCATCAGGCAGTCGTGAAGGAACCCGGGGCACCATCTTATCCAGCGCTTTTCTCTTTGAATTCTTTCAGCTGGCCAAAACCATTCGGTGAGGTCGTCGATACGGTCTTTTCGCAGGTTCCCTTCGGAACCATGGCCCAGGCATTACCCTGATGATCACGTCGCGCTGTGCCGGCGCATGAGGTTCCGGGCCCGGCTTTGCAGTCATTCTTCCCTTTCAACGCCACCCCGAAACATTTTTCCTTGTTCTGACCCTTGGCGAAGGCAGGCGCTGAGGCCAGTCCAATGGCCGCGCTGAGCGCAATGGCCAGCGAACGATTGCAGGCGTTTTTATTCATTTCAATTTTCCTTTCGCATCTCGTACAACAAGAATGTGGTCAGCCATGAAGGCCAGTATTTTCACCTTGACTCAATGCACGAAAATCTGGCTGACATGGATGAAGATGAAGCAGAGACTCGCTGGCCAGAGTTGCAATTTTCAATAGGCTTTCAAACCAGATGCGCTGTTTTTTGACCGCTTTTATTAATAGTCTTGAATGGAATTGCCTTTATTGAAAAATCCTTGCTGCTTGTCCGGCAACAGGGATCGCGAGTGGCGCGCACATGGCAGTCTCATCATTCGGACCGTCTCGCCTGTGGCAGCCCACCCTGTGAACCTGATGCTGGCGCTGGCGGCAAGCTGCGTCTTTGCAAAATGAAATCTCTTTTCTCTAGCAGCGATAATTTTGATAATTAAATTTATGGAAAATATAAATATATTTTCCCTTTTTTATTAAACCATGATTCGCAAAAATTTACCTGAGCTCCGCGAATATCAAGAGCTCGGGAATGCCAGACTGGCAAGGTGAATGGCATTCATCCAGCGCATGACGTTCATTCGGTGTGCTCATCATCGGTAGCGGCGCCTGTATACGAGAACGGACGCCGACAGTGCGCTTCTTCGCCGGCCAGACCCTGAGGCGGAAGATCCGGTGAAGTTCAGCAGATGGGCCACGATCCGATAGCCCGAGAATGGATCCTCTTCATTCCTCACCCTGATCGGCTCATCGGAGCGAGGTGGCGCATTCGCCTCGTTATTGCGACAGCATTGCGCCAACCCGATCTGGAACGGGGTGAAGCTTTATCGGCAGTGGCTTCGGCTATGGTGCGGTCTCGTACTTGGCCGCACCGCGCTTGGATTCTTCTTCCACCGTCGTGCTTATGGCTTATGCAGCCTTTTATCCAGACACTGGCTTAGCGGATTTGTACTACCCCCGGTCGGGTAGACAATCCCAGCCTATGAGCATGGAGCGCAAGACACAGCCGCTGCTGCCCTGGGTACGCCGACGCGCTCGGGAGCATGCAGCTTTGTGCCGGCACCTGCGGCGTGGCACTGCACCTAAAAGACTTTCCGGATCAGACCGACACCTGCTACGACATCGACGATGGTCCCATCAGCCAGGTCTTGCTGAACCTGCTGTCGAACGCTGTCAAATTTTCGCCAAAGAGATCCACGGTCTGCGTGACGCCCCGGCCGGCGGGCGGGCGGGCAGCTGCGAGTGTCGCTGTAAGTAACGGCCTGAACGGCGTCAGCCTGCTCGAGTGGATCAGGCGTTCGGCGCGCCTGGCTAAAACATGTTGCGGTGCGGACGCTTCAAATAATGCTGCTGAATATTTCCATTAAATAAAAAACCTTATTTTTATTAAGGAATTATTCAACACCCTTTACTCCGCATGGGTATCGTCCGTCAAAGGAGAAGTCGCGAACACGGAGCGCTGTACTGGCTGAATAATTCATAAATATTTCTCTGAATATTCCTCCTATTGTTTCGCACATATCCACTTCCTAGAATTTGCTCGGGGATCAAACCCTCTCTTGTGTAATGCCTGCTGAGACTTCGGGCATCTGGGCGGCTGCTTATCGCAGCCGCACTTTTTTCCCGGTGTTTCAGGCCCGGTTTTTTATCGGGTAATTTTTCTGGCGCGGCATGCAGTAAGGGCAAATGCTCAGGCGGTCTGCTCTTACTGCGTGCATGTCAGGCAGTGCGGTATGTACAGTAATTGTTTCAACCAAAAAGCTGGCGACCAAGAAACGCCAGTGAAGCAACCCCCAACTCGATCAGGAGACAAAATGAAGAAAGCAAACATTTCAAGTTTGTCGACGGCAGCCCGGGTCTCGACCCACACCAAAGGACTTGGCCGTCTGGCTCCGGTTGCCCTGCTCGCCTGCGCAGGTCTGCTGGCAGCCGGATCCGCATCCGCGGTGAACGTGACGGCAACGGGCATTCAGAAAGCCGAACTGCCGTGGGATATGGCCTTCCTGCCGGACGGCACCATGTTCTACACCGAGAAATGCAAAGGCCTGTCGGTACGGCTGCCGTCCGGACAGGTGAACGCACTGCTCGGCATCGAAGGATCGAGCGGCTATTCCGTGACGGGCAATGACCTGTTCTGCGATGGTCAGGCCGGCATGATGGGCGTGGCGGTCGATCCGGATTTCGCCTCCAACCGCTATATCTATGTGTACTCGAGCTCCAAGGGCCCGAACCGCAAGTACGACGGCTACAGCAACGTGGTGATGCGGATGAAGGTCAACACGGCCCTGTCGTCCGTCTCCGACCGTACCGACATCATTGACGATATCGGCTACAAGCCGAAGAAATCCAATCACCCGTTCGGCGGCCCGGGCGCGCACAATGGCGGACGTATCCGCTTCAATCCGGGCGATGGCTTCCTGTATGTGACGACCGGCGACAACCACAACGGCGCCCGTCCCACGCATCCGACCGAAATCGGCGGCAAGGTGCTGCGCGTCGATCGCAACGGCAAGGCCGCGCCGGGCAACAAGCCGCCGGCCGGCTTCGATGCGCGTGTATTCACCTACGGACACCGCAACCCGCAGGGCATTTCGTTCCGCCCCGGCACGAACGAGCCCTTCACCTCGGAGAACGGCCCGTGGCATAGCGACGAGGTCACCAAGCTCGAGAACGGCGGCAATGCCGGCTGGGATCCGCGTCCCAATATCGGTGGCCGCAAGGATTGCCCGGACGACTACTGCGGCTACTCGCCGAACCAGATGGGCGCGATGGATCCGAAGCAGCGTGCCGCATTCATGCCGATGACGGATTCCAAGACCTATCCGAATGCGCTGAAGCCGGCATGGAACAACAACGGCCTGTCGCAGGGCATGTTCGGCAACACCTGGCTGGTCGGCAAGAAGTGGAAAGACTGGGAAGGCCGCATGGTCGTCGGTTATGCCGGCATCGGCATTCACGGCACGCCCACCGGAAACCGCATCGACGTGCTCGATATCTCGAAGGACGGCAAGTCCTCCAAGCGCGCCGAGATGCAGTGGCCGACCTTTGCCGGACGTTTCCGCTCGGTCGTGCTCGGTCCTGATGGCGACCTGTATGTCGCTGACGAGGGCAACGGCATGATCTACCGCGTCACACCGGAATAAGCCGGACTGCACGCGAACGCACTGTCGCAAGGCAGTGCGTTTTTTGATCCGGCGCGGTTGCATCCATGAACCGGCGCCGGTACAAGGCGGCACCGCCGTCCCACCTATCGGGGAGACGGCGGTATGTCGCCTTTTCAGCTTTCACATGACGCAATCACAGGAGAATCTCCATGCGACGTACGATGGCAGCCTTGCTGCTTTCCTGCCTGGCACTGTCCGGGAAGGCGGCCTATGCCGATACCGAAAAGCTTCAGACCTTATTGCAGCGGAATAACTGCACCGCCTGCCACATGATCGACAAGCGAAAATACGGACCCAAGCTGAATGAAGTGGCGACGAAGTATGCGAACGATGCCAGTGCTGCAGGCAAGCTGGCAGCGAAGATCAAGGCCGGTGGAACGGGCGTCTGGGGTGAAGACATCATGCCGCCGCAGCCGCATGTGTCCGACGCCGACGCACGCAGCATGGCGGAGTACATCCTCGCGCTGCGGTAATCACGACTTCGCGCAGGGCCGCCATGGCCCTGTGCGGGATTCGGCTCCCGGAATTGAATATCACCTTGCAACCGTTATAATCCGCGGCAGTTCCGCCGATGTTCAGAATAAATCCCTGTCTCAGGCATCCCTGAACCAGCCGGAGCTACGCGAACCGACTGCCGGTGCATGACCCGCGGGTCGGCTGTAGCGATAGGGCTGCACAACGCCGAGATCGTCTCAGGCAGTGCCGGCTGTCGATTATTTACCAATTCGTCCTACAGCACTCGCCCCATGCAAGCCCATGCTCCAGAAGCACCATTCGACTCGGAGAGTACCTGGGCCAGTTTTCCGGGATTCGTCTACGGACTGCGCCAGCCTGCGCTCGTCGGCAGGTTAAGGCTCGCCTCCCCCGGGGATAGCGAACTGGCCGCGCTGGACAAGGCAATAGCCGCGCTGGCCGACGACCTCCCGTATACGCCCGCCGCAGCCACCGGCGCCGCCGGACTGGCAATGCGCATCGCGCACCTGACGAGTGCCATCCAGCTTTACAGCAAGATCCCCGTGGCCGACGGGCATGCACTTGCGGACGAGGGTATGGCTCCTGACGGATCATCAGTGGTCAGGCTGGCACTGCCTTGCCATGTGGTTGAGGCGACGCGCCTGTGCCTGCAGTGGGTCCTGCGCAGCATCCACCCGCTGCAACATGGCCACGGCCAGCCGGATGCGAGTGTCCGCCAGTCATTCGCCGCACTGATGAAGTCATTGAGACGTTTTGCCATGCCCGGACTGAACGCTTTCTACTTCATCCGCGCCGGACATCAGCTCGATATCCCGGTCGAGCACTGGGTCGCTGGCATCTACCGCTTTGGCACCGGATGCCATGCCCGACTGCTGGCCAGCTCGGCGACCGATCAGACGCCTTCACTCTCCGTAAAAATCGCACGCAACAAACTGGTGACGGCACAAATCCTCCGCAATGCGGGTCTGCCTGCATCCCGGCCGATCGGCGTCGTAACAGCAGAAAACGCGGTGGCTGTCGCACACCGGCTGGGATTTCCCGTGGTGGTCAAACCGATCGACCGGGACCAGGGCGAGGGCGTATTCGCCGGCCTCGCGGATGAATCGGCCGTCCGGCACGCCTTCGCAGAATCGGAGAAATTTTCGAAGCGCATCATCGTCGAAAGACATTTCCCGGGCAGAGATTTTCGAGTCACCGTCTTCCGAGGCCGGGTGGTCAAAGTGGAGGAGCGCATCGCCGGCGCCGTCACCGGCGATGGCTGCTCGACGGTGGCAGAACTCGTCGCGCAAAGGCAGACCGAGCCACGGTTCAGGAAGATACGGCGCGAAACCGGCAAGGTATTGCTGACCCTTGATGCCGAGGCCCTCAGCCTTCTGCACGACGCCGGACTTGCCCCGGAGAGCGTCGTGGAGGCGGGCCGATGCGTGCCGCTGCGCCGAAAGAACAATGCCTCGACCGGCGGCGACCAGCTTGCGGTTGCGCTGACGGACATCCATCCGGACAACCTCGCACTTGCCGAGCGCGCAGCCGCCTTGCTGCGACTCGATTTCGCCGGGATTGACCTGCTGATCAGCGACATCACACGCTCGTGGATGGACAGCGGCGCCCTGATTTGCGAGGTCAACGCCGTGCCTCAGGTGGGTATCCGGACGTCACCCACCATCTACACCGATATATTGCGCGAGCTCGTCGGTCCGGTTGCACGCATTCCTGCCCATCTGCTGATCACCGCAGAGGCCGCCGCGCCGGAGGTATCGCAGGTCTTACGGCTTGCAGGCCAGCTGTCATGCAATGGCGTATCGACCGGCGCCGGTGTATGGATCGACGGTCAGCGGCTGCCCGGGCAGCACGAGAATGCCTGGGCCAGTGCGCGCACCCTGCTGGCTGAGCCCGCAGCTCAGGGAGTGCTGTGCGTGGTGCCGGCCAGGGAAATCCTCCGCAAGGGTCTGCCCTCCGGCTGGTTCGACAGTATCCGCGTGCTGGCTGACCCGGCGCAGTTCTCTTCTCTTTCTTCGATGTGCCAGCCACATACCGCCAAATGGATCGAAGGACGGCTCGATGCTTGATGTCGGGCTCTGCATGGCCGTAAAAAACGAGGAAGCCAACATTGTTCAGTGCCTGGCGCCCATCCGCGAGCTGTTCGCCGAGATCGTTATCATCGACACCGGCTCGACCGATCACACGTGCGACCTGCTGGAGAGTACGCTGGGCATTGTGCCGCTGCGGCTGGAACTCGATGAAAGCCAGTGCCTGGCGCTGTCACCCGTACGCAATGAGGGTTTCGATCGACTGAGCACGCCGTGGCTGATGACCCTCGATGCAGATGAACGCATCGATCCCGCCGAACTGGCGCGCGTCTTCGCCGCCGGCGGAACCGACTTGCCGTCCGGGCTGTTCTGTCGCTGGGATACGGATTTTGGCGACGGCGTCGAGATTGAGGATTACAAGCTCATGCTGTTCCGGAGCGAGTATCGCCACCGGGGACTGATTCACGACACCGCACAGCCGAGCCTGCGCGATGCGGGCGACACCGCCCGCTGGCTGCCGGGCATGCGCGTTCGCCATTTTCCGGACCCGGGCCGGCGGCAGGCGAAAGATCGCACCTACCAGTGGCGGCTCGCCTGCGCCGCGCAGCGCGAACCCGAATGGCTCAGGTATCGGTGGTTCAGCGGCTATATGGCCTACCGCAAAGGCCGGCTGTTACAGGCAGAAAGACTGCTGCGTTCCCTGCATGAGGCGCGACCTGCGCTGTTTCCGGTGGAGTCGCTGAATGCGTCCATGGTGCTGGCGGCGATCAAGAGCGAACAGGGTGAGCGCAGTGCCGTTATGCACATCCTCACCGACGCCATGGCGTATTACTCGGTCGTCAGCGAGGATTTCGAGGTTCGCGTGAATTTCAGGCTGGCGCCCTGGTTGCGCGACGCGCATGCAGCCGCGTCCTGCGGCAAGCTCGACGCAATCCGTCCCTATCCTTTCCCGTATTAAGGCCCCCCATGTCCAGACAGGTCATCGCCATCGGTCTCGATGCACTCGATCCCACACTGCTCGAAGGCTGGGTCGAGGAAGGCAAACTGCCCTTCCTCGGCCGGCTGTTCAGCGAAGGCACCTACGCACGACAGCGGAACTTCAGCCTGTATCGGACCGAGAACAGCTGGCTCACCCTGCTGCAGGGCTGCGCGCCGGACAAAAGCCACGAATGGGGGCACCAGAGTTACGCCACCGGAGCGTATTCGACAAGCGAAAGCGCGGTCTATGGCTTCAAGCGATACGGGCCGTTTTACGCGCTGGGCAAAGAGCGCCGGGTAGCGGTTTTTGATATCCCGCTGGTCGGGCTGGTCAATCATGTGGACGGCATACAGCTTCTGGGCTGGGGCACGGAAGTCAACCAGATCCAGCGACAATCCGCCCCCGCCGGCCTGATGGCAGACATGATCCGCCGCCACGGGCGTCATCCGCTCTACGATACGATCACCAGCGCCGACGACGGCAATGAGACGCTCTCGTATCGCATACCCTGTCTGTATGACCTCGGGCTGATGCGGCAAACGCGGGACAAGCTGATCGCAGCCACCCGGCAGCGCGGCGCCATCCTCCGCGACCTGATGCGCTCTGAACGGTGGGATCTGCTGTTCTGCGCGTTTGGCGAAATCCACAGCGGCGGGCATCTTTTCTGGCATCTTGGCCGCGCACATCCGCTGGCAGACTATTTTGCCGGGCCGGCCGGCACGGATTTTCTGCTGGAGGTGATGCAGGCGATCGACGATGAGCTCGCGTCGCTGGCCGCTGAAACGGGGGACGCTGCGGACCTCATCATTTTTTCTCCGCATGGCATGCAGGCCAATTCGCTGGACCTCTATTCCATGCTGTTCCTGCCGGAGTTGCTGTACCGCTGGAGCAGCGGACAATCCGCATTCGATGGCATCGGCGCGGTCGGCAGCACGCCGCCACCACCGCGGCTCGACTACTCCCGGCACTGGGCTGCCGAGGTCTGGGACATGCGCACCGCGCACGGCGACGCCGTGCTGGAGTCGCCCCGGGAGCAGGAACGCCGCAAGGACCCGCTGGACTGGGATCCGGGCAACTGGTATCGGCCGCTGTGGCCTGCGATGCGCGCTTTCACCCTTCCGGGCTATTCGGAGGGTCTTGTCCGCATCAATGTCGCCGGCCGCGATGGCGATGGCGGACTGCCCGCCGGGCAGTTTGAGCACTGCTGCAACGAATTGACCGCCCTGCTGCATGGACTGCGTGACGCCCGCAGCGGTGAACCCATGATCGAGGAAATCATCCGCGTGCGCGACAATCCGTGGGACGACCGGCCGGAGCTCTCCCCTGCCGACCTGATGGTCGTCTGGCGCAACGACCTGTGTACCGATGTGGTGGATCATCCGCAGCTGGGCCGGATCGGCCCTGCGCCATTCTTTCGCAGCGGCGGGCACGCGACCGAGGGATTCATCCTGGCCAAAGGGGATGGCTTCGTGCCCGGCCGGCATTTGCCGCCGGTACCGACGCCGGATGTCACCGCGACCTTGCTGGCGCGCCTCGGCGTTCCGGTTCCCGGCCACGTTGACGGCAGGCCGCTAGGTAGTCAGGACGACTGATCGCAGCGGCCGTGAGACGGCGACGAAACCTCAGGCATCCGCGAACTGCGCAGCAATGTTCTGAAATATCGTGTGAACCTGCAGGAAAGCATCGTACGCGTCCGGGTCGAAATGCGTGCCCCGTCCGTCGGCCATGATCTTCAGCACCTCGTCATGCGGTAACGCCGGCTTGTAGACGCGCTTGCTGATCAGGGCGTCATACACATCGGCCAGCGCCATCAGCCGGGCCGACAAGGGTATCGCTGCGCCCGCAAGCCCCTGCGGGTAGCCCGAGCCGTCCCATTTCTCCTGATGCGACAGCGCGATCTCCTTGGCGATGGACAGGAAATCGATATCCATCCCGAGCGCGAGCTCGGCGCGCCGGATGGCTTCGTAGCCGATGGTCGTGTGCGTCTTCATGACCTCGAACTCTTCGGGCGTCAGCTTGCCGGGCTTGAGCAAAATATGGTCGGGGATGCCGATCTTGCCGATGTCATGCAAGGGCGCGGACTTGAACAACAGGCGAATGTAGTCATCCGTCAGCAGCTCACTGAACGCGGGGTGATCGCGCAGCCGCAGCGCCAGCGCCTCCACATAGCGCTGCGTGCGCAGGATATGGTTGCCGGTCTCGTTGTCGCGTGTCTCGGCCATGGACGACATCGCCAGCACCGTCACATCCTGCACAGCCTCGATCTGCCGGGTACGCTTGTTGACCTCCGCTTCGAGGTACTGGTTTTTGTCCCGCAAAAAATCGGCCGCCTCCTTGACCAGCAGTTGGGCCTTCAGCCGGGCCAGCACAATCGGGGGACTGATCGGCTTGGTGATGTAATCGACCGCGCCCAGCTCGAGGCCGCGGGTCTCGTCATCCACCTCCGATTTCGCCGTGAGGAAGATCACCGGAATATCCCGGGTCGACTCATCCAGTTTCAGCTGCCGCAGCACTTCGTAGCCATCCATTTCCGGCATCATGATGTCGAGCAGGATAATGTCCGGGCGCTGCGTGCCGTGCGCCACCGCCAGCGCACGCGGACCGCTATTGGCGACCAGCGTCACGTATTGCTCTCGCAGCAGCTCGACCATCAGCTTCAGGTTCTGCGGCGTGTCGTCCACCACCAGCACGACCGCCTTGCGATGCTTGCGTGTGAGTGAATCAGCCATTGTTCGCAGATTATTTGATGGAATGAATGAGCGGGAAGGGATCGATAGAAAATGATGTGACAATCGACCGCTATAAATGCGATATTAATACAAATTATAGGAACGAAAATGACAAGGCCATCATGCCCGGCAATTTTTTCCTGACAAGCAATACTGCGCTCGACAAAGCCTACCTGCACAGCTATGAGCCCGTGATGGTCGCCTTCTCGGTGGCGATCGCCATTTTTGCTTCTTACTGCGCATTCGAGATCGCATCGCGCAAGCTGAGGGGAAATGCGTGGATGCTGCTCGGGGCTTTCATGCTGGGCGCAGGCATCTGGGCGATGCACTTCATCGGGATGCTCGCGTTCCGGCTGGATTGCGGCGTGACCTATGACCTCAATCTCACGCTGATCTCCTTGCTGCCCGGCGTGCTGGCGGCCGCGGTCGCGTTGCGATTCATTCGCGCCGACAGCCCGTCAACCCTGGAGCTGCTCTTCTCGGGAACCGTGCTGGGCGCCGGTGTCGGCCTGATGCATTACACCGGCATGGCGGCAACGCGGCTCGACGGCATCATCCGCTACGACGCCTGGCTGTTTTCCCTGTCGATCGCCGCAGCCGTCGTGCTGGGCATAGGCTCGCTCTATCTGCACACACGCCTGAAGCGAGGAATACGGGGCGCGTGGAGCCACAGGCCGTCGCTGGGCGCGGGCATCATCCTCGGGATGGCGATCTCGAGCATGCATTACATCGCCATGGAGGCGGCCTACTTCATCCCGGTAGACGTGACAGAACCTGTCCGAGGCATTTCGCCGAGCGTGCTTGCGTGGGGTGTCGGTATCTGTACTTTCGTGCTGCTGTGCTGCGGCCTGCTGATCTCGCGCGCACTGGCGCGCACCTCGAGTTCGCGCTACCGCTTTGACGCCATCCTGTCTACCACCCAGCAGGGCTTTGTCGTTACCGATGAAAGCGGCGCCGTGGTCGACTGCAACCCGGCTTTCTGCGAGCTGTGCGGCGACTCGCGCGACGCCGTGCTGCGCAGGCAGTTCAGCAACTATGTGGACGGCAGCGACCGTACCCAGCTCGGTCGCTTCCAGCGCGAGGTCGGCCTGCGCAGGAAGGACGGCACGGTGCTGCCCTGCCTGATGAACGGGAATACCTTCTGGGACCAGAGCACGCGCGAAGTCTTCTCGTTCGCCTTCCTGTCCGACATCTCGGAACGCGTCGCTGACGAGCAAAAGATTGCGTCGCGCGAGGCGCAGTTTCATGCGCTGCTCGATGCAACGCCCGACCCGATGATCATCACCGAGATCAGCGGAAAAATAACGATGGTCAATCAGGCCGCCGAAAAATTCTTCGGGTACCGGCGCAACCATATGGTGGGACGCCCCTTCGATCTGCTGGTTCCCGGCGGCAGCCATGCACTGCAGCGGCACAGCCGCCCGGACGCCGGCTCCGGTGCACTCACCGACGCCGGGGGTGAGGAAGCGATCTTCCGGGCCGTTATCAGTGACGGAAGAACTATTCCGGTCGAACTGAGCTTCGGGCTGATCGCGACCTCCGAAGGCCGGGTGATCGCCACCAGCCTGCGCGATATCACGCAGCGGCTGCAGGTCGAAGGCGAGCTGCGCAAGGCGGCCCGCGAGCAGAGAGCGATTTTCGATGCCGCCAGCATCGGCATTGCCGTCATCGGCGAACTTGACGTATTGCGCACCAACGCCCGGGCCGACAGCATGTTCGGCTACACACCGGGCCAGCAGGTCGGCCATCCGACGCGCGACTGGTTCGTTCATGCGGATGATTACGACACGCTGATCCGGCACGGCTATCCGCAACTGGCCCGCGGCGAGATCTATCAGCAGACCTGTCTGCTGCGCCGGGCCGGTGGCGATGCGTTCTGGGCCAGTATCTCGGCGAAGAACATCGACGAGAGCGATCCGCACAAGGGTGCGGTTGTGATGATTACCGATGTCACTGCCGAGCGCACCGCGATTGAAGCGCTGCGCACATCGAATGCGGAGCAGGAGGCGATTCTCGGCACCGCGACCTCGGGCATAGCGCTGGTGAAGGACCGGAAATTCATCCGGTGTAACCACCGCCTGCTGCAGATGCTGGGCACCAGCGAAGCCGGCCTGCTCGGACAGTCGACGCAGGTCATGTACGCGGACAGTGGCGAATTCTGGGTCCATCAACGGGATTACGACCGTATCTGGCAGGGCGAGGAAAGCACTTTCGAGGCGCGGATGGTGCGACGGGACGGCAGTGAATTCTGGGCACGGTTGACCGGCAATGCAATCGATGCTGCCGATCAGGCCAAGGGCGTGGTGTGGATCATCGATGACATTACGATGGACCGTGAGGCCAAGCACGCGATGCAGATGGCCAAGGAACAGGCCGAAGCCAGTGCGAAGGCCAAGGCAGATTTCCTGTCCAACATGAGCCATGAAATCCGCACGCCGATGAACGCCATCCTCGGCATGGCCCATTTGCTGAAAAAAACCGAGCTGACCCAGCGACAGCTCGACTTCCTGAACAAGATACAGTCGGCCAGCCAGCACCTGCTCGGGGTGATCAACGACATCCTGGATTTCTCCAAGATCGAAGCCGGCAAAGTGGCCATCGAGCAGGTGCACTTCCAGCTCGAGGACGTGCTGGCCACCGTCACCAACCTGATCGTCGAGAAGGCGGCGACCAAAGGCCTGGAGCTGATCGTGGATGTCGATGCCGATGTGCCGCCGGCGCTGGTCGGCGATCCCCTGCGGATTGGCCAGGTGCTGATCAACTACGCGAACAACGCAGTCAAATTCACCGAGCAGGGCGAGATCGATCTGAAAGTCAGCATGCTCGAACAGCAGGGCGACGAGGTCACATTGAAGTTCTCGGTCCAGGATACCGGCATCGGCATCAGCCGCGAGCAGGTGGCGCAGCTGTTTCGCAGTTTCCAGCAGGCGGACACCTCAACGTCCCGGCGCTATGGCGGTACCGGGCTGGGCCTGGCGATCGCGAAGAACCTGTCCGAACTGATGGGCGGTACCGTCGGCGTCCGCAGCGAGCCCGGCAAGGGGTCGACCTTCTGGTTCACCGTCAGGCTGCGCAAGTCCGACCATGTCGGCACGCCCCTGCTGCTGCGCTCTGAGCTCGAGGGCAAGCGGGTGCTGGTCGTCGATGACAACAGCACTGCAAGGCGTGTGCTGCACGACCTGCTGCTGTCGATCGGCCTGCAGGCCGTCGAGGCCGATGGCGGTGCAGCGGCGCTGCGCCTGTTCGACGAGGCCCTGCAACGCGGCCAGCCTTTCGATGTGCTGATCGTCGACTGGCTGATGCCGGGCATGGACGGCTTCGAGCTGGTTCGCCAGCTGCATCAGCGCAAGCTGCCGCAGCTGCCGCCGGTCATCATGGCGACCGCGCACGATGTCGAAGCCATGCGCGGGCTGGACACGGAGAAGCGGATTCAGGAAGCCCTGGCCAAGCCGATCAATGGCTCGACGCTGTTCGACTGCATCGCCCGGGTTTTCGCCGGCGCCCCCGGTGCAGCTGAGCGTCCGCGTACCGTCACGCCGGTCAGCAACGCCATCTCGCAGCAGCTCGCCACCATTGCCGGCGCGCGTATCCTGCTGGTCGAAGATAACGAACTGAATCAGGAAGTGGCCAGCGAACTGCTGCGCGACGCCGGCTTCGTGGTCGATATTGCCGGCAACGGACAAATCGCCCTCGACCGGGTCGCTGAAGCGGCTTACGACCTGGTGCTGATGGATATCCAGATGCCGGTGATGGATGGGCTGACCGCGACCCGCAGGCTGCGCGAGAAAGAAGATACACGCGACCTGCCCGTGATTGCGATGAGTGCCAATGTGATGCGATCCGATATCGACCAGTGCATTCAGGCGGGCATGAACGGACACGTCGCCAAGCCGATCGACCAGGACGATCTCTGGATGATGCTGCTCAACTGGATCAGGCCGCGCAAGGGCACGGCAGTCGAGCGGCCCGCGCGTGGCGCCTCGTCGGTCAGCGCAGCGGACGAGCTGCCGGCCACACTGCCCGGCATCGATATCGCGCTCGGCCTGCGCCGCGCGTTCGGGAAACCCAGTCTCTATGCGAACCTGCTGAAGAAATACCGCACCGGCCAGGCGGGAGCCACTGAGGAGATCCGGCGTGCGCTCGCCCGCCAGGACTGGTCCGAAGCCGAGCGGCATGCACACACCAGCAAGAGTGTGGCCGCCAACATAGGCGCTGTCGGCTTACAGCAGACAGCGACAGAACTCGAGTCTGCCATCCGCGAACAGCAGCCGCTCGAGAAGCTGCAGGCGCTGGTCGACAGGCTGGAGACCGACATGCGTCCGCTGCTCGCCGCCCTCGCCGCGTGGCAAGACGCCGGGACGCAGAACCATGATGCGCTGACGCCATTCGACCGCGATGCGTTTGGCCGGCTGTGTGTCGAGCTGGCGGACTATCTGCGCGAAGGCAATGCTGCGGCTGAATCCGTCATCGACGAGCACGCAGCGCTGCTCAGGTCCGGACTGGGCGCGTCGTTCGACAAGCTCAGGGAGGCCATCGAGGCTTTCGATTTCGAGGCCGCCGCGAACCTGCTGGAAGCCCACCATCCCGCTGACTGATGTGCGCGCCTGCCGGCGCGGGCGAAGAACATTACATCGAATATAATCAATTCGTTCCGGGCCGTCAGGCGCGGCCGTTGGGAATCGATGCCACGACTTATGTATTCGTTAAAAATTTCGCAACCCTCCCCGTCGCTGAACGCCAGCCTCGCGCAGATCCACGACAAGATCCTCGAGCGCGTTCCCTGCGTCGACCGCATCGCCTGCGTGATTCACGACGCCGATACCGACATGCTGAAGACCTTCATCAACAGCACCCGGCACGGCGAACCGATCGCGGGCTACGAGTTCAGGCTGTCCGAGAGCACGTCGCTGAGCCGGCTGGCCGCCGGACAGGGCGTACGCATCATCGATGACATACCGTCGGTCATTGCACCGACGTCGAAGCACTCGAGCTGGTTGCTGGCGCAGGGCTACCAGTCCTCGTTCACGACGGTACTCAGCGATCAGGGCAAGTTCTTCGGCTTCCTGTTCGCCAATTCGACAAAGAAAGGCGCGTTCACGCTCGAGGTGCAGCGCGACCTGCTGCTGTTCACGACGCTGGTGAACATGGCGATATCGAACGAGCTGGCGTCGATTCGCTCGATCACGGCTTCAGTCGAGGTTGCGAAAGATCTCGCCAACCTGCGCGATTTCGAAACCGGCGCCCATCTCGAACGCATGGCCCGCAACTCCCGGCTGATCGCGAAGAACGTCGCTGCGAAATACGGGCTGAACGACGAGTTCATCGAGCATGTGTATTTTTTCGCGCCACTGCATGATGTCGGCAAGATCGGCATCCCCGACGAGATCCTGCTCAAGCCCGGCAAGCTTGATCCGGACGAGCTCAAGATCATGCGCACCCATGTCGAGAAGGGTGTTCACATCATTGAAAAGATCCTGGGCGACTTCAACGTATCTGAGCTGCCCAACAGCTCAATCCTGCGCAACATCGTCCTCTGCCACCATGAATTCCTCGACGGCAGCGGTTATCCGCAAGGCCTGCGCGGCGACGCCATCCCGATCGAGGCGCGCATCGTGACGGTGGCCGATATCTTTGACGCGCTGATGCATGTCCGCCCGTACAAGAAGCAGTGGACTTATGAACAGGCGCTGGCCGAATTGCGGCGGATGGTCGCCGCCGGCAAGCTCGACCACGATTGCGTGGAAGCGCTCGACGGTGCCAAGCCGGAGGTCGAGTCGGTGCTGAACCAGTACGTCGGCTGAAGGCAGCTCGCGGATAGTCGTTGACAGCGCCAGTGCGGCGCAATCGCTGCAGGCTTGCTTTATGATGGCAGGCCACTACCGCTCACGGAACCACGACGATGCGCCAGTCCCTTCCCCACCTCGGCAAATCACTGTCGCGCCCGATCGCCCGGCTGCGCACCGTTTCCTGGCGCGACCTGCTGACCGTGCTGCTGCCGGTACTCTTGCTGACCGCCGGGCTCGGCTGGCTGACCGTGAAGCTGATCCGTCCCGCACCGCCGGATCGCGTCGTGATCCTGTCCGGCCCCCCTGACAGCAGTTTCCGCACCACTGCCGACCGTTGTGCCAAGCTGGTCGAAGCGGACGGCGTGAAGGTCGAGGTGCGCTCGACCGACGGCTCGATCGAGAACCTGAAGACGCTGCTCGATCCCCGGCAGCCGGTCGATGTCGGCTTCGTGCAGACCGAGCTAGCCGATGATGACAAGGCCCCCGGCCTGGTCTCGCTCGGCACGCTGTATGTGCAGCCGATGATGGTGTTCTACCGCGGCGCAAAAGACCTCGACCGGCTCACCCAGCTCAAGGGAAGGCGCGTGGCGATTGGCCCGGAGGGCAGCGGCACGGCCGTGCTGGCGCGCCGCATGCTGGACGAAAACGGTATCGACAAGGCCGACGCCACCCTGCTGGACCTCGACGGCGACGATGCGATCGCCGCGCTCATCGCCGGCAAGGTCGACGCCATCTTCGTGACCAGCGAGCAGGTGCGCGGCCGCAAGACGCGCGAACTGATGCGCACTCCGGGCATCAAGCTGATGAGCTTCCGCCAGGCCGACGGCTACCTGCGGCGCATTCGTTTCCTGTCGCGGCTGACTGCGCCCGAGGGCAGCTTCGATCTCGGCATGAACCTGCCGCCGCGCGACGCCGAACTGGTCGGCACCCCGGTCGAGCTGATTGCGCGCGAAGGCCTGCACCCGGCGATCTCGGACCTGCTGATCGCCGCCGCGCGCGAAGTGCACGGCAAATCGGGCATGTTCCGCAAGACCGGCGAATTCCCGGCGGCGATCGAGCATGACATCCCGCTGAGCGAGGAAGCGCGCCGCTATTACACGTCGGGTTCGCCTTTCCTGTACAAGCGGCTGCCGTTCTGGCTGGCGAGCCTGGTCGACCGCATCCTGCTGGTCGTGCTGCCGCTGCTGATCGTGGTGGTGCCGGCCACGCGGCTGGTCGCGCCGCTGTATCGCTGGCGCATGCGCTCGCGCATCTACCGCTGGTACGGCGCGCTGATGACGATCGAACGCGACATGATGGCGCCGGCCGATGCGCATGACCGCGCCGACCTGCAGCGCCGGCTCGACGAAATCCAGCAGGCGGTCAGCAACCTGCAGCTGCCGCT
>JACCDS012464621.1_pt1 | contig 30435 bp, 27 predicted proteins | sample 7446441 | NCBI WGS metagenome assembly JACCDS01 (sample SAMN15323445, study PRJNA562643) | freshwater metagenome | isolation source: river surface water | place: USA:Blue River Watershed | collected 2017-08-17 | reverse complement strand
TTTGTTGCGGGCCAAAAACCACAGGCATGCGGGGATCTGCGTGGAGTAAAAGAGCTGCCCTGGTAACGCCACCATGCAATCCACAGCGTCGGCCTCGAGCATCGCCTTGCGAATATCGCCCTCGCCGGACTGGTTTGAGCTCATTGAGCCGTTGGCCAGCACCACACCCGCCGTGCCCTTGGGGGCCAGGTGGTGGTAGATGTGCTGCAACCACGCATAGTTGGCGTTGCCCACGGGCGGTACGCCAAACTTCCAGCGCACGTCTTCGCGCAGTCGCTCACCACCCCAGTCCGAGATGTTGAAAGGAGGGTTGGCCAAGATGTAATCGGCCTTCAGATCACGCAGTTCGTCTTTGTGAAAACTCCCCTCGTTGTTCCATCGTATGTCGCTGTCAATGCCCCGCACCGCCAGGTTCATCTTGGCCAGGCGCCAGGTGGTGTAGTTGGACTCTTGGCCGTAGATGGCGATATCGCCGATGCGCCCACCGTGCTGTTGCACAAACTTTTCTGACTGCACAAACATGCCGCCCGATCCGCAACACGGGTCATACACCCGACCGGTGTAGGGTTCCAGCATTTCCACCAAGACGCTGACGACTGAGCGCGGGGTGTAGAACTCACCACCACGCTTGCCCTCGGCCCCTGCAAATTGCCCCAGGAAGTATTCGTACACACGGCCCAGCACATCTTTTGACCGGTAGCCGTTTTCATGAAGCGCAATGCCCGAGATCAGATCAATCAGTTCGCCCAGCATGACTTTGTTCAATGCAGGGCGGGCGTAGTCTTTGGGCAATACCCCTTTCAGCGATTCGTTGTCTTTCTCGATGGCGCGCATGGCATCGTCAATGAGGGTGCCGATGTTGGGTTGTTTGGCACCTGCCTGCAAATGAGCCCAGCGGGCGCTTTTGGGCACCCAAAACACGTTATCCGCCAGGTATTCGTCTTTGTCTTCGGCGTTTTTCGGGTCTTCGTCCAGCAGGGCCTGATGCTTGGCGACGAAAGCGTCTGAGATGTATTTCAGAAAGATCAGGCCCAACGCAACGTGTTTGTAGTCGCTGGGTTCCATGTTGCCGCGCAACTTGTCTGCCGCCTTGAACAAGTCAGCTTCAAATCCGAGCGCATCCCCGGTGTCTCTTTTGGCGTTCTCTCTGGTGACCATCTTTTCGGATTGACTTGTGTTGCTCCCTTGGGTGGCGATGGCGCACCCGGCGTGTCTCTTTTTGAGGTGTGCTGGAAAACGATCCGCACGTTCCAAATGCGAACTATTTAGCCATATTATTAACTATTTAATAATATTTTTATTGTTTTAAAATAATAATATATTACTCATAAATGCTGCACGGGTGATTGACGCAACGCAGATGCAATGGACTTGCCGACAGCCCACACCTGCCGGTTGCACCAGTTCAGTCGACCCCACAGACCGGTCAACAAATTGCTGCCAGAAAGTACCCGATGAGTGCCTATCTTGGCCAGATTGAGATCACAGAAGTCATGGATCGGTCGTCGCAAGGCCATAACAATCCATTCATTTGTCGCGACGCCAGTGGTCGGGTTTTTTATGTAAAGGGCATTGGCGCAACCCGACGCAGCCAGGTTGCAGAGTGGGTGTGCGCTCAGTTGGCTGAGCAGTTTGGTTTGCCTATAGCCCCGTATGCATTGGCCTATGTCTCACCCATGCTGCTGTCGAAACAAATCCGGTCAGATTTGCAAGACCTCGGTGATGGGTTGTCCTTTGCTTCGCGCCAAATTCCGCATGCTCAAGAATTAAATATTCAGTTGGTCAATCACGTGCCTCAAGACACTGCCATGGATGTGCTGGTTTTCGACTGGTGGGTTCGCAACTCAGATCGAACGCTGACTGAAAATGGAGGAAATCCAAATTTGCTTTGGGGTACCGAATCGGAAGAACTGCGTGTAATCGATCACAACTTGGCCTTTGACACCGATTTCAAAAATCAACTTTTTTTCGATCTACACGTTTTTCGTTCGCTAACGAACGCCGCTTTTTGTGACTTTGATCACAGGAATACTTACGCCGAACGGCTGTTGACCTGCATCCAACATCTGAGCCATGTGCGTGATAGTATTCCTGAGGAGTGGTGGATCAACCATCAAGGTGACCCCGTAGACTTTGACTGGCTAGAGATCGAAACGGTCTTGAGACGTGCTCAGCAACCTGATTTCTGGAATTTCCAATGAATAAGACGCCTTGTCATTACGCTTTGTTGCGTTTCCGGCCTTATGCGGAGACAGGAGAGTTTGCGAACGTTGGCATCGTCATGATTGCACCTGAAGCTCAGTTTTTCGATTACCGGATCGTGACCACGTTCAAGCGGATCACTCATTTTTTTACTGAAATGGATCGTGCTGTTTTCCTGAATGGCCGAGAGATCATCAAGGCTGAACTGGAGCGATTTGCGGACCAAATTGATTCCTGTAAAGACACGCCAGTGGTGACGACCCGTTTGTTTGGAGAACTGGTGCGCCAACGTGATTCGTTGTTTCAATTCGATGCGATGCGGGTTGCGCTGGACACAGATCCCAAAGCATGTTTAGCCAGGCTGTACTCATACTATGTAGAGCGCAGCTTTGCGACCAAGGCCTACCATGAGGAAATGCTGGAGAGGAGCATCGGCAGCTTGTTGCGTAAAAGCCAAACGGGGCCTAGATACATCCGCGAGAAAATTGGTGACAGTTACTACTCGGTTCAGTTTCCATTTGTCCGGAAGGACGATGAGCGTTCAATCCGCATCATCAAACCACTTTACCTGGCATACAGTGATACCAACCGGATCCTTAATCATGGGGGTCAGTGGGTTGACCATGTTCGCCGTTTGAGAAAACGCAACTCGCTTCCCGCAGATGTTCTCTTTGCAGTGCAACCGCCTTCATCCACGGGCTCTCGTCTGCAAGCCTACGAAGAAATCGAGTTTGACCTTGTGAAAGAAGACATTCAGGTTGTCTCAGCAGTCAACGAATCAGAAATTTTGCATTTCGCCTACCCGCCATGAGCGTCGGTTGCTGATGACCCAAGGGACACCGCCACCATGCCAAACCCACTATCATCCCCCTCATGAACGACAAAACCATCACCCTGGGCGGCGGCTGTTTTTGGTGTACCGAGGCCGTGTATGTCCGCATGAAGGGCATCACCGATGTCGAGTCGGGCTATGCCAACGGCCACACCGAGCACCCGACATACGAACAAATCTGCACCGGCGAGACCGGTCACGCCGAGGTGGTGCGATTGCGCTACGATCCCAACCAAACCAGCTTGGCCGACATTCTGGAAGTGTTCTTTGCCACCCATGACCCCACCACGCTCAACCGCCAGGGCAACGATGTCGGCACCCAATACCGAAGCGCCATTTATTCAGACGATCCGGCTGACCTGGAGTTGGCGCGCGCTTACATCGCACAACTCACCGCTCAACGCATCTTTTCTGCGCCCATCGTGACCGAGGTCGAGCCATTGCGTTGCTATTTCCCGGCCGAGGCCTACCACCAGGATTACTTCGAGCAGCACCCCAACCAGGGGTACTGCGCTTTTGTGGTGGGCCCCAAGGTGGCCAAGTTTGAAAAGAATTTTGCCCGCCACCTGATCCGCTAAAGCCCCACGATTCATCTAACCCGCTGTGCCATGAAACCCAACCTCGCCGACTTGCGTAAAAGCTACGAGCGCGCCGAACTCGACGAAACCGCATCCGACCCCAGCCCCTTTGCCCAGTTTGACCGTTGGCTCAACGAAGCCATCAGCGGCGAAATCCCCGAGCCCACCGCCATGACGCTGGCCACGGTAGGACCCGATATGCGGCCCAATTCGCGGGTGGTGCTGCTCAAGGGCTGCGATGAGCGCGGTCTGGTCTGCTACACCAACTACCAAGGCCGCAAGGGCCGCGATTTGGCGGGCAACCCGTTTGCCTCGTTGCAGTTCCATTGGGTCGAGATGGAGCGGGTGGTGCGCGTCGAGGGGCGGGTCGAAAAAACCAGCGCAACTGAAAGCGACACCTATTACGCCAGCCGGCCGCTGGACTCGCGCATCGGCGCGTGGGCCAGCCCGCAGAGCGAGGTGATCGCCGACCGTTCGGTGCTGGTCAAAAACGCCGCCCTGTATGGGGCCAAATTTTTGCTCTCACCGCCGCGCCCCGACCATTGGGGCGGCTATCGACTGGTGCCCGACCGATTTGAGTTTTGGCAAGGCCGGCGCAGCCGCTTGCATGACCGCCTGCGTTATCTGTTGCAAGACGGCCAATGGGTGCGCCAACGACTGGCCCCATGACCCCGACGGTGATCGTGCTGGCCGCCGGAACGGGCAGTCGCTTCAAGGCGGCGGGTGGCACCACGGGCAAATTGCAAGCACCGTTGGCCGGTCGCCCGGTGCTGGAGCATGTGCTGGACGCCGTCCGCAACAGCGGCTTGCCATGGCATGTGGTCACCCCCGCCGACACCGCGCACCATGCCGAGCAGGGCATGGGCACCAGCATCGCCACCGGTGTCGCCGCCACCCCCGATGCCGAGGGCTGGCTGATCTTGCCCGGCGACTTGCCGCTCATCCAATCCAGCACGCTGCGAGCCGTGGCGCAAGCCTTGCAAAACCACCCCGTGGTGGTACCCACACACCAAGGTGAAACCGGGCACCCGGTCGGCTTTGCCGCCAACTGCGGCCCAGAACTGATGGCGCTGCGCGGCGACACCGGTGCCCGCTCGGTGGTGCAATCGAATGGCCCGGCACACCGCCTGGCGGTCGATGACCGGGGCTGCGTATGGGATGTCGACACCCCGGAGCGCCTGCGCCAGGCCCAAGCCTGGTTGCGCTGAAACCTTCCGGCTTTTTGACGGAGTGTCAGGTTTGAGTTACATTTAATAACCGATCAGTCATTTATTATCTCCATCCGTCTCATGAATGCCTTGCCCAAGCCCTCTCCGCGCCGTGAACGGCGCAAACACGAGCGGCCCGGCGAGTTGTTGCAAGCAGCGCTGGAGTTGTTTGTCGAAAAAGGTTTTGCCGCCACCAAGGTCGAAGAAGTCGCCTTGCGTGCAGGCGTCTCCAAAGGCACGCTGTTTTTGTATTACGACAGCAAGGTCGAGCTTTTCAAGGCGGTGGTCCAAGCCAACCTCAGCCCGCATTTCATCGCCTGGGATCAGGAATATGAGCAGTTTCAGGGCAGCACGGCCGAGATGTTGCGCTATGGCTTGTCGTCCTGGTGGGAGCGCATAGGCAATACGCTGGCGGGCGGGCTGACCAAATTGGTGCTGAGCGAGTCGAACAATTTCCCGGAGGTTGCGTCCTTCTATCGCGAACAGGTCATGGTCCCCGGACAGGCTCTGTTGCAACGCATGCTTCAGCGTGGGATTGACCGCGGCGAATGGCGCCCGATGGATGTGCCCATGGCCAGCCTGAGCCTGGTGTCGGCCATGATGTTTTTGATGATGTGGCGCCACTCGATGGCACGTTGTGGCCAAGGCCCCGACTTTGACCCGCACGCCTTTCTCCTGGCCCACCTGGACCTGGTTTTGAAGGGACTGGCCGGGCCAGACCCGCTTGTCTGCAAAGGACCCGCATGAAGTCGCGCAAATGGTGGTGGGCAGTGGCCCTGTTGGTGGCCCTGGGCGTGTGGGGGGGGCTTCGTCTGAAACACGCGCCCACGACACCCGCATCGGCGCCCAAGGCGTCGCAGGCACCAGACGGCTGGATCGAAGTCTCCGGAATCGATCTGCTCACCCTGCAAGAGCAGGTACTGGGGGTGGGGGTACCGGTGTCAGGCACTTTGCGCGCCGCACAGTCGGCATGGGTCAAAGCCCGCGTCGCAGGCGAATTGCAAGCATTCAGCCTGCGCGAGGGCGACAGCGTCAAAGCGGGACAGATCGTGGGGCGCATCGACCCGACCGAGTACGAGCGGCGTTTGCACCAGGCACTGGAGCAAGCCCAGGCGGCCCAGGCTCAAGTCGACATTGCCCGCAAACAATACGACAACAACAACGCCCTGGTCCAACAAGGCTTCATCTCCCAAACCGCCTTGGACACGTCTTTATACAGTTTGCAAGCCGCCCAAGCCACCTTGCGTGCGGCGCAAGCGGGTGCCGAGGTGGCGCGCAAGTCGCTGGATGACTCGGTGCTGCGCGCACCGATTTCGGGTCAGGTGTCCCTGCGCAGCTCACAAAACGGTGAGAGGTTGGCCATCGACGCCAAAGTGGTCGAAATTGTCGATCTGCAGCAACTCGAATTGGAAGCCACCTTCAGCCCGGTCGATGCGGGTCGGGTCGTGGTCGGACAAAGCGCCCGCTTGCAAGTCGAGGGCATCCACGACTCCATCGTGGCGCGGGTGGTGCGCATCAACCCCAGTGTCCAGACCGGCAGTCGCAATGTACTGGCCTACTTGCAAGTGAGCCCGGCCACTGGTTTGCGACAGGGGCTGTTCGCCTCAGGGCTGATCGGAACCGAACAAATGCGTGCCTTGGCATTGCCCATCACCGCGGTGCGCACCGATCAATCGGTGCCCTACGTGCAGTGGGTGCAAGAAGGAACCGTCAGGCATGCCCCGGTCAAAGTGGGGGCACGGGCGCGTTTGGCCCATCAACCCGATGGTGAAGAATGGGTGCACATCGAGGGCCTGAAGGCAGGTTCCACCGTACTGGCAGGTCATTTGGGTCGCTTGCGGGAAGGGCTGCAAGTGCGCACCACCGGCGCAACGGGGAACTGAGCGCATGTGGTTCACCCGCGTCAGCCTGCAAAACCCGGTTTTTGCCACCATGGTCATGTTGGCGCTGGTGGTTTTGGGCTTGTTCTCGTATCAGCAACTCAAGATCGACCAATTTCCCAACATCGACTTTCCGGTGGTGGTGGTGACCACCGATTACCCGGGAGCCTCCCCCGAAATCGTCGAGTCTGAGGTCAGCAAAAAAATCGAAGAAGGGGTCAACAGCATTGCCGGCATCAATGCCCTCACCTCACGCAGCTACGAAGGTGCATCGGTGGTGGTGATCGAATTTCAATTGCACATCAATGGCCGCAAGGCGGCCGAGGATGTGCGTGAAAAAGTAGCCGCCATTCGACCCTTGCTGCGCGATGAAGTCAAAGAGCCTCGGGTGTTGCGCTTTGACCCCAGCAGCCGCTCGATTTGGTCGCTCGCAGTCTTGCCCGACCCCGAGCGCGCCGGCCCATCCGGGGTGCCCGACGCCGTGGCCATGACCCAATGGGCCGATCAGGTTCTGAAAAAACGGTTGGAAAATGTGCGTGGCGTCGGGGTGGTCAACCTGGTGGGCGGATCCAAGCGCGAAATCCAGATTCAACTCAACGCTCAGGCCATGCAAGCCCTGGGCATCACATCGGACCAAGTGGCGCAGGCGGTGCGCAACGAAAATCAGGACTTCCCCCTGGGCACCATCAAGTCGAGCGATCGCGAACGGGTGTTGCAAATCGAAGCCCGGATGCAACGGCCGGAAGACTTCCTGAACATCATCGTCGCACGCCGCTCAGGCCAGTCAATCCGGCTCGGCCAAGTGGCGCAGGTGGTCGACGGGCCGCAAGAACCCGAGAACATGGCGCTCTACAACGGGCAACGCACCTTGTTGCTGACGGTCCAAAAGGCCCAGGACGAAAACACCATCGACGTCATCGACGGGCTCCACAAAACGGTGCGCGACTTGCAAGCGCTGGTGCCGCCCGGTTTGCGCCTGGAGCCGATTTACGATGGCTCACGCATGATTCGGGTCTCGGTCAACAATGTGCGCCGGACCCTGATCGAAGGCGCGGTGCTGACCGTGCTGATTGTCTTTTTGTTCCTGAATTCCTGGCGCTCCACGGTGATCACGGGCCTGACACTGCCGATTGCCATCATCGGCTCGTTTTTGTTCATGCACGCCTTGGGTTTTAGCATCAACATGGTCACACTCATGGCGCTGTCGCTGTGCGTGGGCTTACTGATCGACGACGCGATTGTGGTGCGCGAGAACATCGTGCGCCATGTGCAAATGGGCAAATCCGCCTATCAGGCATCCATGGACGGCACGTGCGAAATCGGCCTGGCGGTTTTGGCCACCACGTTATCGATCGTGGCGGTGTTTTTGCCCATCGGCTTCATGCAGGGCATCATCGGCAAGTTCTTTCACGAGTTCGGTCTGACCATTGTGGTGGCGGTGCTGATCTCGATGTTCGTCAGCTTCACCCTCGACCCCATGCTGTCTAGCGTCTGGCATGACCCCAGCATCCACCGGCGCGATGGCAGCGGCCACGGCGGCAGTTTGTACGAGCGCACCTTGGGACGCGTCACCCGAAGGTTTGAAGCCTGGACCGATCGCCTGAGCCAGGGCTATCAAACCGCTTTGGCATGGGCGCTGACCCACAAGAAAAAAACCTTGCTCGCAGCCTTGCTGATTTTTGTCAGCAGCCTCTTTCTGGCCCGGTTTCTGGGCACCGAATTCGTGCCCAAGGCGGACTTCTCAGAAACGTCGGTCAACTTCAGCACCCCGGTAGGCTCCTCTCTGGAGCTGACCGAGGCCAAAGCGCGCCAAGTCGACGCCATCTTGCGCGAATGGCCCGAGGTCCGCTACACCCTGACCACGATCAACACCGGCAATGCGCAGGGCAAAATCTACGCCAGCGTCTATGTGCGGCTGGTCGATCGCCACTTGCGCACACGCGGACTCGAAGACCTGGTAGCCGAATTCCGGCAACGCCTGGCCGGCGTGCCCGGCATCACCGTCACGCATGCCGGTCAGTTGGACGTGGTGGGTGGCAATAAACAAATCGAGTTTTCGCTGACCGGCGCCGACCTGAAAGAGCTCGAGCGGTACAGTCAGCGACTGATGGAAAAGTTGCGAACCATCCCCGGGCTGGTGGATCTGGATTCCAGCATCAAGGCCGACAAACCCACGCTGGATGTGGTGGTTCAGCGCGACGCAGCCGCCGAATCCGGCCTGAGCGTGGCCAGCCTGGGCACGCAATTGCGGCGCTGGGTCGCCGGTGAGACCGTGGGCAATTGGCGCTCGCCCGACGACCAGACCTACGATGTGATCGTGCGCTTGCCACGTGCGGGTCGCAACACCGAGGGCGATATCGCCAGCCTGCCGATCGCCCTGAGCCCCGCCAGCGATGGCAGCAGCCGGGTGATCCGGCTGGATCAGGTGGCTCAAGTCGTGCCCGGCACCGGACCGAATCAGATCAACCGCAGGGATTTGCAACGTGAAGTGAGCATGAATGGCAATGCTTACGGTCGTTCGGCGGGTGAGATTTCGGCCGATATCCGCAAAGCAATGTCCGAAATCCATCTGCCACCGGGCTATCAGTTCCAGTTCAGTGGCTCGACCAAAAACATGCAAGAGTCGTTTGGCTACGCCTTGTCGGCACTGGCCATGGCGGTGATCTTCATCTACATGATCCTGGCCAGTCAATTCAAGAGTTTTTTACAGCCGATGGCCCTGATGACATCGTTGCCCCTGACCCTGATCGGCGTGGTGGCGGCTTTATTGATGTTCCGCTCGACGTTGTCGATGTTTTCGATCATCGGGGTGGTGATGCTGATGGGCCTGGTGACCAAAAACGCGATTTTGCTGGTTGATTTCGCCATCCGCGCCCGTGCGGGCCTGGTCGGTGATGGAAACACCCCGGCTCACCCCATGAGCCGCGAACAAGCCCTGTTGCTGGCGGCCCGGGTGCGCTTGCGCCCCATCTTGATGACCACCCTGGCCATGGTGTTTGGCATGGTCCCCCTGGCCTTTGCCTTGACCGAAGGATCCGAACAACGCGCCCCCATGGGCCAGGCGGTGATCGGCGGCGTGATCACCTCGTCGATTTTGACCTTGGTGGTGGTGCCCGTGGTGTATTGCTACCTCGATGACCTGAGTCAGTGGTTGAAAAAACGCTGGTCAGGCCCCACTTCTGCTCCTGATGACCACACGGCTTAAAATGTTATTTTTGGTTTTTGTGCCCTCTTTTTCACCCGTCCAGACATGAACTTCGAACAAGCCCGCTTCAACATGGTCGAGCAACAAATCCGCACCTGGAATGTGCTTGACACCGCCATCCTTCAAGCCCTGTCCCGGTTGCCACGCGAGCGCTTCGTGCCCGCCGCCTATCAAAGTCTGGCCTACACCGATACCGAAATCCCTTTGGGGCATGACCAGATCATGTTGCCCCCCAGGGTCGACGCCCGGCTGGCACACGATCTGGGCCTGAGCGGAACCGAAACCGTGCTCGAAATCGGCACGGGCCACGGCTATCTGACCGCCTTGCTGGCGCAACGCAGCCATCGTGTGATCTCACTCGAAATCGTGCCCGAGCTGGCGGCGCAAGCCAGGGTCAACCTGGCACAAGCCGGCATCGGCAATGCCGAGGTGAGGGTCGGCGACGGTGCCGCCCTGGCCCCGGCCGAAGGTCCCTTTGATGCGATCGTGCTGGGCGGCTCGGTAAGTGAAATTCCCCAGCCGTTACTGAATCAACTGAAGGTGGGCGGAAAACTGCTGGCCATCGTCGGCGAAGAACCGGTCATGCAAACCACCTTGGTCACCCGCACCAGCACACAGCAATGGTCCAGCCGGGCCTTGTGGGACACCGTGGCCCCCCGGATGCAAGGCTTTGCACAACCCAGCCGTTTCAAGTTCTGACCATGATCGATCAAGTCAGCCCCTCGCAACTGTCCGCCTGGATGGCCCGACACGACCAAACGGTGACGGTGCTCGATGTGCGTGAAGACTGGGAGGTGCAAACCGCCAGTCTGAAGCCCGAAGGCTTTGCTTTACGGCACATCCCGATGGGCCAATTGGTGCAGCGTCTGGCCGAACTCGATCCCGATCAACCGATCGCCTGCCTGTGCCACCACGGTGCACGGAGCATGCAAGTGGCGTCATTTTTGGCGCAACAAGGCTTTCAACACGTCGCCAACATTGCGGGTGGCATCAACGCCTGGTCGGCTCAGGTCGACCCCTCGGTCCCCCGGTACTGATCACACAGGTCAACATCATCATGAAACCCTTCCGCCTGCTCCCCCTGTCGATCGCTCTGGCGCTGTCCGCCTGGAGCCACACACAGGCGCAAAGCCTGGTCGAGCTGTTTGGAGCGGCCAAACAACACGACGCCAATTTCCAGTCGGCCCAGTCACAGTTTGAAGCCAGCCGCGCCCGCTCCGAGCAGGCGCTGGCGGGCCTGTTGCCCAGTGCCAATCTGGCCCTCAATTCGACGCGCACGAATGCTTCTGCCACGGCACCAACCCAGTTTGACCGCTACTTTTCCACCAGCAATGCCTTGCTCAGCCTGTCGCAACCTCTGTACCGTCCGGCCAATCTTTTGCTCTATCAGCAAAGCAAGTTGCAATTCGCTCAAGCCGTTCAAGCCCTGGTAGTGGCCGAGCAAGACCTGATTGTTCGTGTCAGTCAGGCTTATTTTGATGTGTTAGCCAGTCAAGACAGTCTGAATGTGGTGTTGGCCCAAAAAGCCGCAGTGGCCGAGCAATTGGCTGCAGCCCAACGCAACTTCGAGGTAGGCACCGCCACCATCACCGACACGCGCGAGGCGCAGGCCCGCTTCGACCTGGTCAAGGCACAAGAAATTGCCACGCGCAACGACCTTCAGGTGAAGCAACTCGTGCTCGAGACCCTGACGGGCATGGCGGGCGCCAAACCCTCGCCCTTGGCGGGACCACAAGCCTTGGCCCAAGTGGTGCCGGGCAACGACATCAACGAGTGGGTGCTTCAGGCCGATGCCGCCCATCCGGGCATCCGCACCGCCCAGCTGGCGTTGGAAGTCGCTCAGCTCGAAACCCGGCGTGCTGCCGCCGGCCATCAGCCCACCGTCGATTTGGTGGCTTCACAAAACAACCAGTACAACCTGGGTGGCTCCGTCATCACGAGCACCACTTTCTGGTCACACGGCACGACAGTCGGTGTGCAGATGAACCTGCCTCTGTTTTCGGGATTTGCGACCCAAAACCGCATCCGCGAAACCGAAGCGCTGACCCAAAAATCGCGCCAGGATCTCGAAGCCACCCGCCGCACAGTCATCCAAAGTACCCGCAGTGCTTTCCTCGGACTGGCCTCCGGTCTGGGCCAAGTGCGGGCCCTCGAGGCGGCGGAATCATCCAGCCGGCTGGCGCTCGATGCCAACAAACTCGGCTACAACGTCGGGGTGCGGATCAACATCGATGTGCTGAACGCGCAAAGTCAGTTGTTCCAGACCCAACGCGATCTGGCGCAGGCGCGCTACAACGTGATGCTGGGCTCGCTCAAGTTGCGCCAGGCCAATGGCACGCTCAAGCCCGAGGACCTGCAAGCCGTCAATGCCTTGCTGAAGTAAGGGCGCGGTCAAGGCGTTGCAAGACCGCTTGGGCCATGGTAGTGGCTGTGCCCCGATGACGCCTCACGAGAGTCAAGCCTTGCGCCGCCATCGCCTCGCGGGGCGAGTGGGGCCGACACAAATCCAGGCTGATTTCAACAGCTTGGGCCAGGTCGGGCGCCCGCAAGGCCGCCCCCTGGGTCAAGGCCTCGGCACTGGCCTGTTCAAAGTTGTAAGTGTGCGGCCCCAACACCACGGGGCAGCCGCAAGCCAATGCCTCGATCAGATTTTGTCCGCCATGACGCTCGAAACTGCCACCCATCAGAGCGACATGGGCCACCGAATAATAAAACGCCATCTCACCCAGGGTGTCGCCCAGCACGACGGCGCCCGGCGCGGCACAGGCTTGCAGATCGGCTTCGGTCCAGGTCAATGAACTGGCACGCCAGACCTGCCAACCCCGCGCCCCCAACAAGTCGGCCACGGCATCAAAACGTTGCGGATGACGCGGAACGACCCAGGGCAAACACTTTGCGTCGCGCGGCAGGGCATCGGCCCAAGCCGCCTCCTCGCCCTCGCGCGAGCTGGCCAGCATCAGCACGGGTCTGTTCAGGCGCGATCGCAAGGCCCGACCCCGTGCCGCCAGTTGGGCATCGGGGTGTACATCGAACTTGAGATTACCCAGCGTTTGCATGCGCACCACCCCCAAGCGGGCAAAACGTTGGGCATCGGCGTCGCTTTGGGGCCAGACAGCCCCCAGGGCCTGATAGGCGGGCTTGGCCCAAAAGCTCAGACGCAGGGCTTGCCGCAGCGATTTCTCGCTGAGGCGGGCGTTGGCCAGCACCAGGTCGATGCCGCGTGCCTGACAAGCGCGGGCCAGCTCGGGCCAGACCTCGGTTTCCATCAACAGCCCCAGGCGGGGCTGAAAGTGATCCAGAAAACCCGCCACGGCTTCGGGAGTGTCCCATGGCAACCAGGCCTGCGCATCGCCGGGTCGCAGCCACGCGCGGCCTTGCGCCATACCGGTGGCGGTGCCATGCGTCAGCAAGACCGGGCATTCCGGACGGCTGCGTCGCAACTCATCGAGCAAGATCCCGGCCGCCCGGGTTTCGCCCAAAGACACGGCATGAATCCAAAGGGGAATGGGCTGGGGGGGCGTGTCATAGCGACCCCAACGCTGTGCCATGTTCAGGCCATAAGCAGGTTCCTGAATCGCACGGCGGCGCAATTTGCGGCGCAACCAGGGTTGCAGCGCCCGCATGAGCCCCGCGTAAAGCCAGCGCTTCATGCCAGTTCTGCCTGTTTCACCTGCAGCCAGGCTTGCCAGACTTGTTCCACCGAGGGTCCGGCGGGGTCATGAACGCTGACTTGGTGCGCCACAGCTTGAGGTCCGGTGCGCCAGGCGGTGTCAAAATTATAAATCTGGACGTGCGGCAACCCCATGGCCACGGCCATGTGGCTGGGACCGCTGTCGACGCCAATGACGCCTTGGCTGTGGGCCATTTCGTCCAGCAACTGGGGCAAGCTCCAGCGTGGCGCAACGCGACTGCCAGGCAATCCCCGGGTCAGGCGCTCGGCCCGTGACTGCTCTTCGGCGTTGCCGTGCACAAACACCGGTGTCCACCCCTGCGCCAGCAAGCGTTGCCCCAAGACCAGCCAATGGGCTTCTGGCCAAAGTTTGTCCGGACGTGAGGTGCCGTGCACGCACAAGACGTCGGGTCGGGCCAACGCCGGATCGACCCGCAAGCCCTGCCAGGGCGCAGGTCCGTCTGGCGGTCGCGCATAGCCCAAAGCCTGGGCGCAAACTTCGCGCGCACGCTCGACCGCATGGATGTGAGGCCGCAGCGCGATGCAGCGATGCGCCACCCAACGGGTCGGTCGCTCGTAAGCGGATCCTTCGGTGGCGTGTGCCATGGCGATGCGTTGGCCTGTGGCGGTGAGTCGGGCCAAGCGGCTGACCAGCGCCGATTTGGTGAGCCCTTGCAAGTCGATCACCCAGTCATAGGCGCAGGATTGCAGTTGGGCCTTGAATGCCCGCCACGCCTGGCGGGTCGCAGACGACCAGGGGCTTTTGCGCCAGCGGCGCAAATCCATTTCAATCACCTGGTCGATGGCCGGGCACGCACGCACCAAATCGGCAAAGGCCGGTTCCACCACCCAATCGATCTGTGCATCGGGGCATCGAGCCCGGATGTCCAGGGCAGCGGGCAAGGTGTGCACCACATCGCCCAGCGACGAGAGCTTAACCAGCAAGACCCTCAATGGGTCGACTCCTGAACCAGCGCGTCGGGTTTGACTTCGCGCAACAGCGCCATCATGTCGCGCTCAATCCGTTCCAAGGCCGTGCGGGTCTGCCCCTCAAAGCGCAACACCAGCACCGGGGTGGTGTTGGAAGCGCGGATCAGGCCAAAGCCGTCGTCCCAGTCAATCCGCAAACCGTCGATGTCGGACCACTGCGGCCGGTGTTCGGGTGCCGGCAGCCCCCGCTGCCGCGCCAGTTGCAGCAAAGCCTGGGTGACCCGGTGGGGTTCGCCCTCCTGGCACGGGACATTGATTTCCGGGGTCGACTCGCTGCGCGGCAGGTCTTTGAGGACCTGACCGACATCGGCGTGCCGACTCAGGATTTCGAGCATGCGACATCCGGCATAGGTGCCATCGTCAAAACCATACCAGCGTTCTTTGAAGAACACGTGACCACTCATCTCTCCGCCCAGCGGTGAGCCGGTTTCGCGCATGCGCGCCTTGATGAGGGAGTGCCCGGTTTTGTACATTTCGGGTTGTCCTCCTGCAGCGGCGATGGCCGGGGCCAATTGCTGGGAACACTTCACATCAAAGAGGATGCGCCCGCCGGGGCACCGCGACAGCACATCGCGCGCAAACAAGACCAGTTGACGGTCAGGAAAGATGTTTTCGCCGTCGCGGGTGACGATGCCCAGCCGATCGCCATCGCCGTCGAATGCCAGGCCCAATTCAGCTTGGTGCTGGCGCAAGGCCGCTTGCAAATCGCGCAGGTTATCGGGCTTGCTGGGGTCGGGGTGGTGATTGGGAAAATGGCCATCGACTTCGCTGAACAACTCGATGACCTCACAGCCCAAGGCACGGAAGATGTCCGGTGCAGAAGCGCCGGCCACGCCATTGCCCGAATCGACCACGATCTTCATCGGCCGTGCCAGCCGAATGTCGGAGACGATGCGATCGCGATAAGCCTGTTGGACATCGAGCGAGCGCAACTGGCCACCCGGGCGCTGTTGCCAGGTTTCCGATTCGATGATGCGGCGCAAACCCTGGATTTCTTCACCGTAAATCGCACGGCCGCCCAAGACCATCTTGAAACCGTTGTGGTCCTTGGGGTTGTGGCTTCCCGTGACCTGAATGCCACTTTGGCAGATCGTGCTGGCCGCAAAATAGAGTTGCGGGGTGGTCACCACGCCCACATCGATGACCTCGATGCCGGCGGCCACCAAACCACGCATCAGCGCCTGCTGCAATTCGGCCCCACTGAGGCGCCCATCGCGACCTGCGGCGACGACGGTTTGGCCCTGGGACAGCGCATGCGTACCAAAAGCCAAACCCAGGGCATGAGCGGTGTCGGTATTCAGGCTGCCGGGCACGACTCCCCGGATGTCGTATGCCTTGAAAATGCTGGCGGGAATGTTCATGGTGAGATTGTAGGATGCGCCGGGCCTGGTCCTGCACGCCCCAGGTGGCTAGACCTACAATGGGTCAACATCCCGTGTTTGCCCAGGAGCCACGTCATGACGATGATCCACGCCGTGCTACCCACTTCTTTGGGGCGACTCCTGATCGCCACCGATGGGCAGGCCCTGTCCCGGGTCTGGTTTGAAGGGCAAGCGCACGCCCCGCGCACGCAAAACGGGATGCCGCAAAACGATCACCCCCTGTTGCGCCAAGCCGCAAACCAGATCCAGGCCTATCTGGACGGTCAGCCGCAACCGTTTGAAGTGCCTCTGAGCCCGTCGCTGGGAACGCCTTTTCAGCGCCAGGTGTGGCAAGCGGTGGCACGCATCCGCCGCGGCCAGGTTTGCACCTATGCCCAAATCGCCCAAGCCATCGGTCGACCGCAAGCTGCGCGTGCAGTGGGGGCAGCGGTCGGGCGCAATCCCTGGCTGATCCTGGTGCCCTGCCACCGGGTTGTGGGCCAAGGCGGCCAACTGACGGGTTACGCCGGGGGGCTGGCGCGCAAACAGGCCCTGCTGAATCAGGAAGGCCACGCATTTTGACTGATCCCACAGGACAGCGCCATTGGCTGATTGCCTTTATCTCGCTGGCGGCCATTTGGGGTTCGTCGTTCTGGCTCTTGCAAGTCGCCTCGGCCTCGATGGGGCCATGGACCACCTCGTGGCTGCGGGTCAGTCTGGCGGGGCTGATGCTCTTGCCCCTGGTGATCTGGCGCCGCCAAACGCATTTACTCAGGCAACACGCCGGTGTGCTGATGGTGGTGGGACTTTTCAATTCCGGTCTGCCCTTTGCCTTTTACGGCTACGCCTTGATGCAAATCAGCACCGGACTGGCCTCCATCCTCAACAGCACCGCCCCCTTATTTGGCGCCCTCATCGGCTGGCTGTGGTTCAAAGACCCGCTCAGCCGATGGCGCACGGCTGGCTTGTTGTTGGGCTTCACCGGCGCCAGCTTGCTGGCGTGGCAAGCCCCGGGCGGCGTGAGCTTGAAAGAAGGGGGTTCAGGCTGGGCGGTGCTGGCCTGCCTGGGGGCGGCGCTGTCTTATGGCATCAGTGGCAACATCACCCAACGCCGCCTGAAAACCTTGCCCCCGATGGTGATCGCCAGCGGCACCCAGTTGGGCGCAGGCATCGCCTTGACCGTGCCTGGCTTGCTCTTTTGGCCCGGTCACGGGCCCAGCGAATCGGCCTGGCTGGCTTTGTGGGCGGTCAGCTTCTTTTGCACCTCTTTGGCCTATATTTTGTTTTTTGGACTGATTCAGCGCATGGGGGCCAACGGCGCCATGACAGTGACCTATGTGACGCCGGTGTTCGCCACCACCTTGGGCGTGGTGGCGCTCAACGAAACCTTCAGTGGCGTCATGCTGCTGTGTGCCGCCATCATCTTGCTCGGCACTGCTTTGGCCACCGGGCTGATCGGGCCGCGCCGCCCTTGAGAGCATGACAGAATGTGGCTCATGACCCCCATCCACACCCTGAAAAAGAGCCCAAGACATCCGGGACTGAACATGGCGGCAGCGGTGATGCTGTTGCTCATGGGCTGCGCCAGCGTCCCCCCATATGCGCCGCAGCGGGGGCAAATGGGCAAAGACGTGATGTGGCTGCCCACCAGCGAGCGCTTGGCCGAGAAAATGCTGCAACTGGCTCAAGCCACGCCACAGGATGTCTTATTTGATTTAGGTGCTGGCGATGGCGTGATCGCCATCCACGCAGCCAAGAGCCGCGGGATGCAAGCGGTAGGCATCGAGTACAACCCCCAATTGGCCGAACATGCCCGTCAGAATGTGCGGCGCGCTGGCGCAGCCGACCGGGTCAAAATCGTCACCGGTGACATCTTCGTTGAAGATTTCAGCCAGGCCAGCATCGTCACCATGTACCTGCTCCCCGAACTCAACCAGCAATTGCGCCCCACCCTGCTGGCCATGAAACCCGGCACCCGGATCGTGTCCAACAGTTTTGACATGGGCGATTGGGAAGCCGACGCCACCCATGAAGAAGGGCGCGAATCGGCGCTGATGTGGGTGGTGCCGGCCCCGGTGGCGGGATCGTGGTCGCTGACCTTTCCTGAGCGGCGTTGGGACATGAGACTGGAACTGCAACAACGCTATCAGAAAGTGGGCGGCAGCCTGATGCTCGAAGGCAAAGTCCAGCCGCTGTTGGGCGTCAGCCTGCGGGGTCCGGCATTGCGTTTCACGTTCATCGGACCTGATGAAGGCACTTACAGCGTGGTGGCTCAAGTGCAAGCGACCGAATTGAGCGGCGAAGTGACCAGTTATGGGATCACACACCCCATCTTGGGCCGCCGAATTTCAAAGCAGTAACAGACTGGCCATGCCGAGGGTGTCGATCTTGAAAAGTTCATCTTCGACAGGTTGCAGCACATGCGTCTGTGCCCACCAAGCCAGCGCCACCGCAGCCAGCATCCAGACCCAGGGACGCCAAACCGCTGCGGGTCGGCGACCCAATACACGCCCCAGTCCAGCCAGGCTCCACGATGCGGCACGGCGGTTCTCGAGCCGTGACGGCTGAACCCGCTGCATGGCCCGATCGGCAAAATGGGACGACAAGGGCGGCACAGGGTCCTCTTGGAGCAGTTGTTTCAGATCTTGGTCATTCATGGCGATCAGACTCCAGTCGTTTTTTCAGTTGTGCCTTGGCCCGGTGCAGCAATTGGTCGGCGGCATTGCGTTCGATTTGCAACACCTCGGCAATGTCTGACACAGTGCTGTCGTGATAGGCCCACAAACTCAGCGCCAGACGCTGCCGGGGTGGCAAAGCCTGCAGGGCCAACTGCACGCGAGTAGCTTCCTGGCCTTGCTGCAGCTGTTGCTCGGGGCCGGCCGCAGTCTCGACGGCCTGCCCGGGCTCGGGCAGGTCTGCATCAAAGCGCACCGGATCCAGCGCTCGACAGCGATCCAGGCAAAGGCGAGCGACCAGCGCATGAAAATAAGTGCTCAGGCGCGCATCACCTTGGTATTGCCGGATGCGAAATAACTTCTCCAGCCCCTCTTGCACCACATCTTCGGCCATGGCCCGATCGCCCAGCATGCGCCAAGCCAACCGATGGGCTGGCGCTGACAACTTCATGACCAGCAAACGTGCCGCCAGAGCGTCGCCCCGGTGGGCTCGCGTCAAGAGGTCAAAATCATCACTGGCGGACTTCGGGGCCGTTGGATCCATGCTCTGGCATGGCTTGTGAGCCATGTTGATGTCTGTCCGGGTGAGGGAGTCCCAGGGCATGTTGCCCCCATGGCCTGTGTCCTGTGGCATGACGGTCATGTTCATGCTGCGCCCCTGTGCCGGCAGGATCGTGGCGCATGCGGTGCATGTCTTCACGCCATTTTTTTCGCTCCTCGGGCGTCATCTGTTCATGCATGCGACGCCGCTCCTGGCGCATGGCCTCGCGCTCTTCGGGCGACATTTGGTTCACCCACGATCGGCGCATGTCGCGCATTTCCTTTTTTTGAGCTTCGCTCATGGCCGACCAATCGGCGTGCATCTGCTCATGCACTTCGCGTCGCTCTTGCGGGCTCAAAGCTTTCATTTTTTCCCTCGCCTTGGCCTTGTACTCAAGGCGTTCTTGAGGCGTGGCTTGCTGCAAAGCCTGGTGCAGACTGCGCGCTTGCATCATGCGTTGCTCCGGGCTCAGGCGGACCACTTCCCGGGGATCCGGGGGTTCGGGCAAGGCCGTCTGAGCCCAAATGCCTTGAGCCCAAACCATTGCAATCAGGAACCGGAGGGTGAAACGTTTCATGGTGTGACTTTCGTGATGATGACACAGTCTTAGACGCACCTCAGCCGGTTTTTCTTACGGCACCGACAAGTCATGACTTGTAAATTTATGTATATTTCGCCCATGCCATGGATCTCCTTCAGGGTGAATCTGCCGGGATCACCCTTTTTATGGTGCGCGCTGACCCTGAGCAGCGTGCTGAGCGGTTGCGCCCTGCCCCCTGAAGCGGGCCGGTCGCAGGCGTCGAGTCAGACCATCCCCCCGGCGGGGCATCTGGTCTTTGAGGCGCAACACAAAAGCCAATGGCGTGAAGTCAAGTTTCCGGGCAAATCGGCCACGGCTTACTCCCCCGCCTCCGGTACTGGACAACGCTGGCTGCGGGCAGACGCCCAACGGTCGGCCAGCATGCTGAGCCAAAAGCTCGATGTGGACGTGCAGCAACACCCCAAAATCCGCTTCGAATGGTGGGTCGAACTGGGTTTGTCACAGGCAGACGTGGCTGTGCGTGAACGGGAAGACTCACCGGCGCGCCTGATCCTGGCCTTTGAAGGAGATCGCAGCGAATTCAGCGCCCGCGATGCCTCACTGAGCGAGCTGAGCCAACTCCTCACCGGCGAACCCATGCCATATGCGACTCTGATGTATGTCTGGTGCCCGCAAAGACCCATTGGCAGCGTGGTGCACAACCCGCGCACCGACCGCATCCGGAAAATCGTGGTGGCCACCCCCTCGGCGGCAGGTGCCATCACCATCGAGCGCGATATCCTGGCCGATTATCAGCAAGCGTTTGGCAAGACACCCGGGCGTTTGGTGGGCATCGCCATCATGACCGACAGCGACAACACCCAGGGCATGGCCCGCACCCTGTACGGCCCCATCAGCATCCGCTGATCAACTCGTCACGCCGATGTTCCAGGGCACGAACTCGTGGTCGCCCAGGCCCAGCAGTTCGCTCTTGCTGCGCTCACCGGAAGCCACCCGCAAAATCAGGTCAAAAATGCCCTGAGCCACTTCGGGCATGGTCGAGGTGCCGTCGAGCAGCACCCCGCAATTGAAGTCCATGTCTTCGGTCAGGCGGTTGTACATCGGGGTGTTGGTGGCCAGCTTGATCGAGGGCACCGGCTTGGCACCAAACATCGAGCCACGCCCGGTGGTGAAACAAATCAGATTGGCGCCTCCGGCAATCTGCCCGGTGGCCGAGACCGGATCAAATCCCGGGGTGTCCATGAACACAAAACCGTTTTGGGTCACGGGTTCGGCATAGCGATACACCTCCATCAGGCCGGTGGTGCCGCCTTTCATGGAAGAACCCAGCGATTTCTCAAAGATATTGGCCAAGCCACCCATGTTGTTGCCCGGGCTGACCGCACCGTTGATTTGGACATCGCGACCGGGCGAGTATTCTTCCTTCCACCACTTGATGCGCTGGATCAGCTTTTCGCCAACCTCTTTGGAGCGGGCACGACGGGTCAGGGTGTGCTCGACACCGTAAATTTCGGGCGTTTCCGACAAAATGGCGGTGCCGCCATGGCGCACCAAAATGTCCATGGCAGCCCCCAGGCCGGGGTTGGCGGTGATCGACGAAAAACCATCTGAGCCACCGCACTGCAAGCCAATCTTGAGGTGACTGGCCGACACCGTGGTGCGCCGGGCCTGATTGGCCTCGGGCAACATGGCCTCCACTGCAGCCACGGCCGCTTCCACGGTTTTGCGGGTTCCGCCCTCTTCTTGCATGACAAAGGTATAGAGTTTGGGCCCGGTCTGCAGGCCCTCTTGCTCAAGCAAGCCTTGCATCTGGTTGCGCTCGCAGCCCAAGCCGATGATCAGCACGGCAGCAAAATTCGGATTGCGGGCATAGCCCCCGATGGTGCGGCGCAACAGGTTCATGGGCTCGCCGCTCATTTCCATGCCACAACCCAAACCATGGCTGAGGCCCACCACCCCATCGATGTGGGGATAGGCATCGAGCTTGCCATGCTTGAAGGCTTCGGCCACTTTGTGGACCACCGTGGCCGAACAATTGACCGTGGACAAAATCCCGATGTAGTTGCGCGTGCCGACGCTGCCATTGGGACGCACATAGCCCTGGAAGGTGGCCTGCTGCTCAGGGGGCAGGATGGGCGTGGGCACGTAGTCCTGGGTGTAGGCGTAATCGCGGCTGTATTCCTTGAAAGACACATTGTGCGAATGCACATAGGTGCCAGGCGCAATGTCGGTGGCGGCAAAGCCGATCACCACGTTGTATTTCAAAATGGGCTCGCCCGCCGAGATGGCACGGGCGGCGATTTTGTGACCCGACGGCACCTGGCTGCGACTGGTGATGCCTTCAGAAGGAATGGCCATCCCAATGCCCACCTCGGTGCGGGCGACGACCACATTGTCGTTGGGATGCAATCGGATCACGGGCCCGATCATGGTTTTGGCGTGCAAGTCGATCATGCTCATGGGATGGGTTTCCTGGTTCGGTGTTATTTCATGGATAGGATGTCAAAAGCAGCCTTCAGGCGCGCTTCATAATGCTGGCGCTCCAGCGCGATTTGCTCGGGCGTCCACGTCGTAAAGCCCGCCCCGGCTTTCATGCCGGTGCGACCTTGGGCCATGAGATCGGTGATGCACTGCGCCAAGTGATCGGTGTTGGAGAGCGAGGGATAGATCTCGCGCGAGGCTTGCGCCATGCTGTCCCAACCCGAAATTTCTTTTTGCAGCACCGGACCCGCTGCGGCATACCGAAAGCCAAAGCTGTAGCGCACGGCAGTGTCGACATCTTGCGGGCTGGCAATGCCCCGATCGATCAAATCCAGCGCTTCGCGCATCAGGGCATGCTGGATCCGGTTGGCCAAAAAGCCCGGGATGTCGCGCCGCACCAAAACCGGCTTTTTGCCCGCCGCATGGTAAAAGTCGCACACTCTCTGGCCCAAATCCGGATCTGAATCATCGCCCAGCGCCACCTCGACCAAGGGCACCAAATGGGCCGGCATGAAATAGTGGGCATTGAACATCCGGGCACGGGTCTGCAACCCCTCGGCCAATTTGGTGATGGGAAACCCGGAGCTGTTGGACCCGATCGGGATGTGAGATGGCACACGGGTGTCCAGGCTTTTAAACAAGTCCCGTTTCAGGTCAAACTGCTCGGTGATGGTCTCCAGCACCCAGGCCACATCGGACCAGTCCGACCAGGTGTCGATCAGGCCGGGCGTGGCCAAGGCATCGGTGCGCGGTGGTGTGCGGAGCACGGCGGCCAGCTTGCGGGCGGCATCGATCGATGCTTGGGCTTTTTCCACGCTTCGGCCCAACATCACCACACCCACGCCGGCATCCATGAACCCCGCAGCGATGCCCGCTGCCATGGTGCCAGTGCCCAACACCACCACACGGCCCTGCAAAGGAGAATTGCTCATGGTTGATCAAATGAAAAACAAGCATTTTAGGCCGAGCCCGGGGGACCGGCTTTCTGGGGTTATCCACAGGAACGGTTGTATTAGAATCATTGAACCGTGGGGGGGTAGCTCAGCTGGGAGAGCGTCGCGTTCGCAATGCGAAGGTCGGGAGTTCGATCCTCCTCCTCTCCACCATTTCCGTGGAACAGACTAACACTCCACCAATCGTCTATGCAAACTATGTCCACTTTGTCCCTTGGTACGGCCCCTTGAGGCTCAAACACTGGGAACATTGCCCTCTGCAACCCGTCGACCCTCAAGAGACGTTCACCGGGAAGCAGTCTGGGTGGCAGGTTTCTGATTACTGCCGATGTTTAGAGCGTTGGTCGTATGCGAACTATCCGACCAAAGCTGCTGTCGGCGCGACCCTATAACAGTGTCGGCCATGTAGCTGAAGGTTTCATCCGACCATTGGGATTCCTACTGTGCTGGATGCGTAATCGCTCAACGTCCCGCGCAGAATTTGGAGAATTTCAATGAAGTCCGACTTCAGTTCCCTCGCGTTTGTCTTCCGCCAAAACCTCGTGGCGTCTGGCATTTCCGTCTCGCTTGGCCATACGCAGCAGTTGCTCGCGACCAGCCTTGGCGCTGGTGTCGACGACAGCTACTACGACCTTGACAAAGCCGACGCATAGCGCGTTCGATTCCGTGCAAACCAAAAAATCACCCATTTACGCCCATTTCAAGGTCGCACGCCTTTTAAATGGGTGTTAATGGGTGTTAATGGGTGTATTATTGGTTGCATGCTACGTTTAGACACTCTCCAGATCACCCCCGAGATCCTGAGCCTGATTGCCCGGATCGACGAGTTCAAAGGCGCTTGGCGGGCCTTGGGCACGCTCGCGCCCGAGCGTCTCTCAGCGCTGCGGCGGGTGGCGACCATAGAAAGCATCGGCTCATCAACCCGTATCGAGGGTAGCAACCTGACTGACCGGGAAGTGGAGCGCCTGCTCTCCAACCCGGCCATTAGGTCTTTCGACACCCGCAACGAACAGGAAGTGGCTGGTTACGCCGATCTGATGGATCTGGTGTTCAACTCGTGGCAGGACATCCCGTTCAACGAAAACCACATCAAGCAGTTGCACCAGATCCTGTTGCGCCACAGCGAAAAGGATGTGCGTCACCGGGGAGCGTACAAGACCAACTCGAACAGCGTCGCCGCCTTCGATGAAAACGGTACGCAGATCGGCATCGTCTTTGAAACCGCCACGCCGTTTGACACGCCACGGTTGATGGCCGAATTGGTGTCCTGGGTGAACAGCGAAAGAGAAAACGGGCATCTGCACCCCTTGTTGATCATCTCGACCTTCGTGGTGGTGTTTCTGGAAATACACCCCTTCCAGGATGGCAACGGACGCTTGAGTCGGGTGCTGACGACCCTTCTGCTTATCCAGGCCGGTTACGCCTATGTGCCGTATAGCTCGCTGGAAAGCGTGATCGAGCTGAACAAGGAAGCCTATTACCTGGCACTGCGCCAGACCCAAGGCACCATCCGCACTGAGGCTCCCAACTGGCAGCCATGGCTGGTGTTCTTCTTGCGCTCACTGGCCGAACAGGTTCGGCGTCTGGAGAAGAAGGTCGAGCGTGAAAAGATCGTGCTGGCTGCGCTACCCGAACTGTCACTGCAGATCGTGGAATTCGCCAGAGAGCACGGGCGCGTCACGATGATGGATGCCATCAAACTGACCGGAGCCAGCCGCAACACACTGAAGCAGCACTTCCGTGACCTGACCGAGCGCAACCATCTGGAGCAGCACGGCAGCGGACGCGGTGTGTGGTATGGGTTGAAGTGACAGAGTCAGTTCAGTTCCGAATTCGGAAAATTGAACCTGCGTCCGAAAAAGGCATCCGAACCACGCTGTTGAATAATTTGTAACTCATGGCAGCCGTGATCGGCCGTGTGGCGTCGCCTCAGATCCACCACCCTCACCAACCGGCTTCCCGCACCAATACGCTCAGCACCTGCCGGGCGTACCGTTCCATCGGCACACTCCAGGCGCCGTCAATCACCAGGTGACCCCGCCAGGATTGCTGTTGCCATGCCTCTGGCAACGCCTGCACTTCCAGACTCACCCGATAAATGGCCCGCTCGGGGACCCACTGGCCGTTTTTTTCCCGGGTCAAAATGTGACCGCCCAACACGCTGGACAGCTCTTTGCGGGGTAAGGTGCGGGATGCGTCCCGATCCACCGCAACCACCTTCAAGTCGATGCGCCCGACAGCCCCGCTGTCAGGCCAAAACCGTGCCGGTTGCCCCACCTCCACGCGGGCCACGTCGTCTTCATCGAGCCAGGTTTCCACCCTCCAGCGCGTGTTTGCCTTGACCAAGACGCCCAAAGGCTCCTTTTTGCCCACCCACTGCCCCACTGCCAGGTCCGGGTCGGCCCAGTAAAAGCGGCCTTCATAGGGGGCCAGCGGCTGAAATTGACTCCGCTCGGCCTGCAGGCCTTGCCATTCCGACTCGGAGGTGGCCAGGGTTTGTCCGGACACCAACCAGCGCTTGCGCAGTTCTTCATCAAAGCCCGAACTGGCGGTCAGCCAGCGTTGCTGTGCCAATCGGGCCGCCAAGGCCTGCTCCCGCCCCGCCAGCTCAGGGACTTCAAGCAGCAACAAAGGCGACTGTTCGGCAACCCACTCCCCGTGCGCTGCCGGCAATTGTTGCACCATAGACCCCGCCGGGGCGTAAACCGGCCAGGCCTCGACCGGCAGCAAAATGCCCGAAGCCCCGATTCGCCCCGGCCAGGGCATACACAACACCCCCAACAAGACCACCAGCACCCAGGCGCTGCGGCGGCTTTGACCCGTGCGACGGATGTCGGGCCAGCGCTCCGACCAGACCCGCAACTCAGTGCGCATCGGCAACAACACAAACCACAGAATTTCCACCGCAAACAGCACGATCCCCAGGGCTTTGAAAAAATAGGTGTAGACCAAGATGGCAATGCCGATGAACAACACCAGGCGATACAACCAGGTGGCCCAGGCAAAAGCAATCCATGCAGCCTGACGGGAAGGGGCGAAATGTTCCGGCGGCTCGTCACCCAGCGCAAACAGCCATTCGCGCAATTTCCAGCGCGCCAGGGCAAAACTGCGGCCATGCAAATTCGGCATGTCCAAGGCATCCATCAGCATGAAATAGCCATCAAAACGCATGAACGGACTGGCATTGATGGCCAGAGTCGCCACCCAGCTGGTGGTGGCCAGCACAAAGGCCGCATTCTGGGCACTGCCTTGGGGCAACAAAGCCCAAGCCAACGTGGCCCAGGCGGCAATCACCAACTCGGTCAAGATGCCTGCGCTGGCCACCCGAAGCCGATCCCAACGCCGTGTCAGCCGCCACGCTTCATTGGTGTCGGTGTAAGCAACCGGCCACATGACCAAAAACGCCACGCCCATGGCCGGCACCCGGCAGCCGTGGTGTTTGGCGGTGAAGGCATGCCCCAACTCATGCAGACATTTCACACACACCAAAGCCAGGCCATACGAAAGCAAGCCCTCGAGGTTGAAGGTGTCGACCAATGAAGCGGTGAACACGTCCCAACGCCGCACCACCTGAGCCAAGCCCAGCATCAAAGCCACCAGCGTCATCGCCGCAAAAGCCCGCGACCCAAACCAACGCGCCACAGGCAGCCATCGAGTCAACCAGGCATCGGGGCGAATCAGGGGAATGCGAAAAAACAAGTAATGGTGCAACAGCCACTTCAGCGGCGTGCCCTGGATGCGACGCCACTGTTCGGCCATCTTGCGCGGCGAGTCGGGCATGCTGGCCTTGACCAACTGATGCTGTACCAAAAATTGCATGACTTGCCGCACATCATCGGGCGTCATCGTCAAAGGGGTGTGCTGTGAAATCTCCTGTGCAATCAACTGGACATCGGCCAAGTGCCAGCGCTGCAACACCTCCAGCGTGGGCCATTCGACCCGAAAAAACAAGTTGCGTACCGGGTCGTGCAAAGTCCAGCTGGGTTGTCCGTCGGGCAAACTGGGGCCCGGCAACAAGTCGAGCTCCTCGCGCAGTTCAGGCCAGATCATTTGACCTCACCAACCCAGGTAAGCGCGGGCCGTGGCCAAAGGTCGGCGCATCATCCAGTAAACCAGGGGCACCCAGCCGCCATGGAGTTTCGCCGTCCCTTTCAGGCCGACCCGGTGGGCGGTGGATGCATCCAAAGTGGCACGCACCCGGTATGCAAAAACGCCCTCCGGCCGTTGCACCGCATCATGGGCCATGTAGCGCAAGCGTGCCGTGACCGGAGACATCGGACTGGCACTCAAGTACAAAGAAACCTCATCACCCGGCTCCAGCCGGATGGCATCTGCCAAAGGCACCCAGGCTTCGATCTCGACATCGTCCAGGCGGGCGATGCGCAAAATGCGCTCGCCCGTGACGACGGGTTTGCCGATCCACTCGACCGGATCGTCCATCAGCACCACACCGGCTTGCGGCGACAACACCCGCACCCGGGTGAGCTGCTCGCGCAACGCTTGCACTTCGGCACGCTTTTCTTCGACCCTGCCCGCCAACACACCCAACTGCGCTTTGGCGCGGGGATCCATCAGCGCCATCTGCGTGGTCTGCCGAAAATCGGTCTCTGCCGTGGCCAGGCCCTGCATGACCGTGTCCATGCGGGCCTGAATGACCAGCTCATCAAAACCAAACAAAGGTTGCCCCACCTGAATCTGTTGATTGGGCTGGACATGAAACACATCGATCACCCCGTCGATGGGCGCCCGCACGACCGCAGGATGCGCCGGCACCAACTCACCGGGCGCCAACACCGTCATCCGGACCGGACAAAGCAAAACCGCTGACAGCGCCAGCAGCGCATAAAGGCCACGCTGACGCCACCAAGGCTTTTGCGCTTGCCAAACCAGCAAAGATTGGATGCGCGATCGCCAAGCCCCCCAGCGCGACAAGTTGGGGCGATGCAGGGCAGCAAAGGCATGCCACCAAACCTCCGACCAAACTTGCAGTTCGGCTTGTTCGTTGTCGCTCCAGGGTTCGTCTCGAACAAAAATGCCCGCACCCGCGACCCGGGCCGCCAAGCCTTCAGCCCCTGGCGCCACCCACAGGGCGTGGGCCGGCCACCAATGCGCCCAATCGGCGGCCAGATCGGGCGGCAAATCGTTCGAGGTGAAGGCAAAGATCCGGGCCCCGGATGGGCGATGGACTTGCAAAAAGCGCCCTACCGCATCGAGCCACTGAACATATGGGACGTGGGCATCGACCTGAACCACACCGGACAGGGTCCAAACGCCGCCATCGGCCAGCCACAGTGCAGCCTGCCGATAAGGCGCAATGGCCATGGTTTCATTGACCCAAGTAAACCCCAACTCCCGGTCCGAGTCCGCCAAACGGACCCGCCGGCTCAACGCCTCCAGAGTGGACGTCATCCGGCCCTGACCTTGACCGGCGCTCCTTCACGAGCCGAAACCGCCGGCGTCTCTTTCAGGTCACTGATTTTCACCAAAGTGATCGGACGCTTGGTCGCCAGACGCAACTTCTCGCTGAAACTGTCCCGGCTTTGCGGACCCGTGGACGTCTGCGATTGCTCGCCAATGAACATCTGGAAGATGGCCGTGGCCTCGCGCCCGTCGTCGTCGCGCGCCACCACTTTGATGTCGAGCTTGCCTTTGAAGTTGGCCGGCGGGGTGACCTGGAAGGTGCCGCTGGACGGATCAAACTGCACCCAATCGGGCAATCTCGAGTCGTCGGCCAACTTGGCGTCGAGTTTGATCACCGCATCCTTGTTGCTGTGGATGAAAGCGTCAAACGGCAGGCTGATGCGCGAGACGGCGTTGGTGGTCTGCACGAACTGATCGGTCACGCCTTGGTACAACGTCAACCCCGGGGGTGCCGTTTCGCTGACCGGGATCTGGTAGCCCGAGCCGCTGGTCACTGCATCGCCCAAGGGGCGCGGTGGATCGATCGGCACCAAAGCCGGCGCCAGCGGCGTCAAGGTAGACGAAAACACCACGGCCGGGGGAGCCGGTGGCGGCGGCGGGGTCAGGTTGGCTGGAGGAGCCGGTGGTGCAGGGGGCATGACCGGCGTGCTTGGCGGGGGTGCTTGCCTGGGGCGGTCATCATCCAAACTGGCCGTGGGATCGGTCGCCCCAGTGGTGTTATCAGGATACACGTTGCCGGTACCGTCGTCCAAAACGGTCGCCGTGCCATAGGCGGCATTGCCACCGCTGGGCGTAGCCGACAGTTGGAAAGTCTCGGGGCCCTCGTAGGGGTCGTCGTCATTGATCGCCACCCGCACCAGCAGCTCGCCGCCGGTGGGCAAAGTCACGGCGCCGGTGTAGTTGACCCAAGCCGTGCCATTGAAATACTGCAACTGCGTGCCGGTGTCGGTCCCCAACTTGGCGTTGGCCGTGTTGGGGTCGTTGTCGTTTTGCAGCGCCAACGTCACCGACTGACCCGCCGTGCCGTTGACCCTGAACACCGCCCAGGGCGAGTTTTCGTTGACCTCGATATTGTTCACGCGAACCGGGCGATCATCGTCCAAACTGGCCGAGGGATCGGGATTGCCGGTGGTGTTGTCCGGATACACGTTGCCAGTCCCGTCGTCCAAAACGGTCGCCGTGCCATAGGCGGCATTGCCACCGCTGGGCGTCGCCGAAAGCTGGAAAGTCTCGGGACCCTCGTAAGGGTCGTCGTCGTTGATTGCCACGCGGACCAGCAACTCGCCGCCTGCGGGCAAAGTCACCGCCCCGGTGTAGTTGACCCATGCGCTGCCATTGAAATACTGCAACTGTGTGCCGGTGTCTGTCCCCAACTTGGCGTTGGCTGTGTTGGGATCGTTGTCGTTTTGCAGCGCCAGGGTCACCGACTGACCCGCCGTGCCATTGACCCTGAACACCGCCCAAGGCGAGTTTTCATTGACCTCGATGTTGTTCACGCGCACCGGACGGTCGTCGTCCTTGACAGCGTCCGGATCGGGATTGCCGGTGGTGTTGTCCGGGTACACGCTGCCAGTCCCATCGTCCAAAACGGTCGCCGTGCCATAGGAAGCGTTGCCGCCGCTGGGCGTCGCCGACAGTTGGAAAGTCTCGGGACCTTCATAGGGATCGTCGTCATTGATCGCCACCCGGACCAGCAACTCGCCGCCGGTGGGCAAAGTCACGGCGCCGGTGTAGTTGACCCAAGCCGTGCCATTGAAATACTGCAACTGCGTGCCGGTGTCGGTCCCCAACTTGGCATTGGCTGTGTTGGAATCGTTGTCGTTTTGCAGCGCCAGCGTCACCGACTGACCGGCCGTGCCGTTGACCCTGAACACCGCCCAAGGCGAGTTTTCGTTGA
>JACCDS010307300.1_pt1 | contig 30458 bp, 24 predicted proteins | sample 7446441 | NCBI WGS metagenome assembly JACCDS01 (sample SAMN15323445, study PRJNA562643) | freshwater metagenome | isolation source: river surface water | place: USA:Blue River Watershed | collected 2017-08-17 | reverse complement strand
CTCGTAGATCTAGCTCGAAATGATCTCTCCCGTACTTCTGATCGGGTGGAAGTAGAGGTCTTTAAAGAAGTGCAATACTACTCCCATGTGATTCATTTGGTGTCCAAAGTAACGGGGCAGCTACCTGAGGGTGCCAATCCACTACAGTTGGTGGCAGATACTTTCCCGGCAGGAACGCTTTCGGGTGCGCCGAAGTACAGAGCGATGGAGCTCATCGATGAACTCGAAACAGTAAGCCGCCAGTTCTATGGCGGCGCAATTGGCTACCTGGGATTCAACGGGGATTTCAACCATGCGATCATCATCCGCTCCTTTGTGTCGGAAAATAACCAACTCCGTTTTCAAGCCGGTGCTGGTGTAGTTGCCAAAAGCGACATCCACTCTGAATTGCAGGAGGTGGCCAATAAATTGGAAGCCTTGCGGGTAGCCTTGAAGACCGCCGAACAGATTTAAGCGATGCGTCCATGAAAATTTTAGTCCTAGATAATTACGATTCCTTCACCTACAACCTGGTGTACCTGATCCGCCAACTGGGGTATGGGCAGCAATTGGACATTCGTCGAAACGATGCTTTTGCCTTGGATGAAGTGGAGCAATTTGATAAAATTCTTCTCTCTCCAGGCCCTGGAATTCCTTCCGAAGCGGGCTTGATGCCTGAGGTACTGCAGCGGTATGCTGCTACCAAATCCATCTTAGGAATTTGCCTAGGTCATCAGGCCATTGCAGAGGCCTTTGGTGGGCAGCTACATAACTTGACTGAGGTGCAGCATGGAGTGGCTTCCACGCTTACCGTAGTGTCTGACCGACTATTTGAAGGACTTCCCACACAATTTGCTGTAGGCCGTTACCATTCTTGGGTGGTGGATGAATCTCAGCTTCCAACAGAATTAGAGGTGATTGGGCGTACCACAGACCAACAGATTATGGCCATCCGCCATCGTCAATTTGACCTCCGTGGGCTGCAGTTTCACCCAGAAAGTATCCTCACCGAACATGGGGCCAAGCTAATCCAAAACTGGCTACAAAATTAATTCGACTTCTACCTATCGCTAACCGATGAAAGACATATTAAATCAGTTGATTGAACACAAAACCCTCTCGCAGCAGCAGGCGAAGGAGGTATTGAAAAACTTGGCCACAGGATCCTACCCCAGCAGCCAAGTGGCCGCATTTATGACCGTGTTTCTGATGCGCAGCATTACGGTGGAGGAACTCCGTGGGTTCCGGGAAGCCATGCTTGAGCTCTGCGTACCGGTAGACCTTTCCGAATACGATGCCATGGACCTCTGTGGCACAGGTGGGGATGGTAAAGACACCTTCAACATCTCTACGCTTTCCTCCTTTATTGTTGCAGGAGCAGGACAAGCGGTGGCCAAACACGGGAACACGGGCGTGTCCTCAATCTGTGGTTCCTCCAATCTGTTGGCCCATTTTGGCTATGAGTTTAGTTCAAACCCCGATCAGCTTCGAAAAAGCTTGGATCAGGTAGGCCTCTGTTTTTTGCATGCGCCACTTTTTCACCCTGCCATGAAAAGTGTAGCTCCTATCCGAAAGGAACTTGGGGTGAAGACTTTTTTCAACATGCTTGGCCCCATGGTCAACCCAAGTTTTCCCCGAAAGCAACTGGTAGGGGTGTTTAGCTTGGAATTGGCGCGACTCTATGGCTACCTCTACCAAGAAACCGAGGGTCGATTTGCTATCTTGCATGCCCTAGATGGCTACGATGAGATATCGCTCACTGGACCCTTCAAGATGATCACCAATTCTGGCGAAAAGCTCTACCACCCACAAAGCCTTGGTCTAGATCAACTTTCTCCAGACAGCATTCTGGGTGGAACCTCCATAGACGAGTCTGCCCGTATCTTTGAAGACGTGCTTCGAGGCAAGGGTACTGCTGCACAAAATCAGGTAGTGGTAGCGAATGCTGCTGCAGCCCTAGTGACTGCTCGAGAAGGCCTTGGCTTTGAGGAGGCACTTGCTCTCGCCAACGAAACGCTCCTGACTGGCAAAGCCCTTCGTGTGTTTACAGGATTGATCCAGCCTCAAACTTCCGTGTCCTTTAACTAAGTTGCTCCGATGAATACGCTAGAAAAAATCATTGCCGATAAGTACCTCGAAGTAGAAGCTCGAAAGCAGCAACTACCTGTGGCCGAATTGGAAAAAAGCAGCGCTTTTTCGAGAGCCACCCTATCCTTAAAATCTTTTTTATTGGATCCTACCAAATCTGGGATCATCACCGAATTCAAGCGAAAGTCTCCCTCCAAGGGATTGATCAATGGTACTTCCTCCGTGGAGGTAGTGTGCAAGGGATACGAGCAGGCCGGTGCCTCCGCACTTTCCGTCTTGACAGATCTACACTATTTTGGAGGTACCACAGAAGACCTTGAGTTGGCTAGAAAGCAAGTGGCCATCCCCATTCTCCGAAAGGACTTTGTGGTAGATGAGTACCAGATTTTGGAAGCCAAATCCATGTGGGCAGATTGTATTTTACTCATAGCCGCTGCCTTAACCCCAGTAAAAGTACAATCCTTGGCAGCCTTTGCCCATAGCCTGGGCCTCGAGGTGCTGTTGGAAGTACACAATCTGGAAGAGTTGGAACAGTCGTTTTGTACCGGTTTGGATGTGGTGGGTGTGAACAACCGAAACTTAAAAAACTTTGAAGTGTCTTTGGAAACTTCTTTATCCCTAGTGGATCGGATCCCAAACCAGGTGGTCAAAATTTCGGAAAGTGGAATTTCGGATCCTGCGACCTTAGTTGCTTTCAGAAAGGCCGGATTCGATGGTTTCTTGATTGGGGAAAATTTCATGAAAACCTCAAACCCAGGGCAGGCAGCAATAGAATTTATCCAAGAGTTTAGACGCTTGATGGGAACACAAAAAACGGAAATCTCAGGGCATGGAAATTAAAGTTTGCGGCATGCGGGACCGGGACAATTGTCACCAATTGGTCCAAGAAGTCAATCCAGATTGGATGGGCTTGATTTTCTACCCCAAATCTCCTCGACTGATTCCTACTGAAAGTGCCGATTGGCTGGTTGGGTTACCTATAAAAAAAGTGGGGGTATTTGTAGGGGAAGAACAGTCGGAAATACGTCGCAAAACCGCCTTGTTTGGCCTTTCGGCGCTTCAGCTCCATGGAGGAGAATCTGTGGAGGTAGTAAAGCAATTGAAGGAAGATACCGACTTGGAAATCTGGAAAGTCTTTGGCGTTGGGGAAAAGCTGGATTGGAAGCTGATGGAAGAATTTGTTCCCCATGTAGATCGGTTTCTTTTTGATACGGCTACAGCGAGCAAGGGAGGTTCTGGAAAAACCTTTGATTGGGAACTTCTGAAAGAGTACCCATTCGAAAAAGGGTTTTTCCTCAGTGGAGGAATAAGGTTGGCCCATGCAGCTGAAATTTTAGAGTTGAGTAAAGACCTTCCCCAGCTTCTAGGTGTGGATGTCAATTCTGGATTTGAAATTGCTCCAGGGCTAAAGCATATTCCTGAGTTGAAAGAGTTTAAACAAAAGTTGAACAGATAAGGTCTACCAATTGGAGACGATAATTAGCGAGATGATGATACAAGTTGACGAAAAAGGGTTTTATGGAAATTTTGGAGGTGCCTACATCCCTGAGATGTTGTATCCGAATGTGGAGGAGCTCCGAGAAAACTGGGAAGCCATTGTAGCAAGCCCGACGTATCAAGAAGAATTTCAAAGTCTGCTCAAGGACTTTGTGGGTAGACCTACTCCGCTGTATTTTGCAGCTCGCCTATCCGAAAGTTTTGGAGCCAAGATTTACCTCAAGCGAGAAGACCTCTGCCATACGGGTGCCCACAAGGTCAATAATACCGTAGGGCAGATTATCCTAGCCAAGAAGCTGGGCAAAAAACGCATCATCGCAGAGACCGGAGCGGGACAGCACGGAGTGGCTACGGCTACCGTCTGTGCCTTGATGGGCATGGATTGCACGATCTACATGGGAGAGTTGGACATCAAGCGTCAGCGCCCTAATGTGGAGCGGATGCGCATCCTTGGTGCCAAGGTGGTACCAGCGACCTCAGGTTCAAAGACCTTAAAAGATGCCACCAACGAAGCCATGCGTGCTTGGATTGCAGATCCTGTGGGTACACATTACATCATTGGATCTGTGGTGGGACCACACCCTTATCCAGAGATGGTGGCACGGTTTCAGTCCGTCATCTCAGAAGAGATCAAATGGCAGTTGAAGGCAAAGGAAGGTCGCGAAAATCCTGACCTCGTGATTGCCTGTGTGGGTGGAGGGTCCAATGCCGCTGGAGCATTTTACCATTACTACAATGAACCCAAGGTGCGATTGATTGCTGTGGAGGCTGCGGGGCATGGGATCCATTCCGGTAAGTCCGCTGCTACCTCGGTTTTGGGTACTCCTGGGATTTTGCATGGATCCAAAACCTTGTTGATGCAAACCGAAGATGGACAAGTCATTGAACCTCATTCCATCTCTGCAGGCTTGGACTATCCAGGAATTGGCCCGGTACATGCCCATTTGCATGAAATTGGACGAGCAGAGTTTTTTGGGGTAGAGGATGAGGATGCGATGAAGGCAGGTATTTTGCTTAGCAGAACAGAGGGAATAATTCCTGCGATCGAGACGGCTCATGCCATTCATGCACTGAATCAAATTGAATTTAATGCGAATGACCTGATCGTGATCAACCTTTCAGGTAGGGGGGATAAAGATTTGGAAACCTACATCCACTGGGGAAATTATTGAGGGAATCGCCAATCAATACCCTTTCAAATCCCAATTCCTCTTCACCTCATTCAAGATCCTAAAGCACATGAATCGTATCGACTATCTATTTCAAACCAAAAAAGAACGCATCCTCTCCATTTATGTGACGGCTGGCTTTCCGAATCTAGAGGATACCTTGCCCGTGATGGAGGCCATCCAGGCAGCAGGAGCAGATATTATTGAAATTGGTTTGCCCTACTCAGACCCTATTGCCGATGGACCGACCATCCAAGAAAGCAATACCATCGCCTTGGAAAATGGGATGAGCATCAAGAAGTTATTTTCCCAACTGCTGGGCTTCAGAGCTAAGATCCATCTTCCCGTGGTGCTGATGGGCTATCTCAACCCAATCATCCAATATGGTGTGGAAGAGTTTTGCAAAAAATGCAAGGAGCTGGGGATTGATGGATTGATCCTTCCGGACCTGCCCATGAGCCATTATTTGGAAGAGTACAAAGAGTTGTTTGAGCGCTATGGCCTATTTAATATCTTCTTGATTTCTCCACAAACCTCTGAAAAGCGAATTCGGGAAGTAGACGAGCATTCCAATGGGTTTATTTACATGGTTTCTTCCCATGCCATCACAGGCGCCAAGGCGGAAATTTCACCAGAGCAGGAACAGTATTTTGAGCGGGTAGCAGCGATGAATCTTTCCAACCCACGCCTCATCGGCTTTGGGATTTCGGATGCGGCTACCTTCCAACTCGCCTCGCGTTACAGTCAAGGAGCGATCATTGGATCGGCTTTTATCAAGAGTATTAAAAATTCAAATGACCTGAATTCAGACATCAATGCCTTCATTCAAGGAGTTATTGGCTAGTGCTCTTCTAAGTGAGCGCTTGGGCTTGAAATTGGCTTGTGCCAACTGAAATCCCTGCGTAACTTAAACTCCCAGAGTTGAAATTACTTCTGAATTTTTGCAACAGCAATGTGGTATTTTGAGTTGAAACCAATGGATGGTGTAACAACTGAATTAAGTGCCAACAATTCTAGATTAGTGTACTTTACCTAGATTACCCCGAGAGTTAAACCCAAATAAAATGATTGAAAAACCCAAAGAATGGGTCTTTTCGGACCCGAGATTAAAAGACATGCGTCAGGATTATGCTGCATACACGGGAGAGGATTTCCAGGTTTGGAAAATTCTTTTCGAGCGGCAGGTTCCTCAACTTCCCAAGGCGGCTTCAAAAGCCTATTTGGAAGGCATGAAAGCTGTAAATTTTACTGCAGACCGTATTGCGAATTTTGAGGAACTAAACGAGGTCCTCCGCCAGACCACAGGATGGCAAGTACAGGTAGTGCCAGGATTGATTGACGACGACTTGTTTTTCGGTTTATTGAGTAACAAGCGCTTTCCGTCTTCCACCTGGCTTCGAAAGATGGAGCAGCTGGATTATTTGGAGGAGCCAGACATGTTTCACGATGCCTTTGCGCATCTTCCACTTCTGGTCAATCAGCCCTATGTTGATTTTCTAGAAAGACTGAGTGCGATGGCTTTAAAGCATATTCAAGATCCTTGGGCGATCCAATTGCTGAGCCGAATTTATTGGTTTACTATCGAATTTGGATTGATTCGTGAGGAAGGAGAACTCCTTGTGTATGGAGCTGGAATCCTGAGTTCGGCTGGGGAAACCACCCATGCGCTCTCGGATAATCCAAGTCACTTTCCGTACGATGTGCGTCAGATCATGATGACCTCCTATTGGAAGGACCATTTTCAAGACAAGTATTGGGTGATTGATAGTTTCGAGCAACTTTTTGAGTCCTTGCCAGAAATTGAGCAAGTACTTGAAGAGCTGCTGACAACAGAAAATAAAAATTAAACTTAACTAGGCAGGTTTGGGAGCAAACTGGATTGTTGTCCAGATTTTTCCCACTTGCAAAAAGTCCATGAAAGTAGCTTTAATCAAGTACAATGCAGGCAATGTCCAATCCGTGTGCTATGCGCTAGAACGGCTCGGGGTGGAAGCTGAACTTACAGATGATCCTCAAAAAATTTCCATGGCAGACCGTGTGATTTTTCCGGGTCAAGGTGAAGCCAGTTCTGCGATGGCCTATTTGAAGGAGCGAAATTTAGACCAGGTGATTCGAGACGTGAAGCAACCTTTTTTGGGAGTTTGCTTGGGTTTGCATCTGCTCTGCACCCATTCGGAAGAAAATAACACTCCCTGTTTGGGCATCTTTCCTCAGCTCGTCAAACGTTTTATTCCAACTGCAAGCGGCCAAGAAAAAGTGCCTCATGTGGGTTGGAATTCGATCGAGAACTTGGTGGACAATCCCTTACTCAAGGATCTGCCCGACGCTAGGCATCTATATTATGTGCACAGTTACTATGCAACCCTAGGAGAAGGCACCCTTGCCACCACCCATTACATTCAAGACTTTACAGCTATTCTCCATCGAGCCAACTATTGGGCGATTCAAGCCCACCCAGAGAAAAGCAGTACTTTAGGTGAAAAGCTATTAGAGAATTTTCTAGCGCTGCCTTCTACTTAATTAAGATTCACCAAGGAAATTAAGGTTGCAAAACCTTCCCTTAGCCATACAACCATGCATGTAATTCCTGCTATTGATTTGATCGGAGGTAAATGTGTTCGCCTCAGCCAAGGCGATTACCAGCGAAAGACCGAATACCACGATGATCCATTGGAGATGGCCAAACGATTTGAAGGGGTAGGATTGACGCGACTACATCTGGTGGATTTGGATGGAGCGAAAGCCAAAAAAATTGTGAATGGAGCCGTGTTGCAGCGTATTTGTTCTGGGACTCGTTTGGCAGTGGATTTTGGTGGGGGCATACAATCGCAGGAAGAAATTGAAAAGGCTTTCACGCTCGGCGCGTTGCAAGTTACTGGTGGAAGTATTGCAGTGAAAAATCCAAGTTTGTTTGAATCTTGGCTAAAAGTATTTGGCTCTGGAAAAATTATTCTGGGTGCCGATGCAAAGGAAAAAAAAATTGCTGTGGGAGGTTGGGAAGAAACTACCGTTCTGGAGCTAATCCCCTTTATTAAAGGGTACTACAACAAAGGTATTCGCCAAGTTATTTGCACCGATGTGGCCAAGGATGGATTGCTTCAAGGACCATCTTTTGAGTTGTACCAAGAGATTCTTCAGGAGTTGCCCGACTTGCAACTCATCGCCAGTGGAGGTGTATCCTGCCTGAAGGATTTGGAGGAACTCCAAAAACTAGGAATCTATGGAACCATTGTTGGAAAAGCTTATTACGAAGGGAAGGTCAGTTTGGAAGAGTTGGCCCAATTCGAATCGCATTAAATTACCTGGATACTAGGCTGTAGAGTCCTGTCCCTGAATCGTTTCAAATCATTTACTACAAATTACCTGTTTACTACCGCATGCTAACCAAACGAATTATCCCTTGTCTTGACATCAAAGATGGCCGCACGGTCAAAGGGGTGAATTTTGTGGAACTTCGAGATGCTGGAGATCCTGTCGCCTTGGCCAAGTTGTATTCAGAACAAGGCGCTGATGAACTCGTATTTCTTGACATTACAGCTACAGTAGACAAGCGAAAAACCCTAGTAGAATTGGTGACGAAGGTGGCCAAGGAAGTTCGAATTCCATTTACAGTTGGAGGTGGCATCGCTTCGATTCAGGATGTTTATGCTTTGTTGGCAGCAGGTGCAGATAAGATCTCCATCAATTCGGCGGCAGTGAAAACGCCTGAACTTATCGATGAACTTGCCAAAGAGTTTGGCTCTCAATGTGTGGTCGTAGCCATCGATTCACGATGTTCCGATGATATTGATTGGGTGTACACGCATGGTGGAAGGACAGCAACCACTTTGCAATCCAAGGCTTGGGCCAAGGAGCTTGCGGATCGGGGTGCAGGGGAGATTTTGCTGACTTCCATGGATCATGATGGCACGAAGGCAGGTTTTGCACTGGAATTGACTGCTGCCATTTCATTAGCATTGCCCATTCCAGTCATTGCCTCAGGCGGTGCGGGAAGCATGCTTCATTTTAAGGAAGTATTTACCACAGGAAAAGCCGATGCAGCCCTTGCAGCAAGTATTTTCCACTTCAAGGAAATTGGAATTCCTGAATTGAAAATGTATTTGGATGAGGAAGGGGTAGTTATAAGGAAATGAAATAAATTGAAATACGATAGAAATATACTCCGCTTCGCTTCGTGAAATAGGAAATAGAAATACGATAGAAATACAATGGAAATATACTCAGCTTCGCTTCGTGAAATAGGATAGATCGACGAGTGGGATGACCTATTTCACCGAGCTTGCTCGGTCTATTTCTATCGTATTTCCATTGCATTTCCATTGTATTTCCATTGTATTTCCATTGTATTTCCATTGCATTTCCATTGTATTTCTTTCATTCAGTTAACAAAATTTGAAAATGAATATTGATTTTAAAAAGATGGAGGGCCTCATACCGGCGGTAGTGCAGGATGTATTTACCGGAAAGGTATTGATGGTGGGCTACATGAATGAAGCCGCCTTGGCCAAAACGAAAGAGTCGGGTAGGGTTACTTTTTTCTCTCGCAGCAAAAATAGATTGTGGACCAAAGGCGAGACTTCAGGCAATTTTTTGGAACTGGTCAGCATGCAGAAAGATTGTGATGGGGATGCGATCCTAGTCAAAGCCAAGCCTCTAGGACCCGTTTGCCATACGGGAGCGGATACTTGTTTTGAGGAATCAAATACCTCTCAAACTGCATTTATTGATCAACTTCGGGGGATTATTAAAGAGCGAAAAGAAAACCCAAGTACTACATCCTACACCTCCAGTCTCTTTGCAAAGGGAATCAATAAGCTTGCTCAGAAAGTGGGAGAGGAAGCAGTGGAACTGGTAATCGAGGCAAAAGATGACAACAAGGAGCTTTTTCTAGGAGAGGCGGCAGACTTGCTGTTTCATTACCTCGTACTACTTGAGGCGAAGGACTATTCCTTAGATGAGGTGGTTGCCGTACTCAAGCAGCGGCATGTAACCAAATAGGGGTGAAAAAAATTATGTTTGCATGCAATCATACCAATAGTTCCGACTTTAGTCGGGTACATATGTTTTTATGTACTTGATCGCTGCTGCCAATTGAGGATCTTTCGTATTTCCCCAATCTAAACGCGGATTATCGGGAGCGGAAACGTAGTCATACCCCGCCTTTTTGGTAGGAGTAGCAGGAAAACTTTTTGGGAATCCATCCCAGTATTCAGTAATTCCAGTGGAGTTTGTTAAGATGTACTTAACTGCCAATAATTCCACATTAAATTTTGAAAAATTTGAATTGCCAGTGGTCCCAATTCGATCTAAACCCACGGGCATTCCAGAAGTACTTTCCCCGATTTGTACCACTTTCAGGTAAGGTTCCATGACGTTCAAAATGAATTCTGCAGGCCCTTTGGTCTGTTTGCTTGTTAAGACAATTACCTTATTAAGCGTTATGCTACCCGCTTTTCCAAAGGGAACTGACCGATCGTACTTAGTCTGTTTGGAGTTGTTTTTTAAAGAATACATCAATTTACCATTATGTTCAGCGGGTACGATGTAATTACAAAGCCTTTCTACTACCTCTACTTCACCTCCATAACTGTATCGGAGATCGATAATTAGCTCTTGAATACCTTGACTTTGGAAATCCTCCATACTTTTCTGGAGTTCAGCACTGCGTTTTGGAGTCAAGCCATCCGTAGCTATAAAGTTTTGGTAAACCCAATAGCCCACTTTGACCTTTATATCTTTCTTTTTACCTGTGGAGTCTACGGTGAATACTTGTTGATGCAAGACTGGATTAACTTTATATTCGACGGCATCAATACTTTTTGAAATAAAGGTTCCCTCTGCAACTTGGAAATTTATATTGAATTTTGTACCAAAATTCAAATTTGCATTGGCTAGTTTTAGGTCGTAATTTTCTGGGATAAGTGTTTTATTTATTTTAAGGATTTCCCATCCTCTTTTCACACCAGCAAGGTCGGCAGGAGAACCTTTAAGCACATAAGCCACATATAGTTTTTTACTCTCGTCATGAGCAACGCTGATTCCTGTATTAGTTGCCTTTCCTTGAATAATTAGGGATTCAAATATAGAATTGGGGTAGAGTTCTGAAAACTCATCATTTGGCTTAAACTTAAGTGCATTAAGGACGTCTGTAGCAGTCTTAAATTTAGTTGCATCAAAGTTCAAAGGAATGGAATTATTCCAAAAATAATTTTCTTGCATCACGTCTAAAATGGCTCTTTTGAGCGTGTCATTCGCGAGAGCTTCCTCATATTTTTTCAATTCCGCCAGATCGGCCTCTGAAAGCGCAGCATCTGCAGGCACCTCGGCTGTACCACAGCTCATTACACCAAGGCAGAGAACTGCCCAAAGCCAAATTAATTTTCTCATTGCCTCTATTTTTAGAACTAGGTGATTGCCTGAAATTTTGCCAGCTGATTAGAAACTTAGGTGGATAGTAGTGCACAATAGCCGACAATTGACCGTCCACAGTCCACAATACATTCAATTAAATTTAAACCTAGTTTCATTGACAACTATATAAAAAACAGATATATAGGTATAGTTTTAAGTAGCAATAAACTTACAAAACTTTTTAATCAACATAGCATTTAGTTTTCTTCAAGTGAAGGTAAACGCAATAGCTAGGTATAAGTCTAGTATCTTTAAACTTAGTATATGGAATAAAAAATCAACTTAAGGGATACAAACAAAGAGCCCGGCATTCGCCGGGCTCTTTGTCTATGAAAAAAAGCGTTCAGTTTAGAATACTGGAAACTCTTGCTGCAATCCTTTGAAGGCATCGATCATTTCCCATTTAGGTTTGTAGTAGGTGTCCATGGTTCGGTTACCTACAGTGCCCGTACGGATGTACTGAATAGCCGCAGCCAAACGAAGGTCTTTCACATCCCCCCAAGCAAACTGAGGGCTATCCCCTACAGTGAAGTTGGCAGGGAAACCGTCGAAATACTCTGCTTTCCCAGCTGAATTTGCAATAGCAAAAGTAATAGGCACCACTTCTACATTATTGGTTTGTAGGATGCGGTTGTAACTAGAAAGCGGGAAGGAACCTACCGGCTTTCCGAAAGTATTATCTCCGATAAGGACTACTTGCATGTAAGGGTCTAGTGCATTGATGATTAATTCGGAAGCTGAAGCTGAGCTTCTTGAGGTAATAAAAATAACACGACTCAAGCTGATGGTTCCAATTTTGCTAAAATTCCGAGAGGTGTTTTGAGCGGTTTTCATGGCGTTCAACTTGTTGGTATACATCAACTTGCTGTTGTTTGCAGTTTGAATCAAGTAATTGCAAATCTGCTCCGCAACAGCCACAGAACCTCCTCCATTGTATCTTAGGTCGATAATCAGTTCTTGTGCTCCTTGATTCTGGAAAAATTCCATACTAGTTTGTACTTCAGCACTTCGGGTTGGGCTCAATCCTGCAGTGGCTTTGAAACTTTGGTAGGCCCAATACCCTACTTTTTTATTATCCACTTGAATAATGCGTTGATCCAAAACGGAATTGGACTGGTATTCTGCCTTCACGTTGCTGCGTGTGGTAGTGGTTCCATCCGGTAGTTTGAAAGTGAATGAATTTGAAATCCCAGGGTCAGAAGTGCCTAACTTGAAGTCATACCCTCCTGTGGAAGTTTTGTATTCTGCTATTGGCTTGCCATTGATTTGGGTGATCTCCCAACCTCTTTTCCATCCATCTTTTCCAGCAGGAGATTCAGCAAACACGAAGGATATATAGAGCTTTTCATCCGCGGTAAACGCAAATCCAAAGCCATGCCCAGCATTCTTACCTACAAATGCATTGTTGAATGCTTCCTGTGTTGTGATGTAGGAAAATCGGTCTATAGGCTTGTAAATAATCCCATCTAAAAGCGCTTCATTGGAGGTGTATTTGGTTAGATCTACGGTAGTTGGAATTTGACCATTCCAGAAATACCATTCGCGCATTACTTCCACGATAGCGTTTTTCACCTCATCCACTACCGGCTTTGTTGGTTCTACTGGCTCTTCTTTTGGTTCACAAGACCCAAGCAGGCCTATTGTCAACCAAGCGCTTATCCAAATTAATTTTTTCATGGGAGTAGAGTAATTTTTATTCTAAACGTAAAATTTCAGTTCTTGTTTTATAACAAGATGTCGTACACCTTCACACTTTTCCAAAAAGAGGAATACTTGGCGATAAACTCAAGATGAAGTGGATCTTTTTGGTAAGCTGCTTGGCCTTCTAATGAATCAAAAAACAAGCTGCAGGACACATGGAAACTATGGTCTACTACGTCTCTTTTCTCTGTTGGTGCAGGAACTCCCTTGTAAAATTGAATCACATCTTTGCAGCGCCCCAGCATGGGTACTGCATCTTTTAGAAATTCTTCTACATCAGATTCCTTGTGAAGCCAGAAATAAACTTGGTGAATGATTTTTTGTGTGGGCATAGGGGTAGAATGGCTAAATGGGATGGAGACTAGGCTTATTGCACTAGCAGCTCCAAGGGTTTGAATAAATTTCCGTCGAGACTTCATGTTTTTTGCTCAGTCAATTCAATAGATCAAGTTGCATTTTGCTGAGGTGGGATAAATATAAAAATTTATCTTGCTTTCTCGAACAGTGCTAGCAGAGATATCTGCACGTTCGGCAACCATTAAATCAATTGCATCTATGAATTATCGGATACTTGGAAAAACAGCATGGTCTATATCGGAAATTGGACTCGGTACTTGGCAGGTAGGTGGGGGATGGGGAAAACAGTTTGATCCCAAGGTAGCATCCCAACTTCTGCATGCCGCGTTTGATCAGGGTGTGAATTTTGTAGATACTGCCGATGTGTACGATGGAGGCTTGAGTGAAGCTGCGGTTGGGAAAGCTGTAAGCGAACGAAGTGAAGTTATCTATGTGGCTACCAAATGTGGCCGACGATTGCAACCTCATGAACCATCGGGGTACACCCCAAAAAACCTTCGAAAATTTGTAGAGGATAGTCTTCAGAATACCCGATTGGAGCGGCTAGATTTGATTCAGCTACACTGTCCACCTAGACCAGTTTACGATAGTGATGAAATATTTGGTTTATTTGAGGATTTGATCCAGGAAGGAAAAATAGCTGCACTTGGTGTGAGTATTGAACGGGTTGAAGAAGGAATTCGCGCCATGGATTATGACGTAGTATCTTCCATCCAGGTGATTGTAAACTTGTTTCGTCAGAAGCCGGTTGAAGAACTTTTTGAATTGGCAGAAGCGAAAAATGTAGGTTTGATTGTACGCGTTCCGCTAGCAAGTGGATTACTTTCAGGGAAATTCAATGCACAGACCACGTTTGAAAAAGAAGATCACCGCTTTTTTAATCGGGAGGGTCAGGCCTTTGATAAAGGAGAAACTTTTTCTGGAGTTCCCTTGGATTTGGGTTTTGCTGCAGTAGAGGAACTGAAAACCCATTTTTCAGGAGGACAAGACTTGGCTGCTCAGGCACTTCGTTGGGTGTTGATGCATCGGCAAGTAAGTACCGTAATTCCTGGTGCTTCTACGGTAGCTCAGGTAGGCCAGAACATTCAAGCTGGCCAATTTCCTCCATTAAGTAACCTTCAAATGCAGGAGGCAACCCGTATTTACGAGCAGTACATCAAAGGGGAAGTGCATTCCCTGTGGTGATATAAAAAAAATGTCCCCAAAATTTTTGGGGACATTTGAAATTTGGTAAAAAGAGAGTTAATCCTCCTTTTTAGCCATTCTCGTTCTTTCGTTTTCGTCCAAGTAGATCTTACGCATACGGATGGACTTAGGAGTGATTTCCAAGTACTCGTCTTTTTGGATGTATTCCATAGATTCCTCCAAAGAGAAGCGTTTTGGAGGTGCAATTCTCACGTTGTCATCTGAGCCGGAAGCACGCATGTTGGTGAGTTTTTTGCCTTTCTGTACGTTTACGACGATGTCGTTGTCTCGGGAGTGTTCTCCAATTACTTGTCCAGTATACAGTTCATCACCCGGCTCAACGAAAAATACCCCACGATCCTGAAGTTTGTCAATGGCATAAGCAGTACACTGTCCACCTTCCATAGAGATAAGCGAACCGTTAATTCTACCAGGGATTGGGCCTTTGAATGGTTCGTAGGCTGTAAATCTATGGTTCATTATCGCCTCGCCCTGGGTAGCAGTAAGTACATTATTTCGAAGGCCAATTAGGCCTCTTGAAGGAATTTTGAACTCTAGGTGCTGAAGATCTCCCTTTGGTTCCATGATCAGCAATTCTCCTTTACGTTGGGTAGCCAATTCAATCACCTTTCCAGCTGTTTCCTGAGGTACGTCCACCACAAGGGTTTCGATAGGCTCGCATTTCATGCCGTCAATTTCTTTGAATATAACTTGAGGTTGACCTACTTGAAGCTCGTAACCTTCCCTTCTCATGGTTTCGATCAATACAGACAAGTGCAGGATTCCGCGGCCATAGACCAAGAAACGGTCTTCAGAGTCGGTGGCCTCTACACGAAGGGCCAAGTTTTTCTCGATTTCCTTCATCAAACGATCTCTCAGGTGGCGAGAGGTAACGAATTTACCTTCCTTGCCAAAAAATGGAGAGTTATTGATTGTAAATAGCATGTTCATCGTTGGCTCGTCGATAGAAATACGTGCCAATGCCTCTGGATTTTCAACATCTGCAATGGTATCTCCGATTTCAAAATCCTCGATTCCAGTTACTGCGCAAATATCACCTGCGGTAACGGTCTGAACTTTGAATTTACCAAGACCTTCAAAGGTATGCAGTTCTTTAACACGCATCTTTTTGATGGAACCATCTGCTTTGCAAAGTGCAATCTGCTGGTTTTCAGAAATGCTTCCTCTTGCGACACGACCGATGGCAATACGTCCCACAAAGTTGGAATAATCCAAGGAAGTGATTTGCATCTGCAGCGAGCCTTCTTCAATTTTTGGTGCCGGGATGTGGTCTAAGATGGCGTCCAAAAGAGGTACGATAGAGTCGGTAGGATTTTTCCAATCAGGACCCATCCAATTTTGCTTGGCAGAGCCATACAAGGTTTGGAACTCCAGCTGCTCTTCGGTGGCATCTAAGTTAAACATGAGTTCAAATACGGCCTCATTCACCTCATCTGGTCGACAGTTTTCTTTATCGACCTTGTTTACTACCACGATAGGGGTTAGGCCGAGGGCCAAAGCTTTGCCCAATACGAAACGGGTTTGTGGCATGGGACCTTCAAAGGCATCTACGAGTAGGATAACTCCGTCTGCCATTTTGAGTACGCGCTCTACTTCTCCACCAAAGTCGGCGTGACCTGGGGTATCAATGATGTTGATTTTATGTTCTTTGTAGCGTACCGATACGTTCTTGGAAAGAATGGTAATTCCTCGCTCACGCTCTAGATCGTTGTTGTCGAGGATTAGGTCTTCAAATTGTTGGTTTTCTCTGAAGATTTTTGAAAGGTGGATAATCTTATCCACGAGGGTAGTTTTACCGTGGTCAACGTGTGCGATGATCGCGATATTCCGAATTTTCTGCATGGTTTGCCTAATTGAAGGCGCAAAAGTACGAATTATATTTGGTACTAAGGTTATGAAGAGATGAAGTTTGCTGGGGAATCGGCGTTCGCAGTGTCTTTAAACACCTTGCTTATAGTTCCTTTGGTATTTAAATAAAAAAACCACATAATAATTTGACTTTAAGCAAAATGAAAATTAAATCGATGTGTTTTAAATTTTAAATCCATAAAAATGTTGTTTAAAAACAAAGTGAAAGATTTTGATTAGCCTCAGTAATTTGGTTGCGATCAGGTAGGAAAAAAGACGGTGAAGGTAAATAAGCACAGTTTCTGGATCCAAAACTAGCCATTTTTGGATTAGGCCAAATTGTAATAACTTATCCAAGTTGGTGAGAAGATTTTGGTTTGGAAATATAAACAGATCCTCAACTTTCCCTAGATCAAATTGCCTGGAAATTTATTCCACTTAAAAATCTTGATAAATCTAAAAGTCTTAAATCCGAAATTATAACACATCAATTGAAAAGAAAGGAGCCAAATACATATTCACATACAATTAAAACCAAACAAAAAGCAATGCATTAATCCACCAAACCCAAAAACCATCTACTTATGAAAAAGCTTTTACTATTTTTTTTCCTGCTTTTGAGCTGCCAATGGCTGGCTTTCGCATATAGCGGGGAATTGTTAACGCCAAATGGTTCCTTTTCAAAAATTGGAGACCAACAAAGTCAATCTAACTCATTAAAAGAAGGATTGAATTTTCTTGAGAAGTCTTTAGGGGTTCCTATTGCCTTTGAGGACGAACTTGTTTCTGATAAGCTTATCAAACTCCAGCCAAAAAAAACCACTTCGGTAGAGCGAGGATTGAAAAAGTTACCTCAAGGTACTGAACCTGAATTTTTTATTACGTTGAGGTCCTCAGTTGAAATTTCTCAACCATTGGGTACCCTGCAACCTGAATCCAATTTCTCAATTGATTTGATGGCGCAGGTTTCGGGAAAGGTTGTTGATCAGGATGGGAATGGATTTCCTGGAGTAAATATTCTAATCAAAGGAACCACCATGGGTGCAGTGACCGATATTAATGGAAATTACAGTATTTCTGTTCCAGATAATGGTGCTGTGCTGGTTTTTTCTTTTGTGGGTTACACCACACAGGAAATTTCGGTTCAAAATCAAACAGTTATTAATGTGACACTAGTTTCGGATGAAAGTGATCTTCAGGAAGTGATTGTGACAGCCTTAGGTATAGAGAAACCAGCGAAAAGCTTGGGTTATGCAACTTCTAATGTAAAGTCTGATGAACTAACCATCAACAGAACTCCAAATTTGATGAATTCACTCGTTGGTAAAATAGCGGGCGTAAGTATTGCACCACTGGGAACAGGCCCTGGTGGAACATCTAAAATCCGAATCCGAGGTCAGTCCTCTATTTCAGGCCAAAACAATCCACTTATAGTAATCAACGGAGTTCCTATAGACAATACCAACTTTGGAACCAATCCCGGAAACAGTGCGGCAGATAATTCTGTAGGCGTTAGGGGTGGGGGAAATACCTCAGATGGAGGTGATGGTTTGTCAAGTATCAATCCTGACGACATTGAAAACATGACCGTCCTGAAAGGTGCTGCTGCTTCCGCACTCTATGGCTCAAGGGCAAAAGATGGGGTCATTATGATCACGACAAAATCAAAAGGAACTTCAAAGGGTATAGGTATTACGTACAACGTCAATTACACCAACGAGAGTCCATTGGATTTCACTGATTATCAATACGAATATGGTCAAGGTGAGCAAGGAGTGAGACCAACTACTCCTAATCCAACTTCGGGTCAATGGTCCTTTGGGGAGAAATTCAAACCAGGCATGACACAGGTGTTGTTTAATGGAGTCAATGTTCCTTATGAGCCGGTAAGAGGAATAATCAACGATTTCTTCCAGAATGGACAGAACCTAACCAATACGATTTCTTTGTCCTCAACTGGTGAAAAGGGAGGGATGACTTTTTCAGTTGCAGATATGAGCAGCAAAGGTATTGTACCAAATAACACTTTCAATAGAAAGACCTTTTATTTCGGATTCAATTACGATTTACATCCGAAGTTGAATTTTAGAGGAAATTTCAATTACTCTATAGAGGAAAATAAAAATCCTCCTAACGTAGGCCAGCAGGATAACACAATTCCGGTAGCACTTTACAATATGGCTAACTCAATGCCTTTGAATGTGCTGGAAGAAAATTACTTGGATGCCAATGGAAATGAGGCGGTTTACTCTAGATTCAGAAATAGAACTAATCCTTACTTCACGCTCAATAAGCAGTTCCAGAACATCAAAAGGGACAGACTTTTTGGAAACATTTCTATGAAGTACAATATACTTCCCTGGTTGTTTGTCCAGGGTAGATTGGGACAAGATTACTGGTCCCGTGATCAGGATTACAACAATTTCCCACATGGTCACGCCTCTAGACCACCAGCACCTACTGGGTTCGTTGATGGTTTATATACCCAAGAATCGCGAAGATTTCGAGAGATCAATGCTGACTTCCTGATTAGTGCAAATAAATCTTTTGGTGATTTTGATATTGCCTTGAATGGGGGTGGCAACCACATGTATAGAACCTCCGAGCTCAATAGTGTGCAAGTAACTGATTTTGTTATAAGAAATCTTTATACCGTTCAGAATGGTAGAGTAAAAGATCCGCTTTACACCTTCACTGAAAGAGCTGTTAATTCAGTCTTCGGATTTGGAGAAATTTCCTACAAGAAGTTTATTTATCTAAATGGTACGGTTAGAAATGATTGGTTTTCAACTTTATCCAAGGAAAATAGAAGTATTTTATACCCATCAGTTTCCACAAGCTACATTTTCACCGAGCACTTAGGCAAAACAAGTTGGTTGAATTTTGGAAAGTTGAGATTAGCCTATGCTGAGGTAGGGAGTGACTCTGATGTGGCTCCTTATTCTAACGTATTGTTTTATGGTATAAACAATAACCTTTTTGGTGGACAGCCAGTTGGTGGGCCACTTGGAAACACACTTCCTAACCCGAATTTGAGACCAATGCGTGTTGCTGAAACCGAAATAGGTTTGGAGCTAAATCTATTCCAGGGTAGACTCAATCTGGACTTGGCGGCTTATGACAAAATCACTACAGATCAGATTGTAAGTGCTCAAATTTCTGATGCATCTGGATTTACAAATACATCAATTAATAGCGGACAAAGTAGAAACAGAGGTTTTGAGGCACTTGTCAACATCGTGAATGTCGAGAATGATAATTTCAGCTGGGAAACTTCCTTGAATACAGCTTACAATATTACCAAGGTTTTGAGCCTGCTAACAGAGAATCCAGGAGAAAGAATCACAGTCGGTACCCACGTGTTCAATGGTGAATTGAGACAAATAGTAGGTCAGGAAATGGGTCAGGTGGCTGGATTTGGCTACAGAAGAGACCCTCAGGGTCGAATTATCTATGGAGCAAATGGACTTCCTCTTCGATCTCTTGATTTAATCAATTTTGGCAGTGCGCTTCCAAAATGGATTGGAGGTATCAATAACTCTTTTAATTACAAGGGATTATCCTTCTCTTTCCTGATTGATTATCGATTGGGTGGAAAGGTTCTTTCCGGAACCAACTTTAATGCTGTAAGGCATGGGCTCCATAAAATGACTTTGCAAGGCCGAGAGGGCGGTGTGATTGGGGATGGAGTCAATCAGGCTGGAGAAGTCAATAAAGTGGCTGCACCTGTTCAAACTTATTGGGAAATAGTACGCTCCCAAGGCCTGGTTGAACCTGTAATTTATGATGGAGGATTTTGGAAGTTGAGACAAATTTCTCTTGGTTATGACCTCACTAAATTCCTCCCTGAAAGATCTCCAATTCGTGGGATCAAACTTAATGTGGTTGCAAATAATGTGTTTCTCATCAAAAAATGGGTGGATAACATTGATCCTGAGTCTTTTGGATACAGCTCTGACAACCTGATAGGTATGGAATCTACGGGACTTCCTACCACCCGAGGATTAGGGTTCAATCTCAATGTCAAATTCTAAATACTACGAACATGAAAAAGCTAGTAAAATATATTTTCATACTTACATTCTTGGTATTCACTAGTTCTTGTGATCAGAATTTCGATGAATGGAATACCAACAGAGTAAATGCTACCTCGGTAGATCCTGTCTTTCAATTGAATAATGCTACATCCAATTCCAATGCTTCTTCTTTTGGAACTTTGGTGTATGAAATGGGGATTGTCCAGCAGATTATTTCGCCAAATTCAGGAGTTTTAACTGGTGCAAATTACAACCAGGATAACAGGGCTTCTACGCAAACCAATTGGCAGAACTATTACCGAAATGTCATTAAAAATACCAAGGACGTAATCAATAGAGTAAAAAGTGACCCTGCCAGAAACAATCTGTACCAAATGACCCGGATTATTCAGGCAACTGCTTTCATGCTATTGACAGATACCTATGGTGCTATTCCCTACAAAGAAGGTGGTGTAGGCGTAACAGAGCAGGTTTTTTTCCCGAAATACGATACTCAGGAATTCATTTATGGAGAAATCATTAAGGAATTGACCGAGGCATCTGCGGCTTTAAGCGCATCAGGAAAGATAGAAACAGCTGATATTTTGTATGCAGGCAACGTAGATAAATGGAAAAAATTTGCAAACTCCATGTTGCTAAGAGCAGGAATGAGACTGAGTAGAGTAGATCCTACCAAAGCAAGACAAATTGTTTCCTCTGCCTTTACAGCAGGATTAATTCTGACAAACAATGATAATGCGGTTATTATTCATGATAATAACTACCTAAATCCTGTTGGAAATACACTGAATTCCACTGAGGCGGCCAATTTTTATATGACCGAGCCTTTTGTGAATTTTCTCAAAAAATCCAACGATCCAAGATTGTCTGCGATTGCCGTGAGATATGTTGGTGCGAAGTCTGGTCCCGAACAGACCGTGGCAAGGCAGTCTTATGATCCGGTTTTACAAATTGGAATGCCTATGGGTAATGATAACGCAGGAGCAGTAAAGGCTGCTTCTTCACTTGGATTAGCCAGCTTTTATGACTTCAGTCAAATTGATAGAAGAAGGGTTGCTAAGTTAAGTGCACCTAACTTTATTGTGACTGCTTCCCAGACCAATTTACTTCTTGCTGAAGCTAGGGTGCGGGGTTGGATTACTGCTGGTACTGCTGCGGATTATTACAATTCCGGTGTTAGACTGCACATGCAGCAAATGGCAAGTTACGATGTAGCTTCTACCATCTCGGCTTCTGCAATTACTTCCTATTTAGAAGCTAATCCGTTAAAGGACCAAACTGCCCTACAGCAAATCAATGAGCAGTATTGGGTTTCTAGTTTGATGAATGGACCAGAAGCATTTGCCAACTTCAGGCGAAGTGGTTTCCCAGCGCTGGTGGCCAATCCTTATTCTGGCAGAGAAGTTCCTTTCATAAATAGATTGACCTATCCCAACTCTGAAATATCGGTCAACAAGGTTAATGTAGATGCGGCAATTAGCGCCCAAGGTCCTGATGATTTGGCTACAAAAGTTTGGTGGCATAAATAATAGTCAATAGAATAGTCCGAGCCTGAACTAAATTCAGGCTCGGATTTTAAATTTTAAACCTAACTATCTGATAACGATGAAGTTTAATCAAATAAAGGGAAGGGGTATTTACCTTTGCCTTGGATTTTTATTTCTTTTCTCAGGAATTTTTGCGCAGCAAATCTCCAAGGAAGAACTAGTATTTCTCACCCAGCAATGGAAAGGGGAAAGATTTGAAGATGGTAGGCCTAAAGTACCTGATGAACTACTGAACCGAATGCGGCTAGTCACTCATGACGAAGCTTGGGCGGTGATGAAAAATGCTGGATACCTCTATCAATACACAGATGGCTGGGAGACTATAAATCCTGACAGCATATTAATTGGAAGGGCTGTGACTGCTACCTTTATTCCTGGAAGGCCTGATATCCATGACGCAATTGATGAGCGGGGAAAAAAGGCTGGAAAAAGAGGCCAGAACTCCTGGCCGGTGGATTTACTAGTGCCAAGGGACGTATATGTGGCTGACCAGTTTGGTATTCAAATCAATGGACCCACCATTGGGGATAATGTTGGTAATGCGATTTTTGCCAAAACCGGCAACGGAATAGTCTATCATGGTGCCATTCGGGATATCGCTGGGTTAAAAGAAATGGGAGGATTCACTTCTTATTTCAGTTCCTATCACCCTTCACACCACAACCAACCGGGAAACCTGAACACTATGTTGGTTGGGATCAACCAGCCCACTCGGATTAAACAGGCTACTGTGATGGCAGGGGATGTGGTATTGGGAAGAGATGGGGGTGTTTCCTTCATCCCTGCACATTTGGTAGAAAAAGTAGTTGTAACCTCTGAAATCGTCAGACTTCGAGATATGTTTGGTCATGAGCGATTGAGAGAAGGTAAATATACAGCAGGTCAAATTGACACAAGATGGTCTGATGATATTGAGCGCGACTTTTCCCAATGGCTCAATGCACATATTAATGAGCTTCCAGTACCCAAAGCTCAAATTCAGGAATTTCTAAAAAACCGTACTTGGTAATTAAAAAATTGAAAATCAATGAATGATTTAAAGGAAAGTAGAAGGTCCTTTTTTGCAAAAGGGCTTGGATTGGCTGGCGCTGGTTTTTTAAGCACCTTCGGACAATCATTGGAAGCTGCGGTAGAAAGAACACCTTCTGCATCCAATCCCTCAGATTTGAAAATTACGGATGTAAAGTGTGGATATGTTAGAGGAGCCGTATATGTCAAAATTTACACCAATCAGGATGTTTGGGGCTGTGGAGAAGCAGTAGATGCGATCCAAGGAACCTATTTCATGGTAAAAAGACTCGGTGACCAAATTAAAGGTCAGAGTCCTTTAAATCCAAACAGGATTGCTGAGCAGCTACGCAAAGGAGCCTTTTTTGGAGGAGCCCAAAGTGGGGTTTATGTAGCAGTTCTTACGGCAATTGAAACAGCACTTTGGGATTTAACAGGGAAAGTTTTTGGAGTGCCTGTTTACCAATTATTGGGAGGTAAGTTCAGGGATAAAATCCGAGTTTATTGTGACACGGCCCTTTACACCTCAACCAATCCGACACCCGCTGATTATGCGCTGGCTGCTCGAAATGCTGTTAGCCGAGGCTACAATGCAGTCAAATTTGATGTCGATGATGCGCGCGATCCAAATAAATACGACCGCTTCAATTGGACCGCTAATCCAATGGAAATTGATCGCATGTACAATGCAATAGCTGCTGTACGTCAGGAAGTAGGTCCAAATATCGATATCTGTGTCGATATGCATGGACGATACGATGCGGTTACGGGTTTGAAGATGGCCAAAATGTATGAGGATTTAAATCTCATGTGGCTAGAAGAGCCTGTTCCTGCAGACAATATCGAAGTGTATAAGAAAATATCCCAGGAGACTTCCACACCCATCTGTACAGGTGAGAATGTATACCTCGCATATGGCTTTACAAGGCTACTCTCTGAAAATGCAGTCGATATCATCATGCCTGATATTCAAAAAGCTGGCGGGTTGGGAGAGGCACAGCGCATCGCCAACTTGGCCAACCTGTACTATGTTCCATTTTCTCCACACATGGTTGCCTCATTTCTTGGTGCAATGGCAGCTTGTCATGTCTGTGCTTCAGTACCTAATTTCCAAATTATGGAATGGCAAATCTACATGGATACAGATCAGCTTTGGCAGGATATCGTGACCTATGATGGTCCTCGAACTCAAAACAGTTTCATCACCCTATCTGAAAAGCCAGGGATTGGCGTTGAAATCAACGAAGAAGGAATGAAAAAATATGCTGTTAAAGGCGTTCCTTTTTTTGAATAACCACTTTATCCAAAATACTATGACAAATCAAATAAAAACCTACTTTAAAAGCCTTATTCTCATTGTATTGGGTTATTGTGCGCTAGCTCAATCAGTGTTTGCCCAGCAGGTGGGATCCAACCCAGAACAAATCCGCCTGATGACTTCTGATTGGAAGGGAGAAAGATTCCCGGATGGAAGACCAAAAGTATCGGATGCCATACTAGAAAGGCTGAAAAATATTTCCATTGAGGAAGCCTGGGGAGTCCTAAGAAATAAAGGATACAATAATCAATATGAAGGTGATTGGCAGATCATTTGGCCTGATTCCGTGATGACAGGTAGAGTAGTGACGGCCCAATACATGCCTTCTAGGCCTGATTTTGAAAAGTATGTGAAAACCACAGGTGTGGAAAAAGAGGGGAGATCTCCAAAGGGTGGAACAAACTCCTGGCCCATAGATGTGTTGGTTAATGGGGACGTTTATGTTGCTGATAGCTATGGGAAAATGGCAGATGGAACGTTGATTGGAGATAATTTAGGTAATTCAATTCACACAAGATCAAAGCGAGGTGTTGTTTTTTATGGATCAGTAAGGGACCAAGAAGGGCTTTCTGAAATCCAAGGTTTTAATGCCTGGATTAAAGGGCAAGATCCATCTTTTATCCGAGAAATGATGCTCACCTCCATCAATGCACCCATCCGAATTGGTCGAGCTACGGTCCTTCCGGGAGATGTGGTATTGGCAAAAAAATATGGAGTAATTTTTATTCCTGCTCATTTGGTGGAGGACTTAGTCCTTACTTCGGAGGTAACCGGGCTTCGAGATCAGTTTGGCCACCAGCGCTTAAGAGAAAAGAAGTATTTAGCGGGTCAGATTGACTCCGAATGGACGGAGGAAATCAAAAAGGATTTTCTCTCTTGGTTGGATACCTATCCGGGAAAACTTCCAATGAGCAAAGCTGAATTGGATAATTATTTCAAAGAAAGAAATTGGTAAACCTTATTTAATCAACTAACAAAACCCATGAAAAGTACCTTGCAAAAACTAATTTCCGAGCATAAAGCGGCGGAGGGAGCCTATGCCCAGCAGCGGCAGGCAGAAATGGACAATCCGATAACAGGATCCAATCGAAGAGATTTTTTAAAGAAAACAGCACTGGGAGGTTTTAGCCTTGCGGCTCTAACAGGATTGAGTATTGAGGATACGCTTGCCGAAACAACTCGCTCTGTGAAGAGAGCTTCTGCACCCTCTGATTTGAAAATCACTGACCTAAGATACGCTCATACTGCTGTCATGGGGGGTACAGCTATTTTGCGCATTGACACCAACCAGGGAATTGTGGGATGGGGAGAAGTGAGAGATGGTGCTGATCCTCGGTATGCTTTGATGCTGAAAAGCAGAATTCTTGGTGAAAACCCATGCAACGTGGAGAAAATCTTCAAAATCATCCGTCAGTTTGGAGGACAATCCAGACAAGCTGGTGGCGTTTGTGGTATAGAAATGGCACTCTGGGATCTTTGTGGTAAAGCTTACAATGTCCCAGCTTGGCAGCTTCTTGGCGGTCGTTACCGAGATTCAGTTCGTCTCTATGCAGATACACCAGAGGGAAAAGATCCTGCAGAGCAAAAAGAAAGAATCCGTTACCGTATTCAAGATCAAGGGTATACCTGGCTGAAAATGGATGTTTCTATTGGTGAAATCATGGATATTCCTGGCTGTATTGTAAATCCCGAAATTTTGAAAGGGAATCGTTCTCAGTGGTCTGGTGGATATATGTCTTATGCCAATACTGCACATCCATTTACTGGAATTCAAATCACTGAAAAAGGACTTGATGAACTAGCCAAAATCGTCCATAATATTCGAGAGATGGTAGGTTATGATATTCCAATGTCTACTGATCACTATGGGCACTTTGATTTGAATAACTGTATTCGATTGGGTAAAGCATTGGAGCCCTATCGATTGGCATGGCTAGAGGACATGGTGCCTTGGCAAATGACTCAGCAGCACAAAACCATCACACAGGCTTTGGAAACGCCAACTACCACAGGAGAAGATATTTATCTACTTAATTATTTCAAGCCTTTGATTGATGAGCATGCTGTAGATATCATCCATCCAGATCTAGCCTCTTCGGGAGGCCTTTTGGAAACCAAAAGAATCGGGGATTATGCAGAGGAGAAAGGGATATCCATGGCCATGCACCAGGCTGGTACACCAGTGTCTTTTATGGCAAATGTTCATTGTGCGGCAGCTACTCAAAATTTCCTTTCCCTTGAGCATCATTCTGTGGACGTGCCATGGTGGGAATCCATGTTTACTAAAGTAGATGGGGTGAAAATGATTGATAAAGGGTACGCCCCCGTGCCTTTGACTGCACCCGGCTTGGGTATCGAAATCAATGAGGAAGTGGTGAAAGCCCATTTGCACAAGTCAGATTCTAGCTATTTTGCTCCAACCGACCAGTGGAACGAAAAACGATCCCATGATCGGACTTATAGTTAATTTAGGCTAATCCTCTCCCTATCGATTTTTAGATGGGGAGACTTCTTTTTTTAGTTTTATTACTCTAATTATCCCTATCCGTCTTGAAATTCAACTCACGCACCTTTCTCTATTTAGCCTCTGTATTTCTATTTGGCTTACTTTACACTATTCCAGCTGGCCTTCAGGTAGGAACGGGCTTAATTATTGTTGTTTTCTTTCTTTTTCTCGGCCTTTTTTTTCGTGGAAATGAGCAATTGAAAGGCTTTTCTTTTTCGGTTGTAATCTTTGCCGTTGTAGCCTTGGCAATGTTTTTTCCTGGGTATTTCCAGGAAATTAATGGGTTTAAGCTTACTCAATTGATTAATCCGCTTATTCAAATGATCATGTTTGGGATGGGAGCAACGCTAAGTTGGAAGGATTTTGCAGCAGTTGCCCAAAGTCCCAAATCAGTTGCTATTGGCATTTTTGCGCAGTTTGCTATTATGCCCTTGTTGGGCTTTGGGCTGGCAAACTTTAGTGGACTTCAGCCTGAAGTTGCCGCTGGAATTATATTGGTTGGTTGTTCTCCTGGAGGAACTGCCTCCAATGTGATTGCTTTTCTGGCTCGTGCCAATGTCGCTCTTTCTGTCACACTTACCACCGTTTCAACGCTTATTGCCCCCTTCATGATGCCGGTTTTGATGAAATTTCTAGCTGGACAATTCATTGAGATTGACCTTCTCAAAATGATGTGGGATATTTTTAAAATCATCTTGTTACCAGTAGGAGCTGGATTACTCGTACATCAACTGCTAGGCAAAAATTCAGGATGGATTGAAAAACTCCTCCCACTTGTTTCTATGCTCGGTATTGCTTTAATTATTTTGGTGATTACTGCTGCTGGAAGAGATAGCCTTTTGGCGATGGGTCCAATTTTAATTTTGATAGTATTCTTGCATAATGTGATGGGTTATAGTTTAGGCTATGTATTAGCCCGAATAATTGGTCTCAGTGAACAGGATGCCCGAACTATTTCGATTGAAGTTGGAATGCAAAATGCAGGGTTGGCTTCTGGTCTTTCCAATATAATGGGAAAAATTACTACCCTTGGTCTTGCTCCAGCAGTGTTTGGTCCTATGCAAAACATAACCGGATCGGTATTAGCCGCCTTCTGGGGAAGAAGAAATAAGGGGGCTGACCCTAGTTGAAAAAGGATTTAAAAACTTCATTCCATACACTATACCCGTCTCCATTTAAATGTAGTTGGTCTTTGATATATAGTTCGGACCTTGCATTTCCTTCTGAATCAGTCAATGGACCCCAAGTGTCAATAAAGCCTACCATCGCCTTACTTTGACAATACTTTTCCAATTCCTGGTTAAAAAACTGGTAATGTTCTTTCTTAGCCCAGCGAGAAGGGCTTGGTTTAGCTCCAATTAAGTAGATTTCAGTTTGTGGATCCACTAGGTGGATGCGGTTCACGATTTGATTGAGGCTGTTTAGAATTTCTGCTGCAGGTACATCCGCCCAGAGGTCGTTATCCCCTTCGTAGATAAACACCCGTTTCGGATCAAACTTCAGCACAAGTGGATAAAGGTAGCGTTCCAAATCAGCTGCTTTTGAACCTCCAAATCCAGTGTTAAGCACTTCTTTTCCTTGAGTTATTTCGGAAAGGCTACGCCATAATTTGATGGTTGAACTTCCCGTGAAAACTGTTCCACCACTACTCCAGCCCAAGCTATCTAGCCGTTGGCTTAGTAGTCTTACCTCCGCTTCAAAAGGGTGCTGCTGCCCAAAGCTTGCAGTGAATGCTAGTAAAAAAACGAGGTAAAGGGAAATTGATTTTTTCATGATTTCAAACCTACAAAAAATTAGTGAACCAAAATCGATCAATCTTCTGAACGAAACTGAACAATTGATTCGGCTGTGTTAGGAAATTAAAGAAGTGGACAAAATGAATTAATGCTTATTCGGCGCTGTTTAGAGTGGTATTTTCTGAGAATTGAGTGCGCGTAGGTTTTTGGTCGCATTTTCGCATCATTTCAAAAGGATCTACAAAACTATCCCATACATGCAGGTACTTACCCGATTTTTCTGGTTTTGCAGCGGTGCAAATTTTTCCATCCTTCAAAAAGTGCCCACCGAGTCGACCAAATATGTAGGGATCGGCGCCACCGTCTTTTTTACAGGGGTGTTTGCGGCTTTAGCTGGATTTTATGCGCTCTACACTGTTTTTCAAACCTGGGGAATCGCCATGATTTTTGGACTGCTATGGGGAGCGATGATTTTTAATTTGGATCGATTTATCGTCTCTAGCATGCGCAAGAAGGCCCAAGGCTGGTCAGAGTGGAAACTAGCCCTTCCTCGACTGGTATTGGCCCTGCTTCTAGCTGTAGTGATTTCCAAACCCTTAGAGTTGAAACTCTTTGAGCGGGAGATCAACCGGAAATTAGACCAGCAAAAAATCGAATTTATCAAACAATCCAAGGATAGCTTGGCCAAAGGCTTTCCTGAAATCCAAGCTTTGGAAGGTGAAAAAGCAGGACTAAAGGAAGAAGAAAGACAGGCTAGAGATTATCGAGATAAGTTGCAGCAAGAGTATGATGCCGAGCGTTTTGGAGAGAAAACAGCGAGCACCAGTGGAAAAGTGGGTCTGGGAATGAATGCCAAGAAAAAGGAGCAACAGTTGGATGCGGCTCAGAAGGCTTTGGAAGAGTTGATGAAAAGCAACCATCCGCGTTTTATGGACTTAGATACCCAAATTGAAGCATTGCGTGCTCAACGGCAAGCAGCCTTTGAGAAGCAGGCTCCAAGCATTGCAGGATTTGATGGATTTGCTGCGCGAATGGATGGATTGGCTAAATTAACGCAGGAGAGTGAGGCCATGGCTACTGCGCAAGTGTTTTTTGTTTTGCTTTTCATTGCCATTGAAACAGCTCCGATTTTTGTCAAGTTAATTTCCGCTCGAGGACCTTACGATGAACTCTTGGAGTTGCATGAGGACAAAGTCAAACTGTACAAGCAAGAAAAATGGCAGCGTGCGAGCGGGGAGTCAGAAGCCCGCCTGAGCTACTTCAAGTCCACCCATTTTTATGCATCAGAATTGGCTGCCGCTTCTACCAATGCAGAAAATGAGCAGAAATCCGAATTGGGTAAAAAAAGGTCTACTGGAAAGATGGAGAATCGCTAGTTTGTTAAACTTGATTTTCCGCTTTTTCACCACTGACTAATAAAAATAAGTTTTGAAGTTAAATTAAGTGAGCTGTGGACCGTTGACTGTCAGCCGTTGAAAAGTTTTCCAATCACATAAAAAATTTCTCCAACACATCTCCCACAAAGTATGCCACCACGGCTGCCAATAGGCCCAAAAGGACAGTTTCAGAAATCCCCCGTAGTGCTGAGGTTTGGTTGACTGAGCTTTTCAGCCAGCCCACCAAAAAGAAGGCTAGGCCAGTGAGTAGGCTGGTCCAAAAAAAGAGGTTGATCGGTGTGGGAAAGAAAAAATTCCAGAGGTAAACCGTGAGCGGAATTAGACCCACGATGATAAAGGATGCAAAGGTGGCAGCACCAATCTTTAAGGGGCTTTTGGAGTCGCGCATCATGCCAAGCTCATCCTTCATCATCTCATCTACCCAGAGCTTCTTGTCCGCACAGATGTGATCCACGACTTGTTGCAACAATTCATCTTTAAATCCCTTGGCGGTATAGATCTCTTCACTTTCAGCCCGCTCGATCTCAGGGAGGTTTTCAATTTCCCAGTATTCAATCTTTTCGTGCTTGTCATAGGTGTCGCGCTCACTTTTTGCAGCCAGATAGGCTCCGACGGACATTGAAAATCCATCTGCGAGCAGATTGGCGAAGCCT
>JACCDS011211130.1_pt1 | contig 30482 bp, 48 predicted proteins | sample 7446441 | NCBI WGS metagenome assembly JACCDS01 (sample SAMN15323445, study PRJNA562643) | freshwater metagenome | isolation source: river surface water | place: USA:Blue River Watershed | collected 2017-08-17 | reverse complement strand
CAAGTTAAAACAAGAGCTAGAAAATATCCGCACGGTCAAAGACGCACAATCTTTATCTTACCGTCAGGGCCAACTGGATATTCTGGATCTTCTTTTAAATCGCAAGAAGACATGTGAAGAGGTTTATGAACAACTACAGCAGGAGGTACAGTAATGCGCCGTATGTTTGAATTTGTTTGTGAAGATGGACACATCTCCGAAGCATTAGTTGATGAAACCATCAGGGAACTCGCTTGTCGAGCCTGTGGTAAAGAGTCAACGAGAATTGTTTCTATGGTTCGTTCGAAGTTGGAGGGCATCTCTGGTGCTTTTCCATCTGCGTATGACGCATGGGAACGAAAGAGAAGTGAGAAACTGGCACAAGAGAGGAAAGCCTCTTACGCTGTTCCAGAGTAACATTTCGCATTAACGGGTAAGTACTGAGTAATCAGTATTCACATTTCATAGTCCTATAATCTCAAGAGAGACAGGAGAATAATAGTATGGCACTTATTGAGCAAGAATCGTTTGACCCAACACTGGATACGATTGATGAAGAACAGGTAAAAGAGACTCCCGCAGTGGAACAAACTCCCGAGCCTGTAGTAGTAGAGAAGGTAATTCCTGATAAATACAAAGACAAGTCCTTAGAGGATATTGTTAAGATGCACCAAGAAGCTGAAAAGATGATTGGGAGGCAAGCACAGGAAGTACATGAAGTACGTTCATTAGCGGATCAGCTCCTCAAACGGCAACTCGAAAGCGACAATAAGGTACAGACTGTTGAAAGTACGCCCGAAGTTGATTTCTTTGAGAATCCTCAAGATTCTATTAAACGTGCAATCGAGAATAACCCCGCAGTTCTGGAGGCTAAACAGGCCAACCTTGAGCTTAAACGGATGAAGACAGCGCAGCAGCTTGCTTCCAAACATCCTGACTTTGGCAGTATTGCCAACGACACTGGATTTCAGGAGTGGGTCAAGGCAAGTCCTGTTCGTCTGAGTTTGTATGCCAAGGCTGATGCAGAGTTTGACTTCAATTCAGCAGATGAACTCTTAACCACGTACAAAGAACTTAAACAGGTTCGTAACAACAACGTACAGGAAACTGGTAAGAAACAACAAGCACAAGCTCTTCGAGCCGCTGGTGTGGATACAAGTGGATCTGGCGAAGTTGCAAAGAAAGTTTACCGCCGTGCGGATTTAATCCGTCTGAAGATGACCGACCCAGATCGGTATGAGCTGCTCCAACCCGAAATCATGGCAGCTTATGCACAGGGTCGAGTTAAGTAATAATTATTTTTTTCTTGAATTTATAGGAGTATTTTAAATGGCTTTAGGTACAGATCACGTCACAGTCACCACCGCAGCAACCTTCATCCCTGAAGTTTGGAGCGATGAGATTGTTGCAGCATACAAAAAATCCCTCGTCATGGCCAACTTGGTCAAGAAGATGAGCTTCAAGGGCAAGAAAGGTGACACCGTTCACATTCCTTCGCCTACCCGTGGCACTGCTTCCGCTAAGACTGCTGGCTCTCAAGTTACCTTGATTGCCGCTACCGAAGGCGATGTGTCTATCTCTATCAACCAACACTTCGAGTACAGCCGCTTGATCGAAGACATCGTGGAAGCCCAAGCTCTGTCGAGCCTGCGTTCTTTCTACACTGATGACGCTGGTCACGCTCTGGGCAAGAAGGTTGACACTTCCTTGATCCAACTGGCTCGTGCTGCTCGTGGCGGTAACTCCGCTAACGCTCAGTACTCTGGTGGTATCATCGGTTCCACTGGCGCTGCTTACACCTACTCTTCGTCTAACGCTGCCAACATCGCTGATGCTGGTATCCGTGCAGCTATCCAGTTGCTGGACGATCAAGACGTGCCTATGGATGGCCGTTCGTTGGTGGTTCCTCCTGTTGCTCGTAACAGCATGTTGGGCATCAACCGCTTCACCGAGCAAGCCTTCAAAGGTAACGGTTCTACCTTGATGAACGGTGAGTTCGGCGACATCTACGGCGTGAAAGTGTATGTGTCTACTAACTGCGATACCGCTGCTGGTAACACTGCTTCTGACCGTGTGGCTTTGATGTTCCACCGCGATTGGGCTGTGTTGGTTGAGCAGATCGGTGTGCGTTCACAGACTCAGTACAAACAAGAATACCTCGGTAACTTGTTCACTGCTGACACCCTGTATGGCGTTGGCGAACTGCGCGACTACTCGTGCGTTCCAATCATCGTTGACGCTTCGGCTGCCTGATGAATGAGGAGGCCCCTTCGGGGGTCTCTTTTATTTACTACTTACTATCAGGTGAGTAATAAACAAAGGAGATACACAATATGGTACGCTTTCAAATGAAGCATAGCACTAGACCTCAGACTATTGCCACGGTTACTCGTGATGTAGACATTAAGAGTTTTAGGGATAATCCTGAATGGTATGAGATTATCGAGACTCCTGAGCCTGAACAAAGACAAACAGTTAAAGTCGTTAAACAAGTTAAGAAGACTAAGGAAATTGTATGACAATCTATCGCGGCCCCGGTGGAACAGGTGAAGCACGTACCGACTCCGATATAACGGAAGTACGTATTATCGCTGATGAGGCAGAAGGCTACAAGAATGATGCTGCTGCTTCGGCTAGTGCCGCTGCATCGAGCGCATCTGCTGCTGCCACTGCCGAGACTAATGCAGAGACAGCAGAGGCCAATGCAGAGACTGCCGAGGCTAACGCTGAAGCTGCTCAAGCTGCTGCCGAGGCTGCTCAAGCTGCCGCTGAAGCTGCTCAGACTGCTGCTGAGGCTGCACAAACTGCTGCTGAGTTGGCTGAGACTAACGCTGAAACTGCCGAAGCTAACGCAGAGACTGCTGAAGCCAATGCTGAGACTGCTCAAGCTGCCGCTGAAGCTGCTCTGGCATCTGCTCAAGCAGTTTATGACGATTTTGATGATCGTTACTTGGGTGCTAAGTCCAGCAACCCTACTTTAGATAACGATGGTAATGCCTTGCTTACAGGTGCTTTGTATTTTAATACGGTAGCTCCTGAAATGCGAGTGTACAACGGAACTACATGGCAGAACTTTTCCGCTGCTTCAGCAGTGTCCAGTTTCAACACACGTACAGGTGCTATTACTCTGTTAGATACAGATGTTAACACAGCCTTGGGTTATACAGCAGCTAATAACAGCTCTGTCCTGCTCAAAGCTAACAACTTATCTGACTTAACAAGTGCATCTACTGCCCGTACCAACTTAGGTCTGGGCACTGCCGCTACCACTGCCAGTACTGCTTATGCAACTGCTGCTCAAGGTACTAATGCAGATACAGCCTACGGTTGGGGTAACCATGCTTCTGCTGGTTATGCTGCTGACAGTGCTGTTGTAAAGCTTACAGGTGATCAGACTGTTGCAGGTACTAAGACTTTCTCCAGCCCTATCGCAGGTTCAGTTACTGGTACAGCTTTGAATGTAACAGGAACTGTTGCTGTAGCGAACGGTGGCACAGGCTCCACAACAGCCTCTGCTGCTCGTACAGCCCTTGGCGTGGCTATCGGTACGGATGTTCAGGCGTATGACGCTGAACTGTCTACCTTGGCTGGTATGTCTTCAAGCCGAGCCACTTATCTGACAAGCACTGAAGGCTTTGGCTTCCGTAACCGCATCATCAACGGTGATATGCGGATTGACCAGAGGAACGCTGGTGCGAGTGGAACGGCAAGTGCGTACACAGTTGACCGTTGGAGTTATTACGGCTCGCAAACATCAAAAGCCACTTGGCAACAAAACGCAGGGGCTGTTACGCCTCCAGCGGGTTTTTCCAACTACCTCGGCGCTACTTCAAGTTCAGCGTACTCGATCACCTCAACCGATCAGTTTCTGTTGAATCAAAAAATTGAAGGTTTTAACGTGGCCGACTTAGGTTGGGGGACTGCTGGCGCACAAGCAGTAACATTGTCCTTCTGGGTGCGTAGCTCATTGACGGGGACATTTGGCGGCTCACTTCAAAACAGTGCCGCAAACCGTTGCTACCCGTTTTCGTTTGTTATCTCTGCTGCCAATACATGGGAGCAAAAGACTGTAACAATTGCTGGAGACACAACTGGAACTTGGCTTGCCACCAATGGTGTTGGCGTGAATGTAATTTTTAGTTTGGGTACAGGCACTACATACAGTGCAACGGCTGGTTCTTGGACAGGTTCATCGTTTATCACTTCAGCCACAGGCGCAACCTCACTAGTCGGCACAAACGGGGCCACCTTCTACATCACAGGCGTACAGCTTGAAGCTGGTAGTGTTGCTTCACCGTTTGAGCGCAGGGACTACGGGCGTGAGTTGATGATGTGCCAGCGGTATTACTACCGTGTAACAAACAACGCAACCGCTTACACAACTTTTGCAATTGGACGTGCTTATTCTTCAACAGAAGGAAATGCAACAGTCTATATGCCAGTTCCTATGAGAGCGTCTCCAACAATAGGCAAGTCTGCTTTTGGAGGCACTAATTGGGATTACAGTATTTCGGCAATCAATATTGTGCAAGTTGCAAGTGATTTCAGGTTAATTACTGTTTACTCTGCTGGTTCCTTTACTAACGGTGGTGCTTATGCTCTTGCCGCTGGTAATACCACTAGTACAATTTTTCTTGACTTTAGTGCGGAGCTGTAAATGATTTACAAACAAGTAAAAGGTTTTCGGGGCAATGCAGAAACGTGCATTGAAAAAATACAAGAAGATGGGATTACTTTTTCGATCCCCTTCGACCCTGCCAACACAGACTACCAAGAGTACCTGAAATGGGTTGAGGCCGGGAACACCCCACTACCACCAGAGGAGAACTAATATGTCCTACAAACAAAAGCCTATGCCTGAGCGCGGCAGTCGTACCAAGAAGAATAAAGAGAAGAAGAAAGCCAAATGACACGTCCTGTATCGGTAGGTGTTAACCTCACCTCAGCTACGGCTACTACGATCTACACAGTTCCTCTTGGCTACTTCGCTAAGTGGAACTTGATGTACATCTTCAATAACTCAGGCTCTACCAAGAGCATTTCTGCTTATTGGAGAGACTCTAGCGCATCCACTAACATCTATGTGCAGAACGGTACTATTGCATCAGGTAGTTATGTTCGCATGGATGGAGGAGCTTATGTAGTTTTGGAAGAGGGTGATACCGTAGTCATGCAGGATGAAGCAGGTAGCTCTTTCAGTACTATATGCACCTTTGAATTGTTTAAGAAAGAAGGAATCTAATCTATGGCCTTGCCAACATACCTTGACCTTGTTAATGATGTTCTGATTCGTATGCGCGAACCTGAAGTCACTACCGTCAATGAGAATACTTTATCTAAGCTTGTGGGTAGGTTGGTTAACGATGCCAAACGACAAGTAGAAGATGCCTACGCATGGAATGCTTTAACGGATACCTTAATCATTGAGACAGAAGCTGATACCTACGGCTATGTGCTCACAGGTTCAGGTACTCGCTTTAAAGTCATTGATGCTCAAGACAACACCAACAAGGCTGTTATCAACCCTTTGAGCACCAAGTTGATGTCTCAGTACTTACTGAACAATACCAATCCCGGTAATCCGATGTACTACAACTTTAACGGTATCCACAGCACTGGAGACACTAAAGTAGACTTCTACCCCGTTCCTAATGCAGGCTTGACCTTGTACTTTAACCTGTACATCCCTGAGCCTGAACTTACCTCTGACACTGCTACCATGCTCGTGCCTAAAGAGCCTGTAGTCTTGGGAGCCTTTGCTCGTGCCTTGGTTGAGCGTGGTGAAGATGGTGGTTTGAACAGCTCTGAAGCCTATGGCTTGTACAAGTCTTCATTGGCTGATGCTATCGCTATTGAAAGTTCTCGCTATGTTGAGGAAGAGACTTGGGAGGCTGTGTAAGCCATGAGTCAACAAATTCAAACATACAGTATTACAGCTCCCGGCTTCTACGGCTTAAACACACAGGATAGCTCGTTAGACTTAGCCTCTGGCTTCGCTTTAACAGCTATCAACTGTGTTATTGACCAGTATGGTCGTGTAGGTGCTCGTAAAGGATGGATAACTAAGCACTCGACAAACTCTGACTTGAGCACTGCTAACGTAGAATCTCTTGGTCAGTTGGTGACAGACAGTGGTGCTGAGTACACTATTGCAACAGGTAACAACAAGATCTTTAAGCTGGTGGGTAGTACCTTAACCATGCTGACCTACGGTGGTGGGGGCACAGCTCCTACGATCTCAGGCAGTAACTGGCAGATGGCAGCTCTGAATGAGTGCTTGTATCTGTTCCAATCTGGACATGATCCTCTGGTGTTCGACCCTGCTGTCAGCACTACAACCTATCGCCGTGTGTCTGAGAAGTCAGGCTACACAGGTACAGTTCCTGCTGGTAACATTGTCTTGTCTGCCTATGGACGCTTATGGGTAGCTGATTTAGCCACTGAGAAGACAGTTATTTATTGGTCTGACATTCTTTCTGGTCACAAATGGGCAGCAGGTTCTACAGGCTCTATTGATGTCTCGTCTGTGTGGCCTAACGGTGCAGATAACATTACAGGTTTAGCCTCTCACAATGGATTCTTGTTCATCTTCGGTAAGAACAATATCTTGGTGTACTCAGGTGCTCAGGATGTGCTCTCGGCAGGAGTGTTCAAGATCTCTGACTCCCTGACAGGTATCGGTTGTATCGCTAGAGACACCATCCAGAACACAGGATCAGATGTTATCTTCTTGTCCGATACAGGTGTTCGTAGTGTCTTGAGAACCATCCAAGAGAAGTCAGCACCCTTCCGTGACTTGTCTAAGAATGTACGTAATGACTTAATGAGTGCTGTGGCAGGTGAGACAGCAGCTAACATCAAGTCTGTGTACAGTCCTTTTGAGTCCTTCTACTTGATTACTTTGCCAAGCCTGAAAGTGGTGTACTGCTTCGACATGAAGGCTACATTGCAGGATGGCTCTAGTCGAGTAACTATCTGGGACAACATGGAGCCTAAGAGCTTCTGCTACCTCCGAGACAAGAGCTTACTGATCGGCAAGGCAGGCTATATTGGTCAATACTCAGGGTATCAGGATAACGGTAACAGCTACCGCTTCCAATACTTTACCAACCATACCGACTTAGGAACACCTTCTGTTAGCTCCGTGCTGAAGAAACTTTCAGTGGTTGTGATCGGCGGTTCTAACCAGTATGTGGCAATTAAGTGGGGATATGACTTCAAGGAAAATTATTTCTCACAAAATGCTAAAATTCCTACACAAAGTGTTGCAGAATTTGGAATTTCGGAGTATAATACTGCTGGAGTAGAATACTCTGATGGTATCACCCTACAAACCCTTGTTGCCTATCCGACAGGAGCAGGTAAAGTTATTCAGACTGGTTACGAAGCAGATATTGATGGTTCTGCTCTGAGCATCCAGAAGATTGAAATTCAGGCCAAGAACGGAAAGATCGTATAACATGACAGACTATGTAAAAAGTACTAACTTCACCAGTAAAGACTCTTTGTCTTCTGGCAATCCTTCAAAGATTGTCAAAGGTACTGAGATTGATACTGAATTTAATAACATTGCAACAGCAGTGGCTACCAAGGCTGATATTGCCAACCCTGCTCTAACAGGAACTCCTACGGCTCCTACAGCTTCTTCAGGTACTAGCACTACTCAGATTGCTACCACTGCTTTTGTATCTGCTGCAATGCAGGCGCTGTATCCAGTAGGCTCTATCTATATTAACGCAGGTGTAACCACTAACCCCGGTACATTGTTAGGCTTTGGTACTTGGACAGCCTTCGGCGCAGGTCGAGTCATGGTTGGCTTGAACGGTTCTGATAGTTCTTTCGATACCTTGGAAGAAACTGGCGGTAGTAAGGATGCTGTGAATGTCAGCCACACTCACACTGCATCAGCTTCTACTGTTGGAGATCACGCTCATGGTATTAACGGAAGCACAGGTGTTCAAGGACAAAGCGGCTCTGGTTTCGGGTATGGCGCATCCAACGATAATACTTCAGTTCGTATTACCTCGACAGAGAACGCTGGCTCACACACCCATACTGTTACCGTTGATTCAGCAGGCTCTAGCGGCACTAACGCTAACCTCCAGCCATACATCACAGTGGCTATGTGGAAACGTACGGCTTAACCCTCTAACAATTTAGATAACTAAGGAACTTTAAAATATGTTACCAGCTCTTATTGGAGGAGGCTTGAGCCTCTTGGGTGGTTTATTCGGAGGTAGTTCAGCTAAGAAGGCAGCTCAGACACAAGCTGATGCCTCAATCGAAGCTGCTCGTATCGCAGCAGATGCTCAGAGATTCCGTCCAGTGGGTGTCACTACCCGCTTCGGTTCCTCTAACTTCCAGACTGATGCACAAGGCAACTTGATTGGTGCAGGCTACAACGTCTCTCCTGAAGTTGCAATGTTGCGTGATCGTTTGCTCTCAGAAGCAGGTGGTCAAGGTTTACAGACAGCAGAACAGGCTCAGGCAGCTCAAGAGCAACTGTTTAACTTAGGTCAGCAGTACTTGGCTCAGTCTCCACAAGAGGCTGCACAGCAGTGGATGCAATCTCAGCAAGCTTTGTTGGCTCCTTCCCGTGAGAGAGCAGCAGCAGGTTTGACACAGAACCTGTTCAACACAGGCCGTGGTGGTGTTGCTGTCGCTCAAGGTGGTGGCATGGGTGCTGCTAACCCTGAACTGCAAGCTTTGTTGAATGCTCAGGCAGCTCAAGATGCTCAGTTGGCTGCTGATGCTCAAGCCCAAGGCAGAGCACAGACTACCTTCGGTGCAGGTTTGTTCGGTACAGGCTTAGAGTTAGGTTCTACTGCTTATAACCCATTGAAGACACAGTTTGGCTTGGCTCAAAGCTTGGAATCTGCTGGTCAAGGTGCTCTGGACTTAGGTGCTCAGTTGGGTGGCCGTGCTGCTCAAGCAGGTGCTAACGTAGGCAATACCTTGATGACAGGTGCAACTAACGCTTCTAACGCTATGGCTGCTGCTAACAGCTACAGTCCTTTCGGTGCTCTGTTGTCCGGCGCAGGTAGCAACCAACAGTTGATGAGTGGTCTGGGTAATCTGTTCGGCGCAGGCGGTGCTGTTAATCAGTTTATGTCTCCTGCTGGCAACCCATTGCAGACAGGTCAATATGCTGATCCCGGTTACTGGACTTAAAGAGAGAGGAACAAGACATGGCTGAAGTAGTTAATAGTTTATTTGGGATCACTCCAGAATCCCTCCAAGCAGATCGTGATGCAGCTTTGCAAGCACAGGCTTTACAGTACGCTAAGTTAGATCCTTTCCAACGTGCTACCGCTGCTATCTATTCAGGCGCTAACCGACTTGGCGGTGCTGTAGGCGGTATGCTCGGTGCTCAAGATCCTGAGATGATGCGTATCCGTCAACGTCAGCAGTTGCTCGAAGGTGCAGACATCAGTGACCCTAAAGTCCTGCGTGAACGTGCTACTCTTGCGATGCAACAGAATGATTATCCTGCCGCGCAACAGTTAGCATCTCGTGCTATGGATATTGAAGCTAAACAAGCTTCTATTGCTAAGGATGTAGCTACTGCTAACCGTGAGAAAGTTGCTTCCACTCCTGCTGATATTGCTAAAGCACAACGCATTGCGGCAATTAAAGCTGCTTTGCCAGCTTATAAAGCAGCAGGTGATGAGACTACTCTCAAGTTGTTAGAAGATGAATTAAAAGCTTTGGAGCCTGCTGAGAAGACTCCTTCATTCGGTACAGATCGAGAAGCTGTTGCTGCTGAGCTATACGACAATAAAACATTTGCACAGCTTACACCTCCTCAAAAAGCTGTTGTGAATAAGCGAGTGGAGCAAGAAACTAAAAAGGGAACAACTGTTAATGTTTCTGTATCAGGTCAGAAAGCTTTCTCTGAAAAGATGGGTGAACTGGATGCTAAGAGAGTAGCAGAAGCAGTTGCTGCACGGGACAATGCTTTTGCAACTATTCGTTCTTTAGATCAGCTTGCTAAACTTGATGACCAAGGTTTGATTAGCGGTTCATTTGCAACAGGTCGCGTAGGTGTTACTAACTTACTGAACACACTTGGTTTGGCTTCTCCTGCGGATCAACAAAGACTTGCTACATCTCAAAACTACCAGAAAGTTTCAGGAGATGTTATTCTTGGTACTCTTGGCGGTAAACTTGGTGCTGGCTTCTCGAACGAAGATCGTAAGTTTATTGAAGGTTTGGTTCCACAGTTGGAGACAAGTCCGGCAGCTCGTAGACAGCTTATTAACTTCATGCGTGATAAAAATATTGCGATTGCTGAAGACGCTACACGACTGGAAAACTATGCACGAGACAAAGATGGATTAAAAGGATTCCAACCAAAGATTCCTTTTGGGCAGAATGCTCCTGTTTCCTCTATGTCGGCTGATGATTTAGCTAAAGCTGCTGGCGGTAAGATTGTAAACGGTAAATTTGTACCGAATAAATAAGGAAAGAATATGGCAGAAATTTCCCAACAACAAGCATTAGAGGAACTGAAAAAGCGAGGTCTTGTTACTTCAACCGAATCTGTGCTTGAGGAAAAAGGAACAACTTTTGAAGAATTTAAGAAAGGTGCTCAAAGTCTCTTAAAAGGTTCTGCCAAAGGTATCATTGATGTTGTTGGTGGATGGGGAAATCTTTATGATTACTTGAAGAAGAGTCCTGATCCATCGGCCTTGTCATCTGCGGGTATTCTAAAAGGTATTCGTGATTTAGGTGGGCCTGATCTCCAACAAATTAGCGGATACCGTGGTGCTTTTGAATTCGGCCAAGCCGCTGCCCCTGCTGCTGCCATGTCCGCTGCTGGTTTACCGGGGTTATTCGGAAGAAGTCCTCTGGGATTGGCTGGAGAGTTTGGTGTAGCAGGTACGACAGGAGTTGTTGCTCAACAATATACTCCTGATAGTCCGTTGGCGCAACTAGCTATCCAAGCTTCTCCTTACGTTTTAAAAGGAGGTATCGTAGCTTCTCGTCAAGGTATTACAAGTCCAAAAGGGCAAATCCCTACTAATGTCGATGAGTTATTAAGTGTAGGACGGATGACTCCCGGCGAAGCTACAGGTAGCCGTGTACAGTTAGCTGCTGAATCGCGTACTGAAGCAGCTCCTAGTATTGAAGCAAAAGGAAGTCAGTTCAGACAAGCGCAAGCTCAGGATGTATCCTCTTTTCTGGATAATGTTTTTAAACGTGCTTCCAGTCAAGCAATTACTCCAGAGCAGGCATCAAGTTCTGCCTTCACTGCTTTTAACAACTATGGCAAGGCTTTGACCAGTCAGCTTCGTTCACAAGCTTCTAAGGATTTCGGAGAGGCTAAAGCTTCCGGCGGTAAGATTGACACTACTCCTGTTGTCTCTATTGTGTCTGAGCAACTGGCTAGTATCCCACCTGAAATCGCTGCTTTGGCTCCTGTTCGTAATGCTTTGCAGAAGATTATTGAAGAGTATTCTATCCCTGCTCAAGAGGCAAAAGTTACTCCTTCAACGATCCTTGGCCCAACAGGTCAACCTGCTAGTGTTACTGTAACTCCTGCTGTTCCTGCTGGCTTACGCGAAATCAGTATTGACCGTCTGCAAAAGAACTTGTCTGCATGGGGTGAAGCAGTTTACTCGGGCAAGGCAGACTTTGGTAAAGGTAACATCTTTGAAGGTGTTGCACCGGGACAAGTTAAAGGGATTGCTTTAAGTGTTCTGCGTGGATTCCGTGACTCTTTGGATCAAGCATCTACTGAAGGCATCGCAGGTGCTGACAAGCTTATTAAGGCTCGTGATAACTTTAAAGCTAACTTAGCTAAGATTGAAGAATATTCTAATGTTCCTTTAACTAAGTACTTTGATGTTGAAACTGTGTCGGCCCTGACTCCTGAAAAGGTCATTGATAAGTTATCTAAGACAACCCCCTCTGAACGGCGTTTCTTAGCAGAAGTACTGCAAAACAGCCCTGATGGTGCTGCTATCTTTGATACTGTGCGTAAACAGCAATTTAATCAGGTGTTGTCTAAAGCTTCTGATGCCGCTGCTGGCGCTGCTGCTGATAGTCCTGAGTTTGTAATTAAGACTGCTCTCACTGAGTTGGGTAAACGTAAAGGTGATTTTGATTACCTCTTTACAAATCCTAAAGATAAAGCAGATGCGTTACTAGCAATGCAGTACATGCAACGGGTCTTGAAAAGCGAATCTGTTGGAGGAGCTGGAGGGATTCAAGGAGGGGACATCTATGCCACTACACGAGGTTTTGGTGGAAGTTCTCAGATTGCAAACTTGGCAAAAGAAACTATAGGTTTGGTTAAAGATATTGTAGCTAATCCTAATGCTTTTGCTGATGTTATCTTTAATCCTGATACAGTTAAGGCAATGAAAGAAGCCCAGAAAGCTACAACTGTTAAGAAATTAACTAATGTTGTTACTAAACTAGGCGATGCTACTGCTAAGTTTACTCCTCGTGTTGGCCCTATGGTTGAGACAACTCAGCCTACTGACATTACAGAGCAACCTGCACCTTCTCAACAACAACAAATCAATCCTGAAGAAGCTTTACAGCAACTTCGTTTGATGGGTATTGAAGTGGAACAACAATGACATTCTCATTTGGAACTAAAAGCGCAGAACGCCTTGCTCAAGTCCACCCAGACTTACAGAAGGTGTTTAACCAAGCTATCACGGATAGTCCTCTGGACTTCACCATCACTCAAGGCTTGCGTACAAAGGAGCAACAAAAGGCTCTCTTTGACGCAGGTAAGTCACAGACAATGAACAGTCGTCACCTCACAGGTAAAGCTGTTGACATTGCCGTGATCAAGGATGGTGAGATCACTTGGGACATGCAGTATTACCAAATAGTCTCTGATCATGTCAAGAAAGTAGCCAAAGAGCTAAAGATTGATATTGTCTGGGGCGGTGACTGGCAGTCCTTTAAAGATGGCCCTCACTTTGAACTGCACCGTAGCGTGTATCCTTGAGGTTCTATGATTGATCCTTTTACAGCCCTAGCAGCGGTGCAGACCGCTGTAAAACTGGTAAAGAAGACTGTAGAAACTATCAAGGATGTGGAGAGTCTTGGCCCTGTCTTAGGTAAGTACTTTGACGCTAAGTCTCAAGCTATTGAGGTGATGCAGGCTTCCAGAGCAGGTAGCTTTAAAGGCTCTGCTCTGGGTCAAGCTCTTGAACTTGAACTAGCCATTGAACAAGCTATTCAGTTTGAGAAGAAGGTAGAGATGCTCTTCTTCCAAGCTAACAAGATGGATGTATGGTTAAAGATCAAGGCTAGAGCAGCCGCTATGGAGAAGGCTTACGCTGACCAGCAACGCTTGGACAAGGCTAAGGCAGCCCGTAAGAAGCAAGAGATTCAGGAGGCTATCGAGATGGTACTGATCCTTGCTCTGGCAGTGGCTGTCATTGGCTTCGTTGGTTACAGTGTCTATGAAATCTTAGCTCACTGCAAGAGTAAGTCTTGTGGTTATTAATAATAAAGGTATTGTATGGTATTAGATGCTTTATTAGGTATCGGTGGTAAGCTCATTGATAAGTTAATTCCTGACCCTACTCAAAAGGCAGAGGCTCAGTTAAAGCTTGCTGAGTTAGCTCAGAATGGTGAATTGGCTAGAATGGCTAACGAGACTGATCTGTATAGGACAGAGCAGAATAATCTAACTGAACGACAACAGGCAGATATGGCTAGTGACTCTTGGTTGTCCAAGAACATTCGTCCTCTGACCTTAGTCGCTATCTTCACAGGCTACTTTACCTTCGGTATCATGGATGCCCACGGTATTAAGGCCAATGAGTCCTATGTCCAACTGTTAGGTCAGTGGGGTATGTTGGTTATGTCCTTCTACTTCGGTGGTCGCACATTAGAGAAGATTATGGAAATGAAGGGATCTAAGTGACATGGAACAGCAGGATGTATCGCATAAAGAAATCTATGAACGACTCATTGCAGTAGAAGCTAAGGTAGACAAGGTAGCAGAGGACACTGAAGGCATGGTTAAAGCGTTTAACGCTGCCTCTGGAGCCTTTACCGTCCTTGAATGGGTAGCCAAGGTAGCTAAACCAGTCCTATGGATTGTTGCTACAGTAGCTGCTTTCGTGACCATAGCGCATAACAGTAAACCATAAACAAATAAGGCCCGTTAGAGTTCATCGCTCTAACGGGCCTTTTTCATTTACTCTACAGTTTCCTGCTTGGTAGCCTTCTTAGGCTTAGGAGGATGCTGGAGAGATTCCAGATACTTGTAACGCTTACCCATACGCCGGATAGCCTCATCAGAGTCAAACCAGAATTCCTTACCGTTTTTAAGCTCCTCCAGTTCCTTGTCTGTCAGGAATCCTTTGTAGGCTTGGTCGAGTAACTTGTTAATCTGTCGTGTAGCAAAATCAGTCTGTCCTTTGACATTCGGCACAGTACCGATGGAACCATAATGGGCAGTATGAAGCATAAACTCAGCACTGTCAGCGATATAACACTCAGGAGCCATACAAGCCAACATACTAGCTGCTGAATACGCAGCCCCAATAACTGTAACACTAACATCACCTCGACATCCTTTCATAGCTTCGATGATCTGCCAGATAGAGTCTGTACGACCACCTGAACTGTTCACCAACAGGTTAACCGAATCATTCTCTCCACAGGTAGCTAGGCAATGGATCACATCACGGTAGTTACTTGGGGAGGTAATGTCATCATCAATGAATACCAAATGAGTGTTGATCTGTTGAGTAATTGTTCGGATCAAACCCTTCTGTTCTGGCATCATCATCATTAGTTCTTCCATTCCTTCATTAGCTTTACTCATTATTCTCCATCCTCATATTTGACACGGGCAATAATATAGTTCTTAACCAATGAGCTACGAACAATATCCTCGATGTGGAACTCAATACGAATAAACTCTTTCATCTTTGCAGCAATGTCAAAGAACTTCAAGAGTCCACTTTTATCATCCTTCTTCTTCAGGTCAGTCTGTCGGTAATCACCACAGAAGATAATCTTGGACTTATCACCAACACGGGTTATGATGGTGTCTAGTTCCTCGAACGTCATGTTCTGAACTTCATCCACAACGATAATACTGTTACTGAAGGTTGTCCCTCGAATGAACGAGGTAGAGACAAACTCAATATGTCCTTGCTCGACCAGTCGATCCCAAGCATCTTTACGCTTGAACAGGTCACTACAGATTTGACGGTAAGGTTGAATGTACACCTCCATCTTCTCATCTGCATCTCCCGGCAAGAAGCCCATGTCCCGGCCTTGTACGCTACTACGGATCACAGTCACCTTGTTAAAGGGATTATTACGATCCATAGCTTCTTCCAAAGCCTTATACAAGGCAATGTATGTCTTACCTGTACCCGCTACTCCGTGCAATGCCATGAAGTAGTTACTAGCCTGATAAGCCTCGAAGAAGTCCATCTGCTTCTCAGTCTTAGGTTTGATAACTGTCATGTCATCCAACTTCAACTTCAAGCTGTTACTGACCTTCTCACGAGGAGTTAGTTCCTTAGCTGGAATAGCTCTGTTCATTGCTTTACTTGCCATATTCTCCCTTACTCGTTAATAAACACCATGTGAGGCATCTGACGCACCTGTGGGAACTTCTCTAGGAACTCCTCACGGGTGATGTCTTTACCCACATTGATCTCTGTAAAGGCCTCGCCCTCTTTCGATAAGCGAGCCTTCAGAGCCGTACATGCAGGGCAGTTATCCTTGCTGTAGACCACAATCTTCATACTACTCCTAGTTATGCGTGACAAGCAACACATTCACCTGAGCTGGCACTGACACCTGCCTTGGTACGAATGTAATACAGACTCAAGATACGAGGATCTTTAAACGCTGCCTTGTGGACAGAGCTAATGTGCTCCTCTGGATCATCTGCACCGAAGAACAGATTGATAGATTGACCTTGGCAGATATACTGTTGACGCTCAGACGCTTGGTTCAAGATGACATAAGGGTCAATCTCAAACGCTGTCTTGAACACTTCCTTCTCCGCTTCAGTCATCCATGTCACATGCTGGATAGAACCATCGTGACTTGCAATCTCAAGCAATGTCTCACGACTGTACACACCTTCACGCTTCATAATCTCCAACAGCTCAGGTACTACTCGGATGGTTTCTCCACCTGCTCCTTGTTGGACGAATACGTTTCCAATAAATGGTTCAATACCTTGAGATACCCCGCCCATAAGCTGGCTTGTTGACATGGTGGGAGCAACAGCAAGGCGGTGTGTATTCCGTACTCCAAATCCTTGGCAATAAGCAGGCTCTCCAAGTTGTCCCGCGAGATACCTGCTTGCCTCTGTTGACTTCTTGTTAATTCCATCAAAGATCTCCACGTTAAGTTTACGAGCTGTGAAGCTCTCGAAAGGAATCATCCGCTTATGCAGCAGTGAGTGCCAACCGAGAACACCTAATCCTAGCGCACGACTCTTTTGAGTGCTCTCCACCGCCTTTTCAAAGCCTCTTTTGCCAGAAGCCATCGACAGGAACTCACTAACAACACAATCAAGAAATACTGTCGCAGTGAATACAGCATCTGTGTCTTTCCACTCATCATACTTCTCCAAGTTCATACTAGCCAAGATACAAGTGAATGTCTCCTCCTCACCACTGTGCAGCATGATCTCTGTACACAGGTTAGAGGCTTTAACATCCAAGTTATGAGCCTTGTACATCTCAGGACGAGCATCTGCAACCTTATCGGTGAACAAGAAGTAACCCTTACCTGTCAACATCTTCAGCTTCAATGCCTTCTGGTAACGCTCAATAGCTTCAGGGTGTCCACTATCCAAGGACTCCATAAAGTCTTTACTGATTGTCCATCCCACATTAGCATCATCAGGGTTATTCTTTACCCAATCAGCTAACTCGTTAAAGTCAGGATGATCAATAGGTAAGTAACCTGCCCAAGCTCCTCGCCGTGCAACCCCTTGGGTGACACGCTTCATTGCATCCACGTAGGTCTGAAAGACTGGCAGCACTCCCGAAGCAGTTCCACCTGTTGCGATTTGTGAGCCTCGGGGTCGAATATCGCCCAGATAGCCACTAGTGCCAAAGCCATTCTTAGTAAGAACTGCTGTGTCAAGAAGTTCACCGTAGAAATCAGCAACAGAATCACCAATGTACTGACCAGAACAAGCCACAGGCATCCCTTTATTAGTACCGAGATTGGCCAGCGTAGGAGTCGAAGGACTGAGCCAACCATTCCAGATAACTTCATAAAACTTACCTTTCCAATCAATACCGTCTTGAGGTGCGTGTTTAGCTGCTGTCTCAGCGATCTGCTCCACACGATTCTTAAAGCTTGTGGAACCTTCCATGTACTTGGACTTGAACAGTCCCCAACCTCCTGTCTGATACCAGTTAGGCAGTAGTCCTTCCTTTTGCAGACGCTTACGCTCCGCACTCAAGAACTCATATTTGTTATCCAATACAGGTGTACTCACCATACAAAGCCTTTCTCGTTCCATTTACGATTATATTGATTACCAACTTTGGCGAAGAAGTCATGGATTGTACTGGAGCTGATGCCCAAGTAGAACCACTCAGAGATTGTATCACCAGTTTCATCAAAGATACTGTCAAAGCCTAAGTTATTCAAGCATACGTTAGCTCGCGCATTGACGAAGGCTTTCATGGCAGGTGCATTGATACCTTCAATGTCTCCTTGGGAGAACAACAGGTCAACAATACGGTGCTCATGGTCAACCAAAGCCTTAGCAGCCTGTACAACTCGATCCTTCATCCATTCCTTATCCAGTTTGTTCTCTTCCATGTATGTACGGAACAACCAAGCACCTGCTTCGTGGTGGATATTCTCATCTCGCACGGAGAAGTTAATACCTGCCACAAGGTTACTCAGCTTGTTCTTACCGTTACTCTGGAAGTGCTTCAGGAAAGCAAAGCTAGAGTAAAGGATACAGCCTTCCATCATGGAGAAGACAGCCAAGGAAAGGGGAATATCACGGCTACCAGCAATAGCATCCAAGTACCCGACACGGCTAGCCAATACAGGATCATACTGCCAAGATTGATGGAACTCTTCAGTAGCCAAGCCCAGAAGTTCATTAATTCGGTTATAAAATCGTGCATGTACGTTGCTTTCAAAGTAACAGAAGGCATCAGCCATCAGGCCAATGTCAGGATGCTGAAAATTAGGTTTAACAGTACCAGACCAATACTCATCGCCAACAATCCGTTCGTATTTCGTGAACAGCTTGAGTGCAGTAGTAACACCATGACGTTCAGCAGGAGTAAAGTCGGTAAGAATTGAGTGTACATCTTTTTCCAGATCAATCTCGTCAAATGTCCAAAACACACCATTCTGTTTATCGGCAAAGGCCAAAGCCTCTGGATAATCGAAGGTGTACGCTGTCTTCTTAGTTAGAAGGTTTCTCATCAGTAAATCTCTCTCATAAGTTGTTCTTGTTTATCTTCAATGTAATCCTCAAAGCGTTCAATGATGTCATCGCTGTGGATGTCTAACAACTCCAACAGCGTGACTTCATCGACCCTTTTAAGCTTCTCTTTCAGCTCTTCAAAAGTCAGATTCATAGCTAGCAATCAGCTTATCCAGATACCATCGAGCTTTCTTCAAGTCCTCGACACCATTCTTGTCCATGAATCGCATCAGGTATTGCATCATCTGTACATAGTCAGAAATAAATAAGCCAGCAGGGATGTTTCCAATCTTCGCTACAAGCTTCTCAATGACATCCCGAACTTCAATACCTTCTTCCTCAAACAGCATATAGTGCTTAGGCTTTTCCACTGGATCATGGGTAATGCCTTTGTAGGAAACCCAGAAATCTTCAGTTGCAACTCCGTTAGTGTTTGAGAACCAATCATCAATAGCTTCTTTAAGAGGCTTTGCCGTGTATGGTTTGGTCATATACACATCTCCTTTAACATAGTTAGAATACCCTGTACATCCGGCACAAGGAGCTTCTAGGTCTTTGTCCATCAACGCATAGAAACATGTATTACACTTGTTTTCCATATTTACGCTCCAAGTACTCGATGGACAGGAGCATCTCATCGAAGCCTCCATCCTTAACATCATTTAACATCAACAAACCTCGCCAGTGACGATTACTCAGTTGATCCATATAGTCCTCATCGTGCAGATAATAACTACCTGCAATGATAGCACAGATAGGCTTACCATCAGCTCGTTTACCATAGGCAATCTGCTTACCCTGCTGATGCCCTGCAATGCAACTCATGTGCAGCTTGTTGACAATAGCAGAAGCAGTACCTGCTGGACGACCCATAGCACCAACAGGCCAGTAGTGATTGAAACCAACACCGTTAATGAAAACGGGATGAAGGAACTCATGCACTTCCCAATCCTTGTCGTAATCCAAGTCTTTAACACTTATCAGTCCTTCCAAGGTAGGGTTATTGTTCACAGCCCTATTGATACGGTTCTCATGGTTCCCCAGAGTCAGGATCATCTTAGGTTTGTAAACCTTGTGTTTGGTTTCCTTCTGAGTCTTCTGCAAGTCACGCAGAGGCTTTAGGAGCTTTTGCATAGCTACCTTAACAATCTCTACATCTTTCTTGTACCGAAGACCTTCAAAGTACTTAGATCCCTTCACATCATGGGTAGACAGTGATGGCATGTCTGCAAAGTCACCAATGTTTATAATCACATCAGGTCGATAATCACAGATAGCCTTCCCTGCCCACTCCAGATGATCCAAAGGAACCCCTTCTTTGACTTGACAGTCAGGGATTACTAGGATCTTCATGTTTACTTTTCCTCAGAGAAATATTCACCTGACCAGCTCTCAGGGAATGTCTCATACCGTGGCTCACGGATACGGATAGAGTCTTTAATGTTGTATCCGTACACATTCTGGAGGAAGTCAACAAAGTCATTCAGCACTTCAGGCCAAGTTGCCTCATCAATTTTTACCTCGTGTTTAGATACTTTACCACCGCAGTCACGGTACATGAAGCCATAGCTTGTGTAATCTTCATCGCTCATCGCCAGATCCTTTCAATGTATTGTTCATTTGTCGTGCTGCAAGCTTCTGTAAGTTCTTACTTGCCAGATCAGCCAAGCTCCAGCCCATCACTGTGGACAAACCTGCAATCTGCCACAGCACATCACCAACTTCCTTTTGCATACCTGCCTCATCCAAGACACCATCTCGAATCCACTTGGCATACTTACCTGCTACCTCGCCAGCTTCGGAGGTCAGATTAGCCACCATGTAAGCAGGGTTCTTAGCAGATTCTAAGGCTGTCTTCCAAGCCTGTTCTTGATACTCATTCAGCAGCATGGGTCACTCCATTCAGTTACTACAAATTTCAAATTAAGGTACTTGGTAGAGTCTCCGGGGTACATTCTACGTTCAGCATGAAAACCTCCGCAGCTTGTAAAATAATCAGGGCTATCATCAGCATCGTACGTACAATTTAGCAAACTACGAGCCATCTTACGAAGTTCCCCGATACTCGGAAACTTATCTACTGAATCGTGATATTTCCAATCAAGCGCTTCCATTACTTTTTGTACCTTATTAAAGTCAAACTCATCCAGAATATCTTCAACTTGTTGAATTAGCATTCATCGCCTCCATTGTGTTCGGAAATAGTTTAGTCAGTTCATCGCGGCACTTCAAAGCCACCTCTCGGTGCTCTTTCTGCGTAGCCGCATCACAGCGAATATCCACATAGTGAAGCCAACTACGCAGTGTACCGTTCATGTACATTTTGCTCATAGTCAAACCTTCAGGCAGTAGCTTACGCGCTTGCTCCTTGGCAATACCCATCTTCAACGCTGATTGATACATCAGTTCAGCATCGGACTGTACCCGCAGTTGAGCAGCATTCCACCAGTTCTGAATCTCAGCATCATCTGTCACCAGACTGTTCTGTCGATTCTTGTTGTCCTGCAACCGTGCCTCAGACAACTCAAAGTCAGTGGCTACTGCATACCGCTGAGAGAACTCTTGGAAGCTGAAGCTACGATGTCGAAGGATCTGCCGAGCAATGTCTCGGGTAGTCTCAATCTCCATACACACATTCACCATCTCCAAGGGACTCCAGTGCTTATGCTTGATCAAATACTTCACAAGCTTAGGTGCAGTCTCTTTGTTTCCTTGATTCTCAGGTGCTGATACCCGTGCCATGTAAGCAATGAGATCCTCACCTTCAGGGGTTGCCCAGATTACCTTAACTTTACCAGTCATTATCTACTCTTCCTTCAATGGTTACACGTTCGTATGGTTTAAGCCGATTTTTAAGCTCCTCCCACAAGTCCAAAGACCTTAAGAAATCTACCTCTTCAGCAGTAAAGTCATAGTGTATTTCTCGTGCAAACACTTCAGCTTTCATTTAGCCACTCCTGAGGTATTGTCTTATCAGCGAACTGATAGCCATGCTTCCTACACCACATTGCGTATGTTGTCTTAGAAGCCTTGCTGATCCGGGCATTAGAGTTGCTGAAGACAAACCTAATGTCCAAGTCTGGATTATGTCTCTTAACCAAGATATGCTTCTGGCGATCAGGGGCTAGAAATCGTCCCTTAGTCTCCACAATGATACCATTGGCTAGAACAAAGTCAGGTGTGTATACATGTTGAGAGGCAGGCTTGATGTATTTAAGCTTGACCTTCTCATAAGTGTATTCAATCCCTAACTGATCCAGTTGTTCAGCTACTCTTTCTTCGAGTCCGCTACGGAATCCGTACTTGATTGCAACTTGCTTGGCGGTAGCCATAGTTCCCTTTCATGCCTTCTCAGCCACAAGAGCTGTCCTTGTTCAGTAAGATATTCAATCGTATGTCCCAATTCCTGATACTTTTCAAAGACTGCTTCCAGAAGCTCTTCCTGAGTCTTCGCGTCTTTAAGAGCCTTTTCAGCCTTCTTCGGGCCAATGCCTTGTAAGCCGGGGATATTGTCCGTCCTGTCCCCTGTAAGTAGTTGAACACAAAACGATTTATAAGCCTCGAATTCGCTAACATAGTATCGTTCATCCTTCACAGGGTTGTAATGCCATCCCCTGAGCTGATCCAAGTCCTTATCCACATGAACAATCCAGCACTCATCCAAGAGCTTAGTGGATTCAATGGCTACGGTATCATCAGCTTCTTCGCCAACTGTCAGGATAGCGTCATGCCTCTTGACTAGGTGCTCCCGCAGGGCATCATAGTGCTTAGGCTTAACTGCATCCTTACGGTTGCCTTTGTAGGGGACTGTCTTGGCAATGTCATAACGGTAGTTAGATTTACCTGTGATCCAAGCTTTGTATTCATCAGCCTTGAGATTCACATAGATAAAGTCTTCTAACCACTCCGTTAACCTAGCCTTGGCGATGCCCACTGGCTCATCCTCCGTACTGAATCCAATACGGTAGACAAGAAAGTCAGCATCGACCAGTGCAATCTTAGGTTCCTTAGAGGATGTCATCTTCGCTGTCATCACCAGCGTCACCACCGTAGACAACCAGTTCAGTCACGATGATCTTGCTGATGCTAGGGGCAGCACCGTACTTAGCTGACATCTTGTGGCGATAGGAGCCTACCAGAGCAGTCACCTTAGTGCCGTTACCGATCTTGCCAATGTCCACAGGATTACCATCAGAGTCCACAGGCTCGAACACGAACTTGGACTTACCAACAATGTAGTTACCCATTGTGTCCTTGTTCTTGATCATAATGCCTTGCTCCTTCAGAGCCTCACAAGCCTTGTCAGAGAGCATACCGATTGTACACTCATACTTGGTGTTGTCTTCGTTGAACTTGGTGTTGAATTCCTTCATCCAGTTTGCCCAGAAGATTTGACCCGATACTTTGACTGGTTTGTTATCCATGATTTAATTTCCTTCAATTCAAATGTTAATGCCGTCTTTCCGTGCTGTCATGTTTGGTGCGAGTGGAGGGTCACGATCCCTCAATCCTTGCGGCGGCAGATTTTAAGTCTGCTGTGTATACCAATTCCACCACACTCGCTCTATCTATATTATACACTACTTTTCAGCAGTGTCAATGTGTTTTGTTAAATAGCTAAGAACTTTTTTAATCCCTTCAACATTGTCTCCCAGTTGTCCTAAAGACCTGTTGCATCCTCTGCACAAGATCCCTCTAAATTCCATTGTATCATGGCAGTGATCATAACACAGTTCTTCAGTTTTCCCGCATATCTCACAGCAGTTGCTAGTAGACATTCGGTTTTTGTAGGTTACAGCATCAATACCATATCTTTTCTTTGTCTGGTGGTCTGTTTTCCAGTCCTTTGTTTTAGGATTGTCTTTATTCTTTTTATAAGCACAAGTGTAACACATATTACGTCTTCCGTATTTAGCTTGTTTACTCTGTGCAAATAAAGTTAAATCTTCAGAACATAGTCCACATTTGATACATTTTCTAGTGGGTGTGTCTCCAGCTTTTTCCTGTTTTGTATTCTCCATCTAAGGGGCACCTTAAGTTAAATTGTTTCCCTGCTTCAATAATACTCTCTTTTACGATGCTTCCAAGAGTATCTGCAAGTTCTGGACGTGTTTCAAACTGATATTCGTCATGTACCGAAGCCACCAGCTTAAACCACACGTTTTCTTTCTTAAGTCTATCACAAGCCAAGACGAGAGCCTTCTTCATCACGATTGCTCCGGCCCCTTGGAGTAACGAATTGAGGGCGGCATGCTCTGACCGAACCCAAATACGCCTCCCATCAAGTCCGGGAACCCATCCTTTGGCTGCTTGCTTTCCGACTCGTTCAAGAAGTTTAGCGAGGGCCGGTGTTTGCGCGAGGAACTTGGCTTTGAGCTTTGTTCCATCTCTTGCACTGCCTCCCACAATACTACCAATCTTTGCATCTCCTGCGCCATATAGGAAGGCGTAGATAAAAGTCTTTGCATTATCTCTAGAAGCGAGTCCTGCTGCTCTTTGGTTAACTGTATGAACATCCGTTCCATCTTTAGATGATCCCTCACAGACAGTTCTGACATATCCTTCATCCTTCATATAGTGAGCCAACATACGAAGCTCCAAACCTGAAGCATCGCAACCTACCAACACATTACCATCCTCAACAGTCCAGCACTCCCGGCACTCAGGCCCATAGATGGAACCTGCATTGGGGATCTGAGCCATGTTAGGGCTACTGTGTGTCATCCGGCCTGTAACAGCACCGTTAGTGATGACCTTACCGTGAACCCTGCCGTCCTTGCCAACAGCTTCCATCCATGACTCAATCTGACTGATACGTTTCTGTAGCATCAGATACTCAGCAATGACCTGAGCCTCTGGAATCTTGATGTTAGCTAAGATAGTTTCATCTACCTTTGGCTGTCCTGTCTCTGTGAACTCCTTGGGCTTCCACCCGAGTTCCTTTAATCGCTCTCCGATCTGCTGTCTACTTCCGGGGTTGAAAGTAACCACGCTGTCCTTGAGTCTCTTTCCAGTTTTGTCAGAGAATCTCTCGACTGTGACTGGAGGCCATCGCTGTTGCATCTGCTCATATATTCCTGCCACTTTTGACTTGATGTCAGTAAGTAAACAGGTTGCGTAGATTTGGTCAAGTTTGAATCCATTGCGTTCCTGCTCCGATATGATTTGGGCTACTCTGTGCTCAAGTTCGACACTCTCTTGGCTAAACTGCTTCTCAACCACATCACTACTAAGCCGAACAAACAGTTTAGCAGTAACTTCAACGTCCCTAATGCAATAATGCTCAAGAAGAGAATCAATAGGGGAATCAAAACACTCTCCGGCATATGCTTCCTTTCTGTCCATCATCCACTGCCATACGGCAGCATAGTCAATCTTGTGAAACCCTAGAGTTTGTCCCCATGCTTCTAGACTGTGACCGTTCTCGCGGCTCGGGTCGAGAAGCCTGCTTACTATCAATGTATCGTACACTTGACTCGAACGAATCTTCGTCTTCCATAAGCGATTCAATACTGGTGCATCGAAACTTATGCCGTTGTGCATGACTATCAACGATGCGTCCTTTAAAAACTCCGGCAGGTTGCTTGCTGCTTTCCATGTGCGTACTTCTCCAGTGTCAATGTCTTTAGTCACAACAAGGTGTATCTTGTCATGTGCTAGGTTTGTCTCAATGTCGAGGACAATCCTCATATAAGTCCTTTTAGTATTTTAACCAAACAGATCGTTCTACAATACGTACTCTTTTATCTCTAAGCTGAGGACTACTCAGAGCATACCAGTCTTCACCTCGTTCAATCCAAAGTGTTTCATCCCACTCTTTACTTTGAATTTCTTCTCCTTTATATCTTACAACAAGAGGGATTAATTTTGTTTCTCCAAAGATTGTGTACTCTGCCTTCATAGTTTACTTTCACTTAATGTTTAACCAAAGTCCAACCTGAGCAAAGGCATACCCTGTCCAGATCATCCCGTTAGAGATCTCTCCCTTGCTCCATTGTAGCACACCTACCACCAAGTAACCTACCCCGGTGGCCCCTACGATTAAGTGCTCTACAGTCATGCTTGTCCCCTTGCTCGGATGACGGCGGCACTTTGCAACTCTTTGCCCATCAGTCGGCTTTCAAGATCAACCAACCTTGCACACTCCTCGCGCTCCAGTTCCATTGCCCACTCCAGTTTTTCATCTTCTCCAAGATGATGCCAACTGTTGGTGTCATCTGCTTGAGCGTTCCAAGCGGCAATAATTTCTCTACGCGTCATGCTTGTCCCCTTGCGCGGATGGCTTTGGCTAAAAGACGAGAGTGACCAAAGTTTTCCATGATGTGCCCTTTAACTGTTGGGTGTTCATAGTCAACTCCGGCTTCACACACCTTTGCACACGCCTCACGCTCTGCTTCTCTGGCCATCTTCAGTTCAAACTCAAGTTCAGAAACCCGCATAAAAACAATAGGAGATTCTTCTCTAGTCATCTTTCTTATCCTTCTCAGGTTCCTCTTTAACAGGTTCTTCCTCTTTAGGCTTAGTATCCCGCTGAAAGATAGCATCCCATCGGTTTGCATACTCCTCGTTACTCACCTGTCGTGGGCGGCTACTTGAGCCTTTCCCTCCATGCCATGCTGTCATTTCTGTTCCTTTTTACGAATATACGTAAGAAGCTTCAAAACATAGTCAGCTTCCGAATAATCCATACAAATATAATTTTCTTGCTCTGCTGAAGAATAAGAAGGGAAATGAAAGATATATCCATTTCCGCTATCTAGGACTTTACACAACAAGTCAACATTAGAGCAGTATCCTTGATGAGCGTACAAGAAATAATTTTCATCATCTATTGTTTCTACCCTTTCTTTTGTTATCTCACCATCATCAAAGACATCGCCTTCAATCAAGTCTTTAACCTGTGCTGTTAACTTATTTAGCTGATCTAAAATTTCATCATAGTTCATAACACTTCCTCTTCAACTTCGACCATACGACCTGTATAGCCATTGTATTGTAACTTACAAGCAGGGCCAGTTTCCCCGTTGTACCGATTCTTAGCCACTGCAATCTTGGTCAGGTGTCGCTCATCCTCGTTCTCAGCCATGCTATTGCGCTCCAGCGTGATCACTGCATCACTCAACTGTGCAATAGCTCCTGAGCCTCGCAACTGAGACAGAGACACACTACCACCATCCTCGTGACCTTGGTTGCCTTGTGGTCTACGCAAGTGACTGACACAGATCAGGGTAATATTCAACTCTTGTACCAGTGTCCGTAGCTTGGTCATCATGTTATCAATGGCTTTACGCTCATCTCCATGATCTTGACCCGAGATGACGATCGATAAGTGATCCAAGAAAATAACACGGCAGTCACAAGCTTTAGCCATGTACCGAATACGGTTGGCTATATTATCCACATCACTACTGCCAAAATGGTCAAACAGATAGATACGGTTAGTGCCCAATGTATCATCAAAAGCCTCTTTAAGTTCCTGTTCATTGGTCGGCGTATCAGGCAGGTGCAACAGCTTGTTAGCGTGTAGCGACATGATACTACGGGCTGTCTTACGAGTAGATTCCTCAAGGAACAACCCACCGATATTCCAGCTAGTTGTCTTCAGCAGATTATACAGAATCTCCCTCAAGAACTGACTCTTACCCAAGCCACTGCCTGCGGTAACTGTAATCAACTCAGCAGGACGGATACCATACAAGAGCTTATTCAAGCCCTTCCAAGGATACTGTGCCTCTGCAATCGGCTCTGGTTTGGAGATTTCCTCCCAGAGATCAGCAGCATTGATGATACCATCAGGCACATAGGGAGCAGCCCTCCACCAAGCATTCACAAACTCTTTGGTAGCCCCTGCGATCAGGTATTCACAAGCATCCTTGTAGCCATCCTTGTACTGCATCACCTTGGCTTTGTTGCCAAACAGTTCAGCCACTTCCTTAGCTGCCTTCTTCCCCGGCTCATCACCATCAAAGCAGATCACCACAGAGTCAAAGCTGTTCAACCACTCATACTGTGCCTTACAGTCCTTCAAAGCAGCCTGAGCACCGTTACGGATACTCACTGTAGGGTAGAGAGATCCTTGCATCTGGAAAGCTGCGAGAGCGTCAAGCTCTCCCTCTGTGATGGTGATAGCTTTTCCTCCAGCGTGAAAGAGAGACTGACCGAATAGTGTTGCTCCTGAGAAGTCTCCTGAGATGGAGAATTGCTTTGTAGGAACACTGCGTTTCTTAACAGCCGTTCTAACTCCTTCTCCGTTAGTGTAAGGATAATACTGACAGTCTCCATCGGTGGTTACTCCATATTTCTCACAGGTTGCCTGACTGATTCCTCGATCAGGGATTGATTTAAATGTACCTTGAATGGTCATTTGAGCTACTTTCTTGGGTGCAATAGCATCCCGCATTACTGTTCGTTCATCATACGCACCTTCGTGCTCTGTCACACCACAGGCAAAGCAATGGGTGTGTCCATCGTCATAGAGACTGTTGCCGTCAGAGCTACCACAGTGCTCACAGGCGATATGTCTCAAGAACTTGCTAGTCACTATTCTTCTCCTTGAGTTTGGCTTCAATGGCTCGGGCGACATGCCGATAGCTGAACAGCGGTTCAATGTGGACGCTACTGATAGTTTCGCGCACTTCCTCATCCGTCAGCCCAACCCAAGACCGCTGTGCTGTCTCTTTGTGTGCTGCATCTCTGTTTTTTCTCGCCTCAATACGGGCAAACACACGCTCATCTTGTTCAACGCCAATGTTCTGCACAGATGCTGCGGTCAGGCTGTGGCATTCATGCGGCCCCGGCCCCCAGTCTTCTTGCACAGGTGCTGCGGCCTTAATCGGAAACCCCCACCCGTTGTGCCCAAGCACTTCTGCTGGCTCATAGTCCAGCCCCAACTCTCTGGCGTTCTTTGCCATCTTGTCGAGGGCTTGCTGTCGCTTAGGGTCGCAGAAGTCTTTGCTGTTACAACTGCATCGTGGATAGATGCAAACAGGCTCTTTCACAGTTAATTTACCATCCATCGTAGCCATCGTATTGCCTTTCGAGTTCATCCCAAGAGTTGTTAATCTGCTTATCAAGGTACGCAAATGCTTCAGCGTTTAGAGTGTCTACAATGTTCACATTCTTGTACCACACTTCCAAACTATCCCAATCAATGGCTTCATAGTCACATCCGTACATTCTGAAGGATACGAGTACTTCAGCATTATTCTCACCAAGTATGAGAGTTAGTTGGTAGATCATTTAAGCACCACCTTGACAAGGGTTAAGACACCCACAAACAGTGAGACAATCATTCCTTATGCTCCTTAGACATTCGTTCTACTGCACACATTACATCGTACATGACTTGTTCATAGCCATTGGCACGGATAAGACCAGCCATATCGTCAATCACTGAGTGATACCAACACTCAAAGTGTACCAGTTCCTGCTCTTGTTTGTCCATAAATTCAATCATTGAATCATTCATGTTGTTACCCGTTAACAGAAGTTAGACACACATAGACACTTATAGTACTTAAAAGTACCTATAACATTGCTTATATGCTTTTATGTACTATATAAGATACTTATAGTAAGTACTTATAGTATGTAACATCTAAGCATAGATGAAATGTCTTAGTGTCTATATAGTTATTATACATCCTCAATCGTCTTTGTCAAGGTCTAAATTGTAACAAGATGTAACATTGGAGACATCTATGTCGTCCCCTTCGGTGTCCATCTCCTCGAATGGGTCAGCCTCGACAATGACACCCTGCGGTAGCTTTGTCGGTAGTCCCGGAATCTCCTTCAGGCATCCATCGCAAATGTCTAAAAATTCATTGGTGATACCATGCCGCCTCACTGACTCATGGTCTTTTAAGTTCCTGTCACAGATTACACAGCGTGTCATTTAGTCTCTCCTGTTGCCTTGTTCAGGCCTTCAGCCTTGGCAATAGCGGCAATAGCGTCTTTGTACGCTTGCTCATACTCGTTAATGTCTTCCCTCGTGATTGCGGCAATGCAGTCAACAAAAGGCAAGATTCGTTGCAAAGCCTTAAGCAGATCAGGCGCGGCATCTTGAAGCCCTTGTGTGTGTTTTAAATTGTCCATTTTAAGACCCTTTTTAAGTGTTTGGCTATGTAGCCCTTAGTTGATTCATTTTAGGCCCTTCTAGGCCCGTTTAGCCTGCTTTATGAGGCTTTCTTGAGGGTAGGATTAGGTTAATAAGCCACTGAATCAAAGTAACCTCCTAGTAAGTAAGCACAAAGTACTATAGCCAATACAAGCCAATGATTGTTAAGCATTTTCATCTCCATTCGCTCCCTGAAGGGTTCTCATGCTCAACCCTTACCATGTCCTCGATGTCCAAGATTATCTGATAGTCAACAAGCCCTTTAATGTCGGGAGGGTTGTCGTCCTTGTACCCTTCAAGATACAGGTCAGTGCAGTTGACGATTAGGGGCAAAGTCTCAATGGATTGTATCTCGCAAAGCCCATAAAACTCAAACCCTCTAATAATGTAATTAAATTGTTTTAGTTTAATCACTTACATTCACTCCGTTCATAATAGCGCATCCTCAAAGTCGTTGAAGTCAATCGGTGTTGTCTCGTGCTTGTTCTTGTCAGTCTCTAAGACCAACGATTCAGGGGTTTGTGCCCCGTTGAAGTACTTAAAAGGCCAGTTATCCATCATTTCACCCTTTCGGTACTGCGTACCTGTTTCACAATAAACAAATTAAGACATTCACCCTTAACCCACTTATCGGGGACAATTTCCCCTGTGTCAGGGTCGCAATAGGGTGTCTCAGGGGCAAAGTTGTTGCAATCGTACCAATGCTGACAAATTGCCCTCTCAGTGGCACTAAAGGCCACTATACCGCTTGATTTGAATTGTACCTCATATCGCATAGTCACCCCCAATTAAGTTTTCATTGGTTACAAGTGTAGCTAATCGCATGGTCTTAGCCATGAATCGGTAAATACTGCCTTCAGGGTATCCGTAAACCCTAACGTACCAACCACGCCTAGTCCCGGCTTGCTTTACAAGTGTATAGAATTCCCAGTCTAAGCCAACCCGGATAACGTCACCCGCTTTAAACTT
>JACCDS010144489.1_pt1 | contig 30515 bp, 32 predicted proteins | sample 7446441 | NCBI WGS metagenome assembly JACCDS01 (sample SAMN15323445, study PRJNA562643) | freshwater metagenome | isolation source: river surface water | place: USA:Blue River Watershed | collected 2017-08-17 | reverse complement strand
TTGACTCTTCGAGCAGCACCTCGGTGGTTGGCGAAGCCTGCAGGCCAGCCCCTGCGATTCTTATCAGGTCAGCCTCGTTGTAGGCAAAGCCTGAACCCAAACCACCCATGGTGAAACTTGGACGAACAACCATCGGATAGCCAAGGGCTGCAGCGCCAGCTAAAACTTCGTCCATGTTGTGGGCAATAACGCTGCGTGCAACGTCTGCGCCAGCATCCAGCACCAGCTGCTTGAAAATCTGCCTGTCCTCACCGGCATTAATAGCGGCGACGTTGGCACCAATTAGCTCAACACCATATTTTTCTAGCGAACCACGTTCATAAAGTGACATCGCAGCGTTGAGCGCAGTTTGACCACCGAGGGTTGGCAGGATCGCATCTGGCTTTTCCTTCTCAATGATCGCTTCGATAACCTCCGGAGTGATTGGCTCGACATACGTGGCATCCGCGAAGTCAGGGTCGGTCATGATGGTTGCAGGGTTTGAGTTGATCAGAATTACTCGGATCCCCTCCTCCTGCAGCACCCGGCAGGCCTGAGTTCCTGAGTAGTCAAACTCGCAGGCTTGACCGATCACAATCGGGCCGGAGCCAATTACCAGCACGGATTTGATGTCATTGCGTTTTGGCATTAGTTGCGCTCCTGAATCATGCGTACAAACTTGTCAAATAGGTAGTGGCTGTCGTGTGGCCCGGCGGCAGCCTCAGGGTGGTACTGCACTGAGAAGGCTGGAATGTCCAAGCACTCAAGACCTTCCACTACCTGGTCATTCAGGCCACGGTGGCTAACTCGCACGCGTCCAAAGCCCTCGGGTGACTCTTGCTCGTCTCCCTCAACTCGCACGGCGAAGCCGTGGTTATGGGCGGTGACCTCAACACGGCCAGTTTCGGCGTGCATCACTGGCTGGTTGATGCCGCGGTGGCCAAAGGCCAACTTGTAGGTTTCAAATCCCAGAGCGCGGCCAAGCAGCTGGTTGCCGAAACAGATGCCAAAGAACGGCACGCCTTTTCGCAATACCTCGCGAAGCATGGCAACCTGTGCGCCGCTAGCCTGAGGATCTCCTGGGCCATTGGAGAAGAAAACCGCACTCGGGTTACCTGCGAGGATTTGCTCCGCACTTGCGTTTGCCGGGTGCACCTCAACCTCTAGGCCACGTGCCGCAAGGTGCTCAATTGTCGAGCGCTTGATTCCCAGGTCCAAGATGGCAACCTTGCCAATACGGGATCCTTCGGCAGCAACGCTGTAAACCTCACTTGTGGTGACCTGAGCACTGAAGCTGGCTCCCTTCATCTCAGGGGCCGCAGTGACCTTGGCTAGCATTTGAGCCTCGGAACTGATGGAGTTGCCCGAGAAGATGCCTGCGCGCATTGCTCCGGCATCGCGGATCTGCAGCGTGATGGCTCGTGTGTCGACATTACTAATGCCCACAATTCCCTGCTCGATCAGGTCTTGCGGCAAATCGCGCTCAGCGCGGAAGTTACTGGAGATTCGCGAAGGTTCTCTTACGACATAGCCAGCAACCCAGATTCGAGAGGATTCTTCGTCACGCTCATTGGTGCCAACGATGCCGATGTGTGGCGCGGTCTGCACAACGATTTGTCCGGCGTAGGAAGGATCTGTAATGGTTTCCTGATAGCCGGTCATGCCGGTGGCAAACACCAACTCGCCCAGGGTTTCACCCTTGGCACCATAGCTCTCGCCCTCAAAAACCAGTCCGTTTTCCAGGACTAGGTAAGCCTTATCCAATTTGCGCTCCAATCAGTTGCAAAACTTCATTTTCAAATTCTTTTCTGGCCGCAGCGTCGACGAACCTAAAGTGGCTGACCACCTGGGTGTCGCCAAGCGCCCAAGAGATTGCGGTTAGGCCATCCCGCTCCACACCCTTGTCGATGGTTGCCGAGGCGGCGCTGATTCCCGTTATTTTCGAAGCCGGAATCAAGTAACCAACCTCGCCGGTGCGGACCACCGAAATTCCGGACGAATCCACGCCCAGGTTGGCATTTCCCCGCATCGCTAGCCCGTGTGCCCAAATGCGATCGAGAGGTCGCTCTTCAAACACGGTAGACACGTAAAGTGCCTTGAACTTTCCATTACCGGCAGCAGGGAGCGGCCTCTCTACTGCTTGCTCCTGTAGCGCCCTTTTTTTGCGGGTGTTGCGCCAAATCAAAAGTGCAATCAGGGCAACCCCCGAGAGCATCAAGAAGCCAATAATTTCGCGCGTCATTTAATCTCCTGCAATTGAGAGTTCAAGACCGTAAAGCGGCCCTGGTAAATCGTGTGCACAACCTGCCCAGGCAACGAAATTCCGGCAAACGGGTTGTTTGTGCTCTTTGACTGAGTCTCAGATGTGATCAAACGGCTTGCACTTGGATCAATCAGGGCCAGATTGGCCATGGCTCCAACCTCGATTCGCCCTTGGTGCTTGAGGCTGGCAATTTCGGCAGGCCTAGTGCTCAGGATCTGGGCAAATTGCTCCCAGTCTCCCCCATTTTCAATTAGCACTTCCTGCAGAACCGAAGCCGCATGCTCCAATCCGACCATTCCAAAGGCAGCGTTCTGCCATTCGCACTCTTTTTTCTCGGCCGAGTGTGGAGCGTGGTCAGTGCCTAGCACGTCAATGGTGCCATCCAGTATGGCCTGCCTTAGAGCGATGGTGTCCTCGCGCGTGCGAAGCGGAGGGTTCACTTTATAGACCGGGTCGTAGCTTCGAACTAGGTCCTCGGTCAAAATCAAGTGGTGCGGTGTCACCTCAGCCGTGATGTTGATGCCGCGCTTTTTAGCCCAGCGCACCACTTCAACTGCACCGGCAGTTGTCAGGTGGCAGACGTGCAACCGAGATCCAGTTGCTTCGGCCAGTAGCGCATCGCGCTCGATAATCGACTCTTCTGCGACGTTGGGCCAGCCAGCCAACCCAAGTTCGGTCGCCAGTGCTCCGGCGTTCATTTGAGCGCCGACGGTGAGGGTTGGATCTTGAGCGTGCTGCGCGATAACACCATTGAATTGCTTGACGGCCAAAAGCGCCTCACGCATGAGGTTCTCATCAAAGACACAAACCCCATCATCGCTAAACATGCGAACCTTGGATCTTGCCGATGCAAGACCGGAGATGTCAGAAAGTTGCTCACCACGTAAGCCTTTGGTAACCGATCCGATCGGTTGAACTTCTACCAGCCCCACCTTGATTCCAGCATCGAGAATAAAGTCTGCTACTTCGGCGGAGTCTGTGACGGGGAAGGTATTCGCCATCGCCATAACCGCTGTGTAGCCACCTGCCGCTGCGCTTTTACTACCCGACTCGATGGTTTCGCTGGCCTCAAACCCGGGCTCTCTCAAGTGAGTGTGAACATCTACAAACCCGGGTAGCACTCGCAACCCGGCACAGTCGATTCCAGAAGCACTTGACTTACCAATCGTGGCGATGCGGCCTTCGACGATCTCAATGTCGGCACCCTCACCATTTGGCAGCGTTGCATCTTTTAGGACTATTGGCTTCATAGCGATTCTCCGCTCAGGCACCGGTAAAGCACGGCCATCCGCACTGCGACCCCATTTGCCACTTGCTTTAGGACTTGGGATCTAGGGTCATCGGCAGCCTGGCTCGAGATCTCAAAACCTCGATTCATCGGACCCGGGTGCATAATCAGTGCGTCCTTTGACACCATCGCCAGGCGCTGCCCTTCAAGGCTCCAAGCAGGCGAATACTCGGCGGGAGAGCCGAAGACCTCGCCTTCCATGCGCTCCTTTTGCACTCGCAGCATCATCACAACATCAGGTTTCTCCGATAGCGCATCCTCGAAAGAGTTGAGCGAGCGAGTGCCCATTTTTTCAATGCCTTCGGGAATCAAGGTCTTCGGGCCAGCAACCGTCACGGTCGCTCCAAGCAGATTCAAAAGCAGGATATTCGATCTTGCGACCCTGGAGTGGCGAATGTCTCCGACAATCAAAACCTTGAGACCGGTTAGGTCCGTTAGGCCAAACCCCTGTCGGATGGTTAGCGCATCCAAGAGCGCCTGGGTGGGGTGTTCGTGAGATCCATCTCCGGCGTTTATGACACTCGCCGAAATCCAGCCCTGATCGGCAAGTAGCTTCGGAGCCCCGGATAGCGGGTGACGAATAACAATGGCATCTGCGCCAATGGCCTCCAGGGTCTGCGCTGTGTCCTTGAGGGACTCACCCTTGGCCACCGATGATGACTCTGCCGCAACGTTTATCACGTCGGCACTTAGTCGCTTAGCAGCAACCTCGAAGCTAATTCTGGTGCGAGTGCTGTTTTCGAAAAACAGGTTCACTACCGTCTTGCCTCGCAAAAATGGCAGCTTCTTCACCTCGCGCTCGTTGATCTGAGATAGCTGCTGCGAGTTATCTAGAAGGGACAGCGCGGAATTTAGATCGAGTTCACGTATCGAAGTTAGGTGCTTCACTGCTCGATCACCACCTGATCCAATCCATCAGTTTGAGTTAGCAGAACTTTGACCCGTTCGGTTTTTGCGGTCGGCAAATTCTTGCCAACGAAATCGGGTCGAATCGGCAGCTCGCGGTGACCGCGATCTACCAACACAGCAAGCTTTACCTGTCTAGGGCGACCCAGGTCTGTCAATGCATCTAGCGCTGCCCTGACGGTTCTGCCGGAATAAAGCACATCGTCAACCAGCACAACGACCTTGTCCGTTATGCCGCAATCCGGAATGGAGGTCTCGTGGATTTTGCGTTCAATTTTGGCGGTATCGTCTCGATACATCGTGATGTCCAAGACGCCGATGTTGCCTTGATAATCGGGGTCAATTTGGGCAAGCAAGTTGTTGATGCGCTCAGCCAAATGCCTTCCGCGGGTTGGGATACCAAGCAGAACAAGGTCGGAAGGACCTTCGTTGGCTTCGAGAATTTCATGGGCAATGCGCTTTAGAGCCCGATCAATGTCGGGCGAATCGAGTACGACGCGCTCTTGCATTTGCAGTCCTTCTTCGCCTCACTGGACGAATTTAAAGGTGGATGCCTCAAAGTATACAGCTGTTACAGCGCTTGCCGACCCTTTGCCAGGCGGGCAAGCACACCGTTGATAAATTTCGGAGAATCATCGGTCGACAGCTCCCCCGCCAAGGCAACCGCCTCCGAGATAGCTACCTCGTTTGGCACCTCAGAGTTGTGCAGGATCTCCCAGGCAGCTAGCCGCAAAATTGCGCGATCCACCGCAGGCATGCGCTCTAGCGACCAGTTGTCGGCGAGCATTTGAATCTCGGAGTCGATTTGGTATGCGTTCTCGAGATAGCCCGTGACCAACATTTCTGCGTAGTCGAAGATCGGTTGCTGATTCTGGCGGTCTTCAACCTCAACTTCGGTTTGCTTCAGCAGGTCGAGGGCCGCATCACCGCGAACATCAGATGCGTATAGAGCATCTAGTGCGCGCTTGCGAGCTTTAGTTCGAGCGCTCAACTATTCGCTCACGCGACCAAGGTAGTCACCGGTTCTCGTGTCAACCTTGACCTTGGTGTTGTTCTCGATGAACAGTGGAACCTGAATCTGGAAGCCCGTCTCCAAAGTCGCTGGCTTTGTGCCACCGGTTGAGCGGTCGCCCTGCAGCCCTGGCTCGGTGTAGGTGATCTCCAAGACCACCGAAGGTGGCAATTCGATGTAAAGCGGAGCTCCCTCGTGCAGTGCAACTGTGGCCATCTGGTTCTCTAGCATGTAGTTAGCTGCGTCACCAACAGTCTCAGTCGGGATGGTGATCTGGTCATAGGTGGTGTTGTCCATGAACACAAAGCCGGTGCCATCGTTGTAGAGATACTGCATGTCGCGGCGGTCCACGGTGGCGGTCTCAATCTTGACACCCGCGTTGAATGTCTTCTCCACGACCTTGCCGGAAAGCACGTGACGCATCTTGGTGCGAACGAAAGCCGGACCCTTACCTGGCTTGACGTGCTGGAATTCGATTACCGACCACAGCTGGCCTTCCATGTTCAGGACCATGCCGTTTTTGAGATCGTTTGAGGTTGCCATTTTTCTCCTTGTTAAACCTGTGAAATTCTAGTTGCGAGTCAGCTGACTAAGTGCCAAGAGATAGCTATCCACACCAAATCCGGCAATTACACCGGTCGCTACTGCCGAAATTACGCTGTTGTGGCGGAAGCTCTCACGAGCGTGGGGATTTGAGATGTGAACCTCGATAAGCCTTGAGCGACCCTTCAGCATCGCGCAGGCGTCCCTGAGCGCATACGAGTAGTGCGTGAATGCGGCAGGATTCAAAATTACGTCGGCACTCTCTTCGAATGCGGCATGAAGCCAACTAATCAGCTGGTCTTCACTATTTGACTGGCCAAAAACAAACTCAACCTGTGGAGCTTGGGCACGCAGTTTCGCCTCAATGTCGCTTAGGTTCATAGTGCCGTAGACCTCCGGTTCACGGGCTCCCAGCATGTTTAGGTTTGGTCCGTTTAGGACGTAGATCTTGCTCATGGGTAAACGCTATTCCACAATCGCCTGGAATGCGGTAAAAACCAGCTCCGGAGTTGGTGCGCTGAGGATGCCTGGCTTTCCAATTCCATCCAAGACCACAAATCGCAACGAGCCGGCTCGGCTCTTTTTATCGCGTTGCATGGTGGCCAGCAACTGCTCCCAGCGGTCCGCCCGGTAGGTCATCGGAAGCCCCAATTTTCCCAGCACCGCACGGTGCCGTTCGACATCAGCTTCTTTGAGCCTGCCGCTTAGCATCGACAGTTCAGCTGCGAAGACCATACCGATTGAGATTGCAGCGCCGTGCCTCCACTTGTAGCGCTCGGCATGTTCGATCGCGTGTCCCAGGGTGTGGCCGTAGTTTAGGAACTCTCGCTGACCCGACTCTTTGAAGTCAGCTGTGGTGATCTGCTCTTTGATTGCAACCGATCGTCGAATGATCTCTGCGAACATCTCACTTTTTACATCGGTTGCGTCATCAGAGGATTCAACCGCTTCCAGAATCCAAGGGTCTGAGATGAACCCGTATTTGACCACTTCACCCATTCCCGCAAGAAGCTCATTGCGAGGAAGCGTTTCCAAGGTGTCGAGATCGATGATCACTCGGTGTGGCAAGTGGAACGCTCCAACTAAGTTCTTACCTTCAGAGGTGTTGATTCCGGTCTTACCGCCAATCGCAGCGTCAACCATGCCCAAAAGTGTGGTCGGAATTAGCACCGAGCGAATGCCCCTGAGCCAGGTCGCGGCAACAAAGCCTGCAAGGTCAGTGGTGGAGCCACCACCGATACCGACCACTGCGTCATTGCGATGAAAATCCGCCTGACCCATTACCTGCCAACAAAAGGTGGCAACTTCAATTCGTTTGGCATCCTCGGCGTTTGGCACCTCGACCACCAAGGCCTCAAAGCCTTTACTGCGCAGATCTTCTTGAACAGCAAGTGCAGTGGCGCTCAGCGCCTGTGGGTGCAGGATCAGCACCTTCTTCACTCCGTCAAGTGACAGCGCAACCTCGGGTAGTAGTGACCTGCCGATGATCGAGGTCATTTGGTTGCCTCCTGCTTTAGTTGAGATATCAAAGATTTGATTGGCTTGCCGCCCGTGAAAACGGTAGCAGTTGCGCACTGTTCGTAGAGCGCCTTGCGCTCGTTGTAAATCGCGTCCCAGCGCTGCGGATTATCCTTCAGCAGCGGCCGTTTGGAAAGGTTTATCTTGCCCAGTACATGTTCACTTGCGGTGTCTAAAAACACCGTTCGATAGCCGCTGAGCAGCCTGCGATTTTGCTCGCTCAGGACAATTCCACCACCCGTGGCTATTACGCCACCCACCTCAAGCGCTTTGATTAGTGCGCTGGTCTCAAGTGTGCGGAAGTGTTCTTCACCGTACTTCTCGAAGATGTCAACAATCGCGCCATGCTCCTTGGCTACTAACTTGTCAGTATCTGAAAACGGCACATCCAACTCTTTGGCGAGCTTTTTACCGAGGGTGGTCTTGCCTGACCCCATCGGCCCAATCAGGATGATGGTGTTCACTATGGTTGCGCGATGCGTGAGCGCAAAACTTCCGGGATGTTCGCAAGGTATGCATCCAGATTGCGCTTGGTCTCAGTAATTGAGTCACCACCGAATTTCTCCAGCACCGAGTTGGCGATTACCAGTGCGACCATGGCCTCTACAACCACTCCGGCTGCTGGAACAGCACAAACATCAGAGCGCTGGTGGTGTGCTGTCGCTGCGTCGCCAGTAGCGGTATCAATGGTCTGCAGTGCGCGCGGCACGGTGCTGATGGGTTTCATCCCGGCTCGAACTCGGATTACCTCGCCATTAGACATTCCGCCCTCAATGCCTCCTGCGCGATCGGTCAAACGGTGCACCGAACCGTCTTCTCGAACAATCTCATCGTGAGCAACGCTGCCGCGACGTTTTGTGGTCTCCAGACCATCTCCGATCTCAACCGACTTCATCGCCTGAATACCCATGACGGCCGCAGCTAACTGAGCGTCCAACCGGCGGTCCCAGTGGACATAGGAGCCCAAGCCCGGAGGGCATCCGTAAACCAGGGTCTCGGTCACGCCACCAATGGTGTCGCCGGCAGAATGACAGTCATCAATTTCAGCGACCATCGCCGCGCTCGCCTCTGGATTGAAGCAGCGCACCGCATCCTCATCCAGGGAAGCTTTGTCACTCGGCTTTGGAAGCTTGGTGTCCCTATTTTTCGCAGTGCCGATCGCAACGGTGTGCGTCACCAATTCGATGCCGAGGGCGCTCAAGAAGTTTTTAGCAATTTGACCAAGTGCAACTCTGGTTGCAGTTTCGCGTGCCGAGGCTCGCTCCAGTACCGGTCTTGCCTCATCAAACCCATACTTCTGCATGCCGGTGAAATCTGCGTGCCCTGGACGTGGTCTGGTAAGTGGTGCTCCCCTAGCTCCACTTAGCGCTTCGGCATCAACAGGAGCTGCGGACATAACCGCTTCCCACTTTGGCCACTCGGTGTTGGCTATGCGGATTGCGATTGGGCCGCCTTGGGTCAGGCCAAACCGGATTCCAGAGGACAGGGTGACCTGGTCCTGCTCGAACTTCATTCGAGCACCGCGGCCATAACCTAAACGTCGCTGGGCAAGTGCCTCTTGAATGTCTTCTGCCAAAACAGGCACGCCCGCCGGCAACCCCTCAATGACACCAATAAGTTCAGGGCCGTGTGACTCCCCAGCAGTAATCCAGCGCAACATCTGACTATTTTGCCATGCTGAGGGCGCTTCGAATTGCCAACAGCAATTCTTTCTCCTGCGCGAGGGGCTCATCAAGGTCGTTACCCGCAAAGAGCCGCTGCTGCCCGATTGCTTGCCAGATCAGCATTTCCAGACCTGAGACGGTCCTTTCTTCCCCCCAAACTAGGGCTGCCTTGGAGGGCCATGGGTCGTAGGCGACATCCAGAAGCAAACCGCGTGGTGCAGTTCGGAGACTCTCAGCAAGCTCATCTAGCGCTGTTGGCGGAAGTGTCGAAATAACCAGGTCTGACTCACAGGTTTTGTGAAATTGAGTGTGCGGCACCAGTTCATACTCGGCGGAAAGTTGCCTTACTGCTGCTGCGTTACGCCCCCAGATAGAAACTGGCTTTCCAAGTTCTTGCATCGCGACAATCGCACTTCTGGCGGTAGCTCCGGTGCCGATGACCGCGACAGTTCTGAATTTCTTGCCCGACAAAGCCTGCTGAATACCGAAGACGTCGGTGTTGTAGGCATCCCATCCGGTTTGGCTGCGCATCAGAGTATTTGCACCCCCGGTGGCAATGGCGAGCGAATCAGCTCGTTCAGCCAGGTTTAGCGCCAACTCCTTTAGCGGCATAGTGACGCTAAATCCGCAGTAGTCCGCTGGTTGCGCAGCTAAGAATGCTCCGAGGTCGGATGCAACTTCGATGGCTTCGTAGGAGGCATCTTCGCTCCGAGCTTCAAAAACTGCCCGGTGAATTACTGGCGATTTGGAATGTGCAATTGGGGAACCCAGCACGGCGTAGCGCTTAGTCATTCCACTCCGGGTTTTCTCGCAGCCATGCGTAAAACTCCTGCGCCGCCTTCTCATGTTCGCTCACCGTAACGCTGAACTTGGTTTCACCGGTTTTTAGGTTCACCGTAACGAAGAAGAGCCAATCGCCATCCGCAGGTCGCATCGCGGCCTCAATCGCCAGTTCTCCCGGATTCGAAATAGGTCCCGCAGGCAAGCCTTTGTAGATGTAGGTGTTGTAGGGGTTCTTATCGGCACGCTGTGCATTTGTTGTGGTCACGGTGGTGCCCCCGGTGCCGTAGCTCACGGTGGCATCTGACTGCAGCAACATGTCTATCGACAGTCGATTTTGGAAGACCCTGGAAACCTTGAAGAAATCCTCTGGGAGCTTCGCTTCGACTTGGATCAGCGCGGCGAGGGTAATTAGCTCGAGAGAATCTTTTAGAGCAATGTCATATTGCTCAAGTTCTGCCTCTGTGCGGTCAACCATAGTGTTTATCACCGTTGCAGCGGTGACCTGCGGGTCGAAGGTGTATGTGGCTGGAAAGAGGTATCCCTCTGCGTTCAGAGCCTGCTCGGGAAGCCTGGTCTGGATGTCCGCTATCGCTTGCTCGATAGCTGCCGTTTCGAGTCCTAGGTCTTTCACTAGCTGCGGGACAATCTCGCGGATTCGGTACCCTTCGGGGATTGTGGTTTGCAAAACCACTCGGTTCTTTCCTTCAATCAGGATCTCAAGTGCCCGCTTGCCCGAGATTTTGGTGGGAAATTTATAGGTGCCCGGGTAGATGACAAAGTCAGTGGTAAGCATGTCTCGGTAAATTGCGTCAAAGCTGAGAATGATGTCCGCATCGACCATCTTGCGAGCCACAGCCGCGCCATTGTCGCCAGCCTCAATAATGATCATGGTTTCGGGGCCAGGTTCCCCGTCGTAATCAGCAACCTGAAACCTAGAAATGAAATCTCTAATTGAATCCGAGGCTAAAGTGACCGCTCCGGCTGCCAGCGCGATGAGAAGGATCAGCGCGACTAAGCCGAAGAACCTACGCCTGCGCCTGATTTGGCTATCGTTCGTTGAGGTCATCTAGAGCTATCCCTGCGTATCCTGAGCGTTCGGATTGAAGCGCGAAGTCAAGAATAAGCGCAGCAGCCTGGGCATCGATGTAGCCCCTCGACTCTTTGACCTTTTTCCCAGATTTTTGCAACATTTGTTGGGCAGATTTGGTCGTGAGACGCTCGTCAATCATTCTCACCGTGAGCCCTGATTCGGCTAGTTTTCTAGCGAAGTCAAGGCATTTTCTAGTTGATGGAGTGTGATCACCTCTAAGGTTTAGCGGCAACCCAACATAGACGACCTGAACCGACTTCTGCTCTGCAATCTCAAGAATGCGAGAGACAGTAGCTTCATCGGCTGCAAGTGACTCCATCGGCAAAGCCAAGCTGCCCTCGCTAATTGCTAGACCGACCCGTACCGAGCCGACATCAACCGCTAGCCGACGGCTCACTTGATTAGAGCAACCGCTTCGTGAATGGCTTGTGTCAGCTTCGACGCATCTGCTCCGCCGCCCTGGGCGAAGTCTGCCTTGCCGCCGCCACCGCCGCCTAGCACCGCCGACGCGTGCTTTGCCAGCTCGCCCGCTCGTATGCCACGCTGCTGCGCTTCAGTGCCGGATGCGATCATGACAATCGGCTTTCCAGCAACCTCTGCGCCAAGAATCGCTACCGAGCTTGGCCCGAGCTGAGCACTAATTGCAGTGGTGAGGCTGCGCAGTTGGTCGGCGTTGATGTCCGAATCAAGCTTCGTTGCAACTACATCAAGGCCAGCTAACTTGGTTGCGCTCGCAATGAGCTGCGGCACCAGCTGAAGCGCTCGTTCGGATTCCAATTCGGCGATTCTCTTCTGAGCTAGCTTTAGCTCCTCAAGAGCATCGGCGACCCTTGCCTCCAGCTCGAGAGCGGGAGCCTTGATGGTTGCCGCAAGTCTTCTGGTGATCTCGCGTTCCGCAGTAAGCGCCCTTAGAGCATCGATTCCAACCAATGCTTCAATGCGTCGCGAACCGGAGCCAACCGAGGATTCGGCCGTGACTGAAACCAGACCAATTTGGGAAGAACGCATGACGTGAGTACCGCCGCAAAGCTCTCTGGACCAAGGTCCACCAACCTGGACTACCCTCACCTCTTCGTCGTAGGTCTCGCCAAACAACGCAATTGCACCCCAGTCGCGAGCGGCTGGCAGTGTCATGTACTGCGCACTAACGGCAAGATCGGCCCGGATTGCGAGGTTGGAAACCTCTTCGATTTCGCTCTTGGTGGCATCGGACAGTGCCTGAGTCCATGAGAAGTCAAGGCGCATGTAGCCGGGGCGGTTATAGGAGCCAGACTGCAAAGCCTCTGGGCCCAAAACCTGTCTCAGGGCTGCGTGAACGACGTGCGTTGCGGAGTGAGCCTGGGCAGCTCCGAGTCTCCAGTTTGCATCCACGAGAGTCTGGGCGTTTGACCCAACCACTACCTCGCCCGAGGCAACTCTCACCTTGTGCGAGAAAAGTCCCTTGACTGGCTTTTGAACATCTAGAACCTCAAGTTCGAATCCATCACCAACAATCCAGCCGGCATCTGCGGCCTGGCCTCCGGACTCCGCATACAGTGTGGTGCGATCTAGGAAGAGTTCACCCAGTTGGCCGTGGCTAAGGCTGGAAACCGACTCACCATCGCGAATTAGGCCGAGCACTTTTCCAGAGGTTTTCAGCGAGTCATAACCTAGGAATTGAGTTTCACCGAGGCTTCTGAATTCACTGTAGACCTGAAGGCCTGCACCACCGGTCTTTTTGGACTTGGCATCCTGCTTAGCACGGTCTTTTTGCTCCCGCATCAGGCTGTCGAAGCCAGCACGGTCGACGCTGAGCCCGTTCTCCTCGGCAATTTCTACCGTTAGATCGATTGGGAAGCCATAGGTGTCGTGAAGTAGGAACGCTGTCTGGCCTGAAAGCTCAGTCGCTGCAGCCGAAATCGCCTCCGAGAGCACGACCAAGCCAGTGTCCAGGGTTCTTGAGAATCCGGCTTCTTCGGCAATCGCCGATCGAAGGACACGTGGGAAGCTTTCCTCCAGCTCCGGATAGGCCTCGACCATGGCGTTTTTGCTAGCAGTAAAGAGTTCCTCGAAGCAAGGCTTTTGAACTCCAAGAAGACGCAAAGATCTAACCGAACGACGAAGCAGACGTCGTAGCACATAACCGCGACCTTCGTTTGCAGGCGTGACGCCATCGGACATCAGCATCAGTGCAGAACGTATGTGGTCTGCAATCACGCGCATGCGGATGTCATCCGACTCGTTTGCACCGTAACTCTTGCCTGAGAGCTTTGCCGAGAGATCGATCAAAGGTCGCACCTGGTCGATCTCGTAGATGTTCTCGACACCCTGGAGGAGGAAAGCTACTCGCTCAAGACCCATTCCAGTGTCGATGTTCTTCTTTGGCAGCTCACCCAAAATCTCAAAGTGATCCTTGGTGCCACCGTCGGCACGCTCGTACTGCATGAACACGAGGTTCCAGATTTCGATATAGCGATCCTCGTCGGCCTCTGGACCACCTTCAGCGCCGTACTGGGGGCCGCGGTCATAATAAATCTCAGAACATGGGCCGGCTGGACCGCGCTGGCCGGTGGACCAGTAGTTATCGCGCATGCCTCGCTTTTGGATTCGCTCTCGAGGCACACTCGATTGCTCAAGCCAGTAGCCAATCGCCTCGTCGTCGTCGTTATAGACGGTCACCCACAGTCGCTCGGGGTCAAAGCCCAGGCCACCATCCTCGAGTTTGCCGGTGAGCAGCTCCCAGGCAAACCCAATGGCTTCCTTTTTGAAGTAGTCACCAAACGAAAAGTTTCCATTCATCTGAAAGAAGGTGCCGTGACGGGTGGTCTTACCTACCTCATCAATGTCCAAGGTACGGACGCACTTTTGCACGCTGGTGGCCCTTGGATAGGGGGCTGGCAAGACTCCGGTCATGTATGGGATGAAGGGGACCATTCCCGCCACCACAAACATCAAAGTGGGGTCTTGGCTGATCAGGGGTGCGCTTGGAACAACGGTGTGACCCTTCTTCTCAAAGTAGTCAAGCCATCGCCGCTTAATCTCGGCAGTCTTCATTGGTATTACTTCTTGGCTGGTGCGCGCTTAGCAGCTGGCTTTTTAGCGGCAGGCTGCGCTGCGGTCTTAGGTGCTGGCTTAGAAGCGGGCTTAGTCAGCTCCGCTTCACGCTCTTGGTAGCCGGCGGCAACCGCCTGGCTGAAGTCTTTTGCTGCAGCGATGGCCTCATCTAGGGCAACCTGCGCCTTTGGGTTATCGCGAAGCTGGATTACTGCAAGGGCGCCTAGCCCCAGACCTGCTGCGAACCATCCGAGTTTTGACATTTCTACCTCCGTTTTCCAAGGACTGAGAACAGCCCCTTGGTGACACCGAAAAGCTTAGTTAGCGGGGCTCCAACCGAGGCGGTGAATACCGACACCAGACTGTTGATGTTCTCTGTTACCTGCTCGACATCTTCGGTAATCGAGTCAATTCGCTTCAGTTGGCGGTTGGCCTCTCCGAGGGTGACGCGAGCCTCTTGGAGCATTGGTTCAAGTTCTTTATTGACGGTGCTGATGGTGCGGGCACTCTCGTCAATGAGTTTTGCCAGCTTGACCAGCGGAAAGCCCAGAAAAAGAACAAGCGCGGCGAAGCTGAGGGCAAAAATTATGCCGACAACTTCGCCGCCGCTCATCAGTCTTATTTACCTAGCTGCGTAGTACTCAACAACAAGCTGAACTTCACAGGTAACTGGAACTTCAGCGCGCTTTGGACGACGAACCAAGGTCGCCTGAAGCTTGTCTAGGTCGACGGTTAGGTACTCAGGAGTCTTGTTTAGAACGTCTGAGTTACCGCCTGCTGCTGCAACCTGGAATGGCTCAGCCTTCTCGCTCTTGGCGTGAACGTGGATCATCTGACCAGGCTTTACGCGGAAGGATGGGCGGTCAACGCGCTCACCATCAACGAGGATGTGGCGGTGTACTACCATCTGGCGGGCCTGAGCCATGGTGCGTGCGAAACCAGAGCGAAGCACTAGAGCGTCAAGACGCATTTCTAGTAGCTCAACTAGGTTCTCACCGGTTAGACCCTCAGTGCGCTTAGCTTCCTGGAAGGTCTTGCGAAGCTGAGCCTCGCGGATACCGTACTGAGCCCTTAGGCGCTGCTTCTCACGAAGACGAACTGCGTAGTCAGAATCTGACTTGCGCTTGGTGCGGCCGTGCTGACCCGGTGCATACGGGCGCTTTTCCATGTACTTAGCAGCCTTTGGGGTAAGCGCGATGCCTAGGGCACGCGACAAACGAGTCTTGCTGCGGGTTCTAGTTGTCTTTGACAAAAAGTTACCTTTCGAATTTATCTGTGGGATCTTGCCCTACGTCCCAGCCGCTGGAGCAGAGCAACCCTGAGAGCTTAGCAGTTTGATTCTCAGCTGTCACTAACCTTCTAGGATTTCGCCAATCGCTCTCAGGCGCTCAGCAATGGTCTTTTCGAAGCCGTGATTTGAGGGTTCGTAGAGCTTCTCACTGAGTTCGGAATACTTTTGACGCACTATTCCCCTCGGGTCATCATGCGGATATGCGTATCCCACAGCTCCGCTAGAGCGCAGTGGTGCAGGTACTGGCGGCACCGGCCTGCTTTCAAGATCGGCAAGCGCTTTATTTATTGCCAGGTGGGCGCGGTTAGATTTTGGTGCGGTTGCTAGGTAAATAGTCACTTCGGCGAGCGGTATCCGGCCCTCGGGCATGCCAATTCGCTCGATAATCTCTGCGCCTGCACTTGCTATCACGAGCGCATTCGGATCCGCTAGGCCCACATCTTCGGCTGCCAAGATCATTAGTCGTCGAGCAATGAACCTAGGATCCTCTCCCCCAGCGATCATGCGAGCCAGATAGTGGATTGCGGAATCCACATCCGAACCGCGAACCGACTTGATAAAGGCGCTTATCGTGTCGTAGTGCGCATCGCCAGTTGCGTCATAGGCGATAGCGAGCTCGCTGGCTGCCTTGGCATCATCCAGCGTTACAACATCAAGTGCCTGAGCGGCAGCCGCTTCTAGCAATGTGAGGGCGCGCCTTGCATCGCCCGAGGAGATTTTTGATAGGTATTCGATAGCCTCGCCCGCTACCTGCTTATCTCCCCAGTCACTGCGGGCAACCGCGCGATTTAGCAGCGTCGTGATTTCGTCCTGGCTGAGTGGATCTAGCTTGAGCACCAGGCACCGAGACACCAGTGGCTTGATGATGCTGAATGAGGGATTCTCTGTTGTGGCGGCAATCAAAGTCACGAGCCCTGATTCCACGGCAGCCAAGAGCGAATCTTGTTGGCTCTTGGAAAAGCGGTGGATCTCATCTAGAAACAGAATTGTTGGGCGATCGTAGACCTCGAGAAGCTTCTTTGCCGAGTCGATCACATCTCGAACGTTGGCAACCGTAGCCGAGATTGCGCTGAGCTCAACGAAGTTCGCATCGCGCTTTTGAGAGATGAGTCGGGCCAGCGAGGTTTTTCCCGAGCCGGGTGGTCCCCACAGGATGACCGAGCTTAGGGTTGCCGTGGGATCACCCGAAATCAATCTGTTTAGCGCTGAACCTGCCTTGGTGATTCGGGATTGACCGACTACCTCCTCCAGTGAAGTAGGACGCATGCGAGCTGCTAGGGGGTTCGTTGCCACTTGTTGATTGTATGCAACGCCTAGAATTACTAATCGCGTAAGGACAGGGTGTTATGAAGAACAATGACAAGCTAGCGAGCTTCCAGGCCAAGCAGGGCATCAAGCTGGAGCGAGAGGCGACGCGCAAAAAAGACAACCGGTTAGCACTCATCGTCTCGGGAGCTGCGGTTGCCCTCGCTGTTGCAGGACAGTTCCTCTACTTTTCGGTTGGCCCCGGCTACCAGGTTCCCTCTCAAGAGACCGTCGCCGAAGAGCCTTCTGCAACCCCGACCAACTCTGACTTGGTTCCAGATCCAGCCATTGCCGAGGGTCGAACCTGGACGGGTGCATTGAATCTGAACGATCAGCAGATTAGCTACGAGCTCTACGGTGATTTGGCCCCTCAGGCCACGGCGAACTTTGTCTCACTAGCCAAGGATGGTTACTTCGAGGGCGTTACCTGCCATCGCTTGACCACCGCAGGCATTTACGTCCTTCAGTGTGGTGACCCAACCGGCACCGGCACCGGTGGTCCAGGCTACAACTTCGGTCCGATTGAAAACGCCCCACTTGATGACATGTACGGCGAGGGAGTTCTAGCCATGGCCAGAGTCGGCGGAGATGGTTACTCGATGGGAAGTCAATTCTTCATTGTCTACGGGGATTCCCAGATCTTGAGCGATGCCGCAGGCGGTTACACAGTATTCGGCAAAATCACCTCCGGACTCGATAGCGTCAAGGAAATCGCGGCGGCTGGAACCGCTGATGGTTCAAGCGACGGAGCACCAATTAATCCCGTTTCCCTCAGCGGTATTTCGGTAGAGTAAAACCTCACACCTTAGGAGATCCCCGTGACCAGCAACGCATTCGGCCGCGTCGACAGCGAAAACAACGTATTCGTTATCGAAGCCGGCGTCGAAAGACTCGTTGGCCAGTACCCAAACGTCAGCGAAGCTGACGCACTTGCCTACTTTGTCCGTAAGTTTCAAGACCTCGAAGCTCAGGTTCGAATTCTCGAGCAGCGATTGGCGTCTGGTGTCACCGATGCCAAGAGCTTGAAGTCGGCTTATGACCACCTGGTTAGCGAGCTTAGGGAGCCAAAGGCAGTTGGAAACTTGGTGGCACTGCGTGAGCGTTTAGCCAAGACAGAGCCTGCGATTAGCTCGGCAGCTGAGAAGATTTCAGCCGAGCGAGAAGAAGCGAATGCCGCTGCCCTAGCGGCGAAGGAAGAGATTGCAGCCAAGGCTGAAGCGCTGGTTGCCAAGCTCGACAACATCAATTGGAAAAAGTCTGCAGAGCAGATGACCGCGCTTTTCGAGCAGTGGCAACAGCTTCAGAAGGAAGGCCCAAAGCTACCCAAGGCTAAGACTGATCCAATCTGGAAGCGCTTCTCTCAGGCCCGCGCAAAGTTTGAGAGCGGCCGTCGCGCGTACTTCGCGACCCTGGACTCCAAGTTCAAGGAAGCGAAATCCGCCAAATCTAAGCTGGTTGAGGCAGCCGAAGCCCTTGTTGAAAAGGGTGGAGATGCAGCAATGAGCTACCGCAAGCTCCAGGACGAGTGGAAGCTCGCCCCTCGTGCCGGAAAGGCCGAGGATGCGCTATGGGCAAGATTCCGTGCCGCAGGTGATGCAATCTTTGCCGCAAAGAAGGAAAAGGACTCAGAGCAGGCCGTTGAGCATGCCGCCAACCTTCAGCTCAAGCTGGAACTTATCAAGGAAGCCGAGAAGATCGACGTTTCGAACCTTGAGGCCGCTAAAAAGGCAATGTCTGACCTTCAAGCCCGTTGGGTAAAGATCGGCCACGTTCCAAAGGACAAGGTCCGTGAGGTAGAAGACAAGCTTCGCAGGGTTGAGAAGGCGATTTCCGATGCTCAGGCTGATGCCTGGAAGCGTTCAGACCCGGCAGCCAAGGCTCGCAGTTCGTCATTGGTGCTGCAGCTAGAGGCTGCAATCGCCGAGCTTGAGGCTGAGTTGAAGGCTGCTCCAGCTGCTAAGAAAAAGGACATTCAGGCGTCAATCGACGCTCGTAAATCCTGGCTTGACGCAGCGATCAAAGCCGTTGACTAAGAGCTTTTTACTCTAGATACTTCGTAAACCGCCTCGATTTTGCGCACCTGGTTCAATAGGTGGTCAAGGTGTGTCGGGTCGGCCATCTCAAATACGAATCTGCTGAACGCTACTCGGTCTCGCCCAGTTGAAACTGCAGCACTGAGGATGTTCACATGGTTTTCACTCAAGACCCTTGTGACATCTGAGAGCAATCCGGATCGGTCTAGGGCCTCAATTTGAATCTGCACCATGAAGACTCCCCTGGAGTCCTCTGACCAAGAAACTTCTACCACGCGCTGAGGGTTGAGACTCTTAACGTTCTTACAGTCGCCGCGATGCACGGAGACGCCCTCACCGCGGGTAATAAAGCCAACGATCTCATCACCCGGCACTGGCGTGCAGCAGCGCGCCATCTTGGTTAGCACATCCGGCGAGCCCTTTACTAATACACCCTGAGATGAGCGACGAGGTCCTTTTAGCACACGAGGTGTTTGGGGAAGGTTGATCTCTTCGGTGTCCGGATCTGAGGTTAGGCCACGAAGTTGTTTGATCCGTTCTATAACTGCGGTGGTGGATATTTGTCCCTGGCCGATAGCGGTGAACAGAGCGTTGACATCCGATAGCTTCTGCTCCCCCACAATCTGCATCAGGGTTTCTGAGTTCAACAAGCTCTGGATCGGAAGACCTTGGCGCCTGAGCGCTTTGATTAGAGCCTCTTTACCGTCCTCGGTAGCGTGCTCTTTGCGCTCTTGAGTGAACCAGTGCTTGATCTTCGCCCGCGCGCTGGCTGATCCTACGAAGTTCAACCAGTCCTTACTTGGACCTGCGGACTCAGATTTTGATGTAAGGATTTCGATCACATCGCCGGCTTGCAGCTTGCTTTCGAGCGGAACCAGCCTGCCATTAACCTTGGCGCCGATGGTCTTGTGTCCAACCTGGGTGTGAACGGCATAGGCGAAGTCAATTGGCGTGGAACCTGCCGAGAGCCCGATTACTTTGCCTTTTGGGGTAAAGACGTAGAGCTCTTTGGCACCGATCTCAAAGCGTAGATTGTCGAGGAACTCACCTGGGTCTGCGGTTTCCTCTTGCCAGTCGCTGAGTTGCTTGAGCCAAGCGAAATCGACCTCTTCATCACCAGATTTGCCGGCCGCAGCCTTGTATTTCCAGTGCGCAGCAACACCATACTCCGCACGCTGATCCATCTCCTGGGTTCGAATCTGGATTTCAACAGCGCGCCCCTCGGGCCCCACCACCGTGGTGTGGAGAGATTGGTACAGGTTGAACTTAGGCATTGCGATGTAGTCCTTGAAGCGGCCAGGAAGCGGAGACCACTTGGCGTGAATCGCGCCTAGCGCTGCATAGCAGTCGCGAACGCTTGAGACGATGACGCGTATTCCAACTAGGTCGTAGATGTCGTCAAACTCGCGGCCGCGAAGCACCATCTTTTGATAGATGCTGTAGTACTGCTTGGGGCGTCCTGAGATTTTCGCTTTGACCTTGCCGTCTCTCAGCTCTACTGCAATGTCATCAATAACCTTCTCGGTGTACTCGCTGCGCGATGGATTGCGCTGTCCTACCAGGCTTACGATTTCCTCATAAACCTTGGGATACAGCACTGCAAAACTAATATCCTCAAGCTCTACCTTTATGGCGCTGATACCGAGCCTATGGGCCAGTGGGGCATAAATCTCTAGAGTTTCCTGGGCCTTGCGTTTAGCGGATTCAGGGTTCACAAATCCCCAAGTGCGAGCGTTGTGCAGTCGGTCGGCCAACTTGATGACCAGGACTCTGACGTCCTTGGACATTGCGACAACCATCTTGCGCATAGTTTCAGACTGTGCCGAGTCGCCGAACTTCACTTTGTCCAACTTCGTGACACCGTCCACCAAGAGCGCGACCTCGTCACCGAAGTCTTGCGTTAGCTGTTCGAGTGAGTAACTGGTGTCCTCAACGGTGTCATGCAGCAGGGCTGCGGCAATGGTGGCTGGACCTGAACCTAGGTCAGCCAGAATCCGCGCCACGGCAAGTGGATGGGTTATGTAGTCTTCGCCGGACTTTCGCTTCTGTCCGGTGTGATGAAACTCGGCAGTCTTATAAGCCTTTTCAATGAACGCAGGATCTGCCTTTGGGTGATTGAGCCTGACGATCTTTATTAGGTCGTTTAGATCGGTCGAATACGCGGTTGAGGACCGCGTAAAGATTCTCGGCAACCTTGACCGAAGCGATGATGCGATGCTGTCGGTCAAGTCCCACTCCTATGTATCGGTAGTGAGAAGTCTATTCGCGGTTGGCGGCAACCTTGTCAGCTGCAGCCTTCAACTTGCCTTCATTCTCACGCAGGTGAACGTAGACCGGAGCTGCCAGGAAGATCGAGGAGTAAGTGCCCACGATTGTTCCCACGAACAACGCAAGAGCAATGTCTCGAAGAGTTCCAGCACCCAGTAGCGCAGCACCAACGAACAAAATCGAAGCTACTGGCAGAACGGCAACAATCGAGGTGTTGATTGAGCGAACCAGGGTCTGGTTGACAGCCAGGTTGACCATTTCACCAAAGGTTCGAGTCTCTGAGTACTCAATCTCCAAGGTGTTCTCGCGAACCTTGTCGAACACCACAACGGTGTCATAGAGCGAGTAGCTGAGGATTGTCAGGAATCCAATAACTGCCGCTGGCGTGATCTCAAAGCCAACTGCTGCATAGACACCTGCTGTGACAACAAGGTCATGAGCTAGTGCGATAAGTGCGGCAGCCGACATCTTCCAAGACCGGAAATAGATGGCCATAAGGATCGAAACCAGGACTAGGAAGACTAGAAGACCGGTTAGAGCCTGTCTCGTCACATCGGCACCCCAGTTTGGTCCAATGAAGCTTGAAGCTACCGCCGAACCCTCAACCCCATAAGCCTCGGCAAGCGCCAAGCGAGCCGCCTCAGACTCAACGTCCTCTAGCTGTTCGGTCTGAATTCTGATGTCTGCGACACCGACCTCGGTTGTAACAACCTCAGCCTCAGGGACAACTGAGTGGATAGCTTCTTCTGCAAGAGATAGCGGAAGCTCCTGAGAGTTGGTCAAACGGAACTCGCTACCGCCACGGAATTCGATACCGAAGTTGAATCCACCGCGAAGGATTGGAAGCAGGATCGAAAGAATTACCGCTACCGCTGCGAATGCGTACCAAAGCTTGCGACGACCAACGAAGTCAAATGAGCGCTCGCCGGAGTAAAGCTCGTTACCAATCTGCTTGAAACTAGTCATTTGCGGCCTCCTTGGCCTTACGTTCTGCAATTGTCTGGCGCTTCTTGGCTTCCTTTGACGCCTTTTCGGCCTTACCTTCGGCCAGTGAATCGCTAACGCGGAACTGGGCACGACCTAGGTAGGCAGCGCGTGATGCCGATAGATCGAAGCCAGACCACTTGTGGCCAGATGCGAAGAACTTGTTTCTCGCCAGCAGCTGCAGCATTGGGTGGGTGAATAGTGCCACTACCAATAGGTCGATCAGGGTGGTAAGTCCCAGCGTGAACGCGAATCCACGGACCGAGGAGCTGGTCAGCATGTAGAGCACAACAGCCGCGGTGATGCTCACTGCGTCCGACACCAAAATGGTGCGCAGTGCGCGCTTCCAACCGGCTTCGACTGCAACTTCCAAGGTCTTACCCTCACGAAGTTCGTCTCGGACACGCTCGAAGTAAACAATGAACGAGTCGGCAGTCACACCGATTGCGACGATTAGACCCGCAACACCGGCAAGCGACAGTCGGTAACCCTGTCTCCAGCTCAAGAACGCAACTGCCAGGTATACCAGCAGCGCGGCCACCATGAGCGAGCCCAGGACTACGGATGCAAGCCCGCGATACTGGAAGGTCATGTAAACCACCACAACGATCAGGCCAATTAGACCCGCGATAAGACCAGCTGCAAGGGAGTCCTCACCGAGGGTTGCTGAAATGTTTTCCTGAGACTGAACCTCAAAGCCGATTGGCAGCGCACCGTACTTGAGCTGATCGGCAAGTACGGTAGCGGTCTCCTGAGTAAAGGAACCGGTGATCTGGGCTTGACCGTTGGTGATAACCGCGTTGGTTGCTGGAGCGGTGATTACTAGACCATCAAGGGTGATTGCGAACTGGTTCTGAGGAGAAGGAAGAGTGAATAGTCGAGAGGTCACCGACCCGAAAGCCGAGGTTCCCTCAGCGTCAAACTCGAGGTTCACCGCCCAGTCGTTAGTGCTTGCGCCAGTCTGGGTGGTAACAGTGCCGGCGAATGCATTCGTGATGTTCAAGCCAAATACTTCAACCGGGCCCAGGATGTACTTCACTGATCCACTGTCATCACAGGTGACTAGTGGCTTGGCTGGGTCGTCAACCTGACCCGCGGTGCGGAAAGTCTTAGAGCAATCCAGAGCCTCAAACTGTGCCTGAACCTTCTCGGTCACCCACAGCGCGTCAGATGCATTCGCAGGGGTAGCACTTGGAGTGTCGGACAGGGTGGAGAAGTCCACGGCGCTCGACTCAGTGCTTGGAGTGTTTGCAGCAAAGGTGATTACCGGCCTGAACTCCAATAGCGCTGAGGCCTTGATCAACTGCAAGGTGCTCGCATCAGGAGTTCCAGGGATGGAAACCAAAATGTTCTGTTCACCTTGAATGCTTACCTGCGCCTCACCAACACCGGTTCCATCAATACGCTGGCGGATGATTTCAAGTGCCTGGTTCAACTGCTCCTGGTCCACGGTTTCACCATCAGCCAGGGTTGGGGTCAGGATTATGGATGTGCCACCCTGCAGATCAAGGGCCAGCTCCGGGGTGTAGCTCGCTCCCGGTTGACCGGTTGCTACTCCCCAAATAATCAATCCGGTGAAGAAGGCAGCAATGCCTCCAATCCAGCTCAGCTTGCGCTTGGCTGACTGCGTGGTGGTGTTCTCTGCCATGGTTACTTAGCTTCTGTTACAGCTGGGGCAATGGCGCGAACCGCGCCCTTTACTACCAACAGCTTGGTCTTTGGAGTGGACTCGATCACGATGTCATCACCGTTGATCTCGATTACGGTTCCCTTGATGCCGGAGTGCAAGATTACGTTCGCGCCTACCGCTAGGGATGCGAGCAAGTTCTCGGCGTCTTTCTTGCGACGTCTGTTCTGTTGCACCAACAGCAAGATCATTACGGCGAGCACGCCAAGCAGTATGTAATCCAAGGTTTTTCCTTACCGAACAGGTCCTTCGAAATTATAGGCGGTCTAGGCCCATTTCGCGTCAGTTCGAACTGATGTGCAGAATTCCGCTCTGAGTTATCTCGCGCCCCCTAGGGGTGCGCTGGATGAATCCAATACGAATCAAATAAGGCTCAATAACCGCTTCAATGGTGTCTGGCTCCTCCCCTACCGCAACCGCAAGGGTGCTCAAGCCAACTGGCTTAGAGGCAAACTGAGTTGCGAGCAGTCTGAGTATCTGCCGATCTACCCGGTCTAGACCCTGTTCGTCAATCTCAAAGAGTGCCATGGCTCCACGCACGGATGCCATGTCAACCACTTCATGGCCGTTTACTGCGGCAAAATCCCTTACTCGGCGAAGTAGTCGGTTCGCAATTCGCGGTGTGCCGCGAGATCTCTTGGCAAGAGCGCCCACAGCCTCGTCAGTTAAGGCAATACCAAGTCGCAGCGCGGAACGAGAGATGACGCCGGCGAGTTCGCCCGGCTCATAGAACTCTAGGAAGGCAGTAAAGCCAAATCGGTCTCTGAGTGGCGTAGGCAACATACCGCTTCTGGTGGTAGCCCCAACCAGAGTAAATGGTGCGATGTCCAAAGATATCGAGGTGGCACCTGGTCCTTTGCCAACCATCACATCAACTCGGAAATCCTCCATCGCCAGATAAAGCATCTCCTCAGCACTTCTTGACATGCGGTGGATTTCGTCAATAAACAGCACATCGCCAGAATCCAAGGCCGAGAGCATGGAGGCAAGATCTCCCGAAGACTGAATTGCTGGCCCTGAGGTGAGCCTTAGAGTTCGATTCGACTCCTGCGCCACAATCATGGCCAAGGTGGTCTTGCCAAGACCTGGAGGCCCTGCCAGCAGAATGTGGTCGGGGGTCCTGTTGTGCAATTTCGCTGCTGAGATCAGTAACTCAATCTGACTAACGACCTTTTGCTGGCCTACAAATTCGCTGAGGTTTGAAGGTCTCAGCGTCTGCTCGACCTCGCGCTCGTCACCGGTTGGCTCGATCATCTTTCAACCAATTTGGACTTGCCAAGCAATGCCAACGCTTGCTTGAGGGCGGCCGAGTTGTCTAAATCTTGTGGTAGCGATGTCAGTATTTCTCTTGCCCTAGCTTCATCGGTACCAAGTTGCAACAGTGCCTCCAGAACCTGCGATCGAGGCGATGCGCTCGAGAGCCCAACCTTATTGGCTAGGGATATAACAATGAGCTTTGCGGTTTTGGGTCCGATGCCGGAGATCGACCTGAATGCCGCGTCGTCTTGACTGTTGACGGCATTAGCAATTTGCTGAGAGTCCATGCCGCTTAGCACCGTCATCGCCAGTTTCGGACCGATTCCAGATACCGAGCAGAGCAGGTCGAATGACTCCTGCTCCCCCGAGCTCTCAAATCCAAATAGCGAAAGGTCATCCTCGCGGACCACTAACCGGGTAACTATTTCGAGGTCTTGACCAAGCTTGAGCTTCAGTGAAAAACGCGGGGTGATTGCAACTCGGAAACCAACTCCCCCGACCATAAGCGTCAGCGAGTCGGTTGTTAGCCTTGCGACTTTGCCAGAGAGAAGTTCAATCACGGACCTAACCTAGTCGGCGAGATGCTTTTTTAGCCGCTGCGACCCACTGCTGCTGTGCGGAAGTGCCCACCTTTACGCCGCGCTTTGAGGCGCAAAGTGCAACCGCCAGGGCATCTGCCACGTCCGCTGGTTTTGGCATCTCGGTGAGCTTTAGGATCCTGGTCACCATCAAGCCCACCTGCTCCTTGGTCGCTCGGCCATTTCCGGTAACCGCAGCTTTCACCTCACTCGGGGTGAAGAACTGAAGCGGAATGTCTGCATCGAATGCGATTGACATCAGCGCTCCCGAGACCTGGGCAACGCCCATCACTGAGCGGAGATTAGCTTGGGCAAAGACGCGCTCCAGTGCGATCAATTCTGGACTGTGCTCACTAACCAACTTTTTGAGCTCTCGAGCGATAGCTCCAACTCGATCCCTGGGATCCTCGCTGGGTTGAGATTGAAACATGCCATACGAAAGGGCTTGATTTTTAGCGGTGTCAATCACGGCATAACCGCAGCGTGTTAGTCCTGGGTCAACACCGAGAATTATCGCCATCAGGCCTCGAGGGCTGCCAGTACTTCTGCTGAGACGTCCATGTTAGTGAAGACGTTTTGCACGTCATCAAGGTCCTCAATGGCATCGATCATCTTGATCACCTTGGTTGCAGTTTCAGCGTCAGCCTGGATCTTCATCGAAGAGACAAACTCAACGTCCGCCGACTCGTAATCGATTCCACTTGCTTGGAGTGCCGCGCGTGCCGCAACCATTGACGAGGGGTCGCAAGTCAGGACTAAGCCGTCACCATTGGAGGAGATGTCTTCGACATTGTGCTCAATGGTTGCTTCTAGCACGGCGTCCTCGCTGGCACCGTCAACCACAACGATGACTCCCTTACGGGCAAACTGGTAGGACACCGAGCCTGGATCTGCCATTGTGCCGCCGTTCTTGGTCACCGCGGTGCGGACCTCAGCTGCCGTGCGGTTCTTGTTGTCGGTCAGGCACTCGATCAGGATCGCGATGCCATTTGGCCCGTAGCCTTCATACATGATGTTGGTGTAGTCAGCTCCCTCACCCAGAGCGCCCGAACCGCGCTTGATGGCTCGCTCAATGTTGTCGTTGGGAACAGAGTTCTTTCGTGCTTTGTAGACCGCGTCGTAAAGGGTCGGGTTGCCGTCGATGTCAGCTCCACCGGTTCGAGTGGCTACCTCAATGTTTCGAATTAGCTTCGCCCAGAGCTTGGCGCGCTTTGCATCGTTGGCAGCCTTCTTGTGCTTGGTGGTTGCCCATTTGGAATGGCCTGACATGAATCCCTCTTCTTAGCTGATGCTCTCAAGAAACAGCGAGTGGAGTCTTGTTCCACCCGTGATTTCCGGGTGGAAGGTCGCTCCGATTAGCTTTCCTTGACGAACCGCGACCGATTCCCCGTTCAAAGTAGCTAATACTTCCGCTTTTCCTACCGCCAAAATTCTAGGGGCTCGGATGAATGCAACCCGCTCGGTAACGCCAAGGATTTCAACATCAGCCTCGAAGCTGTAATTCTGCCCGCCGTAGGCATTTCTCGAGGACTCAATATCCAAACCGCAAACGAACTCCTGGCCTTCAACAGCGCCTTGAACGCGGTCACTGAGCATGATCAGACCTGCGCAAGTTCCTAGGGTTGGTTTATGCTTCACAAACTCCCGCAGCGCTGGAAATAACCCGAAGCTCTTCGCAAGATTGCTCATTGCTGTGGACTCGCCGCCGGGAATCACCAAGGCCGAGACTCTCGAGAGTTCAGACTCACGCCGAACCGGTATTACCTCTGCCCCAAGGGACTCGAGTAAAAGTTTGTGTTCGCGCCAATCACCTTGCAGCGCTAGGACGCCAACTAGCAACTACCAACCACGCTCGCTGAGACGGTGTGGGGCTGGGAGATCATTCACGTTGATGCCTACCATTGCCTCACCTAGTCCACGACTGACGTCCGCAATCACCTTCGGGTCATCGTAGAAGGTAGTCGCCTTTACGATGGCAGCTGCGCGAGCAGCAGGGTTGCCGCTCTTGAAGATTCCAGATCCAACGAATACGCCGTCAGCGCCAAGCTGCATCATCATTGCCGCATCCGCAGGAGTGGCCACACCACCCGCCACAAAAAGCACAACTGGAAGCTTGCCGGTGTGGGCAACCTGCTTTACCAGCTGGTATGGGGCCTGCAGCTCTTTGGCTGCGACATAGAGTTCTTCGTCGGTCTTAGCGGCCAGCGCACGAACCTCGGAGAGGATGGTGCGGATGTGCTTGGTGGCCTCTGAGACATCGCCGGTTCCAGCCTCACCCTTGGAACGAATCATTGAAGCGCCTTCTGTGATGCGGCGCAGTGCCTCTCCCAAATTCGTAGCACCACAGACGAACGGAGTCTTAAAGCCCCACTTGTCGATGTGGTTGACGTAGTCGGCCGGGCTGAGCACCTCAGACTCGTCAATGTAGTCAACCTCTAGCGACTCAAGTACCTGGGCCTCGACGAAGTGACCAATGCGCGCCTTTGCCATCACAGGGATTGAAACCATGTTGATGATCTGGTCGATCAGGTCTGGGTCGCTCATTCTGGCAACACCGCCCTGGGCGCGGATGTCCGCCGGAACGCGCTCGAGGGCCATCACGGCCACGGCGCCGGCATCCTCGGCAATCTTCGCCTGCTCTGCGGTTACGACATCCATAATGACGCCGCCCTTCAGCATTTCTGCTAGGCCGCTTTTGACTAGTGGGGTTGCGTTTGAGTTCTCTGACATGGCTTAATCCTATTTATCGTTCGACCAGTTAATTGCAATTGTTTCCCTAACCTCACTGAGCAACCTCGGCATGGCCTTGGTTTTTGCGATGATTGGGAAAAAGTTTGAATCGTGATTCCAGCGAGGAACAATGTGCTGGTGCAGGTGTCCGGCAATGCCCGCTCCCGCAACTTGACCTTGGTTCATCCCGATGTTAAACCCGTGAGCGCCAGAAACCTTCCGCAAAGTCCGCATTGCCTGCTGGGTAAGCGATCCAATTTCAGCGACCTCTTGCTCATTGGCATTGTCATAGGTGTCGACGTGGCGGTACGGACAGACCAGCAGGTGGCCGGCGTTGTAAGGGAATAGGTTCAAAAGCACGAAGCAAGTCTCACCCCGATAGACGATGAGTGCCTCTTCATCGGTCTTTTTTGGCCCGAGGCAAAATGGACACTCTTCGTCCGGCGGTTGCTGTCCAGTCTGCAGGTAAACCAAGCGGTGCGGAGTCCACAGCCGCTGAAAGTCATCTTCCATGCCCGACATCGACTCTAAGAAATCGCTCATTAGACCTGAGTCTTCGATTCGATGGAATCAAGAATGATCTTCAACGCTTGCTCCTTAGTAAGGTCATTCTCCTGAGAGCCATCTCGGTAGCGGAAGCTAAAGGTGCCATTCTCGACATCGCGGCCACCCGCCAGCAGAATAAACGGCACTTTAGCGAGGGTGTGATCGCGAATCTTCTTTTGCATGCGATTATCGGAACGATCCACCTCGGCCCGGACGCCTCTTAGTCTCAGTTCCTGCGTGAAATCCTCCAGGTAATCGGCAAAATCATCTGCCACTGGAACACCAACTACCTGAACTGGTGCCAACCAAGGTGGGAAGTGTCCGGCGTAGTGCTCGGTCAGTACACCAAAGAATCGCTCGATGGAGCCAAATAGAGCGCGGTGAATCATGATTGGCCGATGGCGCTCTCCGTCTGCCCCAACGTACTCGAGGTCGAAGCGCTCAGGTAGGTTGAAATCGAGCTGAATTGTAGACATCTGCCAGGTGCGACCGATGGCATCCCTGGCCTGCACTGAAATCTTCGGGCCGTAGAAGGCTGCCCCGCCTGGATCTGGAACTAGGTTCAGGCCAGACTTCTGAGCAACCTCAGCAAGTGTGTTAGTTGCTCGGTCCCACAGCTCATCGCTACCGACGAACTTTGGGTTCTCGGGGTCGCGAGTGGAGAGTTCTAGGTAGAAATCGTTTAGGCCATAATCACGCAACAGGCCCAATACGAAGTCCAGCACCTTGGTCAATTCGATCTCGAGTTGGTCGCTGGTCACAAATAGGTGGGCGTCATCCTGGGTCATGCCGCGAACTCGAGTTAATCCGTGCAGCACACCGGATTTCTCGTAGCGGTAGACCGACCCGAATTCGAACATCCGAAGCGGTAGCTCGCGATAGCTTCGCGAGCGAGAGCGGAAAATCAGAATGTGGAACGGGCAATTCATGGGCTTGAGGTAGTAATCCTGACCCTGCTTTCGCAACGCCCCGTCTTCGCCATACTCGGCATCCAGCTTCATTGCCGGGAACATGCCGTCCGAATACCACTGCAGGTGACCAGAAATCTCAAATAGGTTGCCCTTGGTGATGTGCGGTGAGTAAACGAATTCGTAACCAGCTTCTTCGTGACGCTTGCGGCTGTAGTCCTCCATAACCCGGCGAACGATTCCCCCCTTGGGGTGGAACACCGCAAGTCCTGAGCCGATCTCATCCGGGAAGCTGAAAAGATCCAGTTCAACGCCAAGCTTTCGGTGGTCACGTCTGGCCGCTTCTTCGAGCCTTTCAAGGTGAGCATCGTGCTGCTCCTGGGTGGGCCATGCCGTTCCATAAATACGTTGCAACTGCTTGTTGTTCTCATTGCCGCGCCAATAAGCGGCTGCGGATCGAGTCAGAGAGAAGCCCTTGCCAATTCCGCGAGTGTTTGGCAGGTGTGGACCGCGGCATAGATCTCGCCACGCGACTGTGCCGTCTGGGTTGAGGTTTTCATAAACCGATAGGCCGCCAGCACCAACCTCGGCTGATCCTTCACCGACATCTGAACTCTTCAGGCCAATCAGCTCGAGCTTGTATGGCTCGTTTTTCATTAGTTCGCGGGCTTCGTCATCCGATACTTCACGTCGCACGAAACGTTGCGACTTACCGACCAGTTCCTTCATGCGCTTCTCGATGCGCTTTAGGTCCTCTGGCTTGAATGCTTCTGGGACGTCACAATCGAAGTAGAAGCCGTCTTTAATAGGTGGGCCGATGCCGAGCTTTGCCGGATCAAACAACTCCTG
>JACCDS010630787.1_pt1 | contig 30522 bp, 31 predicted proteins | sample 7446441 | NCBI WGS metagenome assembly JACCDS01 (sample SAMN15323445, study PRJNA562643) | freshwater metagenome | isolation source: river surface water | place: USA:Blue River Watershed | collected 2017-08-17 | reverse complement strand
TGGTTCATCAGGTAGGTAGCTAACGGCGCATGGTCCTGGACGATCTCGTGGCCGGTGCAATCGATGGTCGCAAGGTAACGACTGTTCAGGCAGACCGATTTCGGCACAACGACGATGCCTTTGTGCCCGAACGACATCGCTTCGGCATCGAAGTGAAAAATGCTGTTGAAGTTTTCACGCAGGACCAAACGGGTGCCCAGCTGCTGACGGAGTGCCGCGTACTGCGGTTTCAGCCTCAGTAGGTCTGGCATCGGCAGGGGCGGGAGGACGAGGGAGAACTCAAGGTCGGGGCGGCCTGAGTTCGGCAGTTTTCCAGTTTCCCAGAATTCCAGGTTCCCGGACCCCCGGTGGAAATCGGGCTCTGAGGCAGTCGCCAGAATTCCAGCTTCCCAGTTTTCCAGCTTCCCAGTCCTCCAGCGCAGCACGTCGGCGTCGAGCGACAGAGACAAATAGTCGGCCAGTCCGGTCAGCCGGTGGAGCTGGCTCACCTCTCGGGTGATGATGCGCACCCGGAAGCCCTCGTCGTGGATCAGGTCACATAGATGACGCAGGGCAGGGAGGTTCTCGTCGAGTCGGTCTGGGGCGAGCTTTCGTATCCCAGATAACGCAGGATGCGAGGCGACAGCGCGAACTCCCGATAGTCGATCTTGGCCAGTTCGTAGAGCCGCTGAGAATGTACGGGGCGCCATTCGAAGCCAAAGCCCAGGAAAACCTGCGTCGGATCTTCGCAGTGTTCGGCCAGGATCGCTGGGTTGGTGATTTCGATGCTGCGGCCCCATAGCGAGGCGCGCAGTACCAGCAGGTGCAAGGCCTGGCCGAGGCGCAGCACGCTCATCGCCAAACAGAATATCGCCAAGGGTAAGGCAAGTTGTCGGGGAAGCATGCCGGCGATGCCGACGCTCAGGAAGTAGACCAGCCCGATTCCCCATGTGAGCGCCGCGTAGGCCTCGTAGGCACGACGCCACGGCATTTCGTAGCGACGGATCAGCATTTACGCTTCCTCGCCCGGCGTTTGGGGTAATGAGGCAAACCCTTCGATGTGGCTTGCCGCGATGATGACACCCATCACCGTCTGATCGCCGATCTTGCATGTCGAGGTCGGCGGCCCCGGAGGCTCCGTTTTGACCAGCATGTTGGTATCGGCGAGAGCCCGCAGGGCGATCGAGGGTTGCACACCGTGCTTTATGAATTCGTCCAAGGGAACGAAACATCCTCCTTCTATACAGGCGACGGTGGGCGGTCCCGATGTGTCGCCTAGGCTTGAAATGGCCCGGGCGAGGGCTTCCCGAACAAGGGGATTGAGGCGAAGCGGGGCGTGCAGGCTGATCCGAGGGGACTGCGATGGCGACGGGGTGGGCGGTTGAGCAGCCTCCTCAGGTGTCGTTGCCGGAAGGCTCTCTTTCGGGATCAGGGGCATTTGCGTCGGGGCCTGTGAGGGGGATGTCGACTCGGTTGCTGGTACTGCCGTTTGAGCAGGAGGCGCTGTCCCGGCCGATGGTTTGGTTTCCAGCTTCTGCGGCAGTGCTTCGGGAAACGGATCGATGCCTGTGAGCAGGATGGCCGGGTTGGTGAGCTTCATGGCTTCCAGCGCTGCCTTGGCGCCGGGTGGATGAATCGACCAGGTGGCCCGTTCTGTCGAAGCCGGCTCGAACACCTTGGCCGCAATCAGCAGTTCCAGCATGGTTTCCGGGGACTTGGGGATACCGACCAGCTGATCCGCTTCGAGCATCTGCTGGACGTCTTCCGCAGCACCGGGCCAGATCAGGAAGAGGCCGTCCTGGCCAAGCCACAGGCGGGATTTTTCGCGATTGGTGATCCAGGCGGCGTGCCCGGCCGCCAGGCGCCGTAGCGCGTCCACCAGATAACGCTCGAGATGGGAGCCGAACTGGGGCGAGCCGTAACGATCCGCATTGGCGGCGAGGTTGCGGTCGATCACAAGGGCGAACGAGCGACGCACCAGCTCGCCGAGAATATTGTGTTCGCGGTAGAGGGTGATGCCGCCGATGCTGGCCAGCAGATGGGGGACGATGACGGTATTGCCTTCGGAGAGATGGGACATGACCTCCGCCGGCGCGACCTGGGGCAGCACGAAGAGACCGAGTCCGCGGGTTTCCGACGCTTGCGGGTGCCAGCGGACGAAGTAGCGATCAGCCTTCCTGCTCGACAGCCAGTCACTCAGGGGCAGCAGAAATGGTGGCCAGGATTCGCCTTGTTCATCCGTGACGATCAGGTGACTCACCAGTCGGTGCAGTTCGCAGCACAGCCCCGCGATGAAGGTCGCGTGCCGCCATCGGGGTTCCAGTTGGCGGCGTGCCGAGATGCTCAATCGGCCGGAGAAGATATGGGCATCGGTTCCTTGCAGGCTATAGAAGGCGGTTTCCAAGCCAAGCCGGAACAAGCCGCCGGGTGCACTGAAAAAATTGTCGGGCGTGGCCGGCAACAGATGGACACAGGCGGCGTAACGGCGTACGAGGGAAAGGACGTCGTGCTCGAAGCTGGTGCGATCGATGCCGTAGCACAGTTTGATGCGGGCGATCAGCTTGCTTTCCGCCGCGAGCAGATCGTCGACCGGCAATGTGGTGAAGCCGGGGTCCGATGCGGGGTAGCGTGGGACGGCAGTGAGGTCGGGCATGGTGCTGGATCGGTGATTCCGATGTGCCCCATTGTTGGGAAGCTCTGGCGATCTGTCGCGGGGAAATGTCCTCTATTCCACGGGGCTATTGCGCTCGGCCTCGGCATGCAGGATGTGGAAGCGCGAGAGCATGTTCAGTTGGAGTTCGGTGATGTCGGGAACAGGGCGTATGGGATAGGACGCCTGGACGCGATGATCCACTTGGAAACGCTGAACGAGCTTGCAGAAAGGGCAGAGTTCTCCCGGACGTGCCACGGTGCCAACGGCGGCCAAGAAGCCGCAGCCGCAATCCGGGCAGGTCAGCAGGCTCAGGCTCGGGGCGCGGACGAGCCAGATGCCAGCGAGGTGGGAGACGAGATTGAAGGCCCGATCCATGCTGATACGATGGGGTTCGGCGGTGACGGCGCAGTAGGCTTGATAGGCGAGGATGAGCGCGTCGGCCGCCAGCAGGCCTTGCCGACGCAATTGCTCGTACTTGGCGCCGACGATGCAGGCATCGGTCCGCAAGATCAGGTTGGCGCTGTGATACCACTCGGCCGAGTCCGGCGCCCGGCCCCGCGGAATGGTTTCAGCATTTGGAAAGAACAGATGCTGGACCTGTCGTGGTGGAATGCCGGTCACGAACTGGATGGTCCTGAGCCGGGCGCCGAGGGCGGCCAGTTGTTTGGCGCGTTGGATCGCAGACAGGTGCCGGTCACCACGCGTCGGCATCATCGCTTACCTTCTCGGTTCCAGGTAAGGAGGGGCTGGCGGCGATACCAGGGAGAAAGCACCTGCCAGGTTGGGCGGCGTGCTCAGCAACTGAACCAGATCGGCGCGAGGTGGAAAGAGCGTGGTGTCTCCGATCTGGAATGCCCGGGACCACAATTCATCGAGTCTCAGAGAGCGAATATAATTTGCCTGCTCGGTGCTGAGCGCGAACCTGCAGCAGGTTGCGGCCATGTCGTGCTGCAATTCGGCCCGAATGATGGCGAGGATATGGACGTTGATCCATTCGACATCGGTGATGCTGACGCGATTCATTGGTTTGCGCTCCCGGTTAGCCTTGGCACGATGGACGCGGTTTGGTAACAGCGGCGATGACTCTCTTGGTGAACCAAAGAGAGCCGGTAGAGGCAGAATAGTGACTTCAGTCGCGAGATGGCAATGACATTTTTTCGAGAAGTTTGTCGTGTCGAAGGTTTGCCATCGGAAATCGCCATGAAGTCCCGGTGCTTGTGGATTCAAGGGGTTTCGCGCATTGACAAGGATAATGAAGTGTTAATTCACCATGCGTGAATTTGAGATGCCGATTCGCTGCAGGGGCAGCGTTCATTTCGGTTTTGTCTGTCCCGCTTGACGCGTTGTTTTGCTTTCAAATTGCTTATGGCGTCGAGCGAAAAAAGGCCGGAAGCCCTTTCGGGTTCCCGGCCTTGCCACAGGATCAAGCCGCTTCGGCCAGACCCTTCCACTCATGGGCGGAGAGATCGATCAGACGACCGCCCAGCATTTCGAACTCGGTGGCCCGGTCGTAGTCCTCGACTTCCTGGCTGTAGTGCGTCACCGCGTTGACCAGCCCGTAACCCGACAGATTTCCGCCCGAGACGAGATGGCGCAGGACGCCGGAGCGTTCGGCGTCGTTCAGGGTGTAGCGCTGGGCCAGCACCTCGACCGTCTTGACCGGGTCTCCCTTCAGCGGGATGTTGAGCGTCCGCTGCATCTTCTGTGCGCTCTGGGTGAACGTGGCTTCCGAGACCGCCGCCTGCACCACGTCGCGAACCTTCAGGAAGAAGGCCTTGTCGTCGGCCTGCAACGTGTCGTCCTGGTAGATCGTGACCGTGTCGTCCTCGCCGCCGAGCGCGCGGCCCACGTGGGTCTTGCGCAGGGAACGGTCAGGAGCGATCAGGCCATTGCTGCAGACCAGGCGGTAGATCAGGGGTTGGACTGACAGGGTGCCCTGGCCGACCTCCGAGTTGGTGATCACGATCCCAGCCTGGACCACGTCGCCGGGGCTCATCTCGTACTTCAGGCGCGGCGTGACGCACTTCAGGTACATCTTCGTCTCGGTCAGTTCCACCGATTCGAAGCGCACCTCGGGCAGACGTTGCAGGATGGGCAGCACGTTCATGGCGAGGTCGAAGTTGTCGAGGCGGCGGTAGCGTTCCGAGAGCACGGCGCGCACGTTGCCAGCGAGCGTGCGCAGCATGCGCCGGTCACCTTCGTTCTGCAGCCAGGTGTTGACGTTGCGGTCGAGCAGTTCCGGCTGTTCCTCGCGCATGCGCTCGAAGTAGGCATACGGAATCTTCAGCTTGTCGGCCAACTGGCGGCGTGCCAGCGGCGTGACGCCATACAGGACCGGGCCGCCGGTTTCTTCGACGACGAGACGGGTATCGCCCGCTTCGTCGGTGGTGTGCCGGACCAAGTTGGAGGGCACGATCAGGTCTTTCTTGGATGCGAGCTGGTGTTCCAGTTCTTGGACCAGGTCTACGAGGGAACGTCCGTTCTTCATGGAAAACTCCTTTGCGGAAAAGAAAAACGGGAACGGCTCCCCCAGTGGGGAACGCGTCCCCGCCAGGGTCGATGACAGACCGGCGAAAGCCGATCCGGATACAGGCGCGAAGAAATCGCGCCGAAACTCCAAGGCTGTCTTTGCGATGCGATGGCATCGCCTGGTGTGACAGCGACCAGGGGGAGAAAGCGCCTTTTCAGCGGCACCGTACGGCCTGCTGTGTGCAGTGCCGTTGAAAAGGCGGGGGTGGGCGCCTCGCGACGCCACCCCTCGTTCATCAAGCTGCCTGTGCGGACAAGGCTCGCACGCGGCGTAGCCACAGATCGCTCCAGTCCACGCCGGGCTCCTTGGGCACGAACACCTGCACTTCACGGCCACCGATGCGATGGGCTTCGCGCTTCAGGCGTCGGGCCAGGGCATAGGCGCTGGCCTGGCCGGCGAAATCGCCGTCGGCATCGTTGTCGGCGTAAATCCGGATCCGGCGGACCGAGTCGGGAATCCACAGCTTCTCCAGGTTCCCCGCGTTCAAGCCGGCCCAGAAGGGTCGTCCCGTCGCGAGATGAAGCGCGATGCTCTTCTCAATACCTTCGCTGAGCCCCAGGTCTTCGGTTGCCTCGAAAAGGCGCACCGCAGCCCCGTTGATGCCGGACGACAGCACCTTCTTCGCGTCGGGCACGGCCAGCTTGGCGCCGTCTTTGAGGTAGGTCCGATGCAGCGAGACCGCGTGACCGTCCTCGCCCTGGATGCAGGCCAGCATGGCCGGGTACTCGCCGACCTTCTGCGACTTGCCCTCGGCGTTCTTCTGGTAGTACCCGAGCGCCGGATGAAAGCGCAGCACCTTCGGATAGACCGGCAGTGCGACGCCCCGGCTGGTCAAGTAGCGATCGACTTCATCGCCTGCCCTGACCGGCAAGGCCTCGTTCCATATCCGCTGCGCCAACTTCTGCAGTCGATCCGCCGACGGTTCGCCGAGTTGGGCCGGTGGCAAGTCGGGCATCACGCCCAGCCAGCGCTCGACCTCGCACAAGGCCGTGTTGAAGTCCATGCCCAGCGCTCCCTGCAGCAGCTTGAAACCGCCGCCGGGACCGCAACTGCGGCAAAAGTAGTTCCCTTCGCCGAACTTGTCGGTGTACTGGAACCGGTCTGTGCCGCCGCAGAAAGGGCAGGGCAGGTTGCGCCGCTTGAGGATGCGTGGATCGATGCCCAGGCTGGCCAGGATCTCCGTCCAACGCCCGTGCGCTCTTTGCTTGGCCGATTCGACACGCGCCGTGTACTCAGCCGATTGCATGGGGTTCTCCCGCACCGGCAGCACCCGCCCGCAGGGCGACCGAATGGCCGGGAGCCGTTCCGCTGCCGACGGTGACCTCGAAGGTCTTGCCGTGCAGCAAGGGATACTTGCCCAGCCCCAGTTCCTGCAACAGGGAATCCAGCGTCTGCACCGGATCGACCGAGCGCAGCCGGCGGATTAGGTCGGCCAGGGCATCCCAGTCGGCATCCAGGTCGGAGGACATGAACTGGTCGTTCTCGTCGACGAAGGAGGATGCCTGGCGCACGGCGCGGCCGGACGTCTCGCCCTTGGGAATGTAGATCACATCCCCGTGGCAAATCCCGGCATCGGTGATATCCACCACGTCCATGCCGCAACCCAGGCGAACCTCGTCGCACAGGATCACCGTCGGCCAGATCCAGCGCCCTTCCAACTGGACGCGTACCTGTTCGCCGATGGCCCTGACCTGGACCTTCTCCTGCTCGGGGTAACGCACGTACTTCCAGCTCCAGTGCTCATGGTGCAGGCCGATCCAGTCGAAGATCACCTGGCCATTGGCGCGGGCCATCATCCATTGCACAGCGTTGTCGTCGTCCAGACCGGACAAGGCGACGAGGGTGACCTCGCCGGACTCGATCGCCTGGCGGCTTGGCGCCGCGTCGACCTGCCGGACGTAGCCGCGGTCGTCGCACTGGATCGGGTAGTCGCTGACCACCTCGAACAGCTCGACGGGCATCTCGTCCAGATCGTTCAGCAGGTCGGTATGGCCCCAGCCACGCATCGCGCCGTAGTAAATCTCGACGAAGCGCTCAGGCGGCAACTGGGTTTTGGCGATTTCCAGCGTACGGCGCCAGCAATCCTTCAACTCGGCGTTGATACGCTTGGTCTGCACGTCTTCGTCGATCAGCTTGTCGCGGTCCGGCAGGCGGGCCATGAACTGGCGCGAGTCCAGATGCACGACATTGACTTGGTCTGCCTCGGCCGACGGCACATAGGTCGGCCGCATGACGCAGAAGCCTTGCAGGAACACCAGCGTGTTGTGGTTGAGCTTGCCGTCTCGTGTGCCAGCCAGATGGACGGCGCCCATCGGGCTGTCCATGGTCGCCAGGTTGGCGAGCGCTAGCGGCCGGGGCAGGGTCTCGCCGTTGAAGCGCACGATGACTGGAAAGCCCTGACTCAGGACCTTGATGCGACCACCCAGATCGGGCAGGTCGACGCCGTGGAGTTCGACTCGCGTGCCCGCGATAGCCTCGGCAATGGTTTCGACTTCGATGAATGCCTTGGCCAATGCGGCCTGGGTGTCGATGTCTGCCCGAAGATTGCGTGAGGTCACGATGCAGCGTGCGGCAGCATACAGGCACTTCGAGAAACCCACGCCGAAGGGATGTTCCCCGGCTTGGGTTTCGGCGTCCCAGCCCGACTCGTGGAAGCTCAGGAGCTTCTGGAAATCCTCGACGCCGTGGCCGTCGTCCTGAACGCTCAAGATTTTCGTGTCGGCGTCGTAGGCGACATCGATCTGCATGGCGCCGGCACGCCGGGCGTTCTGAAGCAGCTCGGAGATGAGCGTGAAACGGTCGGAGAAGGCATAACGCTGGTTGCGCAGGACGCCTTCTTCGTTGATACGGATTTGGATCTGCATGACATGGCTCCATGAATGCAGGCGAACCCGTTCCCTGATGGGATGGGCCCACCAGGGGAAAGATCAGACGGTAGGCCAGGGGGGCGACCGACGGAAAAAAGGGCGGCAGCGCTTGAAATTGCTGCGAAATGGGTTGACGGCGGATTACGGGGCGCGCCAGGAACAAGGCTCGGCGGGGTCGGTTCCGCTGACCGGGACAAGAGGCCCTTCGGCGTTCCAATCCCCGGCAGAGTGTTCTTCCGGCGTGACGGCCGGACACTCGGCGACCAACTGGTCCCGTTCCTCGACGATTTGCTCGAGCGCGACCGCATCCTCGTAGTCCATGCGCCCGGCGATCCCGTAGGCAACGAAAATCGCCAGAAGGCGCAGGAGATCCTTGAAAGTGCTCATGACGATTCCTGAAGAGGCCGGCGGGTCAGGACCCGCCGCTGATGAAGGGATGGGCGGTTTCAGTTGAACAGGTCACCTGTCACCGACATGCGTTTGATCTGCTCGTTGATCCACTGGGGGTTCTTGGCGAGCCGGCCTTCGACCCATTCGGGGTTGTGAATGACCGCATCGCGTACCCATATGGGATAGCGCTCCAGCGTGCGTCTGAACCAGACGCGCAAGCTGTTCCGGATGTGGTCGCGGACGGCTTCCGTATCGACCAAGCCGCAATAGGCGATGGGCGACAGTGGGCTGCAACCCACCACGCGCAGACAACTTGCGAAGGAGAAGGGCTTGCTGTCCTTCTCCGGCTCGGTAAATACCCAGCGCAGGATGTCGAATTTCTCGTCGAGGGGCGTATTGGGATCGGCCAGTTGGTCGATTTCCTCCAATAGACGCCAATGCAGGAAGACGACGTCTTCCTCGCTCCATTCCACGGGGGTATCGTCGTCGAGCAGCCGTGCAATGGTGTTGTCGTCGGCTTGCTTCGCCGGCGATGGCGAAGGCAAACCACGGGAAGAAAAGGCTGGAGGGAACGCCGAAGCCACGGTCGTGGGTAGCGTAACCCTGGGGGAGATGCTCTGGTTCAACATCGTTGTCTCCAAAAATGAAGGAGGCAACGCGCACCACGACCGGGGGCGAATGCCCCCATGGGGTGAGGTACGGCCAATCGGCAATGGATGGCCAAGGCTAGGGAAGGAACTCCAGGGCTGGCTTGGCTGGGCGGTACGAACCGCCGTGATCGGTATGCCAGCTACCGATCGGGGAAGGTCATCGGGGGAAGGGCCGTTCCGCAATGAAACGGGCAATACCCGCCCTTGCCTCGATAACCCGCCGCGATGCGCGGAGGGGCTCGGATATGACGCGAAGGCATGACACCCGGGCCGATGAAGCCGGCAGGGAGGCACGCACAGAAGAAAACTCCAAGGCTCGCCGAATCCAATGCAGGGCCAGCTGCTGCATGACTACAAATTAGCGATGCGCAAAGTGCGGGTCAACGTGCAAATGCAGCCCAATGCCGAAAGCCCCCTCAGGTGACGGCCATTTCTGATGGCGAATGCAGGAGGCGATGCGGAAGATCGCATCGACAGCAGGTTTTCGAGGAGTCGGATATGCCGGAGATTCAAATCGTCAAGGTGGACCAGGGGGCCGTCAATGCGCGCATTCTCGCCAAGGAGACCAAGGCCGATTTCCGTCGAGTCGAAGCCGCCAGCCTCAAGATGCCCGCCAGCTTTGCCAGTGCGGAAGGAAAGCGGTTCTTTGCCCGGCTTTTCAATACTTTGCAACTCAATGCCCATTTCATTTCGGTCATTGCGCGCACGCGTCTCGATCATGATGACGTGTCCCGGATCGAAGATGCGATCCGCGCCCAGATGGAGACCGCATCTACCGCACTCAACCAGGCGATCGATGGTACCGAGGCGCTGTTCAAGGTGCATGGGGTCACCAGCGCGGCCACCTACGATACGGTGCCGCTCGATATCGACGTGCATGTGCTGTCGTCGCTGGGGCGTCGTTATCTGGAAGTCCTGGGCAAGCTCGACCAGTTGATGCCGCTTCTACAGACCCTGGAAATCCACGAAGTGCTGTCGACCCGGGAGATCGACATCCAGCGGGCCAATCTCAAGCGTCAGGTACGCGACATTGCCAACAGTACGCGTCGCTTTGCGATGGGTTTGCGCCGGCAGATGAACGTGATGGCGGAGAAGGCGATGGCGGTGCAGCCCCAAGCCGAAACGAGCGATTCCGAAAAACCGGCGGCGGACGACGAAACCCCGGTCGAGGCCATTGTGCCCGACGAGCGTCGCGAAGAGGATGGCCACCTGGCTCCGGAAACCTCGGCGGCGCCGGCCGCCGAGCCATGACGCTTCCCCAAGCCATAGTTGGTGCGGAGGGGGGGATTCCTGCGCCGATTAAAGGCATGTAGGATGGTTATTCCATTGGATTGCGCTGGGCCTTCGCAAAAGCAAACGGTATTCGGTCCGGTTCATGTATAGGGAGTCCGCCATGCCTGCGATCACCGATGTCCCGCCGGTCAACGTTTCGGCTGAGTTGAATGCGTTCCGTCAGCATCTAGACACCTTGCTTCCCCAGAAGAAAGAAGGGGAAAACCTGCTGATCGCCACCTGGAATCTCCGAGCCTTCGCGTCGGTCACCCGCGCTTGGACCGCCAGCGAAAAAGATAGCCCCAAGCGAGATTTGCGCGCAATCTTGAGCATCGCCGAAATCGTCCGCCGGTTCGATGTGATCGCCATTCAGGAGATCAAGGGCGATCTGCGGGCATTGCGCGATCTACTGCGCTGTCTCGGCGACGATTGGGCTTTCCTGATGACGGACATTACCCTGGGCGGCGCCGGCAACGCCGAGAGAATGGCGTTCCTGTTCGATACGCGGCGCCTGAAACCATCGGGGCTTGCCTGCGAACTGGTCGTGCCCCCCGAGTGGCTTGGCGAGGTTGGCCCCGACGCCCTGCGCCAGCAGTTCGCCAGGACGCCCTATGCGCTCAGCTTCAAGATCGGTGCGGCGACCTTCATCCTGGTGACTCTGCATGTTACCTACGGAGAAGCCTCGGCGGACCGGATTCCCGAACTTAAGGGCATTGCGCGCTGGCTGTCCGATTGGGCGCGCCAGGAGGATGAATGGTCGCACAACCTCATTGCACTCGGCGACTTCAACATCGATCGCCAGGGGGATGCCCTGTGGCAGGCTTTCACATCGTCGGGGCTGTTTACGCCGGATGATTTGAACAAGGTGCCGCGTACGGTGTTTTCCGATCCGGGAAAGCCCGGCAAGTGGCAGTTTTACGATCAGATCGCCTGGTTTGAGAACGCCAAGGGGGTACCAAAGCTCAATCTGACCTATCGTGCTGGCGGGTATGTGGATTTCCTGCCCTGGGTCTACACGGAGCTCGACCTGACCAAGTCGGCGAAGTCGTACAGGATTTCGGATCACTTTCCGTTGTGGGCCGAATTCCTGCTCGCGTGATCCGGTAGCTGATATCGAGTCGTGTGCCCATCAGGATGGTCAGGGGGCGGTTTCGAGGCATCGCCACTTTGCCGTGTCGGGAGTTGAGGGAATGGTTGATCTGTCCACCAGGTCCAGGTCGGTTCCTTCGTCGCGGCAATCGCCTTTTCTTTCGCAGCCCGTTCCTTCGTGTTCATGAAGGGGCTTAGTATGTGCAAAGGGACCGGCTGGGGGCCGATATCCAGCAATAGTGCGTTGGAAAACGGTGCGGCGCTCTTGGCGTCGTAGCGCAGAGGTTTGATGAAGCGACGCTGCTGGCTCACCAGGGCATCGATCAGAGGCAGTTCATGGACGCCTTCAACGGGTATCCAGTGTTCGCTGGCCAGCATCAGGCTCACCGCGTCGATCTCGTAGGTGAACTCACGCCGGGCCTTGATTATCGCGGCGATGAGGAGGCGTGCCCGGTGCCCGGTGTCCGCATCGCAGGCTTCGAACATCGGAGCGAAGACGCGTTCGACCCGAGCCCATGTCTTGCCCGCGATCAGCAGGGGGGCGTCGGGCATGTGCTTGACCCAGACGCGGTAGCCTTGCGCCGTAGCCTCGCAGGTTTTGTATTCGCCGATGACAAGCGCGAGCGGGATATGGCCTTCGTAGGGGTGCAGGACGGCGAGTTTTTCGCGGCGGCGCCGTGCCGCCTCGGCTTTGGTGCTTTCGTTGAAGGGCTCAGGCACATAGAGGCGTGCCGACAAAGGAATGCCTTTGACCGTGATCTCTTCGGCCGCTTCCTGGAGATATTTGCGCAAGATGCCCTGGTTGCGCTTGCCGGCCATGGCCGGGGTCCAGCGATTGAAGCCGGCACGTTCGAACAGGAAGTGGAGCAGGGCGTGCAGGGTCATTCGCCGGTGCAGGATCGCCACTTCCTGGGCTTCCTCAGGTTCGCCGCCGGGGATGGCGCTTCCCAGTCGGTGCGACCAAGGAAAATCTACGCGTAGTTCTATTCGTCCGGGCTCCCGCTCCAGCACGGCTTCACCGAGTAGTTCGCCCAGACCGGAAAGCTGGCTTTCCGGTTCGTAGGATGGGCAACAGGGGTGATGGGCGTTGCCGCTGTCCGGCATGCGCTTGATCACGAACTGACGGTGTCGCGCCACGTACATTTCGATCCCGTTGGGCTGACAGAGACAGCGGGGCCGTTCCAGTGTGTCGTAGATGTCTGCTAGTGCTTCCTGAAGACGCGGGTCGTCGGCGTTGATTTCTCGGCCCTGGATCGAAAAACGCTGGCTGTCCATGTGGCCGTCAAATCAACTCTTCGAGCAGATCGTCCAGCGTGGGCTTGGGACGAGGCATCCGCTCCCTGACGGCGCTGCGTTCGGCGATACCGAGAATCGTGCCAACCTGATCTTCATCGGCACCACGCTGGTACATCCTGGCCATGACCGTGAGTCTTGCCGACTGGGTGTTCAACTCTTTGAGTTCGGCGTAGCGGAACAGCTTGCGGTAGATCTCGAGTAGTGCCCGGCAGACGAAACGATGCTGGCCGGGCTCGCCATTGGGTGCAATTCGATAAGGCTCACCGTTGGGCGCCAGAAAGATTCGGCTATCCGGCGCCAAGTGACGGTAGTTGGCATGCTTTCCCAGTCCGTGCCCCATTTGTCCACGTTCATCGAGATAGGCAGTCAGCACTTCGTTAAGCCTCCTGCTGCTGAAGTACAGGGGCCGAGACTTGCCGTTGATTGCCGTTTCAGGGCGTAACACGGATTTACGCCGGATACAGCCATCGGGCGCGAGATAGTCCCGAATTTCGAGACGAGCAATTTCGAGAGGACGCAACCCGGTGGCAAAAGGCAAGTAGTAAAGTGCCAAGTCATGCCAGGTACGGTTGCTACGACCCTTGATGCGTAGGGCACCTTGGACAATCTCGTCGAGGGTCAGGACACGTGCCGGGCGGCTGGTTGGCGGAGGAGGTGGGTCGAAGTGCGTCAGCGCTGCAATGATGCCATCCCGATGCAAACGCAGCCGTTGCACAAATGCGGCGCCTTCTTCCTTGAGGCCCTCAATGCCGACCACCTGGGTAAGTTTCACAGCGATAGTCTTAATGCGCCGTTCGACGGCGGTGCGCGAGAGACCAAAGCACTCTGCTACGGCCTCGTAGGTTTCGCCATCGACGACGGCACGCAGCATAGCAATGGATTGCTGAGCGCTTTCGTGATGCGAGTGGATGTCTAGAGAGTTTTCCATGCAACTTCTCCCATGCTCTTTCTATCGCCATAGGGCTAGATGTTCCGGACCTTGGGAGTCGTTCGCGAGGAGAAATCGCCAGGAAATGCATGGGATTTCATTATCAGACTGGCGCTGCGGCGAAGCGCCGCCAGCGATGGGCTCGGAGGAAAGGAATACCGGATGCGGCTCCCACGGATTTCCCAGCCACGTCAACCGCCTTGCTCTGCGATCCAGCGACGGATGTCTTCAGCTCGCCAGACCGTTATTCGCTCTGAGAGCTTGACTGGATGGGGAAAAGTTTTGGCCTGAATACGTCGCCAAAGTGTCGATTTTGAAAAAGGAACCAAAGAGAGGACCTGCGGCTGGCGTAGAAAGCCGGTTTCTGGCAGTCGAAGGGTGGCTTCCGGTGCGGTGCCGGATGTCGGCGCGGTCATCTTTGGGGCGGCTGGACGGGGGCGGATATGGGGCATGATCGGGCCTCTTCTCGGCAAATGCCGGTAAGTGACATGACCTGCTCTATTGCGGTTGCGCTTGGTCAGGGAAGAGGGCAAACCGATAGGGAACGCAGAACTCGACGTAATGCCGCGGGCGTCCCATCGACGCGGCAGGGTGTAGGAAATGAGCGCACCCCGTATGGGGTGCGATAGAGGAACTCGTGGGGAATGTCGGTCTATCCGACTCCATCGCCCGCAAGGGGAGCAACCGGTACGGAAAAGGATCGTGGAGCAGGGGGCAGGTATCGACTGCGACGCCGCAACTGGTGCGGATTTTGATCTGCTAGCAACCGAAGGATTGCCTCGGTGGATATTCGGTAGCGGAATCTTGTACAACCGTATGCGAAGCCTAAACGCTACGCAAGATTCCGACTGCGGTACCCCCGAAAAATGGCTGGATGCTGAGGTGTTTGGTGATGGCGTTTCCATTTCAGGAGAGTTTTTTAGATGCAGCAGAGTGTCGATGTATATACCTGAATCTCGAGCTTTCAAACGTCGCCTTGATTGACATAAATATGCCAACCCCGGTTGTTTTCCGGGGGGCATATTTCAAATCAAACTACTGATTTAGTTAGAGTCCTCTCAGAGCGGAAAAGACATCAGCACCAGAGTAGCGAGCAGAGCGCCCCAGTTTTTCTTCGATACGTAGTAACTGGTTGTATTTTTCAACGCGATCAGATCGGCTCATGGATCCGGTCTTGATCTGGCGCGTGCCGAGACCTACGGCAAGATCCGCAATCGTGGTATCGGCTGTTTCGCCTGAACGGTGCGACACGACCGCTGTGTAGGCTGAACGTTGCGCCATGTTGATGGCGTCGATGGTCTCCGACAGTGTTCCGATTTGGTTAACCTTGATCAAGATTGAATTGGCAATCCCGTTGGTGATTCCCCTGCGAAGAATCTTGGTATTGGTGACGAATAAATCGTCACCAACCAACTGGACGCGTTTGCCCAGCACATCAGTCAGATGCTTCCAGCCATCCCAGTCGTCTTCAGCCATACCGTCTTCAATTGAAACGATGGGATATTTGTCACACCAGTTGGATAGCATGGCAGCAAATTCTGCGGATGACAGCACCGTAGAATCACCGGAAAGATGGTAGTTCCCGTCACGATAAAATTCGGAGGACGCGCAATCGAGCCCCAGCGCTACATCTTTTCCGGGGGTGAGTCCTGCCGCTTCAATTGCTTCCAGGATAAGGAGGATAGCTGCTTCGTTATTTGCAACGGATGGCGCAAACCCACCTTCGTCGCCAACTGCTGTGCTCATCCCGCGATTACCGACGACTCTTTTCAGACTATGGAACACCTCCGCGCCATAGCGGACTGCTTCGGAAAAGCTGTGCGCCCCGACGGGGATAATCATGAACTCCTGCAAGTCGATATTATTGTTAGCGTGGGCACCACCATTGATGACATTGATCATCGGAACGGGCATTTCGACCGAACCTGTGCCGCCCAGATAGCGATACAGAGGCAAGCCTGCTTCAATTGCAGCGGCGCGCGCTAGTGCCATCGATGCCGCCAATGTTGCGTTAGCCCCCAAGCGAGACTTATTTTCGGTTCCATCAAGTTCGATTAAGCGTCGATCTGCTTCGGGTTGGTCAAAACAAGACAGCCCAATTAGTTCATCCCGAATTTCACCATTTACCTTGGCAACGGCAATTGTTGTGCCCTTGCCGCCGTATCGTGTTTTGTCACCATCGCGAATTTCGACGGCTTCTCTAGAACCCGTCGATGCACCCGAGGGAACGGCGGCTCGCCCGGTAGCACCGGATGCCAGGAGAATCTCGCATTCCACTGTTGGATTCCCGCGCGAATCAAGAATCTCTCGACTCTGGATGTCTGCAATTTTGCTCACTGTGATCTCCTAATTGGGGTTGCTTGAAAACTGTTCTTGAATTGCAATGGCGCCGGCATGCGAAACCTGTGCATCCTGCTCGCTCTTTACACCGGAGACTCCTACTGCACCGACGATATGGCCTGCAGCAATGATTGGGACACCACCTTCTAGCATTCCGGATATCGCTGGGGCCGAAAGAAAAGCAGTGCGTCCTGCATTGATCATTTCTTCATAAACTCGCGATTCCCTACGGCCGAGTGCGGCGGTGCGTGCCTTTTCCGCGCTGATATACGCACCGATCGGGGCGCAGCCATCAAGCCGTTCAAGTGCCAGAAGGTGTCCGCCGTCATCGACTACGCTGATGCACACCGGCCAATTATTCTTCAGGGCTTCTTCGCGTGCAGCCTTTAGAATCAGCGTGATGTCATCGTGAGAGAGCATGGGTTTGGTTTGAATGATGTTCTCCTTTCAATTGTTTGAGCATTACTGGTTGAGCGCTTCGTCAACCAGTTCAATCCAGTGATGAACCGGCGTCTTTCCAGCACTTGCAAGATGGGTTTGGCAACCAATATTTGCCGTGACGATTGATTCGGGCTTCCCTTTTTCCAGCGCGTCGAGTTTTCGATTTCGCAATGCCATCGAAATTTCGGGCTGAGTTAACGAATAAGTGCCAGCAGAGCCGCAGCACAAATGGCCTTCAGAAACCGCCGTCAAGTTGAAACCCAGGCGCTTGAGAACGTCCTCGATTGCACCACCAAGTTTTTGGGCATGTTGCAGTGTGCAGGGGCAGTGAACGGCCAGCTTTTTGCCTGACAAAATTCCGAGAGTTTCGAGTGGCTCTTTCCGCATTACTTCGACCAAGTCTTTCGCCAGTTCGCTGACGCACTTTGCTTTGTCGGCATACGCCGGATCGTTGCGCAACACGTAGCCATATTCCTTCACGAATGCGCCACAGCCACTCGCGGTTTGGATAATGGCCTCGACCCCCTGTTCAATCATCGGCCACCAGGCATCGATATTGTTCCGTGCGCGATTAAGGCCGTCTTCTTGGGCGTTCATGTGAAAATCGACAGCACCGCAACATCCGGCTTCCGGAACTGCAATGACGCTGATGCCGAGGCGGTCTAGGACGCGAGCAGTTGCAGCATTTGTGTTGGGAGACAAACTCGGTTGGGCACAGCCTTCCAGAATCAGCATTCGTCGTTGGTGGTGAGGAACAGGTCGCTCTCCCGCCTTCTTGGAGCGCCGAGGCATTTTTTCTGACAACGCCTTTGGAAGGATCGGACGGACGATCTCCCCCGCTTTTAACAGCGTTTTGAATACCATCGGATTGGGAATTACGGCGCGCAAAAGAGTGCGTTGAACACGTTCACCGGCAGGGCGCGGTACAAGTTTCTCGATGCTCGCGCGACCGATGTCGAGCAATTTGTGATACTGCACGCCGGAGGGGCATGTGGATTCGCAACTGCGACAGGTGAGGCAACGGTCTAGATGCTCGCGGGTGCTTGAAGTTACTTCGCCACCCTCAAACATTTGCTTCATCAGGTAGATGCGCCCGCGGGGGCTATCGAGTTCGTCACCAAGCAACTGGTAAGTCGGGCAGGTGGCAGTGCAGAAACCGCAATGCACGCACGCTCTCAGTACAGCTTCGACCTCCTTCCCTTCAGGGGTGTTGCGAATCCAATCGGCAAGATGGGTTTCCATTTGACTAAAACTCCGGGTACATGCGGCCGCGGTTAAACACCCCTGCCGGATCAAAAGATTGTTTGAGTGCGCGATGAATACGCAGCAGCGGCTTGCTCAGCGGAGTAAACGCCTTGTTTGTGCGGTGTCCTTTGGGTGCGCGGAACAGAGTGGCGTGACCCCCGGCGTTAGCGGCAAGGTCGCAGAATTGCTGAAGTTGGCCGATATCAGCTCGATACCAGCGTTGTGCGCCACCCCATTCGATCAGTTGCTGCTCGGAGCGAGGGATGGGGGCGCTGGTATCTGGCAAAGAGAGACGAATCAAAGCCGAACTGTCTTCTGCGAAGAAGCTGTGGGACTGGTCGCGTACTCCTGCCCAAAAGGCTTCAGCTAAGCTGTTGTCGACGAGCGCTTCGCCTCCCAGTTTGCGGCGGGCCGCTGCAACGGCGGGTTCGGCACCAGATAGACGCACGCTTAGTTTGCCGTCAAGCCACAGGCTCCCCGAAATCGGTAGCGGTTGACCAGCCCAGCGATTCAGATTCGCCAATGCCCCCCGCTCTGTGACTTCAAATTGCAAGGTCGTTTCCTGGTGCAAGGTTGGCACCACTTTGAGCGAGACTTCCGCAACGACACCAAAACAGCCGAGGCTCCCGGTTAGCATTCGCGAAACGTCGTAGCCTGCGACGTTCTTCATGACTTGGCCGCCAAAGCGCATTAGATCGCCGGTACCCGTCATCAGTCGTACGCCGAGGACGAAGTCGCGAACGGCACCAGCTGCCATCCGCCGAGGTCCGGAGAGGCCTGCAGCCACAACGCCGCCTATGGTGGGCGTGCCACCAAAACGAGGAGGTTCGAATGCCAACATCTGGCCACTGGCAGCCAAGGTTGCTTCAATCTCGGAGAGTGGAGTTCCGCAGCGTGCGGTCATTACCAGTTCAGTCGGCTCGTAGTCGATGATTCCCCGGTAATCCCGAGTATCGAGTGCCTCACCTTCGATGGGAAGGCCATAAAATGATTTACTACCGGCACCGGTGATAACCAGAGCTTTTTCTTCTGCTCTGGCTGTGCGAATTTGATCCTGCCAGCGTTGCAAAATCGGCGAATCAGGCTGCACCGTAGAAACGGTCTGAATTGCAAGGCTCATGCAGTCACCTCATGGTTGTGGGCGTGGCAATCGTGGCGGTGGCCGGTGCCGGTCTGCTTGTACTCTCGGCAGCGCGCTGTAGTCGGGATGACTTTTCCAGGATTGAGGAGCCCCTGTGGATCGAACGCATGCTTGACTGCAGAAAAGGCGCTCAACTCCTCAGGGCTAAACTGGACGCACATTTGCGCAAGCTTTTCTATGCCAACGCCATGTTCACCGGTAATTGTCCCGCCCAATGCAACTGATAACTCAAGAATCTCAGCGCCGAAGGCGAGTGCCCGTGTCGTTTCATCCGGGTCGTTGGCATCAAACATAATCAAGGGGTGAAGGTTGCCGTCGCCCGCATGGAATACATTGGCGCACCGCAAGCTGTATTTCTTTTCCATTTCGGAGATGGCTGCGAGCATTTCACCCAAGCGTTTTCTGGGAATCGTCCCATCCATACAAAGGTAATCAGGGGTGATGCGCCCGACTGCCGGGAAGGCTGCCTTGCGTCCTGCCCAAAAGAGCAAACGTTCCGCTTCGTTCTGAGAGGTACGTATTTGCCGTACGCCAGCGTTTCGTAGCACTTCCGTAATTCGTGTGATTTCGTGTGCGACTTCTTCCGATGTGCCGTCGGATTCGCATAGCAGGATGGCTGCAGCATCTGTGTCGTAGCCAGCGCGGGCGAATGGCTCAACCGCAGCAATCGCTTGTTTGTCCATCATTTCGAGGCCGGCAGGGATAATGCCTGCAGCAATAATTGCCGCAACGGCATCGGCAGCTGTAACCACCGAATCGAACGAGGCCATGACCACCTGAGCGATTTCCGGCTTGGGCGTAAGCTTGACCAAGATCTCAGTAACAACCGCGAGCATGCCCTCAGAGCCATTGAGTGCAGCCAGTAGATCAAGGCCAGGGGCGTCTGGCGAAGCACTGCCGAAGGTAACCTCATCAACGCCATCCTCCGAGAGGACCAGGGCGCGCGCAGACAACACGTTGTGTACGGTCAGCCCATATTTAAGGCAATGCACGCCTCCCGAATTCTCGGCGACATTTCCACCAAGGGTGCAGGCAATTTGCGATGAAGGATCTGGTGCGTAATACAGATTGAGGGGGGCTGCGGCTTCGGAAAGCGCCAGATTGCGAACGCCTGGTTGAACGCGTGCAGTGCGGGCTTGGGGATCTATTTCAAGGATCTGCATGAAACGCGCGAGAGATACAACTACGCCTTCGGCATGTGGCATGGCGCCACCAGAGAGGCCGGTTCCGGCTCCGCGGACAACTACGGGAACTCGGTGTTGACGGCAAGCCTCCAAAACCCGTTTCAGGTCGCTTTCCGTGCGCGGCAAGATAACTGCACGAGGAACCTGGCGGTAGGCAGACAATCCGTCGCACTCGTAAGGCTTAACATCCTCCATCTGATCCAGGATGGAAAGAATAGGAAGGTTCCTTCTTAGCTCGGCTATTAAACCGACATAATTGGATTGGCGCGGAACCACTTCGTCCTGGTGGTCACAATGAACGCTCATCGCTCTTGTCTCCTCTTTTTGGGGTAGGGGGCAGGGATGCTTGCCCTGTTTGAGCGCTGGATACTAGAGGCGTTACAACCGCATTTCAATGCGAAACTGGGCTGGTATTACCAGTTTATTTTATTGCGAAGTTATCCTATCTATATGAAAATACTGGAACTGTACGCGGTTACTTAAGTTGAGCGTGTTGAGGAGGTGTATTGTTGGATACTGGTAATACCACACCAGAAAATGTGAAAGGTAAGCCGCTTCCCGACGTTGTCGCTGAGCGCATTGAGCGCCTGATCATTGATGGCATTTTGAAGGTCGGTGACGTCTTGCCTTCAGAGCGCCGACTCTGCGAAAAGCTAGGTGCTTCCCGGTCAGTCTTGCGTGAAGGATTGCGTCTCTTGCGAGGCCGGGGAATTATCGAGACCGAGCATGGCAAAGGGTCGTATATCGCCCGCTTGGCAGGCGAGACAGATACGAGCCCGCTTAGCTACCTGATGGAATCTCAATCCCGTACGTTGTATGACTTGCTGGAGGTTCGGGCCATTCTCGAAAGTGAGGCAGCACGTCTTGCTGCCCTGCGGGCAACTTCAGCGGATGTCGTTCTGATTCGCCGACGGTTCGATGAGCTCAAGGACAAACAGGAGCGTCCCACTGATGCTGCTCTGGAAGAGCACGCGCGTGTTGATCACGGATTTCACAGGTCAATCAATGATGCATCACACAATCCCGTGCTTGTGCATACCCTTGAGTCGCTGTCGGATTTAATGTTGAGAAGTGTCTTCGCATCCGTAGCCAATCTCTACCACCGCCCAGCTTTCAAGCGAATTATTGATCGGCAGCACGAGCGCTTGTTCGATGCAGTTACCGGTCGTGATCCAGAGCGCGCAGAGCGCATCGCGAAAGAGCACATCCATGCCTTGCGCGACATGTTCATGGAGATCGAACAAGAAGAGCTGCGATTGTCGACCGCTGTTATGCGACTTGAAGGCTGGAAGAGAGGGGATGGAGAGGGGTGAGTGTGCCTATCCTTCCCAGTAGCCGGGCTGGTTGTAGAGTTCCTTCAGATAATCGATGAAATGACGCACCTTGGCGGGCAGGAATCGTTGTTGTGGGTAAACGGCTTGTATCGGGTAGCTTAGGGCGGCAAACTCGTCAAGAACGGTAACCAGCGTCCCTTTTTTGAGTTCTGCTTGAATTTCCCAGGTTGACCGCCAGCCGATTCCGATCCCTTGCTTGACCCAACTGAAGAGCAACTCGCCATCATTGCAGGCCAAGTCGCCTTCGACGCGGATCGATACCAGTTTGCCGTCACGAATAAAGTTCCATCCGCGTTGCTGCCCTCCCTGTAGATTGAAAGCCAAGCAGTTGTGCTTGGCTAGTTCCTCTGGGCTTCGAGGTATGCCGTGGCGTTCGAAATAGGCGGGTGTGCCGCAAACGACGCGGCGATTAGGGAATAGCGGAACCGTAACGTAGTTGGGGTCGGTGACCTCGCCAATCCGAATGGACATGTCATAACCTTCGCGAACTAGATCGACGACGCTGTCTGTGAAGTTGAATGACAACTTCAAATCTGGATAGCGTTCGCGGAAGGTTGGAGCGTGTGGGGCGATATGCCTTCGGCCGAAGGCGGCGGGTGCAGAAACGACTAAATGCCCTCGCACCGTCTGGCGCCCCGCAGTAATACTGCTTTCGATCATGTCGAATTCGCGAAGCAGATGCTGGCACTGTTCAAAAAATTGTTCCCCCAGTGCCGTCAGAGTGAGACCCCTTGTTGAGCGATGCATAAGCCGAACGCCCAAGCGAGATTCGAGGATGTCCAGGCGGCGCCCCATAACGACAGGAGTAACCCCCTCCACTAGGGCCGCGCCAGCAAAGCTCCCCTTCTCTGCAACCAGGGAAAAACTCCGAATTTCCGTGTAACGATCCATTCAATACTCCAGGTATCGACAGAAGCTAGGTCCAATGCCATTCAGTTCTGATTGTGCAAAGACTAAGCTGACTTCACTGTTGAATCAATATCAATGAAGGAGGAGCAAAATGGCTCGAATGCGCGCAATCGACGCAGCGATTGAGGTTTTGAAAAAGGAAGGCATCAGTACAGTCTTCGGTGTGCCGGGGGCCGCGATTAACCCCCTGTATTCGGCGATGCGTAAGGCTGGAGGCTTCAATCATATCCTAGCCAGGCACGTTGAGGGTGCATCTCACATGGCGGAAGGTTTCACGCGTGCCAAACCCGGGAACCTCGGTGTCTGCATTGGTACATCAGGACCTGCAGGTACAGACATGATCACCGGCCTGTATTCCGCCTCGGCTGATTCGATACCTATTCTATGTATCACCGGCCAGGCCCCTAGGGCGCGGCTTTACAAAGAGGACTTCCAGGCGGTCGATATCGAGTCTATCGCGAAGCCGGTTACGAAATGGGCTGTGACAGTTCGAGAGCCGGCGCTGGTTCCGCAGGTGTTCCAGCAAGCATTCCATATCATGAAATCTGGGCGCCCCGGACCGGTCCTTATCGATTTGCCGTTTGATGTGCAAGTTGCCGAAATTGAGTTCGATGTCGATTTGTACGAGCCATTGCCTCTCTATAAGCCGGCAGCTACTCGCAAACAGGTCGAGAAGGCGCTCGATATGCTGCAGTCTTCGGAAAAGCCATTGATCGTGGCGGGTGGCGGAATTATTAATGCCGATGCAAGCGATCTCCTCGTTGAACTGGCAGAACTGACTGGCGTGCCCGTTGTGCCTACGCTCATGGGCTGGGGCACGATCCCTGATGACCATCCCCTTATGGCCGGGATGTGTGGGCTGCAGACGAGTCATCGTTATGGGAACGCAACCATGTTGGCGAGCGACTTCGTGTTGGGCATTGGCAACCGCTGGGCTAATCGCCATACCGGTTCTGTCGACGTCTATACGAAGGGGCGTACTTTCGTTCATGTGGATATCGAACCGACTCAAATCGGCCGAGTTTTCATGCCGGATTTGGGGATCGTCAGTGATGCCAAAGCTGCGCTGGAACTCTTTGTTCAGGTTGCTCGCGAGCGCAAAGCAGCAGGTACTCTGAAGGATTTCTCCGATTGGCTTTCACGGTGCGCGGATCGGAAACGTTTGATGCTCCGCAAGAGCCATTTCACCGAAACGCCGGTCAAGCCGATGCGCGTCTACGAGGAAATGAACAATGCATTTTCTCGTGACACAACTTACGTTACGACGATTGGGCTCTCGCAGATCGCTGGCGCGCAGTTCCTTCATGTCTATGGGCCACGTCGCTGGATCAACTGCGGTCAGGCAGGACCGTTGGGCTGGACGATTCCGGCTGCTTTGGGTGTTGTCGCCGCAGACCCGACACGCAAGATTGTCGCTCTCTCAGGTGATTATGACTTCCAGTTCATGATCGAGGAATTGGCAGTCGGCGCGCAGTTCCGCCTGCCATACGTGCATGTGCTGGTGAATAACAGCTACCTCGGCTTGATCCGGCAAGCACAACGCAATTTCGACATGGACTATTGCGTTCAGTTGGCGTTCGAAAACCAAAACATTCCGGAAAGTGATGGAAATCTGCGCGGATATGGTGTCGATCATCAGGCCGTTGTTCAGGGTCTGGGATGCAAATCGCTTCGCGTGACTGACCCGGAAAAAATTCAGGCGGCACTGATCGAAGCGCAAGAAATGGCTCAGAAGTACATGGTTCCGGTCGTGGTCGAAGTGATCCTCGAAAAGGTTACCAATATCGCCATGGGTACCGAGATCGACAACATCATCGAGTTCGAGGAAATCGACTGCCGTCACCCTGGTGGGCGAGAAGGCCTGGAAATGGCTGGATTGCTGGAGTAACCGGGTAAACGAAATAAATAGGAGAGACAAATGCCACGTTTTGCTGCCAATCTCACCATGCTTTTCGGTGAGGTTTCCTTCCTCGACCGCTTTGAGCTAGCTGCCAGTGCCGGGTTTTCCGCTGTCGAATTTCTTTTTCCTTATGCCTGGTCAGCTGCCGAGATCAAGCAGCGTCTTGATGCCAACGGCCTGACCTTGGTCTTGCATAACCTACCTGCCGGAGATTGGGACGCAGGTGAGCGGGGAATTGCCTGCCACCCTTTGCGCGTCGACGAGTTTCGTGCCGGTGTTTTCAAGGCGATTGAATACGCAAAGGCGCTTGGCGTAACGCAATTGAATTGCCTCGCCGGGAAAATCCCTGCCGGTGTTTCTGTCGAGGTATTGCAACAGACGCTGGTTGCCAACCTTCGTTTCGCCGCGGCTGAGCTGAAAAAGGCTGATTTGAAGTTATTGATCGAGCCGATCAATACGTTCGACATTCCTGGCTTCTACCTGAAGCGGACGGATCAAGCCGCGGCAATTCTGGACGAGGTTGCTGCTGACAACCTGTTTATCCAGTACGACATCTACCATGCTCAACGCATGGAGGGCGAGCTGGGCAACACGATCGCGAAATACCTGTCCCGTATCGGCCATATCCAACTTGCTGATAACCCGGGCCGCAACGAGCCTGGGAGCGGTGAAATCAACTATCGATGGCTATTCAAGCGCATCGACGAGCTTGGTTATCAAGGCTGGATCGGGTGTGAATACAAGCCGGCGGCTGATACGAAGCAAGGCTTGGGATGGATGTCTGTACTTTTGAAACCAGAGATCACGGCTTCGAGCGGCAATAGCGATTCCATGGATTGGATGAAGAACCTTGCTGGCTAAATTCAACAAACACTTAATTATTAGGAGATAAACATGGCACAAATCGGATTTATCGGGCTTGGGATTATGGGCACCCCAATGGCAGGCCATATCTTGGCCGCCGGTCATTCGCTGCACACCTTCACTATCGGCGAAACGCCGGCAAGCCTCGTCGAGGCAGGGGCGCATGTCTGCGAGAGTGCGAAGGATGTTGCGTGGCGTTCCGACATCATCTTTGTCATGGTGCCCGATACGCCCCACGTGGAGGATGTCCTGTTCAGCGCGAATGGTGTCGCAGCCGGACTGACCAAGGGCAAGACCGTTGTCGATATGAGCTCCATTTCTCCTGTGGCAACAAAGGGGTTTGCGAAGCGCATCAACGGGCTGGGCTGTGAGTATCTGGATGCTCCCGTGTCCGGTGGTGAAGTTGGCGCCAAAGCTGCATCTCTGACGATCATGGTCGGTGGCAGCAATGAAGCGTTCATGCGTGTCAAACCGCTATTCGAGCTGATGGGCAAGAACATTACCTTGGTTGGCGGCAACGGCGATGGCCAGATTACCAAGGTGGCCAATCAGATTATCGTGGCCTTGACCATTGAAGCCGTTGGGGAGGCATTGCTACTGGCAGCTAAAGCAGGTGCCGACGCAGGAAAGGTGCGAGAGGCATTGATGGGTGGGTTCGCGAACTCTCGGATTCTCGAAGTGCATGGCGAACGCATGGTTAAGCGCTCATTCAATCCCGGATTCCGGATCGAGTTGCATCAGAAGGATCTCAACCTTGCCTTGACGACAGCTCGCCAACTGGGGGTTTCTCTTCCGAACACGGCGGCTGCACAAGAGCTCTTTAATTCCTGTGCAGCCCATGGTGGGGCTGGATGGGATCATTCGGCGATGGTTCGTGCGTTGGAGTTAATGGCCAATTTCGAAATCGGACAATGCTAACAGCATAGGCCGGAGATCATGCCGGCCTTTTTGCTATGGACATCATCATGAACATTGAACCTCGTCAATTGCTCCACAAACTGTTTTCTGCTGCCGTGCATGTTGCGCAGCCCGAGGTTTGTGTTGCCTCCTTTTTACCTGACCTACCTAAAGGCCGAACGATTGTGATCGGCGCAGGGAAGGCTTCAGCTGCGATGGCCAGGGCCCTGGAGCAGCGTTGGGCTGGGGCTCTTTCCGGATTGGTGGTGACGCGTTACGGGTATGAAGTTCCCTGCGAACGTATCGAGATTGTTCAAGCCTCACATCCTGTCCCAGATGTTGCGGGTCTGAAGGCTGCTCAATCAATGCTGGAGCTTGTCAGCGGTTTGACGTCCGACGATTTGGTTATCTGTTTGATTTCCGGTGGTGGGTCTGCCCTTTTACCCTTACCAGCTAACGGTATCACGCTGGAAGAAAAGCAGGAGATCAACCGAGCTTTGCTGAAATCGGGGGCGACAATCTCAGAGATGAACTGCGTTCGGCGCCACCTGTCAGCGATCAAGGGGGGGCGGCTAGCCGCAGCATGCCATCCGGCCCGGGTCGTCAATCTGGTGATTTCCGATGTGCCTGGCGACAATCCAATGGATATTGCATCGGGGCCGACGGTCGGTGACCTTACTACCTGTAGCCAGGCGCTCGACATAGTGCGTCGTTACGCTATCGAATTGCCTAGCGCTGCGCGTTCATTTCTCGAGTCAGGTGAAGGCGAAACGATCAAGCCGGACGACTCGCGTTTGGCGCGTGTGACGACCCATCTGATCGCCACCCCGCAAATGGCGCTTGAGGCGGCTGCTGCGGTCGCTCAACAGGCGGGTATTACGCCCGTTATTCTCAGCGACCGGATCGAGGGCGAAGCTCGCGACGTCGGCAAGGTGCTGGCTGCACTCGCATTGCAAATTCGGGAACATCATCAGCCTTTTTCGACGCCTTGTGTGCTTCTGTCGGGTGGAGAAACGACCGTTACCGTGAAGGGTAGTGGTCGCGGTGGTCGCAATGTCGAGTTTCTGCTTTCGACGGCGATAGCCTTGAATGGTGCCACTGACATCTATGCCGTCGCTGGTGATACAGATGGTGTCGATGGTCTGGAAGAAATTGCTGGCGCATACATTACACCGGATTCTCTGGAAAGGGCCTGGATTCGGGGAGTCAGACCACTTCAGAGCTTAGACAGTAACGACGGCCATGGCTTTTTTGAAGCTATCGGAGATTCCTTGGTAACGGGTCCGACTCTGACCAATGTCAACGATTTTCGAGCCATCTTGGTCCTCTAGCGCAACTGAATATGCGGGGTCCTCTAGCCCCGATTGAACCGGTCATTCTGGTTTGAATTTATAGCTTGATTCGTGTCCTGAAGTTGCTTCAGGCCAAAGAAACCTTTCATGAATAAAGCAGGAGACATTATGAGACTTCATCGTCGCTCAAGAATCGTTGCTACCTTGGGCCCCGCAAGTTCATCGCTGGAAACCATTCGAGCACTGGCAATTGCCGGCGCTGACGTTTTTCGGCTCAACTTCAGTCATGGAACACATGCTGACCATCAGGAGCGCTATAACCGGATTCGTGAGGTTGAGCGTGAGTTGGGACGACCGATCGGTGTCCTGTTGGATCTGCAAGGGCCGAAGTTGAGAATAGGTACTCTCGCTTCCGGCAAAGTTCTGCTGGAAAAGGGGAACAAGTTTCGATTGGATCTTGATCCAACGCCTGGCAGTGAGAAGCGTGCCCATTTACCCCATCCCGAAATTTTTACCGCTCTGAAGGTCGGTACTGAGTTACTGATTGATGATGGAAAGCTTCGTATCCGGGTCGATGCCTTCGGGGCGGATTTCGCTGATACGACGGTTGTAGTCGGTGGGCTATTGTCTGATCGAAAAGGGGTGAATGTTCCTGGAGTCGTGTTGCCAATCTCGCCGCTGACCCAGAAGGATCGTGCAGATCTTGCGTATGGGTTAAACCTAGGCGTGGATTGGATTGCACTTTCCTTTGTTCAGAGACCTGAGGACATCGAAGAGGCGAAAAGCCTGATTGGCGACAAAGCCTGGGTAATGGCCAAGCTCGAAAAACCATCAGCCGTTACACACCTTGAGCGAATCGTTGCGCTCGCTGACGGGATCATGGTGGCTCGAGGCGATCTTGGCGTCGAACTTCCTCCTCAGAGCGTACCCGTACTACAACGCCGCATCGTTCGGGCGGCTCGGTCAGCAGGGAAGCCCGTGGTCGTTGCTACCCAGATGCTCGAATCGATGATTACAGCGCCCGTACCGACTCGCGCAGAAGCGTCGGATGTCGCAACCGCTATCTATGATGGCGCGGACGCCGTGATGCTATCAGCTGAGTCTGCTTCGGGGCAGTACCCGCTTGAAGCGGTAACGATCATGGATCTGATTATCCAGGAAGTCGAACAGGACCCGCAGTGGCGTAATGCTCTAGAGGCTAGTCATACACCTGCCGAGGTCAATACGCCGGACGCAATTTGCTGTGCGCTCAGGCGTGTTGCTGGTTTGCTAGAGCCGGCAGCGACGGTGGCTTACACGGTAAGCGGTCGAACCTGTCTCAGGGCCAGTCGCGAACGTCCAATTACACCGATTTTGGCACTGACTCCTTCGCCACAAACTGCACGTCGTCTGGCGCTTGTCTGGGGGGTTCATCCAGTCCCGTTCGAGGAGGCATCAACGCTGGAAACAATGGTGTCCGACGCGACAGCTGCCGCCGTGCAGTTCAATTTGGCTTCGGCCGGTGACGATGTGCTGATGATTGCCGGATTGCCATCTGGACATGCAGGGGGGACTAATTTGCTGCATGTCGTCCGCATTCCAGAAGGCGTCAACGGTTAGCGCTCCAACAAACAGTTTTTTCCAAAATTCATTTAGAGGGGTATGGCTCACGAGGCTTAGCGAGAAGAACTCGGTGAATCGCTATCGAAACCCTAGACGCTTCTGAGCCTACAATTTGGGCAACGAGGAGGTGTCATGAGTAGCAGTCCGAAGTACACGGAAGAATTCAAAATCGAAGCAGTTCGGCAGGTGACCGAGCGTGGCTTTGCGGTAAAGGATGTGTCGGTTCGACTCGGGGTGTCGAGCTGGAGCCTGTACCAGTGGATCAAGCGTTACGGGATCCCGGCCGAGAAGCGTCTTGCGCTGGAAGACCAGGCGGCCAAGCTCAAGCGGCTCGAAGCGGAATTGAAACGCGTGACCGAGGAGCGCGACATTTTAAAAAAGGCCGCCGCGTACTTTGCCAAACAGTCCGGGTGAGGTACGCATTCATCCGAGACCACGAGCGGCAGCATGCGGTGCGTACGCTGTGCCGTGTGCTCAAGGTGCATCCCAGCGGCTATTACGCATGGCGTCATCAACCCCGATCGGCGCGTAACATCGAGAACCAGCGGCTGACGGGGCAGATCAAGCAGTCCTGGTTGCATAGTGGCGCTGTCTACGGCTATCGCAAGGTGCATGCCGATTTGCGGGATCTGGGTGAGCCATGTGGCGAGCAACGCGTCTACCGATTGATGAAGGCGGCCGGGCTGCGTTCGCAGTCGGGCTATCGCCGCCATCCTCATGTCGGCGGTATGCCCGCGGTGATCGCGCCGAACCGATTGGATCGGCAGTTCGATGTGGCGGCGCCGAACCAAGCGTGGGTGACCGACATCACGTACCTCCGTACGCACGAAGGCTGGTTGTATCTGGCCGTGGTGCTGGACTTGTTTTCACGGCAGGTCGTCGGCTGGTCGATGCAGAGCCGGATCGATCGGGAATTGGTGCTCTCAGCCTTGCTGATGGCGATCTGGCGGCGCAAGCCCAAACAGCCGGTGCTGGTGCACTCCGACCAGGGCAGTCAGTTTTCCAGCGAGGATTGGCAATCGTTTTTGAGGGCGAATGGCCTCGTCGGTAGTATGAGCCGCCGAGGAAATTGCCACGACAATGCCGTGGCCGAGAGTTTCTTCCAGTTGTTAAAGCGCGAAAGAGTCAAACGCAAGACCTATCCAACACGCGAAGCGGCACGGCAGGATGTCTTCGATTACATCGAAATGTTCTACAACCCGAAGCGCCGCCACGGCTATAACGGGAAGAAGTCGCCAGTACAATTTGAGCAGCAGTTTTTCGAGAGGCAGCGAAGCGTCTAGAAAATCGATAGCGATTCACATATCGATTACATCCAGCCGGGCAAGCCGCAGCAAAATGCCTACGTCGAGCGGTTCAATCGTACGGTGCGCTACGAGTGGCTATCGCAGTATTACTGGACAGATCTTGAGGAAGTGCAGCTGTTCGCTACGCAGTGGATGTATGGCTACAATCACGAGCGCCCAAACATGGCCTTGGGCGGTTTCACCCCAAAACAGCGGCTGGCTATGGCCGCGTGAATCTACTTCTGAATGCCCTCAATTCCGGGGGGATTACCGTACAACCGCTGATTAACAGTGAGCCGGCTAACGCCATTGACCTGTCCTGAGATTTTCGTGCCATCCGGAATTTGAGAAGATAGCTCCCAGCATGGAGGGAGCCATGAAGAAGAACCGATACAGCGACGAGCAAATCGTCCGGATTTTGCGGGAAGCGGAC
>JACCDS011636150.1_pt1 | contig 30549 bp, 31 predicted proteins | sample 7446441 | NCBI WGS metagenome assembly JACCDS01 (sample SAMN15323445, study PRJNA562643) | freshwater metagenome | isolation source: river surface water | place: USA:Blue River Watershed | collected 2017-08-17 | reverse complement strand
GGCGGCCGCCAGCAAAGGATGGCAGCGAAGCTGCACACCGGTCAGGTGTTCATCAACTGCTATGGCGCCGGCGGTGGCGTCGAGCTGCCGTTCGGCGGCATGAAGCGCAGCGGACATGGGCGTGAGAAGGGTTTTCTTGCGCTGGAAGAGTTCAGCACGACGAAAACCGTCGTATTGCATCACGGATGATTTTCAATTCAGTTACAGGCATCAACAGGAGACACCATGGGACAACTACAAGGCAAGGTCGCGATCATCACCGGCGCGGGTTCGGGTTTCGGCGAAGGCATGGCCGAGGCCTACATCCGTGAAGGCGCGAAGGTCATCATCGCGGACCTGAACGCGGAAGCCGGCGAGCGCGTTGCTGCCAAACTCGGCGCGAACGCAAAGGCCGTCGCCACCGATGTCGCGAATGGCGATTCGGTGAACGCGATGGTGAAGGCCTGCGTCGATGCATTCGGCGTGCCGGACATCGTGATCAACAATGCCGGCACCACGCACAAGAACCAGCCGATGCTGAACGTCGATGAAAAGACCTTCGACCGCGTGTTCAATGTGAACGTGAAGTCGATCTACTTCATGGCGCATGCGGTGGTGCCGCTGATGCGCGAGCGCGGCAAGGGCGGCGTGATCATCAATGTCGGCTCGACTGCCGGCATTCGTCCGCGTCCGGGCCTGTCCTGGTACAACGGCTCCAAGGGTGCGGTGAACCTGCTGTCGCGCGCGATGGCAGTCGAACTGGCGCCGGACAATATCCGCGTGAATGCGCTGTGCCCGGTGATGGGCGCGACCGGCCTGCTGGGCGATTTCATGGGCATTCCGGACACCCCGGAAAACCGTGCGAAGTTCATTGCGACGATTCCGCTCGGCCGCCTGTGCGAGCCGAAGGACATGGCCGCAGCAGCGGTGTTCCTCGGCACCGATGCGGCCGAGTTCCTGACCGGCCTCGAGATGCCGGTGGACGGCGGTCGTACCATCTGAGCCATGACCAGCACGCAGGCTGCGCACGTTCGCCCGGACCGTCGCAGCCACCGATGCATACGCTGACCCCCTCGTTGAATCACTTCCGGAGAGCTGCATGAAGACCCGCGCCGCCGTACTGCATACCCTCGACAAGGCTGCTCCTTTCGCCGACAGCAAGCCGCTCGTGATCGAAGAGATCGAGCTTGATGCGCCGGGCGACGGCGAGGTGCTGGTCAAGATGACGGCGGCCGGGCTCTGCCATTCGGATCTGTCGGTGATTACCGGCGTACGTCCGCGACCGGTGCCGATGGCACTGGGCCACGAGGCGTCGGCCACTGTGGTGCAGTGCGGACCGGGTGTCTCCGACCTGAAGCCGGGTGACCGCGTGGTGCTGGTGTTCGTGCCCAGCTGCGGCCACTGCCTGCCGTGCCAGGAAGGGCGGCCGGCGCTGTGCGAGCCGGGTGCCGACGCGAACGGCAAGGGCACGCTGCTGTCCGGCGAGCGCCGCCTGCACCTGGGACCACAGGCCGTGAACCATCATGTGGGCGTGTCGGCATTTGCCGAGCATGCGGTGGTGTCGCGTCGCTCGTGCGTGAAGATCGAGCAGGACATCGACCCGGTCGAAGCCGCGCTGTTCGGCTGCGCAGTGCTGACCGGCGTGGGCGCGGTGGTCAATACCGCGAAAGTGCAGCCGGGCCAGAGCGCCGCCGTGGTCGGCCTTGGCGGGGTCGGCATGTGCGCGCTGCTGGGCGCGGTGGCGTCCGGCGCGACCGAGGTGGTCGCGATCGATCTGCACGACAGCAAGCTCGCGATGGCGAAGCAACTCGGCGCTACTTTCACCGTGAATGCGCGTGATTCTGATGCGATCGCGAAGGTGAAGGAAGCGACGAAGGGCGGCGTCGACTTCGCGTTCGAGATGGCCGGCGTCACGCAGGCGATGGAGCTGTCCTACCGGATCACGCGCCGTGGCGGCACCACGGTCACCGCCAGCCTGCCGCATCCGCAGCACAACTGGGCACTGCAGCAGGTGAGCCTGGTCGCGGAAGAGCGCACCGTGAAGGGCAGCTACATCGGCTCCTGCGTGCCGGCACGCGATGTGCCGCGCTACATCGGCCTCTACCTCGCCGGCAAGCTGCCGATCGACAAGCTGATGGGCGAGCGCATGAAACTCGACGACATCAACCGTGGTTTCGACCGCCTCGATGCCGGCGAGAGCATGCGCGACCTGGTCGTGTTCTAGCCTACTGGTTCCCTTGCTGCGGCTCGATCACGGGCTTGGGCTTGCCTTGCGCGTCCGACAGCCGGTACTTGGTCCGTCGGTCGCCCATCAGGTCGCGCAGGTCGCGGATGCTCATCTGCGTCACTTCATGCATGCGGATCAGCAGTGATGCGCCGACCGGCAGCGTACGGTGCCGTATCTTGCTGATCACCGGCGGCGCGACTTCGAGCGCGCGCGACAAGGCGGCGTCATTCTTCAGTTTCATCTTGTCACGCAGCGTGTCGAGCAAGTGGTTCGGGTTGTAGGTCTCCTGTGATGACAGCGCATGCGGCTGCTGCGCCTTGCCCTGCGCATGATGCTGATGGTGTTCCATCGAAAATCTCCTGTGACGGTCTCCCGTGCTTGCGCAGGATTGCGCAAGCTTGAGTAATCGACATGACCTGCCCGGGATGGAACAAGTTCCCCATCAACATCGCTGATACGCATTTTTCATCGCTGGCGCAAAAAGCCGTGAACCTTACCAGTAGCCGAATCTCAATGCAGGGTTGAGCGCCATCTGCATCTGCGCCATCTGCAAATTGGCGGGCAGCAGCGATGCATACGGATCGGATGCGGACATCAGGCTGCCGAGTTGGTTGCCAAGTTGGTTGCCGAGCGGGCTGCCAAATGGGCTGCTCAGGGCGTTACCCAGCTGGCTGACGGTACCCGCATTGCCCATATTCGCCAGGTTGCCCATGTTGCCCATGCTCCCCAGCGAGGCCAGCGCCGGCTGGCCCACGCTCATGCCCATCGCGGGTGCGAGGCCGACCGCGCGCGGCGCATCGGGCAGGCCGAAGCCGGTGCGGCGCGGATCGCCGAGCATCAGCGGCTGGCACGACATCTTGATGATCTGGAACAGGCGCTCCACGCGTTCAGCGCTGCGTATGCGCCACGCGCTGCGAAATTCCGGATGATGCGCCAGCACCAGCGCAGCCAGACCGGTCACATGCGGTGCCGCCATCGAGGTGCCGTCCCATGCAGCGAAATTATTGTCCGGTACCGACGACGTGATCGCGACGCCCGGCGCGCAGACCGCGATCTCCGGTCCATAGCAACTGAAGCGCGCCGCGAAGAAGCCATTCACATCGACCTGCGACGTCATGGTCTGCGTGTGATAGCTGTCGCCGGGGAATTCATTGATGCGGCCGATAGCGGCCACGGTCAGCACATTCGGTGACGAGCCCGGATACTGTACCGGACCGCCCGAGTTGCCGGCGGCTACGATGCACGCAATGCCGGCTTGCTTTGCGCGCACGATCTGCTGTTCCAGCGCCTCGGAGGGTTGCGCACCGCCGAGACTGAGGTTCACGACATCGATCTGTTTTTCGATGCAGTATTCGAGCGCCTCGATCAACTGGCTGACCTGGCCGCCGGGGAAGAGCTTGCAGGCATGGATTTCGGCATCGGGTGCAAAGCCGCGTATGCCGCTGGACGAATCCAGCCCGGCGATGACGCCGGTGCAATGCGATCCATGCGCGATGTTGTCTACCGTCCAGGTGCTGGTATCGCGCGCCTTGTTCACGATGTCGTAGCCATGACTGACTTGCGCAAGGTCGGCATGGGTGGTCGCGCAGCCGGAATCGATGACCGCGATCCGTATGCCCTGGCCGCGGTAGGTCGGCGGCAGCTGATCGACCCGCATTGCGCGCTGGCCCCAGGTCAGCAATTGCTGGCGCGGGAAGTGTTTCAGCGTTGGCCATTCGGACAGCGGGCGCAGCGCAATGATGTTCAGTTCGCTGTCACTGACGTCCGGCTGTTGCTGGCAAAAGCTCCAGTAGTCCGCGCGCGGCTTCACATACAACTGGCGCACGCTGCCAGCACTCTCGCCATACAGCACCAGCTTCACGCGGCCGCTGGCATCACTTACACCTTGTGCCGGCAGCAGGCTGCCGAACAGATAGACTTCCGCGCCGGCCACCGGCTTGCCACCTTCGCCGGTGACCAGGAACTCGGCGGTGAACGCGGCACCACTGAGCGGCAGGTTACAGCTGACCATCGCCGGTTGCGCATAATGCGTATCGAGCAGCTGCAATGACTGATCCGGCTCGACGATCAGTTGTCCCTGTGCCTGCACTGCGAGCGCACTGGCTTTTTCTTCGTTCATAAGCGCGACCAGCACACCGCCGTCCATGGCGCCGCCACCCATGCTTCCAAGTGCGCCGACGGCCTGCTTGGGTACGATCTTGTCGATCACGTCGATGTCGGGTGCATCGCGCAAGGCTTGCTCGACGACCGAGAAACTCAATGGTGCGAGTCCCATCATCTGCATCGAACCATGACGACGCGGCGCAACGAGGAACTGGCTCTTGCGCTGCCTGATGTTGTGCTGGCGCGCGCCATCGTTGCGAGCGGATGCGGTATCGGCGCCGCTGGCCGATGAGGACGCTGGGGTCGATGACGATGATGAAGATGAAGATGAAGATGCGCCGGAGGAGGTGGCCGGCGTTTCAGGTTTGCTGGGCATGGGAATCCTTTCCGTAGTGCAGTCAGTGGACTTGCAGTCAATGGGTTTGCAGTCAATGGATTTGCAGTCAATGGATTTGCAGTCAATGCGTATGCATGCAATCGCGCGATGACAATGGATGACAGTGTCGGTGCCGTATTAGAGCGGCGCGCCGCCAAACATCGACAGCGACTGGTCAGGCTCGATCTTCATCTGGCCGGCGCTGGCAAAACGCTGAGCGAGCTGCGCCGCGGTTGTATGCGGCATGTCGAACACCGCGGTATGCGGCGCACCTTGCGGACCGATGGTGTGCAGCAGCTGCAGCTCCGGCATGCGGGTCGCTTCGGCGACGAAGCAGGTCAGTGCCGCACTGTCGCCGCTGCTGACGAGGTAGCGGCCGCGGCCGCTGGCGCTACTGCTACCACCGGTGGGGAGGGACATCGTTGGGTCCTTGTGAGGTCGTCAGGCTGCATTTGTGCCGCTGGTGCGCGGGGCTCAACTTCAGGGCTCAGGTGTAGGGTTCAGGTGCAGGGCCAAGATGCGGGTCTCAGGCGCGGCGGGCACGGCCGGTATGCCGGGGGACCGTGCCCGAGCGCGTCAGTGCAGCGTTGGCTGCGACTGCTGATAGCCCTGCTGGCCCTGAGCGCCGAAGTTCTGGCCGTACGCTTGTCCGTAGGGTTGCTGCTGCTGCGCAGCGGCCTGTTGTTGCGCCCATGCCTGCTGCATCGGGTCCATCTGGAAAGGCAGCATGCGTCCCAGCTGACCTGCGATACCGCCAATCTGCCCGCCGAGGCCGGACTGGCCGAACATGCCGCCGATCGCGCCGCCCAGCGGCTGGCCGATCTGGCCGATCAGGTTGCCGAAAAAGCCTTGCGGCGACATTTGCTGTTGCTGTTGCTGAAGCTGCTGTTGAAGCTGCTGCAGTTGCTGTAGTTGCTGTAGCTGTTGCAGCTGCTGGATTTGCTGCTGCATCGGGTCAGCGGAGAAGGGCAGCATGCGACCGAACTGGCTGGCGATGTTGCCGATCTGCCCGCCCAATCCCGACTGGCCCCAGATGCCGCCGATCGCGCTGCCCAGTGGTTGGCCCAGCTGACCGATCAGGTTGCCGACCAGCCCTTGCGGTGCGAGCTGCTGCTGTTGCTGCTGCTGCAGTTGTTGCTGCAGTTGTTGCAGCGCCAGCTGCTGCGCATAGGCCTGCTGCATCGGGTCAGCCGAGAATGGCAGTATGCCGCCACCGATGCCACCGGCGAGCTGGCCGATCTGGCTGCCCAGCGACGGATTGCCGAAGATGCCGCCGATGCCCCGACCGATCAGCCCGCCCACGGGCCCGCCGAGCAGGCTGCCGAACAAGCCTTGCGGTGCCAGCGGTTGCTGGGCCATCGGCTGCGACGACATCTGCTGGCCGCCCAGGCCACCATAGCCGCCCGCACTGCCATAGCCACCGTAGCCACCCCATGGAGAAATGCCATTCATGTCTGCTCCTGTCTGGTGAAAGGGAGCGGCTATGGTTGTCGCGGCGGCGGCGGAATGCAAATCGAACTGGCAGCTTGCCTGCGTGGCCTCAATCGCACGCATTGACTTGTGCAAGCTCGATACGACGCACAACAAAAAGGCCGCACAGCCTGTCGGCGGTGCGGCCCGGTAGCAGTGCCCGGCAGGTAGCCGGACTTGCCTTCTGGTCTTGTTGTTGCGTTACTTCGGTATGGCTTGCGACGACACGTAGCCGATCAGCGGATCGGTGACGCCAATCACGTGCAGTGCAATCATGCCCAGCGTGCCGGCCAGCGCGAGGTAATACAGCGTAGGCAGGATGGTGATGCGCAGCGTGACGCCTTCGCGACCGAGCAGGCCCACGGTCGCCGATGCGGCCACCACATTGTGGATCGCGATCATGTTGCCGGCGGCCGCGCCGACGCTCTGGATCGCCACCATCAGCGCGCCGGACAAGGAGATCAGGCCCGCGGTCTCGAACTGGAATTGCGCGAGCATCAGGTTGCTGACGGTGTTCGAGCCGGCCAGGAAGGCGCCAAGCGCGCCGACCGACGGTGCCAGCAGCGGATAAACCTGCCCCATCAGATCGGCCACGCCGCGCGCCATCGAGATCGGCATGCTGACCAGTTCGTGCGCATTGACGCCCGAGTTGATCATCACGCGCACCATCGGCACCGTGAAGATCAGCACGAAGCCGGCACCGATGATGGTGCCGCTGGAGTCACGCACTGCGCGCGCGAAATCGGCGACCTTCATGCGGTGCATGAAGAAGGTGACGATACAGATCAGGATCAGCAAGCCACCCGGCAGGTACAGCGCCTGGAAGTTGCCGCCGATGCCCTGTTCGCCAAGCAGGTCGACGAACTTGATGTCGACTGATTTCAGCGCGTCACCGACCGGCTTGATCGTGCGCGAGATCACCAGCACCAGCGCCAGCAGCACATACGGCAGCCAGGCCATGAAGCGCGAGATTTTCTTTTCAGCGGCTTCATCGATCGACATCTGCAGGTTGCCGACCCAGGTCGACGGCCATTCCGACGGCGGTGCGAAATCCCAGCTGTCTTTCGGGACCAGGAAGCCACGCTTGACCGCCAGCGTGACAATGCCCAGACCGAGCAGGCCGCCCAGAATGGACGGGAATTCGGGGCCAAGGAACACGCCAGCCAGCATGTACGGGATCGTGAACGCGAATGCGGAGAACAGCGCGAACGGCAGAATCGACAGGCCTTCGGTCCACGAACGATTGCGACCGAAGAAGCGCGTCATCACCATCACGAGGAACAGCGGCATCAGGGTGCCGCAGATGCCGTGGATGATGGCGACTTCCGACACGATCACGCGGAACAGCGCATCCCATTCCAGGCCTTTTTCGGCCAGCGCAGCGGTGAGCGCGGCTTTGTCGAGGCCACCCTGCACGCCGACCAGCATCGGGGTGCCAACCGCACCGAACGACACCGGCGTCGACTGAATCATCATGCCGAACACAACAGCAGCCATCGCAGGGAAGCCGGCGGCGACCATCAGGGGTGCGGCCACCGCAGCCGGTGTACCGAAGCCGGATGCACCCTCGATGAAGCTGCCGAAAAGCCACGCAATCAGGATCACCTGGATACGACGGTCAGGGCTGATATTGGAGAAGCCGGCGCGGATGGTGGCAATCGCCCCCGAGTACTTCAGCGTGTTCAGCAGCATGATCGCGCCGAAGATGATCCACAGCAGACCGACAGTCAGGATCAGGCCCTGCAGCGTCGATGCCAGCACACGATTGAGGCTGACGCCCCAGACACCCATCGCGATTGCGCAAGTGACAACAAATACGATGGGCATTGTCGCCTTGGCCGACATCCTGAATCCGACCAGCAGGACGCCGGACAACAGGATCGGTGCGAAAGCGAGCAGTGCCAGCAAACCGCTGTCCATGATTTCTCCTCAATGATGTATTTTTATGATCATCCTCAGCACTGCGGCATCGGATAAATCCCGTGATGATATTGAAGCGGGCAAACCCTGTCCATGCGTGCGGCATGCGGTGATTGATGAAATCTATGCATGCATGAACGCGGTTTGGCGGGCTTTGTCAGCGCTTTGTCAGCAGCGCCATCGCAGCAATCGGTATTCAGCGCTGCGCGCTGACCACATCGCCGAAGATGCGCGGTGAGCCCAGCGGCAGGCAGCGATAGTAAGGTGGCATGCCCTCCAGTCGGCCACCCAGTTCGGCGGCGGCGCGCCAGGGCCAGCGTGGCTCGACGATCATCGCGCGAGCCAGCGCGATCAGGTCGGCGCTTCCGGCCTGCAGGATGTCTTCTGCCTGTTGCGGCTGCGTGATCATGCCGACCGTGATCACCGGGATCTCCACCGCCTGCTTCACCTGCGCCGCAAAGGCGACCTGGTAGCCGGGGCCGATCACGATTTTCTGGTCCGGTGACACGCCGCCCGAGGACACGTCGATGAAGTCCGCACCAAGGCGCTCCAGTGCGCTGGCCAGCACCAGGCTTTGGTCAAGGTCCCAGCCGCCTTCGACCCAGTCGGTGGCCGACAGGCGCGCGCCGAGCGCGACCGACGGCACCGCTTCGCGCACGGCGGCAAACACTTCCAGCGGGAATCGCATGCGATTGTCGAGTGAGCCACCGTAGGCGTCATCGCGCCGGTTCGACAGCGGCGACAGGAACTGGTGCAGCAGGTAGCCATGCGCGATATGCAGCTCGATCGCATCGATGCCCAGCCTCGCTGCGCGCTGCGCGGCGCTGATGAAATCGCGCTTCACGCGCGCGATATCGTCGATGCTCATCGCGTGCGGCGGATCTTCTTCCGGCTTGTGCGGCACGGCCGATGGCGCCAGGGTGGGCCAGCCGCCCTCTTGCTCGGGGATCAGCGCGCCGCCTTCCCAGGGGCGATGGCTGGAGCCCTTGCGGCCGGCATGGCCGAGCTGTATCGCGAGCTTCACTGGCGAGGTGGCGCGGATCAGCGCGATGATGTCGCGCAGCGCCTGTTCATTGTCGTCATTCCACAGACCGAGGCAGCCGGGCGTGATGCGGCCTTCCGGGCTGACCGCTGTCGCCTCGATGCACAGCAGCCCGGCGCCGGACAGCGCCAGCGAGGACAGGTGCGCGCGATGCCAGTCATTGGCATTGCCGTCGATGGCCGAGTACTGGCACATCGGCGACACCATGATGCGATTCGGGAGGGATACCGGGCCGACGCGGGTCGGCGAGAACAGCAGCGGGGAAGTCATGGATGGCACAGGCCTCTGGCGGGCCAGGGTTTTTCAGGAAAACCGCCAATGTAGTGCGGCTGTGGCTCTCAGGCAAGTGCCCGGGGCGGGCCCGCGTCGAGCAGCTGCGCTGCGCAGGGATGCCTGCGGCACGACCCCCGGCCGGCTCAGGCCTGGCGCACGCGCTTGCCGTCGAGGCGGTGCAGGCGGGCGGCGGGGCGGCTGGCCATGCCTGCGGCGGCGGGTTCGGCCATGTTGCCGATGGTGCCCAGGCTATCGATGGTGCTGGTGGCGGTGGCAGCATTTGCGTGCGCGCGGCCTGTCGGGTCGGAACCCGCGCAATCGGCGTCGCTCGTCTCCTGCCCGGCAGCGGCCGGTTGCTTGAGCATCAGGTGGTCTTTTTCCTGCTGCTCGGCGACATAGGACAGATAGCGCATGCAGGACACGCGCAGGAAGGAAGACAGGTTGTCCACGCCGCCTCGGCGCTCGACGATTTCGTCATACAGCTTGCCGATCAGCTGGTTGGTCGTCATCTGGTCCTTGGCGGCGATGCGCGCAAGGATGTCCCAGCACAGGTTCTCCAGCCGTATGCTGGTGACCACGCCATGAATGCGCATCGAGCGCGTGCGCTGCTCGTAGTGGATGGGGTCGGCGCTGGTGTAGATGTCGCACATGGGGTGCTGCTCCTGAAACTGGCCGGCCAGCTGCGACGCCGGATGCCACGCCGCGTCGCGGGGACGCCGGGGCGGCAAGCGCGTGCACAGTGGCCGATTGACTGACAAGGCGCGTGCTCGACAGCCTGCGCCCTGATATCGCTTACTTGACTGTCTGCAGGTACTCGATGATGGACTTGCGTACCGCGCCGTCGGCCTGCATGTACATCATGTAGGTGCCCTTGGCGACGTTCTGCGGGTTCTCCAGCCATTTGTCGAGCAGCTCGGGCGACCAGCTCTTGCCGGCCAATGCGCCCTTGAACTCTTCCGAATACGGGAAGCCCTGCACGAGGCCGGCCTGCTTGCCGATGATGCCATGCAGGTTCGGTCCCATGCCCATCGGCGCGTCCTTCTGGATCGCGTGGCAGGCAGCGCAATTCTGCTTGTAGAGCTTCTCACCGGCCGATTCGGCATGCGCCGACGATACTGCCGCCCCCATGACGAGGGCGGCAGCCAGCATGGCCGGTGCAGAGGCGTTGAGCCATGCTTCTTTCATGCTCAGATCCCCTGCGTGCGCAGTGCGCGTTCGATGAACTCGGCCTGACGGATCGCGAGTGCGACGATGGTCAGGGTCGGGTTCTCCGAAGCGCCGGTGGTGAACTGCGAACCGTCGGAAATGAACAGGTTCTTCACGTCGTGCGCCTGGCCCCACTTGTTGACCACGCCATCCCGGGGCTGATCGCTCATGCGATTGGTACCCAGGTTGTGCGTCGACGGATACGGCGGCGTGTTGATCACGCGTTTCGCACCCACCGATTCGTACAGCGCGCCACCTTGCTTGAAGCCGTGGTTGCGCATCGCAATATCGTTCGGATGGTCGCTGAAGTGCACGTTCGGGATCGGCAGACCGAACTGGTCTTTCTCGGTCGCGTGCAGCGTGATGCGGTTGGACTCTTGCGGCATGTCCTCACCGACCAGCCACATGCCCGCCATGTTGTCGTACGCATCCATCGCGGTCGAGAAGTCGCGGCCCCAGTCGCCCGGGTTCAGGAACGCGGCCATGAAGGGCACGCCCAGCGACAGCGTCTCCATCTCGTAACCACCGGCGAAGCCGCGGCTCGGATCATGGCGCGACTCATCCTTGATGATGCCGGCCATGGTGGTGCCACGGAACATGTGCACCGGCTTCTCGAAGATCGCGTACACCGACGCGGTCATGTGGCGCATGTAGTTCTTGCCGACCTGGCCCGACGAATTCGCGAGGCCGTTCGGGAACATGCTCGATGCCGAATTCAGCAGCAGACGCGGCGACTCGATCGAGTTACCGGCCACGCAGACGGCTTTCGCCTTCTGGAAGTAGCGGTTGCCCTTGGAGTCGGCATACAGCACGCCGGTGACCTTGCCCTTCGCATCGTGCTCGATCTTCAGTGCCTGTGCATCCGAGCGCACTTCCATGTGGCCGGTGGCTTCGCCTTTCGGGATCTCGGTGTACAGCGTGGACCACTTGGCGCCGGATTTGCAACCCTGGAAGCAGAAGCCGATCTGCTGGCACGCACCGCGACCATCACGCGGCTTCGAGTTGATCGACATGTTCCCGGTGTGGAAGTCCTTGTAGCCCATCTTCTTCGCACCGGCGGCGAGCACCTTGTAGTTGTTGTTGCCGGGCAGGCGAGGAATGCCATTGGTGCCGGTGGTGCCCATCTTGTTTTCTGCGCGGGCGTAGTACGGCTCCAGCTCTTCATACGTCAGCGGCCAGTCGAGCAGATTGGCGCCCTTGATGTCGCCGTAGATCGAGCGCGCGGAAAACTCGTGCGGCTGGAAGCGCAGCGACGCGCCGGCCCAGTGCACGGTCGAGCCGCCGACGGCTTTCACGATCCATGCGGGCAGGTTGGGGAAGTCGTTCGACACGCGCCACGTGCCGGAGGTGGTGCGCTTGTCCAGCCATGAAATCTTGCTGAACATTGGCCATTCATCATTCTCGAAATCCTGGATCTCGTGACGCTTGCCGGCTTCGAGGATCACGACGTCGATGCCTTTTTGCGCCAGCTCATTGCCCAGCGTGCCGCCGCCCGCGCCGGAACCGACGATGACGACTACCTCATCCTTGAGGTCGAATTTTTTTGCCATGGGTGTCTCCTGAATTCTTTTTTAGTGGATGGCGGAACGCTTAAGCGTGCGGCGCTTCGCCCATCCAGTTCTGGTCATTGAAGCCGCGGTTGATGTAACCACCGAGCTGCGCCGACGGGCCCTGGTAACCGAGCTTGGCCCACACGGCCGGCTGGTTGTAGAGGCTGACGACGAGGTCACCACGGATTTTCAGGAAGAACGGATCTTTGGCATCCGCCATCGCCTTGAGCACCTGCACACGGTCGCTCTCGGCAGCCACTTCCGCATAGCCTTTGCCGAAGCGCGATTTGGCGTCGGCATCGGCCTTGCCGATACCATCGAGGAGCAATTTTTTCAGCGCCGCATCCGACTTCGCCTGCTCGCCGTACACGCCGACAGCGTTTTCGTACAGCTTGTCTTCGAAGCGGTCGTGCGGAAAGATGTCGCGCGCGATCTTGACCAGGGTCTTGAACGCGGCACTGCCGAGCGCGTCTTCAGCGAGCGCGGCATTCGGCGTGAACAACATCGGTATGCCGCCCGTCGCGGCAGCAGCTGAGCCGGCGGATGCAATCTTGAAGAATTGCCGGCGCTTGGGCTGATGGGGTGTGGACATCGTTGTCTCCTCTGTTTTTTTTGATTGCTGCGCGTCGCAAGCTGCACCGGCGCGCAGTACTGCCTTCCTCTCGCTGTTGCCCTGTGCCGTGCTTGGCCCGGATCTTCGTCCGGTACCCTGGCCCCGGACAGGGCGGTACTGAAAGCGTAACGATTATTTCCCGAGGAAAGCGGGTTTGGGTAGTACTGCACTACTACGCGCAGGGGAATTTTCCGATCCGCTTCGGATGGGATGGTGCGTCGCAAAAGCAGGCAACTTCCATTGACAATCAAAGGGAAACCCCGGCCAGCGCAGGGGCGTTGCACGCCGTGCGCGAGGGTGTGCTGATTGCATTGCAGCAGGCGGCGCCCGGAAAAAATTTTTTCACGGAACCGCCGGCACGCCGGATTCGTGGCCCAAAAAAAAGCGCTCCCGGGGGGAGAGCGCAAACCTAAAAGGGGATTTAGGCAAGTTCGAGGAGACTGCAGCAAGTCCCTCGCGTGCAGGTTACGGCAGCTTGCCGGTCGTTATTTGAGCTTGCTCAAGGATCGCGACAATTTGCGCCAACCGGGTGGGAACGATTGCGGTCGAACAAGGGTCAATGGGCGGCCTTTGTTCTGCTGCCGCGGCCGTGATGTCGGTCTTCAGCCGCCGTGTCAGTCTTCAGCCGGTGTATCGGCGTGCGCCGGCGCGTGATTCAGCAGGTGGCCGAGCTTGCTGGCCTTGGTCGCGAGGTAGTGCGCATTGTGGTCGGTGGAGGTGGTCACATGCGCGATGCGTTCTGCGCTGATCGCAAGGCCTTGCATCGCAGCGATCTTGCGCGGGTTGTTGGTCATCAGCTTCAGCTCGCGGATGCCGAAGTGGGCCAGCATCGGCTCGACGATCGCGTAATCGCGCAGGTCCGCATCGAAGCCGAGCTGATGGTTGGCTTCGACGGTATCGGCACCGGCTTCCTGCAAGCCATACGCGCGGATCTTGTTCACGAGACCAATGCCGCGCCCTTCCTGGCGCAGGTAGAGCAGGATGCCGCGGCCTTCTTTGGCGATGCGCTTGATCGCGTTTTCGAGTTGCGCGCCGCAGTCGCAGCGCTGGCTGAACAGTGTGTCGCCGGTCAGGCATTCGGAATGCAGTCGTGCCAGCACGGGCTGGCCATCGCCGACCTCGCCCAGCACGAGCGCCAGATGCTCCTTGCCGGTGGCTGCCTCGATAAAGGCGTGCAGCTCGAACGTGGCCCACGGCGTGGGCAACGCGCAGCTGGCCGCATGCGTCAGCAGAGGCGACGGCGCGGACGGCGAGGGTGGGATAGAGGAGCGATCAGGTGACGACATGGTAACGCGTGAAAAAAATGCGGCGTCGCGATGCCTCGCGCCCGCCGCATTCCGGTGGTCAGCCCGAATTATGCCGCAATCAGCGCTTCCATGGCGCTGCGGCTGCCGGCGATCGCCGAGTTCACCGCCTCGTCGCCCATTGCGAGGCCTTCGCTGTGGACGAAGTTCACATCGGTGATGCCCAGGAAGCCAAGCACGCCGCGCAGATAGGTCTCGTGGAAGTCGAGCGCCTTGGCCGGGCCGCTGCTGTAGACGCCGCCGCGCGAGGTGAAGATGTAGAACTTCTTGCCATTCACGAGCCCCACCGGGCCGGTCTCGGTGTACTTGAAGGTCACGCCGGCACGCGCGACATGGTCGATCCAGGACTTCAGCGTGGAGCTGACCGAGAAGTTGTACATCGGCGCGCCGACCACGACGATGTCGGCCGACAGCAGCTCGGCCACCAGTTCGTCGGACAGCTTCACCAGGCTGGCCTGCTCGGCGCTGCGCTGCTCGGCCGGGGTGAAGAAGGCGCCCATCATCGCCTCGGACAGGTGCGGCACCGGTTGCGCGGCGAGGTCGCGCTCGACGACCTTGGCGCCCAGGTGGGCGGCCTTCAGTTTTTCGATGAATTCAGCCGTCAGCTGGCGCGACACCGAGCCGGCGCTGCGCACGCTGCTGTTCAGGTGCAGGATGGTGGTCATGGTTGCTTCCTTTTTTGTGGTGGTGGGGGGTAAACGGTGAACGGTGAGCGGTGAGCGACACGAGGCTCAGGGCAGATCGAACAGCAGGAACTCGGCGGCCTCGCCCTTGCCGGCCTCGACGCGCGGCTCGCCCTCGAGCTTCAGCGCGTCGCCGGTCTGCAGTCGTGTGCCGTTGACCTCGAGCGCTCCGCGGATCAGGTGCACGTAGGCGCGACGTCCGGGTGCCAGTGCATGCGACACCGTTTCGTCGCCATTGAGCAGCGACGCATACAGCCGCGCATCCTGATGGATGGTGACCGAGCCTTCGGCGCCGTCGGGCGACGCGATCAGCCGCAGGCGGCCGCGCTTGGAGTCGGTGTCGAAATGCTTTTCTTCATAGCCGGGTGCGATGCCTTGCACCGAGGGCTCGATCCAGATCTGCAGGAAGTGCACCAGCTGGCTGGGCGAGTTGTTGAACTCGCTGTGCATCACGCCGGTGCCGGCGCTCATGCGCTGCACATCGCCATAGCGCAGCACCGAGCCATTGCCCATGCTGTCCTTGTGCGCCAGTTCGCCCTCCAGCACGTAGGAGATGATCTCCATGTCGCGATGGCCATGGGTGCCGAAGCCGCGCGCCGGCTGCACGCGGTCGTCATTGATCACCAGCAGCGGGCCGAAGCCGGTGTGGCGCGGGTCGTAATAGCTGCCGAAGGAAAAGCTGTGGCGCGAATCCAGCCAGCCGAAGTTGGCGATGCCGCGATCGTCTGCCTTGCGTATCTCGATCATGGTGGCTCCTGACATGCAATAATTTCGAATCAATTTCGCCGGAACTCGCGTTGTGGCGACTCCAGATAATCCCTACTTTTTTCGTCGGGATTGCGATGAGGATGGAGTATCCTTGGTTGTGACGGGAAACAAAAGCGGAAAATTTCCCGATCTTTCATCGAAAATTTCGAATATGGGTGCCTGATGCTGAAACTGAGCCTCGATGCGCTGCAGGTGGTCGATGCGATCGACCGCGGCGGCTCCTTTGCGGCGGCGGCAAAAGAGCTGTTCCGGGTGCCGTCGACCGTGTCGTATGCGGTGGCAAAGCTGGAGGAAGACCTCGGCATACAGCTGTTCGAGCGCGCCGGTCCGCGCGTGACGCTGACCGAGGCCGGCCGCACGCTGCTGGATGAAGGCCGGCACCTGCTGCTCGCCGCACGCGACCTCGAGCACAAGCTCAGGCGGGTCGCCAGCGGCTGGGAGGCAGAGTTCTCGATTGCGCTCGATGTGCTGTTCCCGGCGCTGCTGCTGGCCGACGACATCCGCGACTTCTACCAGGCGACCGACAGCACGCGGCTGCGGCTGTCGTATGAAGCCTTGTCCGGTACCTGGGAAGCGCTGCTCGATCGCCGCGTAGACCTGGTGATCGGCGCAGCCGGCGAAGGCCCGCCCGGCGGGGGTTACAGTACCGCGCCGCTGGGCTCGCTGCCCTTCGTGTTCGTGGTCGCGCCGTCGCATCCACTGGCGGCTATGGATCGGCCGCTGCGCAAGGAAGACCTGATGTCGCACCGGATGGTCGCGGTGGCCGATACCGCGCGCCGCCTGCCGCCGCGCACCGTGGGTTTGTTGATGGGGCAGGACACGCTGAGCGTGCAGAGCATGGCCGACAAACTCAATTGCCAGCTGGCGGGACTGGGCGGCGGCTATCTGCCCGCTGCCTGGGTCGGGCCGGCGATCGCGGCCGGCAAGCTGGTCGAGAAAGTGGTCGAGGAATCACGGCCGCCGGAGCACTTTTGCATCGCATGGCGGACCGGCGAACGCGGCGCGGCGCTGGACTGGTGGGTGAATCGCTTGCGTGACAGCGACCTGATTGCGCGGCTGGCGCAACTGGCACCGTCGGCGCAGTCGGTGCACGCCTGACCCGCATCGCACTCAGCGCACGCGGCCTGAGGCTACGCAGCACCCGTGACCAGCGATGCCGCTTCAGCTCGCGCTGACGCGCTGGCTGCCCAGGCGCGCGTTTCCTGGCAGTTCCGCTGGGGTGAACCCGTGTTCGGGCTCGTTCTCGCACTGGCACTCACACTCGCACCGACTGTCTTGCCATGCCTCAGCACGTAGCCAAGGCCATACGCGCAGCTCAGCGTGTAGTGGCCGCGCGTCAGCGCTTCGATCTTGAAGCGCAGCTGGAACATCGTCACGCGCATATTGCTGCCTTCGACAGAACGCCCGGCAAGCCTGAACATCAATTGCAGCTCTTCCATCGGTATCACGCTGCCAAAGCGCGCGAGGAACAGCTCCGCGAGTGATACTTCATGGGGCGTGAGGACGGTGAATTTGTCACCGTACTGCAGCCGACGTTGCGCGACCGCGATCGACAGCCGCGCGCTGTCCGGTTCAGGCACCAGCAGATGCCGCTGTTTCAGCACGAAGAGGATGCGGCGTGCGAGGTCATGCATCGCATCGCTGCCGCTGACCCAGTCACTGACGATGGCAGGCAGATCGAGCAGGCGGGAGGTCGGCAGTTCACGATCGAACACCACGATCACGGGCGGCGGCCGACAGGCGTTCGCATCGCTGCCGGCCATCGCATGGTACTCACGGCTGGCCAGGGACCATAACTGATCGACAGTCACCGCATCCTGCGCCTCGACCAGGGCCACCACAACACCACCAGCGCCGGACACGGCTGACGACGTCATCACCGAAGGGAGCGCTGCCTGCTGAGCCAGTCGCTCGATCTGCCACTGCAAGGGCACGCCGACGCCGAACTGTCGCGGGAAGGCCGAGTCCGGTCTGGCCAGCTCCCGGGTCACGCGCGCCAGCAGACGCTCACCGAGCACCTGCAGGCAGAGCTTCATGTGCCCACATCCATGCGCAGCTCTTGCGCTTCCTTCAGGTTTTCCCACAGCCCGGCCTGCAGCAGTCGCGAACGTTCATGCGATGCATATAACCGGATCTCGACGGCGGTGCTCCACTCGCTGCCGCCGGCCAGCGCGAGCCGACGCGCCTGCAGGTCATCGCGCACCATGCTCTCGGGCAGCCACGCAATGCCGAGCCCGGTGCAGGCCAGTGATTGCAGGATGCGCGGATGCGGGCTCTGCGCAACGACATTGAAATAGGGGTCGCTGGGACGAAAACGAATCAGCCCGTTGCACAAGCGGCCAAAGAAGGTTTCGGGCGGATAGGACAGCAAGGGCAGGTTCCGCACGCGCGCCTCGGACAGCAGATAGATCGCGTCGCCATCCTCATTCGCCTTGCACACCGGGACCACGCGGTCATCGCCGAGTATGAGCGAAGGACATGCACGCTCATCCACAGCCATCGGCACCACCGGCGTGTGATACACCATCAACAGGTCACAGCGACTGCCGGACAACGCGACCAGTCCGTCGTAGGTTTCACCCGCCAGGATCTCGAACTTCAGCCCGCTGATGTGCTGGTTCACGTGTTCTATCCATTGCGGCAGGAAGTGCTGCGTGAGGGAATACGCAACGAACAGTTTGATGCCGGAGAACGCCTTGCTGCGATGCCCGAGCGCGATGCGGGTGTCGTGCAGCTGTCTGACCATTTCGCGAGCAGCATCGCGAAACAGATGGCCGGCCATCGTCAAACGCGGGGGCACGGTGTCGCGGTCGACCAGCGGTATGCCTATCCATTCTTCCAGCGAGCGTATCCGCCGACTGAACGCCGATTGCGTCACGTTGCGCGCCTGTGCCGCACGCGTGAAGCTGGACAGGTCTGAGAGCACCAGGAAGTCTTCCAGCCATTCGATGTCCATGTCGTCTTCCCCTGGCGTGGCCGGGAGCTGCGGTCCGGCTCGCGCGTTTCTTCACAACAATTTTAATTATTAAAACTTTAACTTTCTTAAGGTCAGACTCTAATCAATCCGGTTCTACGACAAAAGGGGGGCACGTGCCGAATGCCGCGATTTTCCAGCGCCGACCAGTGTCAGTTGGCAATCCTGTCGTGCGCAGGCAACGCAAATGCGGGAATCGGACAGCAAAGGCAAAAGCAATCCGATGTCTGGGACCGGGGCGCCGCAGAGCGAGCGCCGAGCGCCGTCCTCGCGCCGCCGTCTCGTGGCCATCGCGCGACTAGTAAGCTGCGAACACAACGTCGGAAGAAACGCCGGGCGAAACACCGGGCAAAAAAAACCGCCGGCACAGGCCGGCGGTTTCAGTGCGGCGCGTCCCGAGGGGGCGCACCGGATCAGGAACGAGCTCAGTGATCGTTGATGTCGTTGTCCTTGGTTTCTTTCACGAACAGGGTACCGATCACGGCCGTCGCCAGCGCGATGATGATCGGATACCACAGGCCGTAATAGATATCGCCCTTGAACGCGACCAGTGCGAATGCCGTGGTCGGCAACAGACCACCGAACCAGCCGTTACCGATGTGGTAGGGCAGTGACATCGACGTGTAGCGGATACGGGTCGGGAACATCTCGACCAGCATCGCCGCGATCGGGCCATACACCATGGTCACGTAGATCACGAGGATGAAGAGCAGCAGCAGCACCATCGGCTTGTTGATCTGCGACGGGTCGGCCTTCGCCGGGTAACCCGCTTCCTTGATCATTTCCTTCAGCGCGTCGGTGAACTCCTTGTCCTTCGCTGCGGCGTCTTCCTTCGACAGGCCGGCGGCGCTGTACGATGCCAGCTCTTTGTCGCCCACCTTGATCACCGCCGCGGTACCGGCCGGTGCAGCGACGTTTTCATAGTTGACCGAAGCTGCGGCCAGCTTTGCTTTCGCGATATCGCAGGACGAGGTGAACTTCTTGGTGCCGGTCGGGTTGAACTGGAACTGGCACTCTGCCGGATCAGCGATCACGGTCACCGGCGCCGACACTTGCGCAGCTTCCAGTGCCGGGTTCGCATAGTGCGTCAGCGCCTTGAAGATCGGGAAGTAGGTGACGGCAGCGATCACGCAACCGGCCATGATGATCTTCTTGCGGCCGATCTTGTCTGACAGTGCGCCGAACACGATGAAGAACGGCGTGCCGATCAGCAGCGACGCCGCGATCAGGATGTTGGCGGTGGCGCCATCGACCTTCAGCGTCTGTGTCAGGAAGAACAGTGCATAGAACTGGCCGGTATACCAGACCACGGCCTGACCGGCGGTGAGGCCGACCAGTGCCAGGATCACCAGCTTCAGGTTCTTCCACTGGCCGAAGGCTTCCGACAGCGGCGCCTTCGATACCTTGCCTTCTTCCTTCATCTTCTGGAAGGCCGGCGATTCATTCATCGACAGGCGAATCCAGACCGAGATGCCGAGCAGGAAGACCGACACCAGGAACGGAATACGCCAGCCCCACTCGGCGAACGCTTCTTCACCGATCGCGGTACGGGTCGCGAGGATCACCATCAGCGACAGGAACAGGCCCAGCGTCGCAGTGGTTTGGATCCACGCAGTGAACGCACCGCGCTTGCCGTCCGGCGCATGCTCGGCCACATAGGTGGCTGCACCGCCGTACTCGCCGCCGAGCGCAAGGCCCTGAAGGATACGCAGCGACACCAGGATGATCGGCGCCGCGATACCGATGCTCGCGTAGTTGGGCAGCAGGCCGACGATGAAGGTCGCCAGACCCATCAACAGAATGGTAACGAGGAAGGTGTACTTGCGACCCACCATATCGCCCAGGCGGCCGAACACGATCGCGCCGAACGGGCGAACGATGAAGCCTGCCGCAAACGCGAGCAGCGCGAAGATGAACGCGGTGCTGGGGTCGGTGCCGGCGAAGAACTGTTTAGCGATGATCGCTGCCAGCGAGCCGTACAGGTAAAAGTCGTACCATTCGAAAACGGTGCCGAGCGAAGAAGCGAAAATGACCTTTCGCTCTTCGGGAGTGATGCCAGCCGTGGCCTGGGCAGTTGCCATGATGTCTCCTTGGTTTTATCGGTGGTGAATCTGATTGCGCAGCGGGCATTCACAAGGGGCTGCAAGCGCGGTCTGCCTGCGTCGTTTTTCCTGCAGGGGTTTGCCTGCATTTCGCGCGGGGCGGCGACTTGTGGGTGCCTGATGTGCAACTTGCCGGAGTGTAGGCAGCAAAGCTTACGCGGCGCTTGCTCGAAACTTACAGAAGCTTACGGCGACCAGCTGCGGTCGCCGGCCTCGGCAGCCGTCGAATAGAACGATCGTGCATACAACTATGCTATTCTCGAAAGCGACTTTTCGTGCACGAACGCCGGCCTTCCATCCGCTGGCCGGCGTGTCGCGCAAAAGCTTACAAAAACAGAAAATCCGGAGACCCTCATGACCGATGCTGTCATCGTTTCGACCGCCCGCACGCCGCTCGCCAAGTCCTGGAAGGGCAGCTTCAACATGACGCACGGAGCGACCCTCGGCGGCGCCGCACTGGCGGCCGCGATCGAGCGTGCCGGCATCGAACCGGCGCAGGTCGAAGACGTGATGATGGGCTGCGCGAACCCCGAAGGCGCGACTGGCTGGAACATCGCGCGCCAGATCGCGCTGCGCGGCGGCTGCCCGGTCAGTACCGGCGGCGTCACGATCAATCGTTTCTGTTCGTCCGGCTTGCAGACGATTGCAAGTGCTGCGCACCGCATCATCGCGGGTGAGGGCGATGTGTATGCCGCCGGTGGCGTCGAGTCGATCTCCTGCGTTCAGAACGAGATGAACATGCAAATGTTCAAGGAAGACTGGCTGTCCGAGCACAAGCCCGAAATCTATTGGCCGATGCTGCAGACGGCAGAGAATGTCGCCAAGCGCTACAACATCGCGCGTGATCGCCAGGATCACTATGGCGTGCAGAGCCAGCTGCGCGCCGCTGCCGCGCGCGAAGCCGGCAAGTTCGATGACGAGATCGTGCCCGTCACCACCCGCATGGCCGTCGCGGACAAGAACACCGGCCAGATCGTCACCCGCGAAGTGACCGTCACCGCCGACGAAGGCATCCGTGGCGACACCACCTATGAGGGCGTGTCGCAGATCCGTACTGCGGTGCCGGGGGGCGTGGTTGCGGCTGGCAATGCGAGCCAGTTTTCGGATGGCGCGTCAGTCGCGATCGTGATGAGCGACAAGGCCGCAGCGGCAGCTGGCAGCAAGCCGCTGGGCGTGTTCCGCGGCTTTGCAATCGCCGGCTGCGAGCCGGATGAAATGGGCATCGGCCCGGTGTTCGCGATCCCGAAGCTGCTGAAGCAGACCGGCGTGAAGATGGAAGACATCGGCCTGTGGGAATTGAACGAAGCGTTCGCGGTGCAGGTGCTGTACTGCGCGGACAAGCTCGGCATCCCGATGGATCGCCTGAACGTGAACGGCGGCGCGATCGCGCTCGGCCATCCGTACGGCATGTCCGGCGCCCGTCTGACCGGCCATGCGCTGATCGAGGGCAAGCGCCGCGGCGTCAAGTACGTGGTCGTCACCATGTGCATTGGCGGCGGCCAGGGCGCAGCCGGGCTGTTCGAAGTTCTCTGAAGCGTGCATGGTGATACCGGACGGCGTTGCAGGACTACCGGCCTGCTGTCTGTCCGGTAGCGCCCGAGCGCATGATCCATGGCTTCGCTGATCCTGTCCCGACGCGACCTCGACTTCCTGCTGTATGAGTGGCTGGACGCGGGCACACTGTGCGCGCGCGAGCGCTTCGCCGAGCACAACCGCGAGACCTTCGATGCGGTGCTCGACCTGTGCGAGCAACTGGCGACGGATCAATTCGCGCCACACAACCGCAAGGCCGACCTGAACGAACCGACCTTCGACGGTGACCAGGTCACGCTAATTCCCGAAGTTGGCGCAGCGCTGAAAGCCTTCTGCGATTCGGGCCTGATGGCGGCCGGGCAGGACTACGAACTCGGCGGCATGCAGCTGCCCTGCGTGATCGAGAAAGCCGGCTTCGCGTGGTTCAACGCGGCCAATGTCGCGACCGCCGCGTATCCGATGCTCACGATCGGCAATGCGAACACGCTGCTCAAGTGCGGCACGCCGCAGCAGATCGACACCTACGTGAAGCCGCTGCTGGCCGGGCGCTTCTTCGGCACCATGTGCCTGTCCGAGCCGCAGGCCGGTTCCAGCCTGTCTGACATCAGCACCCGTGCCGAGCCTCAGCCCGATGGCAGCTACCGTCTGCGCGGTAACAAGATGTGGATCTCGGGCGGCGAACATGAACTGTCCGAGAACATCGTGCATCTGGTGCTGGCCAAGGTGCCGGGGCCGGATGGCAAGCTGATCCCGGGCGTGAAGGGTATTTCGCTGTTCGTCGTGCCGAAGTTTCTGGTGAAGGAAGACGGCAGCCTCGGCGAGCGCAACGACATCGCGCTGGCCGGGCTGAATCACAAGATGGGCTTTCGCGGCACCACCAACTGCCTGCTGAATTTCGGCGAAGGCAAGTTCCGTCCGGGCGGACAGGCAGGCGCGGTCGGCCATCTGGTCGGCACGCTGCACCAGGGACTGGCCGCGATGTTCCACATGATGAACGAAGCACGCATCGGCGTCGGGCTGGGTGCGGTGACGCTCGGTTATACCGGCTATCTGCATGCGCTCGACTATGCGCGCAACCGTCCGCAGGGAAGGCATCCGCAGGCGAAAGATCCGGCACAGCCGCAGGTGAAGATCATCGAGCATGCGGACGTGAAGCGCATGCTGCTCGCGCAGAAGGCCTACGTTGAAGGCGGCATGGGTCTGGTGCTGTACTGCGCGCGGCTGGTCGATGAAGAAAAGACCGCACCCGATGCAACGACGCGCGAACAGGCCACGCTGCTGCTCGACATCCTGACGCCGATCGCGAAATCCTGGCCGTCGCAATGGTGCCTGGAGGCGAACTCGCTGGCGATACAGGTACACGGCGGCTATGGCTACACGCGCGATTACGCGGTCGAGCAGTTCTACCGAGACAACCGCCTCAATCCGATTCATGAAGGCACGCATGGCATACAGGCGCTGGACCTGCTGGGCCGCAAGGTCGTGATGCGCAAGGGCGAAGCGTTCCGCCTGCTGTCCGAAAAGGTGATGGCCACGGTCGCAGCGGCGGGCAGCCTGCCGCAGGCCGCAGCACTCGCAAAGCGCTGGCAGAGACTGGCCGAGGTGACGCAGGTCTTGCACGGTACCGGTGACCTGAATCTGACGCTGGCCAATGCGACCGTGTACCTGGAAGCCTTCGGACATCTGGTACTGGGCTGGACCTGGCTCGAGCAGTACCTGGTCGCGGAACAGAACCGCAGCGCACGCAGTGCCGATGACGATTTCTATGCAGGCAAACGCCAGGCTTTCCTGTGGTTCCATGCGAACGAGGTGCCGAAGGTCGATGCACAGCTGGATCTGCTCGCGTCGCTGGATGCGAATGTGCTGCAGATGCAAAGTGCATGGTTCTGACACCGTGAGGCCCTGCCGTGTCGGGCAGCACCCGGTGCAGGCAAGCAATGAACACCTGTAAAACGAAAGTCAACGCAATGATCAAGCACATCGTGATGTGGCAACTGAAGGACGAGGCCGAGGGCGCGGACAAGGCGACCAATGCGCGCAAGATGAAGGCACTGCTCGACGCGTGTGCCGACATCGTGCCGGGCATCCTCGCCTTTGAAGTGGCGCTCGCCGTGCCGGGCATGGAGTGCACCTATGACGTGGTGCTGTACTCGGAATTCGAGTCAGCCGCGGCGCTGGATGCGTATCAGAACCATCCGCAGCATGTGGCGCTGAAGCCCTTTGTCGGTGCGGTCCGCCAGGCGCGGCAGTGCATGGATTACGAAGTGAAGTGAACCGCCCGACGACCATGCCTGCACCTGCGTTCCCGGTCGAGATTCCGTTCCTGAACGAACTCGGGGTCGAGTTCCTCAGCATGGGCGAGGGCCGCGCGCAAGTCGCGTTAAACCTTCAGCCGGCGCACATGAACAGCTGGCAGGTCACGCACGGTGGCGTCGTGATGACCCTGCTTGATGTGGTGATGTCGCTCGCCGGCCGTTCGCTTGATCCCGATTCTCGCGCCGGCGTCACCGTGGAGATGAAGACCAGTTTCCTGCAGCCTGCCGGCCGCCCCGGCAGCCGCATCGTCGCGACCGGCCATGCATTCCATCGCTCGACCACGATGTGCTTCTGCGAGGCTGAACTGCATGACGGCGACAAGCTGGTCGCGAAAGCGATGGGCACCTTCAAATACCTGAAGCGGCTGGATGTGGCCGCGAAACTGTAAAGGAACCATGATGAGCACTTACCAGAGGATCGTGCTGGCGTCGCGCCCGCAAGGCGAGGTCACCGCAGACAATTTCCGGCTCGAGACCCAGCCACTGCCAGCGATCGCCGACGGCCAGCTGCTGGTACGTAACCATTACCTGTCGCTCGACCCGTACATGCGCATGCGCATGGTGGACGTGAAGAGCTATGCCGCGCCCCAACCGCTGGACGAGACCATGATCGGCGGCACGGTCGGCGAGGTGATTGAATCCAAGCATCCGAAGTTCACGGTCGGCGACAAGGTGGTCGGCATGTTCGGCTGGTCCGAGATTGGCGTCTCCGATGGCACGCTGCTCAAAAAAGTCCCCGACGGCCCGGTGCCCTTGTCCGCCTACCTCGGTGCGGTCGGCATGCCCGGCATGACGGCGTGGTACGGCCTGAATCAGATCATCCAGCCCAAGGTCGGCCAGACCATTGCGGTCTCTGCGGCCAGTGGCGCCGTCGGCAGCGTGGTCGGCCAACTGGCGAAGCTGAAGGGTTGTCGCGTGGTTGGCATTGCCGGTGGCAAGCAGAAATGCGATTACGTGGTCAATGAGCTGGGTTTCGATGCCTGCGTCGACTACAAGGGTGGCAACCTGTTCAAGGACATGAAGGCGGCGGCGCCGGATGGCATCGACGGCCTGTTCGAGAACGTCGGCGGCGTGGTGATGGATGCGACGCTGGCGCGCATGAACCCGTTCGGCCGCATCGCGCTGTGCGGTCTGATCTCGGGCTATGACGGCAACCCGATGCCCATCCATAACATTCATGCGGTGCTGTCGATGCGGCTGCTGGTGCAGGGCTTCATCGTGTCCGAGCACATGGAATTCTGGCCGCAGGGCCTGACCGAGCTCGGCCAGCTGGTGGCCGAGGGCAAGCTGAAGTATCGCGAGACCATTGCCGATGGCCTGGCGTCGGCACCCGAGGCGTTCATGGGTCTGCTGCGCGGGAAGAACTTCGGCAAGCAGCTGGTGAAACTCATCTGAGCGGCAAGGGCCACTGATGAAACAGTTCAAGGACAGAGTCGCCGTCATCACCGGTGCCGCCAGCGGCTTCGGGCGCGAGTTCGCGCTGGTCGCGCAGGGTCTGGGCATGAAGCTGGTGCTGGCCGATGTGCAGGAGCAGGCCTTGCAGCAATTCGCGACCGAGCTGCGCGCGAATGGCACAGCAGTCGTCGCGCAAGCCTGTGACGTGCGCAAGGGCGAACAGGTCGAGGCGCTGGCGCGCGCCGCGATGGAGGCCTTCGGCGCCGTCCACCTGGTATTCAACAATGCCGGCGTCGGCGCCGGTGGCCTGGTGTGGGAGAGCACGCAGGCCGACTGGGAATGGGTGCTGGGCGTGAACCTGTGGGGCGTGATCCATGGCGTGCGCGTGTTCACGCCTTTGATGCTCGAGTGCGCAAAAAAAGATCCGGCGTATGAAGGCCACATCGTCAACACCGCATCGATGGCAGGCTTGCTGAACCCGCCGACAATGGGTGTCTACAACGTGTCCAAGCATGCGGTGGTGTCGCTGTCCGAGTCGCTGTATCACGACCTGTCACTGGTGGAGGCGCCGATCGGCGCGTCGGTGCTGTGCCCGTACTTCGTGCAGACCGGCATCAGCCAGTCGCACAAGATTCGCCCCGATGATGTGAAGGCCGACAGCGCACCCACCATCAGCCAGCAGGTGTCGCAGGGGGTGCTGGAGAAGGCCGTCGCGTCAGGCAAGGTCAGCGCTGCCGAAGTTGCCGAGCGCACCTTCGATGCTATCCGCAATGGCACGTTCTACATCTACTCGCATCCGCAGGCGCTGGGCAATGTGCAGAAGCGCATGGAAGACATCGTCATCGGCCGCAATCCATCCGATCCGTATGAGGCCGCGCCGCATGTGCGCGAGAAGCTGCAGGCCGGGCTGAAAGGGCAGGGCTGAGGACATGGCTGACGATATGAATGCGGTCGTCAGCAGCGGACAGTACGCCAGCCTGCCGGGCGGCACGCGGCTGCATTACGCCTGTGCCGGCGCGTCAGGTCGTCCGTTGCTGTTGTTCCTGCACGGCTTTCCGGAGTTCTGGTACGCGTGGCATGCGCAGCTGCAGTACTTTGGCGGCGACTGGTTCGCCGTTGCGCCGGACCTTCGAGGCTACAACCTGTCCGACATGCCGGATGAGGTCGATGCGTACAAGGCGAAGTACCTGATGCAGGACATCGCCGAGCTGATTGCCGTGCTCGGGTATCAAGAGTGCGTGCTGGTTGCGCATGACTGGGGCGGTGCCGTCGCGTGGCAGTTCGCGATCAGGCATGCGGCGATGGTGCGCAAGCTGCTGATCATCAATGCGACCCACCCGGTACCATTTGCCGAAGGCCTCGCGCATGACCCGCAACAGCAGAAAGCGAGCCAGTACATGAACTGGTTGCGTGCCGAAGGCTCGGAAGCGGCGCTGGCCAAGGATGATTTCCGCGTGATGGAAAAGTTCATGCTCGGCATGGGCGAGAACCCGGGCTGGTTCGATGCCGAGACGCGCGCCCGCTACCATGCCTGCTGGCAGCGCGGGCTGAGAGGCGGCGTGAATTACTACCGGGCGTCGCCGCTGCACCCACCTACCGACACCGAGCCCGGCGCCACAGCCGTCACGCTCGATCCCGCAAACTTCCAGTTGAAAGTTCCGGTGCGCATACTGTGGGGGGAACAGGACAAGGCGCTGCTGCCGTCGCTGGTTGAGGGCATGGAGCGCTTCATCGCCGACGTGACGGTAACGCGCGTGCCGGATGCCAGCCACTGGATCGTGCACGAGCAGCCAGAGCGTGTGAACGCCTGGCTGGCGCAGTGCCTCGCCGAATCGGGATAACGACAAGAACGACAAAAACAACAAATCACCACTATGGCAAAACAGGATTTCAGCTTCACCCATGCGCTGCGCGTGCGCTGGTCAGAAGTGGACATGCAGGCGATTGTCTTCAACGGCAATTACCTGAATTACTTTGACGTCGCTTTCACCGAATACTGGCGCGCGACCGGCCTGCCGGACGTGATCGCGCAGGCCGAGGCCGGACTGGAGCTGTTCGCACGCAAGGCGACTGTCGAATATCACGCACCCGCACGCTTCGACGACATGCTCGAGATCGGCGTGCGCTGCGCATCGCTGGGCCGCAGCTCGCTGCGCTTCGTGCTGGAGATTTTTAAAGGCGATGAGCTGCTGGTGTCCGGCGAGATGATGTACGTGCATGCGAACAGCCGCGTGCGGCAAAGCGAGCCGGTGCCAGAGCGCTGGCGCGAGGTGCTGACAGGTTTCGAGAAGGCGCTGCCTGTCCAGTCATGAACCCGCGTATTGTCATCGGCGACTGGGACAGCGTGCGCGAGCATGCGCAGGCATTGCGCATCGAAGTGTTCGTGGTCGAGCAGGGCGTGCCGGTCGAGCTCGAGTGGGACGAGGCTGACGAGGTCAGCATTCATGCGGTCGCGTATGACGACGAAGGTCAGCCGGTTGCCACCGGACGTCTACTGCCTGACGGGCATATCGGCAGGATGGCGGTGCGCAAGTCAGCACGGGGGCAGGGAATAGGGGCGGCGGTGTTGCAGGCGCTGCTGGATGAAGCGAAACGCCTCGGCTATGCCGAACTGGTGCTGCATGCCCAAACGCATGCGGTGGGCTTCTATCTTCGTTACGGGTTCGAGATTCGTGGGGAGGAGTTCATGGAGGCAGGTATTGCCCATCTGGAGATGACACGGTCTCTGCACTAGGTAGTGTGGTTTACCAAAACTACCGGATCACACGTTCATGTAACTCCGCCTGTCCACCCGCATGCAGGCGCACCATGGTCGACGCGCGCGTGCCGTAGTCTTCGGACTCGATGCAGATTGGTGACAGCAATCGTTCCCATTCGAGGCTGACACCGGTGTCGGGCAGGCGCCCGTCAGCGGCACGGGTGGTATCGGCCAGCATCTCGAAGTACGCATCATCGGGCGCTCCCTGGCACAACAGGCTCGCGAACTGTGCCTTCGCGCGCACGACCTTGGGCCACGGTGTATCGAGCGAACCATTCGACAAGCCATAGATACCCGGCTCAAGCGAGCGAAACGCAGGTTCGGTACCGTTGGCGATCCAGTGCAACGCATGTTCATCGCCGAAGATCAGGTTGAAGCCGTGGTAGTCGTGTGCGGCATCGCGTACCTGTGTCAGGTAATCCAGTGCTTCGATGTCCCCTGCCAGATAGTTCGCGACCAGCTCGCCGCGCGAGCGACGTGCGTTTTGGGTCGGCACGCCATTGCGGATGTTGGTCAGCGCAGCAAAACGTCCGCTGCGGTTGATGCCGAGCCAGGTGCCGCCGGCCTGCAGGTCGCGCCCGGCAAAGACGTGCGGATGATCGCTCCACCAGTCAGCCGCCTGTGTCGGCCGCGCAAAGAATTCATCACGGTTCGCCGCCAGCACCAGCGGGCAATGCGGCACCAGCTTCCATGCAAAGACGATCAGGCACATGGGGCGAGGTCCACGAAAGTCTCGACATGGCGTTCGCCATCGATCAGTGCCAGCGCTCTGTTCGCGTCAGCGGCTTCGTTCAGTGCCGCAAGAAATCCCTCGGGCACGTCGCGATAGATTTCCATCCAGGTCTGACGCTCATCTTTGATCTCTGCACGCCGCTTCAGTGCGCACTGCACACCAAAGCCCTGCGCCAGCTCGCGCTGCATCGCATGCACCTGCGGCTGCAAATGGGCGGCATCGTCGATGCGGACACGGTAGTAGACGTACAGATCCATCAGCACGGTGCAACCGTTCAGGCCGGATCAGCGAGTTCGTAGGGCAGCGCGGCAAATTGCAGCGGTGTGCCGCTGGCCGAGCCCACGCGCACGACGCCGCCGGCCAGCTCCATTTTGAGTTCGACCAGGCAGGCGATACGGCCGTCCGGCCCGCGCTCGGCATTGACCACCATGCCGCAGGGCTGGCCCGGGTCGGCATCGGCAAACACCTCGACGCCGGCCTGCGCCTGCACATCATCGGTCCAGGCGAGCAATGAGCGGCGCTTGAGCTTGCCCAGGTACTGGCTGCGCGCGACGATCTCCTGTCCCGGGTAGCAGCCCTTGCGGAAATTGACACCACCGACCAGCTCGAAGTTGATCATCTGCGGCACGAATTGTTCTTTGGTCACGTCGAGCACCTGCGGCAGTCCGGCGATGATCTCGCTCCAGCGCCACAGTGCGGCCGACGCCGGCGGCAATTGCATCGCCTGCTGCTGCCAGAACGGCATCGCTTGCGCGACCGGGCCGGCCCACAGCCAGCGCTGCAGCGCGCCCGCATCGGGCACGCGCAGCCAGGCACCGCCGTCACGGTCATGTCGCTGCCAGGTCGCGCCGGCCAAGGCCTGCGGGCTGGCGCCGCCGATCAGCACCAGTTCATCGCTGGCATCCACCAGCTTCACCTTTGCGCGCAACACGAACATCTGCAAGCGTTTCAGCGTGGCCGGCAGCAGTTCACGCGGCAGCGCCAGCAGGATGCGATCGCCGGCACGCCACATCAGCATCGTGGCCAGCAGACGGCCTTTGGGCGAGCAATAGCCGACCAGCCGCGCCTCGCGCTCGTCGAGATGCTCGACATCATTGGTCAGCTGGTTGTGCAGGAAATGCACCGCATCATCGCCGCTGGCAGCGATCACGCCGAGGTGGGTCAGCGCACACAGGAAACCAGCGCTGCCGGGCGCGGCAGTGGCGCTGGCTGCGGGCTTGGCCGT
>JACCDS012133260.1_pt1 | contig 30552 bp, 24 predicted proteins | sample 7446441 | NCBI WGS metagenome assembly JACCDS01 (sample SAMN15323445, study PRJNA562643) | freshwater metagenome | isolation source: river surface water | place: USA:Blue River Watershed | collected 2017-08-17 | reverse complement strand
TTGCTTTAGTTGTGCTTGCAGGAATTTACGCCTCTCCAGCCTTACAAGGCAAAAAATTAAAGCAACACGACATTACGATGTCTTTGGCTTCCTCTCATGAATCAACCGAATTTACAAAAGCAACTGGCACTGTACCTTGGTGGACTAACTCAATGTTTGGCGGTATGCCAGCTTTTATGATTCATGGAGCTTATCCAAATAGTATTGGCTCTACCGTAGGTGGTGAAATCATGGGATTTTTACCCTCACCCATAAATGTTATTTTCCTAGAGATGCTCGGAATGTACATCCTCTTAATTGTACTCGGAGCAAATATTTGGCAATCAATCATTGGCGCTATTGGTTACGCTTTCTGTACACTCAATATGGTCATACTTCCAGCAGGACATATTTCTAAAGCCATAGCGTTGGCCTATGCGCCAATGATTGCCGCTGGTGCCGTTTTGTGTTTTAGGGGTAAATATTTGCTGGGTGGTGCACTTACCGCCTTATTTATGAGCTTAGAAATCTATGCCAACCACGTACAAATTACTTATTACTTTGGTTTGATGTTATTTGGCTACGTAATTGTAGAAATTATTAACCATGTTAAAACTGGCAGGGTCAAATCATTAGTTTTTGCGCTACTTGCACTGGGTCTGGGTTCATTGGTTGGTGTTGCTAATCATACCATGAGACTTTGGAATAACTACGAATATGCTAAAGAAACCATTCGTGGTAAATCTGAATTAACAACCAACACCCAATCAAAAGGTGGTTTAGACCGTGATTATGCCTTTAGTTATAGCTACGGAATCGGTGAAACAGGTACTCTTCTGATCCCAAATTTTTATGGTGGAACAATGGGTGGTAACTTGGGTGGTAAAAAATCCGAAACCCTAAAAGCAATGGTAAATGCTGGAATTCCTGAAGAAAATGCCTTGCCTTTTACTGAAAAAGGCCCTGCCTATTGGGGTGACCAACCTATCGTAGGTGGTCCAGTTTATGCGGGTGCTATCATTTGTTTCCTATTTGCTTTAGGAGCATTTTTAGTGAGAGGTTCGCTAAAATGGTGGTTAGTTGGTACAGCCGTATTTTTCACGATGCTGGCTTGGGGTAAAAATTTCCCTCTTTTAAATTACCCAATGTTCGATTACTTCCCGATGTTCAATAAATTCAGAGCAATCACAATGATACTTTCGCTTACTCAATTAGCGATGGTAATATTAGGCGTATTAGCGTTGAAACAAATTAGCGAAGATAAACCAACATTCGGAGAACTTAAAAAACCTTTAATGTACAGTTTGGCATTCACTGCTGGGCTCTGTGTTATTTTTGCATTGATTCCGAGTTTATTCTTTAGTTTCAAGTCTATGAATGATGAAGTAATGCAAATTACAGGTGATAAAGGCGTAGATGCTCAGATCTTAAGAGGAATCGTCCTCGACCGTGAATCGTTGATGCGTTCAGATGCTTTTCGTTCTTTAGCACTTATTTTATTAGCAGCTGGATTACTTTGGGCTTGGGTTACTGGCAAAATAAAGGAGTCGTTATTCTATCCAATTTTGACATTATTAATTTTGATAGATTTATTCGGAGTAGATAAGCGTTATTTTAACAATGAAAATTTCGTTTCAAATTCTGAATACGAAGAAATATTTACACCAACCGCCGCTGATGAGCAAATTTTGAAAGATAAGAGTATTTATAGAGTATTTGATGCAGCCGCACAAGGCGGTTTTAGTTCAGATGCCAAAGCATCCTATTATCATCAATCAATTGGAGGTTATCATGGAGCGAAATTGCGTCGTTACTCAGAGATTATTGAAAACCAAATTGCTAAAAATAATATGCAGGTTTTGAATATGCTGAATACAAAATACTTTATCATTCCAAATCAACAAACAGGCCAGCCAATTGCACAACAAAATCCAGATGCTTGTGGAAATGCTTGGTTTGTCAATTCATTTAAAATCGTAGCGAATGCCGATGAAGAAATGAAGTCGTTAGATAAATTTGAGCCTAAAGAAATCGCATTTATCGACAAACGTTTTGCAGACCAAGTAGCTAATTTGAAAATTCAACCCGATAGTGTTTCAAATAAAATTTCTTTGGTTTCTTATAAGCCAAATGATTTAACTTATCAATCAGATACAAAAACAGAACAATTAGCCATTTTCTCTGAAATATTTTATCGTGGAAACCAAGATTGGAAAGCTTATATCGACGGACAATTCAAGCCGCATTTAAGAGCTAACTATATATTGAGAGCAATGGTAATTCCAGCAGGGAAACATAAAATTGAGTTCAAATTTGAACCAGAATCTGTAACCAAAGGAAACAAGGTAGATCTTATCATGTCTGTAATTTTGGTTGGAGTATTAGGGTTAGCCATCTTTTTTGAAGTAAAGAAAAAATAGCTTTTGAATTTGGGTATTTAGATTTCGGACATCGGATTTTAAACATATTTTTTAAAGCGATTTAGCTTAAAGTTGATTTAAAATAGTAATTAAATAACATTTTGAATTTAGAAAATTTAACCTCAGAAGTAAGCAAACTCGCCCGTCAGACGGGTGAGTTTGTTAGAAAAGCGGCCTCAGAGTTCAGTAAAGACAGTATTGAATATAAAGGCTTAAATGATTTAGTTTCTTATGTTGATAAACAAACTGAGGAGCTTTTAGTAGCTGGACTTTCAAAAATTCTTCCTGAAGCTGGAATCATTGCGGAAGAAGGAACCTCAGAGCAAGCAGAAAATCATGAGCTTGCTTGGATTGTTGATCCAGTAGATGGCACTACAAATTATATTCATGGTGTACCAGTTTTTGCGATTTCAATTGCTTTAATCAAGGCTGGTAAAATTGTGTTGGGTGTTGTTTACGAAATCAACAGAGATGAGTGTTTCGCTGCTTGGCTTGGAGGCGGTGCTTATTTGAACGAAAAACCAATTCAAGTATCGTCAGCCAAAACATTAGGAGAGAGTTTAATTGCAACGGGTTTTCCATATTATGATTTTGAATTGATGGAAAACTACATCGGTATTTTGAAAGAATTGATGCAAAAATCTCATGGTTTACGTCGTTTTGGAGCAGCAGCCGTAGATTTAGTTTATACAGCTTGCGGAAGATTTGATGGATTTTTTGAATACAATTTAAAACCTTGGGATGTGGCGGCTGGTACTTTAATCGTGCAAGAAGCAGGAGGATTTGTAAAAGACTTTAAAGGTGGCGATGATTTCGTATTCGGACGTGAACTAATTGCAGGTTGCGCAATGTTTCCAGAATTAGAGGAAGTGATTGTTCGTAACTGGAATATCACAAAGTCTTAAATTAACATCAAGACTGTCATGGAAAATATTATTATTGGTATCATATTTCTATCTGCTGTGGCCTACTTAAGCAGTATTGTTTTAAAAAACTTTAGCTTAAAAAACAAAGCAGGTTGTTCAAAAGGCTGTGGCTCGTGTGGAGCAATAGATTTTGATAAAATTGCCGCTGAAATGGAAGCCAAGCATTAAAAACAAGTGATAAAAAAACCTCTGAGGAACGACCTCAGAGGTTTTTTTATCACTTAAAGAAAAATACTATTTCTTTTTTTCAATATTAGTAAGTTTAACTTGTGTTGGATTCTGTAAAATATAATCTGTTAGAATCCTTTCACTTTCTTTCAAATACGTATCTTTACTTCTTCTTTCTCTCAAAATTTTCAATTTTGCTTGAGCAATGCTTGTAGAGTCCGTAGCAGCTTTTTCTGGTTCTTTTTCGTTTGCACTTATTTCATCTCCTAAATCTGCAATATTTTTCTTCTTTTGCTCATCAATCTCTTTACGTCTTTTTTCTTCTTGTAACGAAACTGTTTTCTTTTCTTTCGCTTTTTTAATATAGTTTATATCCGAAACTAACTTTTTCAAATCAGCATCCGTTTTTAATCTATCTTGATAAGAAGCTTTAAGTCTTGCAACTGTTTGTTCATTCACATCGCTAGTTGGCATATATTTAGTTGAAGCAATCATATCCCAAGGCAAAGCACTTGGCTGAGAACTTTCCCCAAACTCAGAGGCGCTAAAAGAAGATGGCAATTCAATATCAGGTGTTACGCCTTTATGCTGAGTACTACTTCCTGTAACACGATAGAATTTTTCCATTGTAATTTTCAATTGCCCTACTCCCTCTGGTTCACCTTTTAAAAAGCGATCTAAATCAACTAAACTCTGAACAGTTCCTTTTCCATAGGTTTGCTCGCCGATTACTAAGCCACGCTTGTAATCTTGGATAGCACCTGCAAAAATCTCAGAAGCTGAAGCTGAAAAGCGGTTTACCAAAACTGCCACAGGCCCATCATAAGTAACCGAAGGATCTCTGTCAACTTCTACACTAATCTCTCCATCAGACTGACGGCGCTGCACGACAGGACCTTGCGAAATAAACAAACCAGTTAAGCTAACGGCTTCGTTCAAGAATCCTCCACCATTATTTCTAAGGTCAACAATTACTCCGTCAACTTTTTCGGCTTTCAGTTCATTCAAATATTTTTTAACGTCCGCAGAAGTACTTTTGTAACCTTGTTCTCCGTTTCTAGCACCTTCAGAATCACGATAAAAAAGCGGAATTGTAATTAAGCCAAGTTTATATTCTCGTCCATCTCGATTAAAATTTAGCACTTCTTTCTTAGCAGTACCATCCTCCAGCTTGATTTTCTCACGAGTTAAACGAACTTCTCGTGGCATTGTGCCGATTGGTGCATCACTTGAAAGAATTTTCAAACGCACAACCGTGTTTTTAGGGCCTTTAATAAGTTTTACAGCATCATCAGTAAACCATCCAACTATATCTTGGTAAGGTTTATCGTCTCCTTGTGCTACCGCCACGATTCTATCTTTAGGATTAAGTTGTTTACTTCTGAAAGCTGGCCCCCCAACGATACAATCCACAATCATTACATAATCACCTTCATTTCTAAGGGTAGCGCCAATACCTTCAAACGACTGCGCCATTTCTTGATTAAAAGTAGATGCTGTTTTTGGAATAAAATAAGTGGTATGAGGATCTACACTTTCTGTAAAAGAATTCATAAACTGCTGAAATACATCCTCACTCTTTGTTTTATCAAAATACTTTTCAGTTCGTTTGTAGCGCTCTCTTAAGTCCTTTATTGCTGAAGTATCTACTTTGCCACTAATTTTCCAATCCAGCAAAGTACTTTTAATTGCTTTTCTCCAAATATTATCGAGCTCCTCTTTTGATTTAGCCCACGAGGCTTTTTCACGATCTGGTGTGTAAGTTTCGTCTGCCTTGAAATCCACAGGCTTTGACAGCATTGAAGCAACAAATGCAAAACGTTCTTTGGCTCTATTTCTGAAAACATTGTAGATTTGATAAGCAGCCGTCAACTCTCCATTTCGTAACTGATCATCAAGCTGAAATCGGAATTTTTCAAATTCATTAATATCAGTTGCCGTAAAATTCATTTTATTAAAATCTAGTTCTTTAATATAATTATCAAAGATTTTAGATGATAACGAATCATTTAAGGGCACACGGCGATAATGATAATTACTCAGGATTTCAGCCACTAAGTTTTCGACTTTCTTTTGGGTAGCAGTCGGTTGTAAATCATCAGCTGCAAACTTATAATCAGCTCCTGAAAGAGCTCCATTATTGTGCGAGAATGACTGTAAGCCAAAAAACGCAAGTAGCGAGATTGGCACAAGAGCAAGAAAGTATTTCATCATCTTATTTTTCATTAGTCTATTTTTCAATTCCCAACAATTCTACTTCAAAAACTAAAGCAGAGTATGGTTTGATTGTTGGGCCACTTCCACGAGTACCATAAGCCAAATCATAAGGAATAAACAATTTCCATTTAGAACCTACTGGCATTAACTGAAGGGCTTCAACCCAACCTTGAATTACACCAGTAACTGGAAATGAAATTGGTTCACCTCTATCCACTGAACTATCAAACACGGTTCCATCAATCAATGTTCCGTGATAGTGTGTTTTTACTTTATCGTTGGCAGTAGGAATTGGTCCTTCACCTTTTTTCAAAACTTGATATTGTAAACCACTTGCCAAAGTAACGATACCCTCTTTCTTTTTGTTATCTGCCAAAAACTTCTCTCCCGCTAGTTTATTAGGTTCAAATTGTTTTGATTGCTCTTTTTGCATGTAGCGCTGAAGTAACTGATTGGCTTGCATATCGGTAATGGGTGTTGTGGCGCCTTTCATTACTTCGTTAAAACCTTTTTGTAGCAGTTCAGCATTGATTTCAATATTTTGCATCTTAAAATTTTGTGCCACCAAAATTCCTAATCCATAACTTGCTGAATCTTTTAGTGAAGCCAATGATAAGGAAGTTGATACAGTATTAGCTGGCTTAGCTACAGTTACTTTTGGTTTTACTACTACTTTTTTAGCAGCTGGTTTAGTTTGTGCGTTTACAAAAAATGGGGTCAAAACTACACTTGAACAAAGTAAGATATTCTTTAATTTCATCTGTTTTTAGAACGAATCAATCTTAAAATTAAAAAATACTCTTGAACGATTCGTCCGTAATCCAAGAGAATTTTATTTGAATGAGAAATAATATAAATAAACTTATTTTTACAATTCTTTAAAGTTAGTAACGAAAGTTGACGCTACAAAATTATTTCACTTTGCTCAAATAGAATTCAAATAAATGCCTGTAAACTTCCTCGTCCGTTTACCGTAAAGCCTTTTTCCGTTTTTTTGATAGTGGCACATTCAATTGATGGGTCATGATCAAAAAACAAAATCCAATCATTTTCAACGGCTTGATTCAGTAAAATAGTTTTTTCCTCCATTGTTTGTAAAGGCCTAAGGTCATAGCCCATTACATAAGGAATTGGAATGTGTGATTGCGAAGGAATAGTATCTGCCACGAACAATATTTTTTTGTTACGATAAGTAATTAATGGCATCAGCATTTTCTCTGTATGCCCATCGGCGGTTAATATTTCAATATTTTGAAACGGATTGACTGTTACTTTATCTGTAAAAAACAATTGTCCTGTTTCTTGTATCGGCAAAATATTTTCTTTAAAAAAAGTAGATTTTTCACGCTGATTTGGATTAATCGCTGAAGCAAAATGTGCAGAGTGTGTCCAGTATTTCGCATTAGGAAAGCTCATTTCAAAATGCGTTTTATCACTGTTCCATTGTACTGCTCCGCCACAGTGATCAAAATGCAAGTGACTCAAAATGACATCTGTAACATCATATTCAGAGTAACCTTTTGCTCTTATCAACTTCACTAAATCGCTCTCTCCTTGCCTGTAATAATAACCCTGCCATTTGGTATCTTGTTTATCGCCCATGCCAGTATCAATTAAAATTAATTGTTTATTATCTTCAATTAATAAACAACGCATGGCCCAAGTACACAAATTATTTTCGTCAGCAGGATTTGATTTTTGCCAAAAAGATTTGGGCACTACACCAAACATAGCTCCACCGTCTAGTTTGAAATTCCCAGCATTTATAGAATGTAAATTCATTTTTGATATGATTTTGTTTCAATAAGTTTTGCAATTTATTAGAAGTTACTTACTTTCAACAGTAATTTACACAAGCGGATGGTTGGAAGTATCAAAGATAAAACAAAGTAAAGACATGAAAATCGGACTTGTTCTTTCTGGTGGAGGTGCTAGGGGAATTGCGCATCTTGGCGTTTTGAAGGCACTTCAGGAGAAAAACATAGAAATAGCAGCGATTTCGGGTTGTAGTGCTGGTGCTATTGCGGGTGCAATGTTTGCTGCTGGGTACTCTCCAGACCATATTTTTGAAATTGTTGTTTCAACTAATACTTTGCGAGCCCTCAGACCCGCTTGGAGTAGAGTAGGTTTGCTCAACATGAAAAAAGCAGAAGAAGCCTATTTGAAGTATATTCCCCATAACTCATTCGAACATCTCAAAATACCTTTGACCATCAATGCAACAAATTTATATGCTGGCGAATGTGTCTATTTCTCAAGTGGAGAGTTACTGAAACCTGTCTTGGCATCCTGCTGTATCCCCGGACTTTTTGAGCCTATTATTATGCACAACCAAACATTACTGGATGGAGGGATTTTAAATAATATGCCAATAGAACCGCTGAAAGGTAAATATGATTTTATTATCGGAAGTCACTGTAATCCTTTTGGAATGAATCAAATGCCGAAATCAATGGCTTCAATGGTACAAAAATCATTATTTTTAGCTATAAATAATAATTCTAAAACTCGTTTAGCTCTCTGTGATTGGGTAATTGAACCGCCGCTTTTAAAAAATTTCGACCCTCAAGATATTCGAAAAGCACATGAGATTTTTAAAGTAGGGTATGAATACACAAAAGCTACTCCCATTACAGAAGGACTCCTATCCGTATAATTAATTATAGAAATAGTTATATTTTAATGAATATATCAATTAAATATTGACATTCTCCGAAAGTGTTTATAATTTAGCAGAACCCATCTTTATCTCTAATGACTTTAAACCAATAAATGAATAAATTTCATTTATTTCAAAAAAACAAGTCAAAATCAACTCTTAATTTTCATATTTTTATTAAATTGACACTTTATTTCGATAAATTTCAATCTAATTTTCCAATTTTTATCAAAAATCGTTTTTATAAAATCAAACACAATTAAACAACACATCAAACTCAAAAATTGATTAGCTAAAAATAGTACAATCAACAAACTTACTTATTCAAACAATTAACCCCAATAATTCATGAACAAACGTTTATTATTTTTCAATTTGCTTCTGTTTTTGGGATGTTCTTTGAGTGTATTCGCTCAAGATCGTCGCATATCAGGAAAGGTGACTTCGGCAGGTGATGGTAGTGCTCTACCTGGAGTAACTGTTCAAATAAAAGGTGTTTCAAAAGGCACCCAAACTGATGCGAATGGTAGTTTCGTGTTGAACATATCTAATAATCAAAAAGCTTTGATTTTTAGTTTTGTCGGATTTAATACCCAAGAAATTGAAGTTGGTAGCAAATCTGTTATCAATGTCATGCTCAAAGAAAATGTTAAATCTTTAGAAGAAGTACTTGTAGTAGGTTACGGTACTCAGATTAAACGTGATGTAACAGGTAATGTAGCCAAAATTAAAGCATCTGATATTGCAGATATGCCAGTTCCTACTTTCGACCAAGCCTTGCAAGGAAAAGCAGCAGGTGTACTTGTAAATGCTGGTAGTGGTAAGCTAGGACAAGGTATCAGAATTAATGTTCGTGGTCAATCTTCTATATCGGCCAATACACAACCTTTATTTGTGATTGATGGTATTCCATTAACGACCAACAACCTTTCTTTTCAATACGGTTCGACAAACCCACTTGCTGACATCAATCCGCAAGATATTGAGTCGATGGAAATCTTGAAAGATGCTGCAGCATCTGCAATTTATGGAGCACGTGGTGCAAATGGAGTTGTAATTATTACGACTAAAAAAGGTAAAACTGGACAAACGAGAGTTAATTTCGGCTACCAAGTTGGTTCAAGCAAACCGACCAAAAAATTAGCATTTTTGAATACTGATCAATATGTAAAGTTTTATAGACAAGCGGCAGCAAATTCTGACCGTATTGATGGTTTAGACCAATCCGATCCGGATTCTTATACATCATATATGGAGGATTTCTATGTTACTCAAAGCCTTGGCACTTTTGGCTCTGCGAACCAAGTATCAACTGCTTGGGGAGATTTAGCTTACCAAGACGCACCAATGAATCAGTATGATATGAACATTACGAGCGGTTCAGAAAAAACGTCAATATTCATGTCAGGACAATATTTGGACCAGAAAGGTATTTTGGTTGGAAACGCTTTATCAAGAGCCACTGGTCGTATGAATTTAGACCACACGCTGACGGATAGATTTAAAGTAGGTCTAAATATGTCGATGTCGAGAACCCTCAATAAGCGTTTATCAGGAGACCGCCAGTTCGACAACCCAATGCAAATGGTTGCTTTGCCGCCAATGACGCCCTCTACTGACCCTAGCACAGGCCTACCGACGGGATCACTTCCTGGCGATGCAAGTATCCCATATTATTACAACCCACTTGTAAATCTTGGAAATGCATTTTACAATACTACTGTAAATCGTACTATTAGTAGTGTATATGGCCAATTGAAAATTACAAAAGATTTATTTTTGCGTTCTGAATACGGAGTTGATGTTTTAAGCCAACTTGAAGAACAATTTTACAATTCATTGACGGCCAGAAATACTGGTGTCCCAGGTGGATTAGGCCGTTCAAGAAGTGTACGTGTTGAAAACTTTAATACCAATAACTTTCTTGGTTATACCAAAGCATTCAATAAGCATATTATCGATGCAACACTTGGATTTTCATTCCAAAAATCAGAAACAAAACGTCATTTTATTGAAGGTCAAGACTTTCCGTCTGACTCTTACCAAACAATTTTTGCTGCTGCTCGTAAAACGGATGGTAACTCTTCGGAAACAGCTTTTAGTTTCTTGTCATATTTTGCAAGAGCAAATTATAAATTCAATGATAAATATTTGTTTGGATTAAGTGCTCGTATTGACGGTTCATCAAGATTTGGTTCAAACCAACGTTATGGATTTTTTCCAGCAGCTTCATTAGGATGGTTAGTATCTGAAGAAGAATTCTTAAAAAACAACAAAAGCATCAGTTTCTTAAAAGTAAGAACAAGCTTCGGTAGAACAGGTAATGCAGAAATTGGCGCTGATGGAAGTGGTGCATCAACAAATACAATCAATTTCCCACAAAGAGGTTTGTATGCTGGTGATGCTGGCTACGGAACTGTACCTGGGCAAAGACCAATTCAACTTGCAAACCCTGATTTAGGCTGGGAAACTACTGATCAATTTGATATTGGTATAGACTTTGGGTTCTTAAACAATCGACTTTCTGGAGAAGTAGATTTTTATCAAAAAAATACTTCAAATCTCCTTTTGAATGTTAACGTTCCGGGTTCTTCTGGTTTTGCTACACAAACTAGAAACATCGGTAAACTTCAAAACAAAGGAATTGAATTTGTACTTAATTCAGACAATTTAGTTGGACAATTCAAATGGAAAACGAGTATTAACATCGCTAAAAATGCCAACAAAGTAACTGATATTCAGGGACAAATTATTGAAGGTGGATTAAATAACATGAGCCGTGCTGTAGAAGGCGAACCAATTGGAACATTCTTCACAGCTGAATATGCAGGCGTTGATCCGAATAATGGAGATGCACTTTGGTATAAAAATACTAAAAATGCAGACGGTACACTCGACCGATCAACTACAAATGTTTATACTCAGGCACAGAGAGTAGTAGTTGGTAAAGCCCTTCCAGATTGGACAGGCGGTATGACGAACACCTTTAGCTATAAAGGATTCGATTTGAGTATCTTTATTAATGGTCAGTTAGGAAATGAAATTAACTTTTATGGTGTTGGGAGATACTCTTCGGCAAATGGTAGATTTGAAGACAATCAAACTGTTGATCAATTAAACGCTTGGACAACCGATAACAGAAACACCAATATCCCAGAAGCACGCTTATTTTTCAACAACGGTGCTCAACCATCAAGCAGATTCATCCAAGATGGCTCATTCTTGCGTTTAAGAACTGTTACTTTCGCTTATAACCTTCCAAAAAGCGTATTAAGTAAAGCAAAAATCAACAATATGCGTGTGTATGTATCTGCCCAAAATTTAGCAACATTAACCAAATACACAGGTTGGGATCCTGAGGTAAACGCTGATGACGTGGTATCAAATATTGCTCAAGGATACGACTTTTACACAGCGCCTCAAGCACGTACTATTACATTTGGTATTAACCTTGGTTTTTAATCTAAATTGAAGAAAACAACATGAATAAGATCATTAGAAATATATTATTTACAAGCATTTCGCTTTATACTTTAACGGCTTGTGACAAAGACCTTAATATTGACCCAAAAGTTAGTATTGATGAGCTAGCTGCACTCAATACATCCAAAGACGTACAAGTTACTCTGGTAGGTGCTTATGATGGATTAAGTGATGTAAACGTACTTGGTGGTGGCAACCAATATATCAAAGAATTATTGGTAGATGACAGAGAGGTAGTTTTTGGAGGTACATTCACTACGCTTGATGAAATCTGGAGAAAAACAATTAGCACGACCAATGGTGATATTACAAATTTATGGATGGATAGTTACAATACTATCAATAGGGTAAATAACGTATTGTCGGCAATCGATAAAGTTGATCAAGCTGAACGTGCCTCTGTGGAAGGCCAAGCAAGATTTATCAGAGGATTACTATACTTCGAACTTGCAAGCCTTTACGGAAAATTCTGGGGAGACGGAGATAACAACTCTAATCTTGCAGTGCCGTTGGTATTAACGCCTACTCGTGGTATTACAACTGAAGATAATAGAACACGTGCAAGTGTGGCTCAAATCTATACTCAGGTATTAGATGATTTAACAAAAGCTGAACAATTATTACCGTCATCATTAACGAATACTGGTTTTGCTACCAAAAACGCTGCTTCTGCGATGCTTTCGAGAGTGTATTTAGCACAAGGAAACTATGCATTAGCCCGAGACGCTGCAAACAGAGTAATATCGTCGGGATCTTTAAGTTTGGCAGACACTTTTGAAGACGCATTCAATGATAATAACAATGCAGGAGAATTAATTTTCAGAATTATTGTAACAGATCAAGATGGAGCAAACGATTTAAACACTTTTTATGCTTCTTCTTCTAATCAAGGTCGTGGCGATATTCGTGTACAAACTAAACATTTAGCCTTGTATTCACCCGAGGATAGTCGTGGAAAGTTCTTCAATGTATTAAACAGAAATGTTTTTACCTTGAAATTTGCTGATAGATATGCTGACTTACCCATCATACGACTTGCCGAAATGTACTTAACCAGAGCTGAGTGTAACTTTCGCTTAGGTACTTCAGTTGGGGCAAGTGCTTTATCTGATATTAATATGATTAGAAATCGTGCTAATGCAAATTTACTTTCTAATTTAACTTTAACAGACATTATTAAAGAAAGAAGATTAGAATTGGCATTTGAAGGTATTAACTATCTGGATATTAAAAGAAATAAATTGAAGGTAGGTACAATCGATTACAATGCAAATGCATTAGTATTACCTGTTCCACAAAGAGAAATTGACACGAATAAATCTTTAAAACAAAATTCAGGATATTAATTATTTGTACATTACTTTTTACTTAAAACCACCCCAAAAGGGTGGTTTTTTTGTTTAATTTACCTTAAAATACTCTTTTGAAAAATCTTAAAATAATACAAATGAAGTAATTAGAATCAGATAAATAACGTATTTGTAAGTATTAATAGCTATACGTTTGAAAACATCTAATGAGTAAAGTCTGCAAGTAGCTTGTCGATAAAAATCAAACTTAAAAAGACACATTTTTCTTTTTTATCGACATAAAAATCAAATTAAGGATTACAAAAAAACCATTACGGCAAAAAATTTCAAGAAAACTGTTTTTTTATAACCAATATTCTAAAATTTTTCAAAAATCTCTTTGTTAGTAAAGTACAATTTTATAAATTATGTAGTGTTAGCAATAACAATTAACTAAAACCAAAACTAAATTATTAAATGAACAAAAAATTACTAACGATTTTCCTCGTTATGATGACTTGCTGTGTAAGTATTTATGCACAAGACAGAAAAATAACGGGAAAAGTGACCGCAGCCGAGGATGGCTCTGGTCTCCCTGGAGTGTCTGTTCAATTGAAAGGTAGTACCAAAGGAACAACTACCGATGCCAATGGTAATTACTCATTACCTGTAAGTTCGAACGGAGGCACAATCAGATTTAGTTTCGTGGGCTTTGCTCCTCAAGAAGTGCCATTAGGTAGTCAGTCTGTCATCAATGTTAAACTTATCAGCGACAACCAACAATTAACAGAAGTAGTAGTTACAGCACAAGGAATCGTTCGTGAAAAACGTGCCCTTGGTTATTCAGTTACTTCGCTCGACAAAAAAGTAATTGAAGACCGCCCACAATCGGACATTGGCCGAGTACTGCAAGGTAAAATTCCTGGCGTTAACATCACTTCTACTTCTGGGGTAACTGGTACTGGTACAAACATTACCATTCGTGGTTATTCTTCTATAACAGGTTCTGTACAGCCTTTATTTGTAGTGGACGGCGTACCTTTTAACTCTAATACGAACACTCGTGGAGGTTTTACAGGTGGTGGGCAATCGTCATCAAGCCGTTTTCTTGATATTGACCCTAACAATATCGAAAACGTAACTGTATTGAAAGGTTTGGCTGCTACTGTTACTTATGGTGACCAAGGTAGAAATGGTGTAATTTTGATTACAACTAAAAACGGGTCTAAAAAGGCTAGAAAAACAGAGTACTCTATTACTCAGTCTGTTTTTACGAACACAGCACATTTGCCTAAGTATCAAAACTCATACGTAGGTGGTTTTCAACAAAACTTAGGATACTTCTTTAGTAACTGGGGGCCTTCGTTGGAAGAAGCTAAATTATATGCTTCACAAAACACTAATTCAGCCCTGACAGTTCACCCTTACGCATTTTTGACGAATGCTGCTGCTAGAGAGGCAATGGCATCGTATGTGGCATCCGTGAGCCCTTACACCATGCAGTTTTTTCCCAATAACGTTAGCGACTTTTTCCGTACAGGTGTTATTTCTAACACTTCAATGAATATCTCGGGTGGTGGTGAAAAAGTAAGTTACAATGTATCGGCGGGTTACAATAATGAACAAGGGTACATTCCAAACAATGGACTAAAAAGATTAAACATTGGTCTTGGTTTGAATGCACAGCTTTCAAAAAAATTGACCGCAAATACCTCTTTCAACTTCTCGAATACCGACCAAACTTCACCTCCGTTGAGTGCTGGGCAAGGTAATAACGCAAATGATTTTCCTTCGGTATTGGCAAATGTAATGTTTACGCCACGTCAAGTAGATTTGATGGGGTGGCCTTATGAAAATCCAGTTGATGGAAGTTCGGTGTATTTCAGAAGTGGAAACGATATTCCAAATCCAAGATGGATTCTAAACAATTATAAAACAACTGGTGTTGTAAACAGATTTTTCTCGGCAACTTCTTTCAATTTAGAAATCACCAAAGAATTAGCCTTGATTTACAAAATTGGCTTAGATACCTACGATGAAACACAGGAATTTATGCTCAATAAAGGCGGTGTTTCGTATGTGAATGGTTTTTATAATACCTTGAATTTCAAGAACACGATTTGGGATAATTCGATGATTCTTTCGTACAGTAAAACATTATCCGACAAATTAAGTCTTTCTGGTAAAATTGGAGGAAACATGAGAAACGATAGATTCTCTGCTTACAACATCACAAGCCAAAACCAACTAGCCCGTAATTTATTCCGCCACTCAAATTTTATTGACAATGTGGCTTCTAACGGAACCAGTGAACAAACTCGTATGGGGGTATTTGGGGAAATTACAGCTGATTTCGACAATTATTTGTTCTTGAACGTGGCGGGAAGAAATGACTGGACATCAACTGTAGAAGCCGAAAACCGTCAGATTTTCTATCCATCTGCCAGTCTTTCGTTTGTGCCAACTACTGCATTTAAGGATATTAGTAGCTCAACCTTAAATTTCTTAAAATTAAGGGTTGGTATTGGTACTTCTGCTGGTTTTCCAAACCCTTATCAGACCAGAAATATCTTAAACCAGAATGCTAGAGGATGGTTGACTTCTTCAGCCATACAAACACACTCAGTGGACAATACTTTGGGGAACCCCAACTTAAAACCTGAATTACATACCGAAACAGAGCTTGGTTTGGAAGGAAAATTGTTTAATAACAAAATAGGATTCGACCTTACAGTATATCGTAGAGATACAAGAAATCTAATCACAAGTGCTCCCTTAGATGCATCAACTGGTTACACAAGTACAACAATCAATGTTGGTAAAATCAGAAACCAAGGTATAGAATTCAGCTTAACTGGTACTCCTGTTGTAAAAGGACCATTCTCTTGGGATTTAACGATGACTTATTCTCGAAATACTCCTGAGGTATTAGATTTAGGTGGAACAATCAAAGAAGTACAAGTTACAGGCTTTGGCTCATCATTGGGCAACTACGCAATCGTTGGACAGCCATTCAACGTTATTAAAGGAACAGGTTTCCGAAGAAATGAAGATGGAAAATTATTAATTGATGGCTCTGGAAACTTACAAGCTACTACTTCACCCGTAATTCTGGGCGACCCTAACCCTGCTTTTGTATCGAGTATGATTAATGGTTTCAACTATAAAGGCTTGAATTTGAGCGTGATGGTTTCATACCGTCATGGTGGAGCATTGTACTCATCATCAGCAGGTGCACTATTAGGACGTGGCTTAACGATTGAATCTGGAAGCGAAACAGGTTATGATAGAGCACAAACTTATATTTTTCCAGGTGTTAAAGCCGATGGAACTGCTAATGATATTCAAATCACTGCTTCGGACATCAACTTCAATAACGTTTTCTTTTTTGGTGATGAAGGTAGAATTTATGATGGCTCTACCGTTCGTTTGCAAGAAGTATCCCTTACTTATAGTTTGCCTAAAAATATTCTTGCAAAGTTAGGTGTAAAGGGTGCAAGCATCGGGCTTTCAGGAAACAACTTATGGTATAAAGCATTAAATATCCCTAAAGGTTTGAACCTTGATACTGACAACTTAGGTTTGGGGGTAGGAAATGGTTTAGGGTTTGAGTTTTTGACTGGCCCAAGCTCAAGAAGATTAGGCGGAACATTAAAATTGACTTTCTAAACAATGTTTAGAGGTATGGTAATTAATGATACTTTTTCCATATAATTTATAAAGCGATGATAAATAAATTCATAAAAATATTGTTTGTGTTGTTAACCGTACTAGTAAGTTCGTGTAAACTCGACTTGCTCGACAACCCAAACGCAGTAACTACTGGCAATACTGATATCAATTATTTAGCGAGCCAAATACAGATTAGTTACGCTGGACACTTCAATCAATTAAGTGATCCTGGCATGAAATTGACAAGAATGCTACACGCAGGTGCTGCAATTTATGACAATGCTGTTACTCCTGGTGGACTCGATGGTACTTGGACTACTGCTTACGCTGGTATCTTAAACGATGTAAAAACCTTAATTCCATTAGCTGAAAAAGGTGAGTTTTTTGTTCATGCAGGTATGGCAAGATTCGTTAGAGCATCCGTTCTAGTAAATTTAGTAGATGCCTTCGGTGATGTACCTTACACTGAGGCATTGGATGCAGCAAACTTTAATCCAAAAACAGATGGCGGTGCTACAGTTTACACAGCAGCATTGGCAGACTTAGATAAAGCTATTGAAAACTTTGGCGCAAAGTCAAAATCAGGTTTAACAACAGACCTTTATTATGCTGGTAATGTAGATAACTGGATTAGAGCTGCTAATACGCTAAAACTTAAAATACTCTTGAACAGAAGATTAGTGGATGCTGCTGGTTCAAGAACTGCTATAAACACCCTAATAGGCGGTGGAAAATTAATTAGCACAACAACGCAAAACTTTTCTTTCAAGTTTGGCTCGAATCAAGTCAACCCAGATAATAGACATCCAAGATATGCTGGACAATACTCACCAACTGGTGGCGGAGACTATCAATCAAATGCCTATATGGGAAGTATGTACGACAAAAAAGATCCAAGAATCCGTTCATATTTCTATCGACAAGTTGTTGTTAACTCAAAAGATGTAAACGAAATTCGTTGTATCACCAACCAGAAACCAAATCATTATTCTGCAACTGATTACTATTGCTTACCAACCAACGTTGGTTATTGGGGACGTGACCATCTAAGCAATGAAGGTATTCCACCAGATGGTCTTAAAAGAACAGCTTGGGGATTATATCCAGCTGGAGGGCTTTACGATAACGATAACGGCAAACCTGTTTCCTTAGTAGCAGGTGCTTCTGGTGCAGGTATTCACCCTATTTTAATGTCTTCTTTCACGGATTTTATGTTAGCAGAATCAGCCATTACTTTAGGTACTACAGGTGATGCGAAAGTACTTTTAGAATCTGCTATTCGTAAATCAATGACCGATGTGAGAACATTTATGTTGGCTTCTGCCGAAGGTGGCAAAATCGCTACTTACGAGGCCGCAAATAATATTGTCTGGGCTACAGAGGTAAATAATTATGTAGAGGCTGTTATGGTCGCTTATTCAGCTGCTGCAACTCCTGCTGATAAATTAAATATTATCGCCACTGAATACTGGTTCGCCTTATTCGGAAATGGGGTAGAATCATACAACTTGTACAGAAGAACAGGTATGCCACGAAATCTACAACCAGCCCTAGACCCTAATCCAGGTGGTTTTATCAGATCATTTTATTATCCAACTTCTTTTGTTGGAAGAAATGCTAATGCTAAACAAAAAGCGAATATGACGTCTCCTGTTTTCTGGGATAATAATCCGTCAAATTTATTCAAATAACATTGGCTTTTGAACTTCCTTAAATTCAGAAATATTATGAAAAACATATTTAAATATACATTTTTAATGATTTACGGACTTGCCATGCTCGCCTGTAAAACTGAAATGATTGATCCAATTGACCTTGACGCACTAGAAAACGGTGGATATATACGTACCGTAACTCCATACCCGGTTTCATCAACAACATTCAGTTATAAAATTTCGAATATGAGTGGTACAAAGATGGAATTTCTAGCTGAGGCAGTTACTCCAAACAAAGGTGCAGACTTTGCTTCTTATGAATTGGCCATCAAATTTGTGGATGCTTCGCCAGCTAACGGAAACAAAACGACTACGTTACTTCCGCTAAAAACATTTCTGGCATCAGCATTTACCAAAGATGCTACTACGGGTTATCCGAGGGCTACTATCAGTGTTTCTGGCACAGAAGCGCTAACTGCAACTAAACTAAGTGTTGCAGACATCACAAGTGGTGACCGTTTTGAAATTACTGGAACGATGAAACTTACAAACGGAAAATCGTTCACGACTTCAAATACGGGCTTAAATATTACTGGTGGGGCATTTTACAGTTCTCCATTCTTCTACAGAGTAAACGTACTACAGTAATTATTATAACTAAAAACGCACTCAAGTTTATACTTGAGTGCGTTTCTTTTTTCACAAAAAAACCTGTTAATAAAGAAAATTCTTCATCAACAGGTTATGAATCAAGCAAAACTTGACTCGATTGGGTGTGTTAGGTTTATAGGACTTTTAGATGGAAAGGAAACTATAAAATCAATGAGATTTCATTTTTTTCTTTAACAAGAGCGCCTTCGGAGTTTTCTTGATAGCTTCTCTAAAATCACTCATTCTTCGCCTCGAAACTACTAACTCCTGTCCGTCCGCCAGAATGATTAGGAGCTTTTTTTCCTCTCTTCTCCAGCCATTCATAAAATCAATGTTTACGACATGGTTGTTGCTAATCCGAATAAAGGTAAGCTCATCACTTATTCTTTCCTGCATTACTCTTAGGGTTCTGGCTACAACCAAACGCTCTTGATTTGTTGTGTGAATGGCTGTATAATTTTCATCGCTCTTTAGATATAATATTTCATCCAGCGCTATCTGACTACTTTTTGTTAGGTATAATTTTTTCATAACCTTGTTAAGTATTACTGTTACAAAAATGCAATTCAACCATTAAATATATTTGCTTGAATTCGACAAATATTTGTTCATTTAAGACATTGTATCGAAAAAGTGCTATTATGAAGCCTTAAAAACTAAAAAAAATACTATTGTTGTGTTTTTAACCATTCTGAAGGAGATTTCCCATAAAATTCTTGGAATACCTTTGTAAAATATGAGAGACTCTCAAAACCAACCATAAATGCAACATCCGAAACATTTCCACTCCTTGACTTCAATAATTCTCCCGCTTTTTTTAACCTAAAATTTCTGATATACTCTACAGTAGTCTGATTTGCACTTAGTTTCAATTTTCTTCTTAACTGAACGGTACTCATATTCAAACCATCAGCTAAATCAGCAATACTAAATGCGCTATTTGAGAAATTTGCTTCGAGTATTTCATCAATCTTTTGTAGAAATGCGTCATCAATCAGTAATTTGGCAACTTCAAAACCCTTATCGTTTGAATCAGGCAAAACTTTTGATTCATATACTTCTACTCGTTTGTCAGTAGGGATTGTCTGCATTAAAACTACTGGCAGATTATTAGATTTTTCTTCATGTATATTTTGTACTTGAGTACGTCTAAAAACCTGAAAAACCATTATAATAAAAAATCCGATTTTTAAAATTTCAGCATACAGAATGAGATAATTTATCCAGCTAAACTGAATTATCTGTAACAATCGTAGTTGAAGAGATAAAAAACCCAAAAAACTAAACACAAAAGCACATACAAAATAAATGTTCAGTTTTACTTTTTTCAATAAAGCAATAATGAATAGAATAATAATAGAACACTCGGCCACAACAGAAGTCCAGACATTGACTTTAACCCACCACCAACGATAATCTAGGTTGATTCCACACAAGAAAACTATTGTAAGAATGACTAAAGCGTATAAATACACCTTTACCCACTTAGGAAAAGCTTCCAGTGGTATAAAACTTATGGTTAAAATAATTTCTGGCACGACCAAAAGCCTGTAAGGAAAATTATTGATAAGAGCCGAAACAATAGGCTTTTCTGTAAAAAAATCACCAAGAGATTCATGATATCCAAGCACAGTAAAAGAGATGCAAAATGAATAAAAAGCGAAAACTTTATGAGTCCCGGTTTTAAATAGAAAAAACGCCACAATACCAATAAGAAGATTTCCAAACAGATGTATTCCATCAAAAATTGAATTACGTCGTTCGTTTGCCAAACTTAATTCGTGATATTTTTCATCTGGCATCATCAAAAATTTTGCATAAAATCCTCTTTGACTAGTGATTTTAACATAAAATGTTTGAGCTTGATTAGCCTCAACTGAAATATTTGCATACGGGTGATTTCCTGTATAACCACGTTGCTTTTTTGCTAAAAAACAACCACCTTTTATAATCTTAAATCCGCCAGAGTTATTTTGAACAAAAATGTCAAAATACTCAATCAATGGATTTCTACATTCAAATACCCAATTTGAAGATTTTGGTGAATAAACAGTAATTCTGAACCAATGAACAGTATCTGAAAAATCTAAATGAACTGCTTTTTTGGGATAAGGGAGAAATTTTTCATGAATTACATTTTCCAAATTTAAACCAGCATTATTGGTTTGAAAATAATCTATGTTTGGAGATATGTCTAAAGGATAAGATTTCTCTGATAAGTTAACCGAACCCGCAAAAGCAGACAAGTTTAAAATACCGAAACATAGCAATATCAGGACAATTTTTTGAAGAAATTGAGAATTTAGCATTAATGTTTTTTACTTACTTAGTTCAAAATCAAATTACTTGGTAATTTAGCAGAGTACTCATTTTTACTATGAATACACTCTATAATTCACATTATTGGTGTTTGTCAGTAATGCGAGAATAGACTTTATCAGCCAATTACTTAAAGTATATATTTTAGTGTGTTGTTACAACAAAGATAATAAAGATGAACGCAAGAACAATTATATAATCGAAAAAAAAACAAGCCTAATTAAGAATATTTTTTTTTATGAACATAAAAATTTAAAAATATAATAACAGAAAACTAACCTCAAAACACAACCTGATGAACAGAATTGACAGACTTTTTAGCATTTCCACTTTTTTACAATCAAAAAGGTACACTTCTGCTGAAAAAATTGCAGAAAAATTCCAAATAAGTATCCGAACTGTTTATCGAGACTTAAAAGCTCTTAACGAATCAGGTATTCCTCTCGGGTTTGAACCTAACAAAGGTTACTTTATCATGCAGGGTTTTTTCTTACCTCCTATTTCTCTGACGAGTGATGAAGCCAATGCTCTTTTATTGATGGAATCCATAGTTTATAGGTTTACAGATAAATCAATACATAAACATTATTCAAATGCACTCAATAAGGTAAAATCAGTATTACCCAATGGACAAAAAGAGAAAATAGAACATCTATCAGATAATATTAAATACCAAATTTCACCTTGTATTGAACAGAGTTATGAGCATTTATCTACCTTGCAACAAACAATATCGGCCAAAACTATCATTGATTTTGGCTATAAAAATAGTAAAGACGAAGTAAGTGAACGAAAAGCTGAACCTATCGGGCTTATTTTTTATGCATTTAATTGGCACTTAATAGCTTGGTGTTATACCAGAAACAATTATCGAGATTTTAGAGTATCTCGTATGCTAAAAGTTACCGATACTAAAATTCAGTTCCAAAAAGACAACCATCTTCCCCTTTCAGAATTTATGAAAGTACTTCCTGTTCAGTACTAATCATTTAAAACTTTCTCAAAGGCACTGACATAGGGTTGACAGTAGAACAATATTAATTTGTATCATCAACTAAAAAACACAAAAATGATGATCGCAATGTTCTTAAAAGAATTAACCCTAGAAGCGGCTACAACTCGCAAAATGTTATTATTAATTCCTGAGGATAAATTCTTCTGGCAACCACATCCCAAAAGCATGAATATGCTTGCTTTGGGTACTCATATAGCTGAACTACCATCGTGGGTGATGCTGGCTTTAACTACAAATGAGTTAGATTTTGCTAAAACAGCGTATGAGCCTACTAAAATCAATTCAATAACCGAGCTTTTAACCTTGTTTGAAAAAAACTTGGAAGAAGCTACAAATCATTTAACAAGCACTAATGAGGATGAGTTAAGTAAAATATGGACAATGAGAAATGGTGAAACCGTTTACAGTGCTACCTCGAAGAGCGAAACCATTCGCCATGCATATTGCCAAATCGTTCATCACAGAGCACAGCTCGGAGTGTTTCTCCGACTTCTTAATATTCCGATACCTGGTTCTTATGGACCAAGTGCGGATGAAATGAACTCATTCTAAACTAAACCCCTACCCAAAGTCTCTTCATTTTGAAGAGACTTTGTTTCAACGATAACCTCCACTTTCGGAGTTTAAATCGTGGTAGCCGCCACTACACTAGTAAGGATTTCATAATAAATGAACAAAAAATGAATGACTCGAAATTTTGAGAAAATTATTTGATGAATACTTTTTGAACGAATATATTTGTCAAAACGAAAATATATGCTATCGATTAACAAAATCCACCATATTGCTATTATTTGCGCTGATTACGAAATTTCAAAAAAATTTTATACTCAAATACTAGGTTTTAAAATTGACAATGAAGTTTACAGAAAAGAGAGGGAATCCTATAAATTGGATTTGTCTGTAAACGGCACCTATCAGATTGAACTATTCTCTTTTCCAAATCCACCTTCTCGCCCCTCTCGTCCAGAATCTTGTGGATTAAGACATATAGCCTTTGAAGTTGATAATATTTTTGATGCTCATCAATACTTAAAAAACAATAACATTGAATGTGAAAATATTCGTACGGATGAATTCACCGATAAACAATTCTTTTTTATTAGCGACCCTGATGATTTACCAATTGAATTTTATCAAAAATAAATTCAAGGTTTTAAAAGTGGCACTGTTCTAGGTAAACAGTACCACAACACTTTTAGGTAAAGAGGTAATTACGTGTAAATGAACCAATAATTTGCATGGGATAGTTGTAATCATCGTTAAATAGGTATTGTAATTTTATAAAAAGTCCTCAGGCGGATAGTAAATATCGTGGTAGTCCAACCATTCTTGAAGTAAATTTTTCTTTTTCTTGGGTACTCCAATTTGAACAGATTGAGACAAATTACATTTGAGTTTAACAAAAAGTAAATTTAATACCTGCGAATACATTACAAATGAAACATCATCAGGGCTTAACTCTTCTCCAAACTCATTTTTTAATTGAAAGGATAGATTTTCACTCATATTGAATAAGTTTATACAAGTAAAAAATGATTTTATTGATTATATAAAATTCTAATTCTTTTATTTAATTAATTTTCTAATGCAAAGTAAAAGAGAATAATTATTTTTTTTTAGCGTAAAAATACCTGATTTTCTTCGTTCAGGTTTTACCTAGACAAATAAGTAGGGATTTTAATAATATCACGTATTTCGACAATTCTTTCCTAAAAATTAAATCGTTTTGTGCGAGATACTACTAATGGCAAAAACGATAAGTAAATTATTTAAACAGTTAAAATTTAAGATATTAATTCTGAATTTATTCGCTTCATATTTTAAAACCTTTATTAAATTGCACTATTATTGAACCTCACTTCCCGCTGTCTGATGAAAACTATTTTTACCTTTTTATTTTTTTTGATGGTCTTTTCGGAGGCTTCAGGTTTTGGACTCATTGAATACTCTACGGTAATGCATACTAAACATCGTAGCAGACATGACACTCTAAGAAACAATCATCAACATTTTGGGGTTATAGAGACATCTCAGTTTATCAAAAAAGATACTGATAAGACCCCCGACAATCATTTTACAAAATCATTAATTCAATGGATTGCTAATGGAGTAAAATCGACACTCGAATTTATTACTTCAGCTTTAGTAAGTACTGCAAAAGCTATTATTGACTTGATTATACGCTTGTTTACTTCAAAAATTTAACAACTGATAATTATATTTTTTAATCATTTAAAAATTATGACTCCTAACATTGGTATTTCCGCCGAGAAACTCGAAGGTATAGCTAAACTTCTCAATACCCTACTAGCTGACGAGTACGTACTTTACACTAAAACAAGAAATTATCATTGGAATGTAACAGGGCCTAATTTCACAGAATATCATACTTTTTTTGAAGAACTTTATGATTTTGTGGATGAGCAAATTGATGAAATTGCCGAAAGAATCCGCACTTTAGGACATTTCCCATTGGCATCGCTACATGAGTTTTTAGCAGTAACTAGATTACTTGAAACAAAACATCAACAGAGTACTGCATTGGCAATGATGCAAGAACTCTTAAACGACCATGAAACCATTATCAGAATGCTTAGACATGATGTTCAGGTTACAGCAGAGGAATTTGGAGATGCTGGAACAAGTGATTTCTTAACTGGTTTAATGGCCGCTCACGAAAAAATAGCTTGGAAAATAAGAGCTTACCTAAGCTAAATTCCATGAAAATACTCATCCACACACAAGTAAATCAGAGCCTTCCAAATGTTTGGAGAGGCTTTGATTTAAAGTTATTCAAAGCACTTTCACCCCCTTTTCCACCAGTTATTGTTCGTCGTTTCGATGGTTGTTTGGAAGGAGATATTGTTCATTTAGAACTCAACTTTGTATTTTTCAAACAGAATTGGATTTCAACCATAATCGAACAAAAAACTAATCAAGAAAGTATTTATTTTATTGACCAAGGAACTGAACTCCCCTTTTTTCTAAAATATTGGCATCACAAACACTTGCTTATTGAGGAAAAATCGGGCACGAAAATAGTAGATGACATTACCTTCAATACTCCTTTTCCGATATTCGATTATTTATTATATCCTCTACTTTATCTTCAGTTTTTGTACAGAAAACCCATTTATAAACGTTATTTTCAGTAAATCAAAATCCACTCTAATTTGCAAAGAGTGGATTTTTTGTGTTAATTCGTTCTAACAAAATACATTTCATTGAAATATACGAATAAAATTCGCAGCATTTCGACCCAAACAAACTTAAGATTAAATGAAGCTAAACATTACCACTAAAATTATCATCGGTTTTATTATCGGCATAATTGTAGGACAAATCATGCACACTCAGATGAGTGTTGAGCAAATCGCAGATGCCAGTAAGAATATTAAATTATTAGGAGATATATTTCTGAGAAGTATCCACTTAATTGTTGGGCCACTTATTTTTTGTACTTTATCCGTAGGTGTTGCCAAATTAGGTGATTTCCGTTTAGTAGGAAGAATCGGTTTAAAAACACTCGCATATTTCTATTTTGCGACCATTCTTTCTTTATTAGTTGGTTTGGTTTTTGTAAATATTACTCGTCCCGGTGAATTTGGCACTTGGAAACTACCAGCTTCAGGTGTAGAAACCGGCGTAACGGTAAAACCTTTGAAAACTTTTAGAGATTTCCTTTTTGAAATTTTCCCAGATAATATCTTTCAAGTTTTTGCCGAAAATAAAACGTTAGGAATTATCATGATTTCAATCGTTTTTGGAATTGCGTTGGCAACTATGGGCGAACATGGCAAAAAAATCTCTAAAGGTATTGATTGGATTGGTGAAGCCATCTTCAAAATAGTTGGTTATATTATGCTGCTTGCACCTTTTGCAGTTTTTGCATCGATGACTAATGTTATCGCCCAAAATGGCTTAGGAGTTTTAACATCTTATGCTTATTTGATTGTTTGCTTCTTTGGTGCATTACTATTCTTTATTTTCGTTGTACTTTGGTTGATTTGCTACTTACTAAAGATTCCATATTGGCGTTTAATGAAAACAATGAAAGATGCTATTTTGCTTTCGTTTAGTACTGCTAGTTCAGAAGCTTCGATGCCAAAGCAAATTGAGTCATTAAAAAGTTTAGGAATCAGTGAAAGAATCATCGGTTTTGTTTTGCCTTTGGGTTATAGTTTCAATTTGGATGGCTCGATGATGTACATGACTTTCGCAACGGGTTTTATCGCTCAGGCTTATGGAATGCCTTTAAACTTGGACCAACAAATCACGATGCTTTTAACACTGTTATTAGCAAGTAAAGGTATTGCTGGAGTACCACGTGCCAGTTTAGTAGTAATTATGGGAACTATGACGCTATTTGGGCTTCCGCAAGAAGGTTTGGTGTTACTTCTTGGTGTAGATCCGTTCTTGGATATGGGTCGCTCAGCTACTTCTGTTGTTGGCAATGCAGTTGCAACTGTAGTGGTAAGTAAGTGGGAAGGTGAAACGCTTAGTGAAGCATAAACTGAAATGTTAATCATAAAAAATCCCCACAAGTAAATTGATATTGCTTGTGGGGATTTTTTATGAATTATCTTTATCTTTAAACAATTTCGACATTGGCAGCACGTTTAGCTGGGAAATAGGACGCTAATAACGTAATCACAACTACAACAATAGTAGTGAAGAAAAAGTCTGAAAATTGCATTTTTACAGGATAAGCATCAATTAATGCTCCTACGATTCCCATAGAAACAAAGCCATAGGTTTGCTGTAACCAACAAAGTGAAAAGCCTAAAATCAAACCGACTATTGCCCCAGTGAAAGCAACAATGGCACCTTCGGATAAGAATATCTTAAGAATCATTCCAGAATCAGCACCTAATGCATAAAGTGTTTTAACGTCTTCTTTTTTCTCAATAGCCAACATTGATAAAGAGAAAAAAATGTTAAAACTAGCTATTCCAATAATAAAACTAAGTGTTAAGAATACAAATAGCTTTTCTATTTTAATTGCCTTTAATAAACTTGCATGTTGCTCATCTTGATTCTGTACGACAAAATCATTACCCAAAACATTTTGGATTGCTTCTTGAATTGTACTAACAGCTTCTTCATTAACCACTTTTATTTCGATTGCTGTTCGCTGGTTATCTAATTCAAATAAATTTTGAGCAAACGAGAGTGGCGCATAAATATAATTATCATCATATTGTTGCTCTATCGCAAAAATACCCGCTGGCACTAAGTTTAATTTATTGAAGGCATCAGTTGCGTAAAAATCTATGGTTTTACTTTGTTTATTTCTTGGATACCAAACTTCCAATGGTGTAAAAAAAGCATCAATGTCAATACCTAATTTCACGGCAATGCCTGAGCCAATAATTGAATAAGCCACACCACTGTCTTCAAGTATTGGGTGACCATCAATCATCATTTTCTTTAAACGCTCCTGTTTCAAAAAACTCTCGTCAACGCCTTTTAGATTTACAACCATTTGGGCGTTACGGTAACGGAGTAATACATTTTCTTCAATTACTTGTGTGGTACTTTCTACGCCTTGAAGTTTAGCAATTTTCTTGAGCAATTCAGGTGGACAACTGAAGTACTTCCCTTTTTTGGGTGTAATTTTCAAATCAGCATCGAAGCTTTTGTACAAACCTCTTTGAAAATCCTCTAAACCATTAAAAACCGACAAAACTACCACTAAAGCCATCGTTCCAACGCCAACTCCCAACATTGAAATCATTGAAATCAGAGAGATAAAAGATGTTTTCTTCCTAGCAAAAAAGTATCGTTTAGCAATAAAAAAAGGGAAATTCATAGGCCAGCTACCAATTGTGATTGAGTGATTGAGTGATTTAGTGACTTTGCTGTGAAGAGTGCTAAGCTTAGATTTGTGAAGAGTGTTAAAGTTTTTAATAACATAATGAAGTATCAGCTATAGATTAAGGAATAACCAATACTTTAAAATCACTAAATCACTCATTCACAAAATCACAACTAATCTATCTCTATTTCCTCTCCTTCTTTCAAAGGTGGGATGTCTAATCCAGAAATTAGAGCGTCCATTTGGGCAGCATATTCGGCAGTATCATCAATAAAAAACTCAAGATTAGGGATAATTCTTGCCTGATTACGAATTCTGTTTCCAAGAATACCTCTGATATGTTTCGTTTTTTCACGAATATCTTGTAATAAACCCTCTTTGTCGTTTGCTAACATAAAGCTTAGATATACTCTAGCAATGGCTAAATCAGGAGTCATTTTTACGTCTGTTATCGTAACAAATGCTTTTCCCAAAGTAGTACGCATATCTTTTTGAAAAATATCGCTCAAATCGTGTTGTATTAATTTAGCGAATTGTTGTTGTCTCTTCGATTCCATCTTTTAATTTAATTTCTTGCAAATACTCACTTTTGTACTTGCACTTTCACATAAACTTATTATGCTCTTTTTTCAATAATCTCACAAATTTCGGAATAATTATTGGATTCACCGTAAATTCGTGAAAAACTTGAATACCTTCGTAAAATATGCTCAGTTTCTTTAAAGTAAACGCCGTTTATCAAATCTTTAGTTTATTGTTTTTGCTCATCCTGATCCGAATGCCCGTGTATTTGGTTGGTTTGCCTCAGCTAATCCCTGAGCTTCAATGGATGTTGGTCGGTGAACAAATCAACAAAGGATATGTAATGTATGCTGATATTTGGGATAATACTGCGCCTCTTTCTACTTTAGTATATGCTGGACTTGATGGTATTTTTGGACGTTCACAGTCTGTTTATCAAGTTGCGGCCTTGCTGGTTACTTATTTTCAGGCTGTTTACTTCAATGTGATGATTAATAATCGAGATATTTTCGTAAAAAGAAATTATCTGCCAGGACTTTTCTACTTATTGTTCATGAATATTTCTTTTGATTGCTGTACTTTATCGCCCGTTTTATTGGCGACTACTTTTGTATTGCTTTCTTTAGGAACTTTAGTGAAACAAATGAGTAGATTAGAAGCAACCGATGAGGTATTCGAAATAGGTTTTTTTATCGGTATTGCTACGCTTTTTTATCCGCCAGCGGGTATTTTCATGTTCTGGGCTACCGCCTCTTTGTTATTTTTTAGTGGTACAACTCTTCGTCAGCATTCATTGGCCATTTTTGGTTTTATTTTTCCATTGTCGTTAACCGCCCTGTTTTTCTATTTAAATGGTACTTATGAAGCTTTTTCTAGAAATTTCATTTCTTCAGTTTTACAAATCCGTCAGTATGATTTGAATGACTTCAGAAGTTTGCTTGCTACATTGCTATTACCAATTACTTTTGGGGTTTTAGGTTTTTTAAGATTAGTGAATGCCGTTGGCTTCAATAACTACCAAGTTCGTTGCCAACAAGTTATGATGATTTGGGCAATTGCTGGAGTAATTTCTATCGGTTTAATGCCCTTTTTAGCGCCGATGCAGTTCATTATTTTTGTCCCTTCTATCGCATTTTTTACAGTTAGCTTTTTTAATAATTCGAAACGTGCTTGGTTGGCAGAATTAACTTGTCTGGCTTTGTTCGCTGCTGTTTTATTGATTCATTATCAAGCTGTTTACTTCAAAGGCGTGGAAACTTTGGTGCAATTAAAAAGTCTGAAATTGAAGGAAGAGCCTGCTATTAAGTTGACTAATAAAAAAATATTGGTGCTTGGCGATGGTATGGAAGAGTACAAAAATAATTTTGCTGCTACGCCATATATCAACTGGAGTTTGGCAAAATATGAATTAGAAAATCTTGATAATTACGATAATGTCATCAATATTCTTAGAAATGTAGAGAACGATTATCCAGAATTTATTATCGACAAAGTAAATCTTGCTCCAAAATTGTTCAAAAGAATTCCTGCTTTAGCTAGGAAGTATCATTCAGTTGGCGATGGCGTTTATGAATTGAATAATAGGATATAAATATTAGTCACTCGAATTTTAAAATCACAAAAAAGCGGTCGAAAAACTAATTTCGACCGCTTTTACTTTTTGTACCTTTAAAATCTAGCAAGGAATTTTATTTACTCTTAGCTGATGTCTTCCTCCTTCAAATTCAGTAGTAAGAAAAACGTTGGTGATTTCAAT
>JACCDS010050545.1_pt1 | contig 30566 bp, 14 predicted proteins | sample 7446441 | NCBI WGS metagenome assembly JACCDS01 (sample SAMN15323445, study PRJNA562643) | freshwater metagenome | isolation source: river surface water | place: USA:Blue River Watershed | collected 2017-08-17 | reverse complement strand
TGTTTCGCCAACTATCACTACAACCTATACTGTAACAGGCGCAAGTGCTGCAGGATGTTCTGGTACTAATACAATTACCATTACAGTAGTGCCAATTCCAACTATTACAGCGTCGGGTACCTCTACAATTTGTGCCGGACAAACCGCGTCTTTATCTGCACTTGGCGGTACTTCGTACACATGGAATCCAGGAGGTTTAAGCGGTGCTAACGTTACCGTATCTCCAGCAGCTACAACGGTATATACAGTAACCGGTAGTCAGTTAGGTTGTTCATCAACCGCAACACGCACCGTAACCGTATTCCAAAACCCAACCATCACTGCTGTAGCGAATCCAACATCAGTTTGTCCGGGTGTATGTACCACCATTACCCCAAGCGGTGCATCAACTTATACATATGCACCAGCGGGACCAGTAGTATGTCCGACTATCACCACTACCTATTCAATTAGTGGTACAAGTACAGCAGGTTGTATTTCTACCACTCCAGGCACAATATCTATACAAGTTAATCCAGTACCGGTATTAACACTTGCCGCAACACCAGCAACCATTTGTGCCGGTGCAAGCAGTTCATTAAGTGCTGCTGGAGCAAGTACCTATACATGGAATCCAGGCGGATTGACAGGAGCCAACGTTAGCGTTTCGCCAGCTGCGACTACTATATATACAGTGACTGGCTCTAGTGGAGCAGGTTGTTCAGGCACTAAAACTATACAAGTAGTAGTCAATCCAATTCCGACTGTTGGCGCCAGCGCCAATCCAACTGTAATATGTGCAGGTGCAAGTGCAACACTTACCGGTTCAGGTGCGACCAGTTATACATGGAACCCAGGAGGGTTAACAGGTGGATCAGTTGTAGTTAATCCAACAGTAACAACCACCTATACAGTAACCGGCAGCGCCTCATCATGTACTGCAAATGCAACAACGCAAGTATCTGTAAATCCATTACCAACACTATCGATAACGGCTACACCTTCTGTTGTTTGTCCAGGCGTTGGAAGTACCCTCACCGCGAGTGGCGCTAACTCATACACTTGGCAACCAGGCACTATCGTTGCCGCCTCTATTGCAATTAATCCAACAGTAACTACCACCTATACAGCAACAGGCACAAGTGTTGCGGGATGTACTGCATTCGCTACACAAGTAATGTCGGTGAATCCGAATCCTACAATCGTAGCTTCAGCAGGCAGTCCTTCGGTATGTGCCGGTGGCACAGTGAATTTAACTGCAACTGGCGGCAATACGTATACTTGGAATCCAGGTACGTTAACTGGGTCACAAGTAGGAGTAACTATTAACAACACCACCACCTTTACCGTTACTTCAACCAGTAGTTTAGGTTGTAGTGGACAGAATACAGTTACTGTTACCTCAGTTCCATTACCAACCCTATCTGCCTCTAGTACTTCAGCAACTATATGTTTAGGTAATTGTGCCACATTAACTGCAAATGGTGCATCAAGTTATACGTGGTTGCCAATGGCCATCACTGGAGTAACAGCAGCAGTTTGTCCAACAGTAAATAGTACCTACACGGTCGTTGGTTTATCAGCAGCCGGTTGTCCAGGTGCTACAGTAATTTCAGTTAATGTGACTAACGGACCAACTATCACAGCTTCTTCAACACCAACTGCGATATGCGCAGGCGGTAGTGCTGTGTTAACCGGCAACGGTTCATCAGGTTCGTACACATGGAATCCAGGCACAGTAACTGGAGCGAACGTGACGGTGACCCCATCAAGTACCACTGTGTATACCGTTTCAGGAACCAATGCACTTGGCTGTATTGGTACAGGCACAATTAGTTTGCTTGTTAATCCAATACCAGTATTAACAATATCTCCAGCATCTTCGAGTATTTGTGCCTTTTCATCAACCACACTTACCGCATCAGGTGCCACTAACTATACCTGGAATCCAGGTGCATTGACAGGTTCAGCGATTACAGCAGGACCATCGTCTACTACCATATACACTATCACTGGAGCATCAGCAGCAGGTTGTACAGCGCAAGCCAACGCCAATTTGACGGTAGTGCCAGTTCCGACCTTAGCTACATTGGCAACACCAACAGCAGTTTGTATTGGCAACAGTTCAACACTAACTGCAACAGGCGCCTCTTCATACACATGGAGTACAGGTGGTACAGGATCCAATGTTGTAGTAACACCAACAGCAACAACCGTCTATACAGTAACAGGAGCCAATGGCACTTGCCCATCAGCGGGAACAGTGCAAGTTGTAGTAAACCCGTTGCCAACCTTAGTAGCGGCAGCGAATCCAACTTCAATCTGTCCAGGTAGTTCAGCTAACCTTACTGTAACTGGCGCACAAACCTACTCATGGAGTAGTGGAGCTACCGGATCGCTGGTTAGTGTATCTCCAACAATCACTACCAACTATATTGTCACTGGCACAAATGTGAATGGCTGTGTTAATTCATTTACAGTTAATCTACCTGTTATTCCAGCACCGGTAATGACCATTTCTAGTTTACCGGCGATTTATTGTGTTGGCTCAACAGCTACCTTATCAGCGAATGGAGGAAATACATATACATGGAATCCAGGAGCATTGACAGGAGCAAATGTGACAGTTTCTCCGTCTTCGACTACGATTTATACAATAATTGGTGCAAGTGCAGCAGGCTGTACCTCTACCGCGCTGTATACTTTAACCGTATTACCTGTACCAACAGTAGTAGCTGTGGCGAGTCCAACAGCTATTTGTCCTGGTTTTTCGTCAACGCTTACCGCCAATGGTGCGAGTACATATACATGGAACACAACAGCTACTGGAAGTCAAATTGCTGTTAACCCAACTGTAACCACCAATTACACTGTTATAGCAACAGCCGCAAATGGTTGTACTGGTACTTCAACCGTAGCAGTTAATGTTAATACCGTTCCTGTATTAGCTGCATCAGCTACACCGACAGCCATTTGTCAAGGTGGTACGTCTACCTTAACAGTTTCTGGTGCAGTAGGTTATACTTGGCAACCGGGCAACCTTGTTGGAGCATCACAAGTTGTGAATCCAACCACCACCACCACTTATACAATTAGTGGCGTGAATGCTGCGGGATGTATAACTAATACAACACTGACCTTACCAGTTCTAACAACTCCAACAGTAGCTGCCTCTTCGAATCCGACGGTTATATGTGCAGGTGATGTTGCTACCTTAACCGCAACTGGAGCAACCAATTATACATGGCAACCAGGCGGATTGAGTGGTAGTTCTGTTACTGTTAGTCCATCTGCCACTATCCAATACACGGTTACCGGTGATAACGGTGCTTGTTCTTCATTAGCAACGGTGAACCTTAGTGTTAATCCGATTCCGACCTTGGCAGTGTCTGGAACCCCAACAACCATTTGTGCAGGAAGTTCAGTTACCTTAACCGCATCGGGAGCAGGAAGCTACACGTGGGAACCAGGAACATTAACTGCCAGTCAAGTAGTAGTAAGTCCAACTATTACCACTACCTATACAGCATTCGGAAGTAATGGTACTTGTACCACACCATCTACTTTAGCCATCACAGTGAATTCTGTTCCAGTCATTGTTCCTGCAATTTCTAATACGCTGGTATGTTCAGGCTTTAGTTCAACTGTAAGTTTAACAGGCGCCACGAATTATACTTGGCAACCAGGTTCATTATCTGGCTCTATTCAAGTTTTAGCACCATCAGCGACCACATCGTACACCATTGTAGGTGATAACGTAACCGGTTGTAATGGCACTACTGTTATTACTTTAAGCGTGAATCCAACACCAACTATTTCGGCAAGTGCATTAAGTGCAACTGTTTGTGAAGGCTTTACAACGGCTTTATCTGCAGGCGGAGCTAGTAGCTATACATGGAATCCAGGTAACTTAACAGGATCATTAGTTGTTGCAACCGTAACTGCTAACACGACTTACACAGTTTCAGGCGACTTGAATGGTTGTTCAAGTACAGCGACAGTTTTTGTTCAATCAATAGCCTTACCAACAGTTCAAGCTGCAGCTAACCCATCCGTTTTATGTCCAGGTGACATAACCACTGTTACAGCAACAGGCGCCCAAACTTACACATGGTTGCCTAACGTTGTGATTGGTGCCACCTTTACTGACCAACCGACCGCAAGTATTGTTTATACGGTTGTTGGTTTAGCAGCCAGTGGTTGTCCAAACTTCACAACAGTAGCCGTTACAGTAGTGCCGCCTCCAACCGTAGCAGTAGTTGCCAATCCAACTGCGATATGTATAGGTGGAACAGCTACCCTAACAGCTAGCGGTGCAACCACGTATACTTGGTTGCCAGGTAGTACAACTGGTTCAGATAACCCGGTTAGTCCGACCGCTACTTCCGTTTACACCGTTAATGGTCAAAGCGGATCATGTGTAGCTTCTGCAACTATTAGTCTTGTTGTTAATCCTTTACCAACAGTGACTGCTACACTTTCTGCTAACAGTGTTCCTTGTGCAGGTAATTCTATTACTCTAACAGCATCAGGAGCCAATAACTATACTTGGATGCCTGGATCGTTTACTGGCAGCGCAGTGAGCGATTCACCGAGTGGTAATACCACTTATACCGTGACAGGCGAAGACGCTAACGGTTGTCAAAACATTGCCGTTATGTCTGTAACTGTTAACCCATTACCAATAGTAACAGCAGTAGCGAGTCCTACCTCAATATGTGAAACCAATACCGTATCATTAAGCGGAACAGGTGCGTCTACTTATACATGGAATCCAGGTTCACAAACTGGGGCAACTATTACTGAAACTCCAGCTATAACTACAGACTACACCCTCAGTGGCACTGATGCCAACGGCTGTGTAGGTATTGGAACTGTGAATGTTGTAGTATATCCAAATCCAACTGTGGTTGTTGCTCCAAGTAATGCAACGATCTGCGAAGGATCTTCAACCACATTAACGGCAACTGGAGCAAATAATTACAATTGGAGTCCAGGCGGTTTGACTGGTTCAATCAACGTTGTTACTCCAACCGTTACAACCAACTACACGGTGGTAGGCGATAATGGTGGCATATGTATCAATACCTTTACATTGGATGTCGTTGTTAATCCGATGCCAGCCAATGTAACTGCTACCGCCAATGGCACAATTTCTTGTGCAGTTCCAAGCGTCCAGTTAACAGGTACCACCACTGAAACCAATGCTGTTTATTTGTGGAATGGTCCAAGTGGTTATACATCATCACTAAGCAATCCAACAGTAACAGCTTATGGTGACTATACCTTAGTTGTCACCAACACACTTACAGGTTGTGCTGCCATTGTAACGGTTAACGTTCCAACTGATAACTCAATCCCATCGCTAACAACCAGTGTATCGGGAAGCATTACCTGTGCAGTAGCTGAGGTTACATTAAATGCAGCCAATACAACAACCAATCCAGGTTATATGTGGTATGGACCATCGAGCTTCACTTCTACCTCACAGAACTTCACGGTGAACACACCGGGCACTTATACCGTTTACTTAACGGATTTGACAAGTTTGTGTAAAGACAGTGCAGTCATCTCTGTGAATGTACACACCAATGTTGTTGTAACAGCCAGCTTAACTGCAGCAACCTGCAGCAATGGTATTAGTCTAAATAATGGTACTATTGAATTGTTCAATGCAACGACTGGGGATCATTATGATTTAGTAGCCGGCTTGACTTATACAGGAAGTGCCACATACACATCGGCAGTTCAAATTCCGACGTCGGGTGTAATTACTAACAACCTTGCTAATCCGACTACTACAACCCCTTACACGGTTCGTATTTTCGATGCAGAAGGTTGTGTAAAGGACACCACGTTGATTCTCATACCGGTTGATTGTACGCCACGTGTTTTAGGCATTGCCAAAGCCGTATCGACGCCGACACTTAATTCAGATGGCACTTACAACGTTATGTATGCCGTAGTGGTGGCAAATACAGATGCTGACACCATTAAGGCAGTTGCATTGACAGAGAATTTAGCCAAAACTTTCCCTGCACCAAGTAACTATGCTATGGTTGGAAGTCCTGTTAAGAAGGGCAATGGTGGGTTAGTCCTAATGAGTGGATTTGACGGATCTTCACAAAGTCAGTTGACGAATCCATTAACCAGTACAATGGCACCGGGCACACGAGATACTATAACCTTCACTGTAAAAGTGATGACCAATGGTGTCTTTGGACCATTTAAGAATACAGTAACTGGAACAGCCGCCACGAAGTTTAATGTTGTGATAAGCGACTCATCAGAGACTGGTATGAATCCTGATCCTGATGCTGACACGAATCCTAATAACAATAACGCACCTACCGTTATTACTTTTACACCGTATGCTAATTTTGGTATCACTAAACAAGGAGTTGCAACAACAACTGATTATGTGAACTACGATGTAACCTACACCTTAACGGTTCACAACTTAGGTAACGATACCTTGCGCAATGTGACCTTGGTAGATAGTTTACCAGCAGTAATTAAGTCGCCAGCCACATACACGATTAAAACTGCACCAGTAACAACTGGGGACTTACTTGCAAATGCAGCTTATAATGGTAAGACGGTGACAGCCTTATTATTATCGGGCAGCAAGGTTGCACCAAATTCTTCGGCATCAGTCATCTTCACTGTAAGTGTAACAGCAGATTCCGTTTCGTTACTGGTTAACAGCGCAAGAGGAACGGCGAATACAACATTGACAGATGTTTCAAGTAGCAATAGCAGTCCAGATGATGACAATGATTTGAATTGCAACGAAACCTTAGATAACCTTCCAACAGTGGTTATTTTAACCAAACCGGTGAACACACCTACATTATTTATACCAGAAGGGTTCTCACCAGATGGTGATGGCACTAATGACCTGTGGGTAATAAAGGGTATCCCTGCCAATAGCGAAATGAACATTGTAATCTTCAACCGTTGGGGTAACAAAGTGTACCAACATGAAAATTATAATAGCAGTTGGGATGGTAGACCGAATGTGGCAGGAACATTTGGCCGTGAGATACTTCCTTCAGGCACCTATTATTACATCATCCAGATAAAGGGTGAAACAAATAAAACCATTAATGGTTACATAGTACTTAAACACGATTAAACGAAGAGTGATTATGAAAAAGATGAAAAGAAAAATTGTTGTTCTGTTTACTTTACTCTTAGTGGTGTGTGCCACTAACGTGAAGGCGCAGTTCGATGGTATGTTTACTCAGTACATGTTTAATGAGATGTTTATCAATCCTGCCTACGCAGGAAGTAAGGAGGCTATGAGTGCCACCTTGTTACACCGCCAGCAATGGATTGGTTTTCCGGGTCGACCTGTTACCACTTCATTTTCCTTTCACGGACCAATAGTGAATGGTAAAATGGGATTGGGAATTAGTTTTCTTAATGAGAAAGTTGGTGCATTGAATCGCAACCTATTGTATGGTTCTTACGCTTATCGCTTAAAGACCAGTTCAACTGGCACCTTGGCTTTGGGGTTGATGGGTGGTTTGGATAATCAAGTGAATCGCTTCGATCAGATTAAAGTCACCGATGCAGTTGGAGGAGCAATTGATCCAAACTTTTCAACCAATTCAATGAATTTAACTGGTGGAAATTTTGGTACTGGCTTGTATTATTCTACTAAGAGTTTCTATGCTGGTGTTTCAATTCCACGCATGTTGGATAATCAAGTGAAGCAAAGTTGGAATGGGTCGAAAACCTACATGATTACCAGCTTAGATGCTAAATTATTTACTTATTATTTAACCGCAGGTGGTGTTTACAAAGTGAATGAAGATGTTAGAGTAAAGGGGACGGCGATGCTGAAAGTTGTGAGAAACGCGCCACTTTCTTTAGATGTTACTGCAAGTGCCTTAATCAAGGAGACCCTTTGGGTTGGATTAGCTTATCGTAATAGGTCAGCCCTATCATTGATTCTAGGTGCCCAGGTAAATAAGCAGTTATTGGTTAGTTATTCTTACGATTACGGTTTGAACAGCATTCAGAAATACTCTTCTGGCTCGCATGAAATCGGGTTAAATTATTTATTTAGTTACAAGTCTTACAAAGCTATTACCCCACGTTATTTTTAACGTATGAAAAAGTTGTTAGTATTGATTTCAGTTGTTGCCAGTTTTGCCGCTTATGCGCAAGATAGTACGGCTGCGTCAAATAATGTATCAGAACCGGTTGCATCTGCGGTTAATGAGCCGATGGTTACAGGCAAGTCGGGTGCAGGAAAATACCCACTATTTAAACGTAAGGGCGATGCCCTCTATAATACTAGGGGGTATGCCGAGGCGATAGGATTTTATGAAAAAGCACGTGCAATAGATAATACCGATGCTGAGCTGCTTCAAAATTTATCAGAGTGTTATCGATTAACGAATAACAAAAAAGGCATGATAAGTGCCTATGGTGATTTGTTAAAACTAGGTGGTGTTGAGCCGGTATATGAAATTCGATATGCCGAAGCTTTAGTGGAAGACGGAAGAGCAGATGAAGCAAAGCCTATTTTTGAAAAGTACGCTAATGATCCTAAGTGGAAGGAGCATCTGTTGTCATACTCTCGTACAGATTTATACAAGAAGGATGCCGATGCTTATTCAGTAACTGCTGCTGCCTTTAATTCAAAGGAGGCGGATTTGTGTGCTGTGCAATTTCTCGATGGTGTTGTTTTTATCTCTACGCGAGAGAAAACGGATTGGATTAAACGGCAACATGGTTGGACGGATGGAAATTTCTGTAGTGTCTACTACACCGATAAAAAGGGCAAGGCGCCTAAGATTTTTTCGAGCGATTTAAAATCCAAATTCAACGATGGCCCTCTTTCATTTACGGGTGATTTTTCGCGTGTGTTTTTCACTCGTAACAATTCGAGTAAAGAAGAGTTAGCACCGGATGGCACGTATAAATTAAAAGTGATGGAAGCGGATATCGAATATGGAACAATGGTGAATGTTTCTATCCTTCCATTTAACAATCCAAATTTCAATTGTGCGCACCCAAGTATTAGTCCTGATGGCAAGTTGCTCTATTTTACATCAGACATGCCAGGTGGATTTGGCGGCATGGACATTTATGTATGTGCCTTCGATTCAGCTACTCAGAATTGGTCTGCGCCAATGAATCTCGGTCCAGCCGTTAATACGGTTGAAAACGAATTATTCCCATTTATTGCTGCCAATGGAAAGTTTTATTTTTCGTCGAATGGTCATGATGGTTTAGGTGGACTTGATATTTACGAAGCGACCATGAAGGACGGCCGTGCTGTGAAATCGTACAACATGGGAGAACCTGTGAATAGTAAGGATGACGATTTCGGTATTTATATTGGCTCGGATAACAAAACTGGTTTTATTAGTTCAAATAGGAATACAGGCGGAATGGATGACGATGTTTTTGAACTTGTCATAAATCGCGAAGTTAAACGAGGCAAGGAAGTCAAGATTCAAGTGAAGGATAAGGAGAGTGGTGCCCCATTGGCTGGTTCTAAGCTGGTTTTGAATGGCGACACGGTTGTTCTCAATGAAACAGGTGAATACCTCACTACTGCAGAAGAAGGCACGGAATATACTGTGTCTGTAACCATGGAGGATTATATTGATGGTGCAGATAACTATAATCACGAATCAAGTCCGGAAGAAACCATTTTAAGAGAAATAAAATTAGCTAAGAATCCTAAAGCATTTTTGCGAGGGTTGGTTACTGATGCGCGTTCAGGTGCATTGTTAGATGGTGTTCATGTGCGTATATTGGATATTCTTACTAATACAGAGATTGATGATTATACCACAACAGCAGCTGGCGATTACTTCAAGTTTTTAACAGGTAAGCGCATTGGCGATCGTTTGGTGTATCTTATTCGGTTGAGCAAACCAGGATATTTAGACCGTTCAATTGTATTTACACAGACCTTAGATAAACCAGGCGAAATCAATTTAAACGAAAAAGCCAATCTTACTTTGGGTAAAGTAGAAGTTGGAATGGATTTAGCTAAAATGATTGATATTAAACCAATTTATTTTGATTTGGGTAAATCCAATATTCGACAAGACGCCGCTATTGAGTTAGATAAGATTGTTGAGATTATGGAAGAATATCCCAACATGTACATCGAACTTGGTTCTCACACTGATTGCCGTGGCAATGCTCAAGCAAATACAAAATTGTCGGCTGCCCGTGCAAAGTCCAGTATGACCTATATAGTTAAGAAAGGCATAAACCCACTTCGCATTTCTTCTAAAGGATATGGAGAATCGCGGTTATTAAATAATTGTGGTTGTGAAGGAAAGGTGCAGTCGAAATGTACCGAGAAAGAACACGAAATGAATCGAAGAACCGAGTTTATTATCACAAAACTTCAATAATAAAGAAGGCTGACAGTTTCGAGTGTCAGCCTTTTTTGTTGGGATTGTTTCGAGACCTTTAAATTGCTTCATTTGTGATATTAGACGTTTATTAAAAACTTATCTTTATAATAAGCACCATGTTGGATACACAAAGGGTTTTAAAAACATTTCCTAATAACCAAGGAGCGATGAATCCGGCTTTGTTGGATAATATTCCAGCATTGATTGTTATATGCTCAGGCAATCAAATGGTATGCGATTATGCCAATCACTATTTTTACCGTTTTACAGAAAAAGACACTTCTATACTTGGTCAACCCCTCTTCAATGTATTTTCTGAAGTAGTTGGACAACCGGTAGAGGCCATTATTTCTCATGTTTACAAAGAGGGTGGCGTATACACTGGACACGAAGTGCATGTGCAGTTAGCACAAAAGGGGCAGTTGGTTGATTTTTGGTTTAATGTACTGATGCAACCCCTTTCCAGTGAAGCCAATGAGGTAACGGGCATGCTATTCCATGCAACAGATGTTTCAAAATTTGTCAAATCAAAAAGACAGTTAGAAGAAAGCGAAAAGCGTTTTGAAAAATTAAAAGGTGTTTTGCATGGTCTTGCACTAATTACCGAGGGCAATGGTAGGGTTAAATTTGCATCTACTTCTTGGTCCCAATTTTTGGGAAGAATACCAGAGCATTTGGATGATTTACGCAACAAAATCCATTCATTTGACCTCCCAATATTTGAGGAAATTTTGAAAGGGGATGCTGAATTGCAAGAAAGGCATCATTCGGAGGTACGAATACAAATTGAAGGTGGGTATGAATGGCATTCACTAAAAGTAGAAAAACTGGTTGACCATTCTGAAAATCCGCAATACATCATTACACTGAATAATGTACACTGGCAACGTTCCATCCCGAGCCTCATCAACTCATTGCTGCTAGGCGAGGGCTCTAATTTTAATAAGGAAAGAGAGTTGCTTTATTCCATTATCGACGCTACAGATGATGTGTTTGTGTTGTTTGATACACGATTAGCCTATCAATTAGTCAACTCTCGATTAGAGCAAGTAATAGGTCATAGGCGAGAAACACTTATAGGGGTGTCGATGATTGAGAAATTTCCTGATCTTAAAGGAGGACCATTTCATCAAGACCTTGAAAGAAGCATTAATGGTCATATAGTAAGAACAGATCGTTTTTATTCCCCCCTGACTAAACGATGGTTTCAGAATAATTTTTATCCTATTCGTAACGATGTTACAAATGAAGTAACCGGTGTGGTGTTTGTTGGCAGGGATATCACTCATCTAGTTGAGAAAGAAGTTAGAATCACAGAACAGAATCATGAGTTAAGTAGAATAAAAAATGTACTGACGGGGCTCATCGATACATCTGTTGAATTAATTGTTCTTGTAGACAAGAACTTAATAATTCAAATGACTAATCAAAAATTTGAGCACTTTGCTAGACGTACAAAAGAGGAGTTACTTGGTATGTATTTGTTAGAGGTACATCCTGGATACAAAGGTTCAATACATAATGAAGCTTTAATTCGCGCTATGGCCGGCGAAATGGTGCATATTGATCGCAGAAGAAGTTTGGCAAGGCAGGATATTTATTTAGACACCTATTATGTTCCCCAGTTAAATGGAAATGAGGTAACTGGCGTCCTAGTCATGTCCCGAGATATCACCGACATTGTAAAATACAAACGAGAACTCGAACAACGCAATGCGGCACTTCAAAGAATTAACAAAGAATTGAATGCGTTTAGTTACGTTGCCTCTCATGATTTGCAGGAGCCATTGCGTAAAATTCGCACGTTTATTGGGATGATTCCTGATGAAGAAAAACAATTGTTGTCAGAAACAAGTCGTGATTATTTTAGCCGAATGAACCAAGCTGCTGAGCGTATGCAAGGGCTTATCAATGATTTGCTCTCTTATGCGCAAATTGAAAAAAGTATTTTGGAAGAGGCAGTAGACTTAGAAGAACTTTTGTTTGCAGTTCAGGAAGAGTATGATCATTTCTTTACTACAGGACTTGCCGAACTTGCCATTAGTAAGTTACCCGTTGTAACTGGAAATAAGTTGCAGCTTATGCAGCTATTTACCAACCTAGTTGGCAATTCGCTCAAGTATGCCCATAAAGAGAGAAAATGCCACATAGAAATTTCCTGTTCAACGTGCGATGGTATAGATGATCCAAACCAAAATTTGTTTGTAATAACGGTAAAAGACAATGGTATTGGTTTCGAGGAAGCACATGCAGATAAGATTTTTGGTTTGTTTCAAAGACTGCATGGTCGAAACGCATATAATGGCAATGGTATTGGCTTAGCTATTTGCAGAAGAATTGTCGAGAATCATGGAGGAAGGATCGAAGCCTCTGCTACACCGGGTGAGGGAGCTATATTCACTATTCAACTACCTAGAAAATGAATAGAACAAAAACAATAATGATGATAGACGATGATGAAGATGATCGTTATCTTTTCGAAAAAATATTTAATCAAATTAATACCAACATTCGGGTAACGCCTGTTGAAAGTGGCATTGATGCCATTGAGTTATTGAATCAGGGATCTAAACCGGATTTGATATTAATAGACGTGAATATGCCTAGTATGGATGGCTATGAGTGTTTGGATAAAATCAGAGACTGCAACAACTGCAGCTGTATCCCGGTAATAATGATGAGTACATCAGTTGTCGATCCGCTTAAAAAGGGCGTTAATCGTTTTTATAGGAAGCCATCGGAAACGAATCAACTAAGAAAAATGCTTGAAGAAATCATTCAGCACACATTTTCTAAATCCTAAAATTTCTAAACTTTTTTTGAGCGCTTAAACGGCACTTTCATCCTTTACATTCGCAACAAATTCTAATTGAATGGTTGCAATGTTTCGTAAATTATTTTTTTACTTTTTCCTTCTAAGTCAGATCTTTTCCTACGCCCAGGTAGGGGTTAATACGCTTAATCCTCACAGTTCTGCTGCATTGCATGTGGTGAGTCCGCCTGGCACTTACAAAGGACTACTTACTCCCAGTGTAACCACAACAGGTCGAATGGCCATGACCACAGGAAGTATTTCGGTGGCAGATGGGTTGATCGTTTTTGATTCGGATCATCGACTGCATTACTTTTACCATGCTGGCTTGGGCAAGTGGGTAGCCATGGCTCCACTGGTGTTGTCAACGCCAACCACTGGAGCTACCAATTATCCAAGCGGGGTTATTTCTACTCCTTATTCCACTGTTGTTACGCAATATTCTTTGGGGTTGAATAAATCCAATCCATCACAAGTACTCGACATTGTTGGTAGCGCGACAGTCAGTGGCAGTGTTGCTTCAGGAAGTATGGTGTCTGCACCTGTGGTTTCAACAAATACGTTATTCTCAAACAATATACTTGTAACGGGTTTTTCTTATAATGCCTTGGTTCCTGCAGGTACCATCGTAATGTGGGCTGGATCTAGTGTTCCAAGTGGTTGGGCTATTTGTGATGGTTCAAATGGCACCCCAGATTTAAGAGGGCGGTTTATTGTGTGTGCTGGACAAGCAACAAGTACATCATCACCTGGCGACCTAAATCCTAACTATGTTACAAATACCAAGGGCGGCGAAAACACACATACGTTAGTAGTGGGAGAATTGCCTAGGCATCAACATGAAGCTTCTACTAATAATGCAAATATGGCGGTTAGTGGAGGAAGTCATGCACACAACGTAACGCCCAATGGACAAGGAACGGGCGCTCAAAGAGCTGGTGGTAATTCGGGTGGATTAGCTAGCGATAGTCCTGCTACGTTATCCACTGCCACATCTACTCATACGCACCCAACGTCCGAATTCTCTGGAAAAGTTGGGGATGGTGGAAACAGTGGACTAAATAACCAAGGGCATGAGAATCGACCGGCTTTTTATGTACTCCAATTTATCATGAAATTGTGAAGAAGGTGTTGTATATCTTGTTGTTGCTTAACTACATGGTTAAGTCACAAGTCGGCTTTTTTGTAAATGGCCCAGACGCTTCTTTGATTGTAAATTCTGGTGCTACGTTGTGTGTAAAAGGCATCTTTGGGAATGTGGATTGCGATCCCATTAATAAAGTCAGAATTAGTGGCGTTGTGAATTGCTCTGGGGCTATTTTGAATAATGATTCAATGGTTTGGCAACCCACCCAACCAGGTGCAAGGGAGGCTTTGTTGGTAATAGAGAATTTAAATGCTGATACTTTTTTTATTGAGGGCACAAGTAAAACTGTTTTTAGAACCATGACGGTGAACTCAACAGTTGTACTCAAGCAATCCATCGTATTGCAGGACACGCTACGTTTTATATCGGGGTATGTGTACCTGAATAATCACACCGTTTTTTTACAAGAACCAGTTGGTATCCCTGCAGTGATGCATAGACCATGGATAAAAGGGGAGGGGGCCGCCTCCGGTTTTAGAACAGTTAATTTGTCTGATACAGGCAGTATTCATTATACTGGCGTTGCCGCAGCTACTTCAGGTATGAATTTTGGCAACCTTGGTTTAAAAGTAAAGGGTCCAATTAATGTTGGTGATTCTGTTGCGGTAGTTCGGAAACACCTGTTACAGTATCTTTCTGGTAAAAGTGGCATTGCGCTTTGCTTTGACTTGCAAGGGAAGGCATTGACAAATCAGGACACGCTGTTGGTGAATTATGCAACCAACCATTTTAGTAGTTTACCTACCGGTTTAATAACTCCTTCGGCGCTTACCGTGTTTGTTTCGTCAAAACAGGACTTATGGTGGCATCCATTGCCTCTTCAAAGTAATTCGCAAAGAGCGATAGGTACTCTTACCAGCGGAACGCTAATTGCAGCAATGCATACGATGACGACCCCGTTGGCACAAATTTCGCCAACGTTGTTTCGAGTTACTATTGGTGATCCTTTGTGTGGCTCGTTTGCATCGGGACTGTCTTCACCTGATACTGTACATCTATGCCCTGGAGCCAATTACACCTTGCAAGCAGGCTTAATTTCACCTGTTCCCAATACCCCCCTTCGTTATCAGTGGTTAACCCCGCAAGCTGCTTACGCTAGTACCTTTGTAACGTCGGCAACTGCTGCGTATCAAAAGATAACCGTGGACATTGTAGATGTTAGAGGGTGTAAAACAATGGATTCATGCGTCGTTGCGCCTGTAGCTCCCTTGCCTCAAATACAGTACTTCAATCATCTAAATAGTTGTTGGGGCGATTCCACCTTGTTTAAAGATTCAGTCACTATCGCCAGTGGATCGTATACCCGTACTGTTCATACGAGTGACAATCAATTCGCTTTTAATCTGTCCAATTACTTTAAAATGAATTTTATTTCCGCTGGGACCTATACTGTACAGTTGAAAGCGATTAGTAATTATGGATGTGAAACAGTGGCAATCAGAACAAATGTCATCGTCTATTCCCCACCGCTCCCTGTAGCGGGAGCAAGTATAAATTGCTCGAATCACCAGGTTGTACTAAGTAGTTTATCTTCTTCTGCTCATCCTTCCTTAAACATAACAAATCAACAATGGCGAATTCAAAACACCAGCTATCAAGGTTCTGTAGTAGCCATTACCACGCCAGCTCCTGGGTCGTATTCTTATGCATTGAAAATAATCGATAATGCGGGATGTAAGGATTCTTTGATTAGTTATTTCGCTGTACCCAATAATAATACCTTATCTGCACAGGTGTTCAATCGTTGTGAAGGCGATACAACTCTTATAAAATTTAATGGTACTTGTGCTTACAACCCATGTCAAATAAAATGGAAACCGGGTGATGGTAGTCTTGATTCAGGCATAGTCGTATCAAGAGTTTATGTGGTACCTGGTCAAAAAGTATTGCACCTTTTTGTAAAGGGACAACAAGGGTGTACCGATTCGGTGCAGCAAATTGTTATGATAAACAGTCGACCAACCGCCACGGTTGTAGGATTTACTTCTGTTTGTGAAGGTCAGCCTATTGCTGTTACTGTTTCTGCCAGTGTACCACAGGGACAAGTGGCAGCATATCAATGGAACGGTATTATTGGGCCACCTGTGTTAAATTTTACCAGTACGGCTGGTTATTATTCTCATAATCTGAAGGTCATTTCTGATTCTGGTTGCGTTTATCATAGCAGTCATAATTATACCATATGGCCGCAACCAACTGCCGACTTTATAAGTAGCAATGTGTGTTTAAACGATAGTAGCCATTTTATTCATACAGGTTCTCTCGGGCAACAGCAGTATCAGTGGTGGTATGGGAATGCCAATAACAGTGTGTGGCTGACAACGTTTGTTGACCACTATCTTTATCCTGCTTCTGGAAACTACAGTGTTAAACAACGTGTAAAAAACCAATATGGTTGCATCGATTCGGTCTTAAAACCGGTTAGTGTTTATGCCTTACCAACAGTAAGTTTGGGCGGGACAATCACAACCTGTGGAAATCAATACACTTTAAGTGCTACCAATGCCAATGCTACTTATAGTTGGTGGCCACTTTTCAGTCAAACCCCTACAGTAGCTGTGCTGTCTACAGGATGGGTAAAAGTGAATGTAACCAATGCCCAAGGATGTCATGCGAAGGATTCGGCTTATGTTCTGCTTAATGCAAATTACCATCCTGATTTGGGTCCAGATCGCACTGCATGTGGATCAACGACTTTGCAATTAAATAGTCCGGCTACCACCTACAGTTGGAACACGGGGGCTACAACTCCTGCCATTGCTGTATCGAATTCGGGGTTATACTTTCTTTCAGCTACCGATCAAAACGGCTGTCAGGGCGTAGATTCTGTAAATGTCCAAATAAATGCACCAGCATCAATCAAATTACCAAACGACACAGCACTGTGTTTTAAAAAAGAAGGGTTAACAATCACGGCGCAGACCAATGCGCCGCTTGTCAGCTGGAAGGATTTAACAATAGGGGCCACTAGAACCATTCTTGCCACTGGCGACTACGTAGCGATGGCCTTGCTAAACAATGGGTGCAAAGCGTTTGATACCATAAGGGTGCTTTATAAAGAAACACCAAAAATTGCGCTAGAAGACAATTACTCCTCTTGTTCGCCGGTATTAGTGAATTTGGGAATAACCAATGCTGCTATCACCTGGAGCGACGGCTCTAATTTACCGTGGTTAATGGTTGCTACAACTGCTAATTATTCTGTTATAGCAACCAATTCACTTACAGGCTGTTCTTCAAGTCATTTCTTTAGTGTAGACATCCACCCTTCGCCACCTTTGGAACTTGGTACCGATACCACCCTTTGCAGTAATAGCGGTTTTTGGCTGAGTACTAAAAATTATACGGATGCTGTTGATTGGATAGATGGAGTGAAGACACCGGACCGGTATGTAACACTACCTGGTATTTATGCAGCAACTGTGACGAATAATTATGGCTGCCAGTCGTATGATCAGGTGGTTGTTAATACACGTTATGTTCCAGACTTGCAAGTTGGTCCATCATTGCAGTACCGCTGTGGTAATAATCCATTACTACTTTCAGCTAATCTTTTGTGTGATTGGTGGTTCAATGATCATTTTATTGAACGGAATGAAGAACTTGTTGTTTATTCTCCCGGTGTATATGTTGCCAGTCATAGTGTGAATGGTTGCCAAGCTACGCAAGTGATTGAAGTAGTTCAGACGAATGATTCCCTTACAGCTGATTTTTTGGTTGCAACACGCGACACAATTAATCAACCGGTACAGTTTGTTTGTTTAACAGATCCTTTGCCAAAGAAAGTGGAGTGGGATTTTGGAGATGGCCAAAAATCAAGAGACATCCATCCAATACATAGTTACATCCTACCCCATAATTATACGGTTGCGCTAACTGTTTTTAATGATCAATGCCAAGCAACTGAGAAAAAGACATTACAGGCATTGTTTAGGAAAGCCAGAAGACAAGAAAACCAAGATGGATTAGAAATCAAGCAAGCCCTTGTATTCCCCGTCCCCGTCTCCAATGGTTATACGATTGCAATACAACTATCGCAATTAGCAGAAGTGGACGTGAGGATTTATGATGCGCTGGGCCGATGTCTGCGCATTTTTGTGCCTCAATGGAGCGACCAATTCTGTGAGAGCCTTGACACTTCTCTTTATTCAAAGGGGGTTTACACGTGTTTGATACGGGTTCAAAATCAAAATGGGTATTACCTGCTTAAAAAACCGATAGTCGTTCAATGATGCGTTGTTTGTTTATTTCAAGTGTTCTTTTGCAGGCGTGGTTAGTTAATGCGCAATTACTCACGACCACTGCCATTGGTAATTTATATCCTGTGGTGAATACAAAAGTGGTGTCTGAAGATGACCAACCAATAGCAGTGGCGCACAACGCCTTTATGTTCACAGATTTGCCGGGTTATCCTTTGTCGAGTGGATTATTTGTTTGTGATCGTATTGGTGAACGGCTTACGGTAAGTGGCGTTTCGAATCGTTCACAAATTGGCCCGTTAACGATTCGGCGGTATGAAGGCGGCTTGGGATTGAGATTTCTCTTAAGTGAAGAAGTGTCATTGGGTATAGCCGCTGGAATTGGTGCGGAGAGGGTGAACGTGGATTGGTCTACAATTGATCGGTTTCATCACCAAGAAAACATGCCCAATTCTAGAGCAGTAAAACCTCAAGCAAGTGCAGGAATAAGTTTAAGACTTAAAAACACAATGGCCATTGTAACAGTAGATCACCTTTTACAAGAGCCCTTTGTTTTTAACTCAACAAGTCATTCGACTTATCTGCTTAAATCTGTACCCTTTTTTGAAAGCCGTGTTATGCATCAATTTACTGCTAGCAAGCAGGTGAAAATTCAACTAGGTGCGTATTTAAGCGGATACAAGGGATTGCCAGTGAAACCTGCAGTTATTTTTAGCTGCCACTACAAAAAGACAATGTCCTTCATTTTGCAATCAGACGTTATTAATTATTCGGAGATAGGATGGCGGATTGCTTTGAAACAGCGGGTAGAGTTAATGTACGCTTGGCAGTGGCATTACAGCAGATGGTTTGGTTCACAAGGTCACCAAGTGGGATGTGTTTTTAACCTACACAGTAATCATTCAAACCCAACACTGCCCTTGAATACAAACCTGCCATTTCCTTCTGATAGAAGTGAACTACAATTGAATCAACTTCAATTCTTGATAGACTCGCTTCGAACCATCACCCACCATAGGAACATTATCATCGATAGTACCATTATTAAACGCTTGGTGGTAGACACTTTGTGGCGGTCAGTAGTTAAGTCGGATTCGGTTTTGAATCTAATGCCAGTAAATCCAGGTAAATCAGGTAACGGTACTTTCATAGAACAAGAGAGTGGTAGTGCGATTTTACGAAAACCGTATGTTGTGGTTATGGGTGTATATTATATGCCGTTGATTGCAGAACTCTATCGTTATCGCCTTTCACAACAATTAGGAGAGGAAGTTGATTTAATCCAACTGCCGAGAAACAAACTTTATTACGTAACCATTTATAATGAGAAGAACTTAGACGTACTGATTCGAAAGTACAATTTGCTATTAAAACGGATGGGCAATCAAAAGTTAACAAACGGACAACCATGGATCTATCAATTAAAATAAGAATTCGATTAACAATTCTTTTCGCGGCGCTTATCTATGTAGGATGTGCCCAATCGGTTGGCGGACTCCTGACGGGGAGTGCTACTGTGTGTTCCACTTCCAACTCTGGGTCCTTATCGGTTGTAAATTATACTGGCAGTATTCAGCGATGGGAGTTTGCTTCAACAAGCAATGGACCATGGAGTGTTATGGCTCATACCTTTTCGGTTTTCAGTTATATCAATCTATCTCAAACCACGTGGTTCCGGGTAGTAGTGCAAAACGGCGCATTTGCACCTGCTTTCAGTAATGCTGTAAGTGTGGTAGTGGTTAACCCTGCAGTTGGCCAATTAGTGGCTTCTGCCAACACCGTATGTGTTGGCGCCCCAATTACTTTCAGTGTTACAGGGTCAACTGTCAATACTGCGAATTGGGTGTCTTCGACAAATAACTGGATATCGTCTACAACTTCTTCATCAACGCTCACTACCTTAACCACTACTTTATCCCAGACAACGCAATTTGTTGCGCTATTAACGCAAGCACCTTGTTCGGTTATTACAACGAATTCATTAACCATCCAAGTAGTTACGCCGGTAATACCAGGTACTGTTACTGCGCCGCCGATGATTTGCTCAGGCAGTAGTGTTAATTTATCTGTCAATAATGCTGTTTCGCAAATTATCAATTGGGAAAGCACATCAAGTGGAACAACCGCCTACCAAGTATGGAGTAATTCAAGCGGCATCAACAGTTTCACGCTGCCCCTGTTAAACACCACGTGTTTTAAAGTCAAATTAGGCAATGGCGTTTGTGCCGATGTTTACACGGCACCAACCTGCGTTACGCTTCAACCTATGCCTGTTGGCGGTTGGGTAACGGGACCTTCAGCTGTTTGCACAGGAACAAGTACACTCGTTTTAACTGTAAGTGCGTACTCTGGTTCAATAAATTATTGGGAGAAACAACTTGTTGGCGCTTCGACATGGACGCCCATCAGCACCACAGCTTCAAGTATTAATGTGAATGGCCTTGGTCCATCAGCCCTTTATAGAGCAGTGGTGGGTAGCAGTAGTTGTCCAGTTATTACCTCAACTTCTCACACACTTACGGTGTACCCGTTGCCAAATTTATCTGCGACAATTGCCAATGTGTGCGATGGACATACCCTGCAGCCAATTAATTCGTCAAGCAATGCTACTGGTTATGTGTGGCGGTTAAACAATGGTGCAACGTGGTTGGGAGCTGCACCGGTTTTTTCGCTAACAGGTATGGGCGCTCAGACCATCACCTTAATTGGAACAACTTCACACGGCTGTCAAGATTCCTTGTATTTGCCCATTCAAATTCATTCTAACCCGTTGGTACAGCTGTACGCCCTCGACACGGTATGCTTTTCACAACAAGTATTACATGCCAATAATTCAAGTGTGTTTTTATCGACAATTGTTGGAAGTACTTTGAATTTTGGCGATGGAACTTCTACTCAAAGTTTGCCCGCCAGCCACACCTATTCTGCAAGTGGCTATTTTGTCCGAAAATTATTCGTGCAATCAGCACAAGGGTGTGTCGACTCTCTTTCACGAAGTATATGGGTGCGTTCTATAAATCCCCCCACAATAAACTACCAAGGAGAGTGCACTATGCAAGCGGTTCAGTTTAGTGCATCAAACAGCAATGGCACTTGTTATTGGCAGTTTGGTGACGGTTCGATTTCTACCAATCAGCTAACTTTTCACAGTTATTCTCTTGCTGGTACCTATACAGTCGGTTTGCAAATTTCAGATGGCCTGTGCACTGCCACCACTTTTACGCCAATAACCATCTACCCTGTGCCAACGGTTACGTTAATACCAGAAGCGATTTGCGCACAAACGCCCCTTACGTTTTCTGCCAATTTCCAACCCTCTTTTGCTACGGTTCATTGGCAGGCAGGTGACGGTTTTGAAAGTACACAAAACAATTTTCAACATGCTTATTCTGCATCGGGATTTTATCCAACCCAACTTAAACTTTCAACGTCCCCTCAATGCAGCTTAATGGCGTCGGTTATTACAACTGTTAATCCCTTACCTCGTATCGAATGGAGCGCACTTCCTATTTGTGAGAAGGACTCTATTCAATTAACATTGAATGGAACTCATGCTGTTTTGAAATGGATTATGGATGATAAGGATACTATTGTGGGGAATAATAACTATTACCGTCCAGAAGAGAAGGGCAGGGTGCCCATATTGATTTCAGCCACTAATCAATGGGGTTGTGCGAGTCAATTTCTTGATACGTTAATAATAAAAGAAGGTCCTAGTGCTATGTTTGAAAAGAAGGACGTGTGTGAGGGGGATACAGCGGTTATTTTCAATCAATCAAGCAGCGCTTCAGGCGAAACGCCAGCGTTTAGCTGGGTATTCAGCGATGGGTGGGTCAGCTCGATTGCGCACCCTAAGCGGTTACTGCCTTTTGGAAATTATGCAGTGAAACTACAAATCACTGATAAAAATGGCTGCAAAGATTCATGTGTTGATACACTGCATGTTTATCGTTTGCCTTACGTTGAATTTAAAATTGAGAACAAGTGTATTGGTGATTCAATGTACATTCAAAATTACGCGCAAGGAATCAATTTTATCAATAACTACAGGTGGTATTGCAAAGACACGTTGTACTCAACCGCTTTTTCACCTCTATGGCGATCGAACCTAGCAGGTGAACTTCATTGGCAATTACGCGTTAACGATGTGAAAGGGTGTTCTTCCGATTTAAAAAAAGCGGTAACAATAAATTCGCCGCAACGCATAACAAGGAGGTTCGATACCTTGATTGATAAAGGCCATTCAGTATTCGTCTCCTTTGATCCCTATAAAACAGTGAATTGGTTGCCACTTGAACAAATAACGAACCCCACAGCCACGCAGCAATGGCTATCACCACTACAGTCGACCTGTTACACGGTCAACCTTACCGACTCAAACGATTGTGAGCAGGTTTATTCTTTTTGCGTTGATGTGGATACAGCCTACCACGTCCACCCGTATGCCTTGGTTACGGCAGATGGCAATGGTTACAACGATGTATGGATGGTTGAAAACATTGAAGTTTATCCTGATAATGACGTAGAAATCATTAATCAGCAAGGCGTGTTGGTTTACAGTGAACGCGGTTATCGCAATACTTGGGATGGAAAAAATAATAAAGGGGAACTTTTGCCAGAGGGCACCTATTATTACCGCATTGGTTTTATGAATAGCAAGAAAGTTTACAAGGGGTATGTGCTCTTGGTGCGATAAGTTATTTTAAGGGGGAATTTGATAATCAACCTTTAATGTGAATTTTTGAATAACGAATTCCAATCGCTAATTGCAGGCGAAGGACAAAGGTTCGTTGGAATCAGGCTAAAAAATTAGATTAACCCCAGATGTTAGGGTTCGGTGCTCCTTTTACTGTCCTATTTTATTGAATTGTTGGGGCAGGGAAGGGGCAAAAATTTTGAAAGGAAATAGTGGAACGCATTTTATCTCCTTCGAAATGATGTAATTACTGATTTATGCACAGTAAATGGCTCAATAAAAAAGGATGGGCGGCGCCCCTTGCAACGATATAATGATACTTTTGCATCCGGTATCTAACTATTATGGTAGCAGGGAAGATGAATATTGTTTTGGCGGGTGAAGAGGCCTCCTTCAGAAATGAGATTAGCAAGGCTTTTAAATCGGCCTATTCTAAAGCATTCATTACTGCATTTGCGGATGGGGCTGAGCTATTGGCTTATTTAACGAGCCACCGGGTTATGACCTATGCGCCACCGCATCTGATTATTCTCGATTTAAATATGCCGAAGTTAGATGGCAAAACCACCACTGAAATTCTTCGTCGTCAAGCGCATTTACAAGGGGTACCCATTATTGTACTAACTGATGAAATGAGTGATGTTTTACGTCACCAATTATTGCAAACGGGAGCCAGCCTAACGTTGCAAAAACCTGCAACTCCGGGAGCAGTTTCTTCGTTTGTATCGCATGCCATAAAATTGTGCGATGCAAGTCCGCTTAAAGGCAAATCGGTTTAATTTTTTCTGTGTCAGACAAAAAGAAAAAAAAGAAGAACAAGAAGAAGGACAAGAAGTGCTGCAAAAGCTACAAAGACGGCAAGCAGTGCAAGGATTGCCCATTACGTTAGTCGATTAGTTTCAAATTAATTTCATTTTAAGTCCAAAGGCATTACCTACTATTGAACGGGTACTGTATCGCTGCGTCACGAAGTTTGTTGCCAAGCTATAAAATGCCATCATTGATAAACAAAAGAGGTGTTGGTTTTGCAGCGAATGCCACTGCGAAAACGGTTACACGCTTTTTTTGAAGTAAGCGGTTACGTTGCGTGAAGGACCGGAACAGAAACCCCGCGCACGCAAACGTTGGTTGTGCGTGCAGCGCGCAGGCTTTTTTGAAAAAAAAGACCGCACAGCGCCGCACGACCTACGTTTGCGAAGCGGGTTGACGTGGAGGGCCTGACCCCCCGAAGCAGAAAGCACCATTTTAAAAATATAAGAATGGCTTTCGCTTAGGGGGGACACGCCCACCTAAAAAAAGAAACTGATTCGTTAAAACAAGTTGCAGCTTAGATGTTCGTTTTTGCCTTGATTAAACAAAAGCAACCACGAATTAAAGGTATTTAAGCAGCTCAGTTTTAAGAGTGCTAGCGCCTTCTACGGCTGTTTTTTTAATGTGCGAAAGGTTACGCAAGTAGGAGAGATGAAATTCGCCGGGATCGAGCAACCATTTGGGCACATCGGGCATAACAAAATTAAGAATACCAGCGGCTGGGTACACATTCAGTGAGGTGCCTATCACCACAAACAAATCGGCTTGCGCGGCGATTAAGTTGGCATTATCCATCTCGGGCACCATTTCGCCGAACCATACAATATGCGGACGTAATTGCGATCCCATTTCACACTGGTCGCCAGCGTTTAAACCCTCTGCAGCTATTTCATAAACCAATTCAGGATTATTGGTGCTTCGCGCCTTACGAATTTCGCCATGCAGGTGTAAAACTTTTGTGCTACCGGCGCGTTCGTGTAAATCGTCGACGTTTTGCGTAATTACTTGTACATCGAAATCCGCTTCTAATTGGGCAATGAGTTCATGAGCGCTATTGGGCTTTGCCTCTAACACTTGTTTGCGGCGCTCGTTGTAAAATTTAAGCACCAGCTCGCGGTTATTATCCCACGCTTCAGGTGTAGCAACATCTTCAATATTGTATTCCTCCCAAAGGCCGCCCGCATCACGGAATGTTTTAATGCCGCTTTCAGCACTGATACCAGCACCGGTAAATACGACCAGCCTTTTTTTTGTCATGACTCGTTAGAGGTTCTCTTTTACGAACTTCAGCATTTTAGAGTAAATATGCAAACGGGTAAGTCCCCCATAAATTCCATGGTTTTTATTGGGGTAAATCATCATATCAAAGGGAATATTGTATCCTACCATCGCATTAATCATTTCTAGCGAGTTTTGCATGTGCACGTTGTCGTCGGCGCTGCCATGAATAATGAGGAATTTGCCCTTAATTTGTTTTACGTATTTCACTGGCGAATTGTCTTCATAACCGCTCATGTTATCTTTAGGTGTGCGCATAAACCGCTCGGTGTAAATATTGTCATAGTATTTCCAATTGGTAACCGGTGCCACAGCGATAGCGACCTTAATTACGTCGGAGCCCTTAGTAATCATGAGGGAGGCCATGTAACCGCCATAACTCCAACCTTGGAAACCAATTCTGTTTTTATCAATCCACGATTTGTTACCCAGGTATTTCGCGAAAGCAATTTGGTCTTCTACTTCGTACTTGCCCAATTGCAAGTAAGTGCTGTGTTTAAAAGCCACCCCACGCCCCATGGTGCCGCGTCCATCTAAGCACACGACAATGTAACCTTCTTTTGTGAGCAAGTTGTGCCAAAAATAGTCGGTGCCATCCCAGCCGTTGTTGCATTCGTTGCTACCCGGACCGTTATAGGCGTACATATACACCGGGTATTTTTTTGTAGAATCGAAATCAACCGGTTTCATAATCCAGGCATTGAGTTCGATGCCTGCATCGTTTTTAAATTTCATGAACGTTTTTTGTGCCAGTTTTAATGGCGCCATGCGTTCGCGAAGGTTCATGTTATCTTCAAGCACCTTTACTAGTTTACCGTCGATGGTATAAAGTTCGTAAACCGGCGGCGTATTGGCGTTGCTGTATGAATTGATGTAGTAGCGGAAACCATTGGTGAAATCAGCATTGTTCATACCATCGCGAGGGGTCATGCGTTTTTTAGAAGTCCCGTCTAGTTTAATGCTGTAAACATCGCGGTGAATAGCGCCGTTTTCGGTAGACACGAAGTAGAGCATGCGCGAAACGGGGTTGTAACCTTTAAATTCCATCACATCCCATTCGCCTTTGGTGATTTGGCGAACCAAGTTACCATTCATGTCATAATGGTAAATGTGGTTGTAACCATCGCGTTCGCTCGTTACAATAAATCCGCTTTTATCAATAAAAGTAAGGTCGTCGGTGATGTCGAGGTAGGTTTTGCTTTCTTCAGTTAGAGCAACACGTGTTTTACCGGTAGCAGGGTCTGCGAATAAATATTCCAATTTATTTTGCAAACGATTAAGGCGTTGAATGCAGAGTTCGCCCGTGCCTGCAAATTTGATACGTGGAATGTAAATATCGGTGAAGGTGCCAATGTCGGCCGTGTTTGTTTTACCAGTACCAAGGTCGTTAATTAATACAGTTACTAATGAATTGTCTTCGCCCGCTTTTGGGTATTTGAACGTGTATTTTTGTGGATACAATTCACTGCGGTAGTAGTCGAGCGTAAATTCTTTTACTTTCGACTCATCAAAACGCACCCAGGCAAGGTGTTTGCCGTCGTTGCTCCATTCGAAGTAATCCGCTTTTGAAAACTCTTCCTCGTAAACCCAGTCGGCCCAGCCATTTTTAATTTGATTAGTCACACCATCGGTGGTGATGGCTGTTTCTTTTTCAGTGGCAAGATCCAGTACGTACAAGTTATTGTCACGCACAAAAGCCACTTTCGATGCATCGGGCGAGAACTTCGGAAACATTTGTTTGCCAGCAGTTGATAGGGGCGTCACTTTCTTGCTAGCAATATCAAAAATGAAGTAATTCGCTTTAGGTGAACGGCGGTACACGTATTCTATTTTTTCATAGAGTAGTAGTTTTTTTTCGTTGCTACTTAGTTCGTAGGTTTCGAGATTTAACTCACGGTTTTCGAATTTCAGATCCGAAGCTTTTACAAAATCACCCAGTTTCTTGCCGTTTTTCAGATCAAATTTACCAAGCGTAACCGAGCCGTCTTCGGTATTAGACATATCGAGATACGTGGTGCCATTATTCATCACATTAAATCCACGTGCTCCTTTAGCGGTATAGGCAAATTTACCCCAAATGTCTTCCAAGGTTAAATTAGACTGACCAATTGAAAACAGCGGTAGGAATAGGAGAAGGTATATTTTTTTCATTAGTAAGCGTTCTAGCAGTTACACAAGATAAGAAAAGCGAAGTGAGTTTGCAATGCCACTTCGCTTATCGAGTTTATAAGGTTGTACCACCAGTAATGGTGGAAGAAATCGAATGTTGTTTAACGTCAATCCCCGTCGAGTAAATTACCCAATCCACCTAAAATACTGCCTTCTTCTTTCCGAGTAGAAGTGCCGTAAGATAGAATGCGCGAAGCGAGGCGACTGATAGGTAATGTTTGTATCCACACCTTACCTGGTCCGCGTAAGGTCGCGTAGAACATGCCTTCGCCGCCGAACAAGGTGTTTTTAATGCCTCCTACAAATTGAATATCGTAATCTACCGAGCTGGTAAAAGCCACAATACAACCGGTATCCACTTTGAGTAATTGGCCGGGTTGCAAATCTTTTTCAATCACGTGTCCCCCACTGTGCACAAAGGCCATGCCGTCGCCTTCGAGTTTTTGCATAATAAAACCTTCGCCGCCGAACAAGCCGGTGCCGAGTTTCTTTTGGAATTCAATGCCGACCGATACGCCTTTTGCGGCGCAAAGGAAACTATCTTTTTGACAAATGATTTTTTCGCCCAGTTTGGAGAGGTCGAGTGGAATGATTTTACCAGCATACGGTGCTGCAAACGATACCGTGCGTTTGTCGTTAGACACGTTGGTATAAACCGTCATGAATAAATTTTCACCAGTTAACAAGCGTTTGCCGGCTGAGAAGAGTTTGCTCATGAAGCTGGTTTGGTTACCATCGCCAAACAGCGTTTGCATTTGAATGCCATCCATCATCATCATAAAACTGCCCGGTTCGGCAATAACAGCCTCGTTGGGGTCGAGTTCAACTTCTACACATTGCATTTCCTCACCATGGAGTTGGTAGTCTATTTCGTGGTTACGCATAATTGATATAAATACAGGTCAAAAATACGCATCCGCCACACATAATGGTAGAAAAAGTACGATTGGCGAAAAAGTGAGATGGGCGGATTTTTAGAATGCCGAGGGGGGCGTTTCGACAGTATTAATTGGTTGTCTTGCGCAAACACTTGTGAGGTTTGAATCGGCTTTTGAACGGCAATTTACCCAGTTCAACCGGCACGAGTAGGGTCTGTTGTTTTGATTTTAGTAGCGAATAAGCAACAAACACGTGTGTCAATTAAAGACGCGTTGGCTTTTCAGTTTTTTGGGTGCCTGCCGCTATCTAGTTTATTCTTAAGCGGCACCGGGCTTTCCGGCTGTAGAAGATTTGCCATGCCTGCACGCACTAGGTGGTCCGGGGTCCCCGCATACAGTAGTTGCGGGGCCTCCGTCCACCAAGTGCGTGCACGGCCTGTCTGCATCTTGCTACTGCCTGCAATCCCTGGCACGCAGTACGGCAAACATATTCGTCAATTTACTTACCTGTTCAACGCTTATTCATTTACAGCAGTCAGGTGCTTGTAAAAAGTCATCAGTCACAACACTGATGCGTATTATTATTGATTTGGAAAAGGAGGCTATTCCATGTTCTTTATCATTGAAATAACTTGTTATTTATTCGGCCCGATTTAAAGAAGCGTGCTTAAAATCGAAATCAAAACCGCCCTTCAAGTAGAAATTCACCGTGTAATACTGACAAGATAAGTTTAAACCATTTCAGATAAAGAAACAGTACTGGGTGTTTTGATGGTTGAAAGGGTTAAGCGAGAATAAGAGCTGTGTATGAAAACGCTTTAGAGCGACCGTAAGCGATTACACGTTAAAGCGGAAGTGCATCACATCACCATCGTTAACCGTGTATTCCTTGCCTTCTATGCGCAGTTTGCCGGCATCGCGGCAGGCCGCTTCAGAGCCAAGCGTAATAAAGTCGTTGTAGGCAATTACTTCTGCTTTAATGAACCCTTTTTCGAAGTCGGTGTGAATAACGCCAGCAGCTTGAGGGGCTTTCATGCCGCGGGTGATGGTCCATGCGCGGACTTCCTTTACCCCTGCGGTGAAGTAAGTTTCTAGTTCAAGTAGTTTGTAGGCACTTTTAATGAGTTTGTTCACGCCCGGCTCATCAAGTCCCATGTCGGCGAGGAACATTTGTTTTTCTTCGTACGATTCGAGTGCAGCAATTTCGCTTTCCATTTGAGCGGTAATAATCAATAGTTCTGCATTCTCTTGTTGAATAGCGTTGCGAACGGCTTCTACATGTGCGTTGCCTGTTTTAGCGGATGCTTCATCTACATTACAAACGTAAAGCACAGGCTTCATGGTTAGCAGTTGCAAATCGCTTACATACGGCAGCTCGTTGTCTTCTAATACCGTAGCACGCGCGCTTTGTCCACTCTCCAGCATCGCTTTTACCTTACTCAGCACTGAAAAGGTTTTTACGGCTTCTTTATCGGCACCGGTTTTTGCAGCTTTTTCAAATTTCTTGATTTTAGTGTCAACCGTTTCAAGATCTTTAAGTTGCAATTCGGCATCAATAATTTCTTTGTCCCGCACCGGATTCACATTACCATCGACATGCACCACATTCGGGTCGTCGAAACAACGCAAAACGTGCAAAATCGCATTGCACTCGCGAATGTTACCTAGGAATTTATTGCCCAATCCTTCGCCCTTGCTGGCACCTTTTACTAGTCCCGCTATATCAACTATTTCAACTGTTGTAGGAAGAATATTTTGTGGCTTTACAATTTCAGCCAATTTGGTTAAACGCTCATCGGGTACAGTGATGGTGCCCACATTGGGGTCGATGGTGCAAAATGGGAAATTGGCGGCTTGCGCTTTCGCATTACTTAAGCAATTAAACAAAGTTGATTTACCCACATTGGGCAATCCGACAATTCCACACTTTAAAGCCATGATGTATTTTCCAAAATTTAAGCCCGCAAATATAGGAAATGCGGTTGGGAGTAGAAAATGGGGGGGAGTAATGGTTAATTGAGAGTGGGAATTAATTGTTAATGGCGTGACCGCTGCATGCGCCAATTAAAATTGAAAATTGAGAGTGGAGAATTGAGAATGCGTTTATCTATACTTAGCGGCCTTTGCTTCTTCGCGTTGTCACCCTGAAGCGAAAGTCACGAGCATTTTCATTCACCAATCACTATCTGCGTGAAGGGTTG